>JAEEGG010000352.1_pt1 | contig 174232 bp, 126 predicted proteins | sample 9134161 | NCBI WGS metagenome assembly JAEEGG01 (sample SAMN16246543, study PRJNA631951) | gut metagenome | biome: gut microbiome; feature: rumen; material: CR-attached | host: Bos | place: Iran: Karaj | collected 2018-10 | reverse complement strand
TGCATTTTTCCTCCCAGCCTGCCCTCACGCGATATATGAAGCGGGTAATGAACACAACGCCCAGCGAATATCGCAAGAACTCATTATAATAGAAAAGCCAGTCGACTGACTGGCTTTTGCTGAGTAGACCAAACACTCCGAATCTCGAACCTCCGGTTCCTGGAGGGGTTACAGGAAATCCAGGCTTTTTTGGTCAATCTGATGAGCTAAACTAAAAATACAGAGCATTTTTCGATGAGTGAGGGAAATGCTCCACATCAGATCTATGCTTTCTTGCCCATGCCTCCTTGGCAATATATAAAACTCCTTCGCTCTCATTCGCCCAGAAATCCTTTTCCTTTCCCTCGAGAACTCGTTTGAAAAAGTCTACCCCATGAATCATAGCCGTGCAACGAGCATACAAGAATGAATCATCGTGACCAATGTTCTTCTGAGTGAAAGAGTGAATAAAGTAAGGCTTGTTTAACAAGGATAGCAAATCTGCCAATGTGTCCTCGAATCTGAAAATCACGTCGTCCTCTTCTTGAGACAAGCGGATAACAGCTGCGTTGGTTTCAACTTCATATTCGGAAACTGGTCGGCAAAGAGACAGGATTTCCCAGAATAACGGATCTTGCTGGGATTCCGTCAATGTGACTGGATCCGGTCTGTTTCTTCGTTGATAAATAAAAAGAGCCACACCCGCTAAAACCAGGAGGATAATCAAAACAGTTTTGGTAGACATTATTCTCATTGTTGGATTTCACATGCATCTTTGGCAAAGATAAGAAAAAAAAGAAAGCCGGTCAATTTGACTGGCTTTCATTGCTATGTAGACTACCATAACGAATTATCTAACTTTTATGCCTCCTACGCACGTCTGGTGAGGCTTGGGGAGTACTTGGAGCGTCGCGGAATAAGGATTATACTTTGCAATTAAGCATCTATTTCCAAGTGCTGGGCAGCAACGTGGTTGTTGGTTAGATACCTGACAAGGAAGGTCGTTTCGCCATCTATGTCATGAACGCTGTAGAAAACATACCAAACGGTTTGTTTATTGTGTTTAAAGGCAGAGTAAAATAGGTCGGTCCCATAACGCTCGAAATAAGCGGGAGCCCCCTTCCGTACCTTTAGAGGAAGATTTGTCTGAATATCTCTAAACAGTTGCTCCGAATACGCGATGGCCGCATCTTTAAAGCCAAGATACCCTTCATCGTAGAGTACTTGGGCAAGTTCAAGGAATTGATTGACGACTTCTGGAAGAAATAGGACCTTCATAAACTACGCACTTCTCTCTGCCTCTTTCTTCTCAAACATCTGCGTAAGGCCCTCACGAACGCGTTCAATCACGTCATCGACAGTGATGGCACGTGCTAAATCGGCATCCGATGCATTGTTTTGTGCGACAAGTACAAAAGACTCATCGCGGCCACGCTGGATTATAACCCGCTCCGTACGGGCCAAGTCCAGATACTTCTTCATATTGTTGCGGAGTTCCGCCGAACTGATGACAACCATAACACAAGTACATTATAATGTACAAAAGTAGATAGAATAATTGAAAAAACAAAAAAAGAGGACAAATCTTTCGATTTATCCTCTGTAGTAGCGGAGGCTGGACTCGAACCAACGACCTCCGGGTTATGAGCCCGACGAGCTACCGACTGCTCTACTCCGCGGTTTGGGATTGCAAAGGTAAGGAGATTTTTTTAATTCTCCAAATTTTTATGCCAGTTCTATTCCGGCGGCGGCGCACTGGCGGCGCATTTCTTCCGGCCACACGGCCGACTGGATTTCCCCAATGTGGGCTTTCCTGAGAAGGAACATACACAGGCGGGATTGGCCGATACCTCCTCCTATTGTCTGGGGAAGTTTCCCTTCCAGAAGGAGCCTGTGGAAGTAGAGATTCTCTTTCCACAGCTGGTCACGGGCCGATAGTTGACTATGGAGGGTGGGGGCGTCTACCCTTATACCCATTGAGGATATCTCGAAGGCGCTCTCAATGATGGGATTCCAAAGGAGGATGTCTCCGTTGAGGGACCAGTCGTCGTAGTCGGCGGCGCGGCCGTCGTGGGGCTCACCGTTGGATAGCGGCCCGCCTATTCCCATCACAAAAACGGCCCCATACTCACGCGTAACGGCGTTTTCACGCTCCTTTGGACTCATCCCGGGATAGCGCTGGAGAAGCTCCTCCGCGGTAATGAAATAGATATCCTCCGGAAGGATAGGGGTAATCTGGGGGAACTCAACATAGAGTTTATTCTCCGTAACCTTCACGGCTTCATAGATACGGCGGACGGTCTTACGGAGATACTCCTGATTCCTTTCCTGAGGCAGCATCACCTTCTCCCAGTCCCACTGGTCCACATATATTGAATGTATATTGTCAAGGTCTTCGTCCGGGCGCAGGGCATTCATATCCGTATAGATGCCGCGGCCGGGAGCGGTATGTAGTTCTGCCAGTTTGAGCCTTTTCCACTTTGCAAGCGAATGAACCACCTCTGCGGGGGCCTCATTCATGCTTTTCACCGGGAAACGCACCGGGCGCTCCACTCCGTTTAGGTCGTCGTTGAGGCCCTGCCCGGAGAGAACCATCATAGGGGCGGTAACGCGAAGCAGCGCAAGCTGGGCGCTTAGGTTTACCTGGAACATGTCCTTGACGGCTTTGATGGCCTTCTCTGTCTGTTCCACACCGCCAAGGATGTTGCGGTAGTTCTTGGGTATAATGAGCATTATGACAGGAAGTCCAGGATGGAGTTTATATCATTGGCGGGGAAGGCCTTCTGCTCTCCGCTCACAAGATTCTTGAGGTTCACGGTGCCGGCCTCAATTTCAGTTGATCCATTGATTGAGATGAACGGAATGGCCTTTCTATCGGCATAATCAAACTGTTTTTTGAGTTTGGTGGCCTCAGGGTACACCTCAACTGCAACGCCGGCTTCACGAAGAGCCTTTGCAAGAGGCAGGACATAGCGGAGTTCATCGGCCCCCATAACTGCAAAAAGAAGCCTGGTGGACTGCTCCAGGGCGGTAGGGAAGAGTCCGAGGCCCGTTAGGACGTCGTAGATTCGGTCTGCGCCAAAGGAGATGCCAACTCCGGAAAGGTCAGGAAGGCCGAATATTCCGGTGAGGTTGTCGTACCTTCCGCCGCCGCAGATACTGCCGATTTCCCAGTCCTGAGCCTTTACCTCGAAGATTGCGCCGGTGTAGTAATTGAGGCCTCGGGCAAGGGAAAGGTCCATCTCCACGGGCGCTTTTACGCCGGCGGCTTCAATGAGGCCGAAAAGCTCCTCAAGCTCTTCAAGGCCCTTGAGGCCGGTCTCGGAGGCTTCAAAGAGAGCCTTCATGGCGCCGATCTTATCGGCCGAACTGCCCTGGAGGGAAAGGATCTTCTCGATGACGGCAATTCCCGCTGCCGGGATGCATTTTTCGGCCATCTCTTCCTTAACTTTCTCAAGGCCGATCTTATCCAGTTTGTCGATGGCCACGGTGATGTCCACAACCTTGTCCGGGGCTCCGGCAATCTCTGCGATGCCGGTGAGGACCTTGCGGTTGTTGATGTGGATCTTGACGCGCACTCCAAGTTTTCCGAATACGGCGTCTACCATCTGGACCAGTTCCAGTTCATTCACCTGGGAGCGGCTGCCGATAACGTCTACGTCGCACTGGTAAAACTCACGGTAGCGGCCCTTCTGGGGGCGGTCCGCCCTCCAGACGGGCTGAATCTGGAAACGCTTGAACGGGAAGGAAATCTCATTCTGATGCTGGACCACGAAACGTGCGAAAGGCACGGTTAAGTCATACCTGAGGCCCTTTTCCGGAGCAAGTTCCGCTTTTTCACCGCTGTTCTGGATGCGGAAAAGGAGTTTGTCTCCTTCCTCTCCGTACTTTCCAAGAAGGGTGCTGAGGCCCTCCATTGCGGGGGTCTGGATTTCCTGGTAGCCGAAGGTGCGGAAGACACTGCGGATGGTGTCGAAGATGTAATTGCGGCGGGACATATCGGCCTGGCCGAAATCACGGGTGCCTTTGGGTATGGATGGTTTCTGGATGGCCATTTCACAAAAATTTTGACAAAGTTACAATTTTTTGTGTTATCTTTGCAATCCACTCAAGCGAGATTAGCTCAGTTGGTAGAGCGTTGGCTTCCCAAGCCGAAGGTCGCGAGTTCGAGACTCGTATCTCGCTCCATTTCGCCAGCCCTTTGAAAGGCTGGCGTTTTTCTATGCTTCCCGGTGCATCCAGAGGCCCTGGAGTAGTCTACAAGGCTTCTTTATTACCTGTAGGCCGACGGCGACATCCCTGTGTGTGACAGGAAAAACTTGTAGAAGAGGCTCTGGCTGTTGAAGTTAAGGGCCGCTGCTATTTCCTTGACAGACATTCCGGAATACCTCAGGAGACTCTTCGCCTCCAGCACCACAAAACCGTCTATCCACTCCGGCGCAGAGCGCCCGGATACCTTTTTTATAACCTTTGACAGGTATTTTGGAGAGAGGTTGAGCCTGTCGGCATAATAGCCTACACCCCTTTCCTTTACATGGTGCTTTGAAACCAGGGAGATGAAGGATTCGTAGATGGCGTCTTGCCTGGTGTCACTTCCTCCGCTTCCGTCCCTTATCTCAAATGCCGCGGAAACAATGTGGGTGTAAGATGAAAGGAGCGGGACAAGGATGTCTTCCTTGTGCTTCCTTCCGGATCTGAGGATATCCCTTGCCAGCTTGAAATATATCTCTGAAATGGAGCAGTCTTCGTCGGAAAGCACAATGGAAGGGTTTCTGAGCACAGAAGAACTCTTGTGGGAAAAGTTGTCCATGGTCAGTTGAAGTTTCCCCAGTATTTCCCCGGAGATAATAAGGAAATATAGCTTTGTCCCTGCCACCTTGCCCTTGTCATAGTCCGATATGTGGATTATGCTTCCGGGATAAGTGACAAGCACGGATTTATCGTGAAGCTCGTACCCCGTGAGGTTGAGCTCCAGGCGTACGTGGCCGCTTCTCAGGAAAAAGAAAGCGTAGCCGTCCAGCCTCACCGGCGACTTCAGGGCATCCAGGATGTCCTGCTCCTTTTCAAGGCGTTCCCCGCACGCCTCTCCAAGCACTATGTCTGTTCCAAGCGAAAATTCTTTTACCGCTCCTGTCAGCGCCAGCACGCGGGAAATATTAATGTCCAGTACTTTCCTATTCATGGCGTAAAATTAGGAAAATTCTACCAAAATGCCAATTAAGGTTCCTTTTTGGTGCCTGACATCCCCATTTTAGGCAACTTTTTTGCATTATAACGTGCCGAAAAAATGAATGGTAAAATGAAAAGGTTTTCATTATTTGTAGGACTCATGCTCCTCATGACCCAGGTCTCCCTGGCACAGCGTGTCCTCACCCTTGAGGACTGCCGCCGGATGGCAGTGGAGACAAGCCGCCAGCTGGACATGGACAAGGCCGCCGTGGAAATGGCCGGTTATGACAGGAAAACAGCAGTCGCGAACTTCTTCCCTAAGGTTACGGCCGTGGGCGGATACATGTATAACAACAGGGACATTGCACTTGTGAGCGACGACCAGTCGGAGCGGATACGTACCATGGGCTCCACCATAGATGAAAAAATCTGGGACAGGGCCGAACTCGACGCATCTGAGCGCGGCAAGGCTATCCTGGAGGCGCTCAGGACCTCCGGCGCCATGCCCGACATCGCCACTCCGGTGAATGCGATAGGCGAAGAGATAGACGCCGCCCTTCACCCGGACCTCCACAACCTCTTTGGAGGTGCCGTCATTGTTGAGCAGCCCGTTTTTGCCGGCGGCAAGATTGTGAACAGCACAATCATGGCATCAAAGGCCGAAAAACTCGCCGAAAGCCGTTACGAGACCAGCCTCCAGGGGATTGTCACCGATGTGGAGAAGGCCTATTGGCAGATTGTCTCCATCTCCGACAAAGAAAAACTTGCCCGTAGCTACTCCGAACTCCTTCATAAAATGGAGAAGGATGTCATTCGCTCTGAGCAAGCCGGCGTGAGCACAATGTCGGATGTCCTTCAGGTAAAGGTGAAGGTTAATGAGGCCGATCTTCTCCTCAGCAAGGCTTCAAGCGGCCTTGGGCTTGCAAAGATGCTCCTTTGCCAGAAAATCGGCCTTTCTCTTGACACCGAAATCGTGCTTGCCGATGAAACCGCGGACGGCGTCCCGGCTCCGGGTTTTCTCTCCGGGAAAAGCATTGAAGATGTCTACGACTCCCGCCCGGAGATAAGGAGCCTTACCCTTGCTGCCGACATTTATGACAGGAAGGTTAAGATAGCGGCCGCCGACATGATGCCCGTGGTGGCTCTTGTGGGCGCATGCAGCATAACAAACCCCAACTGCTTCAACGGCTTCCAGAATAATTTCCAGGGATGTGCGCTGTCGGCCGGAGTAATGGTGAAAATTCCCATCTGCCATGGCGGAGAAGGCATCTGGAAGGTGAAAAAAGCCAAGGCCGAAGCCCGGCAGTACCGTGACCGCCTCTCCGAGACCAAGGAACTCATCGCCCTGCAGGTGGCCCGTCAGAGGGTCATCGTTCAGGAAGCGAAGGAAAAACTCACTATGACGGAGAGCGCCGTCGAGGTGGCCGAAGAAAACCTTAGGCGGGCCAACATAGGCTTCGAGGCCGGTGTGGTGACAACCTCCACCGTGCTTGGAGCGCATACCGCGTGGCTCAGCGCCCACAGCGACTGGATAGATGCCGGAGCGGAACTCCAGTCGGCGGTGTCGGAGCTGAGGAGCGTGGAAGGATACGACAATTTGGAAAAACTTCTTTAGAATGAAACAAGAAAAAAGCAATTACAATATCCTCATCGGCATAACTGCCCTTGTGGTGATAGTTCTCACAGTTTCAGTGGTGGGATATGTGGTCTCCAAGCCCAAGCCCTACGTAATCCAGGGTGAGGCCGAGGCTACGGAATATCGCGTGTCCGGAAAGGTCCCGGGCCGAATAGAGGAATTCCGCGCCGAGGAAGGCTCTACGGTGCAGAAAGGCGACACCCTTGTCGTTATAGATTCCCCTGAAATACGCTCCAAGATAGCCGAGGCAGCTGCGGCGAAGGCCGCCGCTACCGCCCAGAAGGACAAGGCGTACAACGGAGCCCGCAGCGAGCAGATCACCGGAGCCTATGAAATGTACCAGAAGGCCAAGGTCGGGGAGCAGGTGATGCGGAAATCCTACGAGAGGATAAAGAGCCTCCACGACGAAAAGGTTGTCTCTGACCAGAAATACGACGAGGTCCTGGCCCAGTACCAGGCTGCAAAGGCAACTACGCGTGCTGCCAGAAGCCAGTGGGAAATGGCCGTAAAGGGAGCCCGCCAGGAGGATAAGGATGCTGCCGTGGCACTTGTGGAAAGGGCGAACGCCGCCGTGGAACTTGTGAATTCGTATCTGGACGAAATTCGCCTTACATCCCCATGTGACGGGGTTGTGGCAAGCATTTATCCCAAAGTTGGCGAACTTGTGGGACAGGGTTCTCCTATTATGACCATAGAGGATCTCTCGGACATGTGGTTTACATTCAATATCCGCGAAGACCGCCTTCACGGCATGCAGAGCGGAGACCGCATAGACCTTACTATCCCGGCACTTGACGACAGGCGGATATCGGCCACGGTCTATTATATTTCGGCCAGGGAGTCTTATGCTACCTGGAAGGCTACACGCGAAACCGGCGAGTTTGATACGCGTACTTTTGAAGTCCGGGCCCGTCCGGATTATCAGATACCGGGGCTCCGTCCGGGGATGAGCGCCATAATGACAGTTGAATCTGGAAAATGACAGGAAAGTTTGTCAAAGTGCTCCGACGGGAGTTTCTCATTATCCTTAAACGGCCGGTGTATATCCTATCGTCCGTCGGGGTGCTAATTGTGAATGCGGCGTTCTACACGACGTTCATGAAGGACGGCCTCCCGCATGATCTTCCCATAGGGGTGGTGGACCTTGACAACAGCTCTACTTCCCGGATGTTTGCAAGGGAGCTTGACGCCACCCAGCTTGGAAAGACCGTGTGGTATGATGACCTCCATCTTGCCAGGGAACACATGGAAACGGGAAAAATAACCTCGTACATCGTTATCCCCGAGGGGTTCAATTCCGATGTCCAGTCTTTCCGGCAACCCCATATCGGCTACTATGTGAACTCCCTTTATTTTGTTGGAGGGGCCCTGGCATACAAGGATATCCTTACCATGGTAAACCTCACAAACGGGGCGGTCCAAAGGGAGGTGATGCGCCTTAAAGGAATGAACGAGCGGGAGATAATGGGCAAAATCCAGCCGATAGTGCTGGACCAACACCAGATAGGGAATCCGGCCGTGAATTACGGCGTTTACCTTAACGGTGTGCTTCTTCCCGGTATCCTTGAGATGATAGTCATCCTGATTACGATATATGCCGTGGGGTCAGAGCTTAAGTATGGAACATCTAAGCATCTCCTTAAAACGGCAGGCGACTCGATGGTGACGGCGCTGGTGGGAAAACTGGTGCCATACAACATCATTTTTACGGTGCTTGGAATAACCCTGGAGATGCTGCTTTTCCAGTGGCTGAAATATCCGGTAAAGGGAAGTATCTTCTGGATGTTCCTGGATATCCTTCTCCTTGTAAGCGCATCGGAGGCCATGGGGCTTTTCATAGTGGAACTGTTCCCGGTCCTGAGGCTTGCCATAAGTGTGGGCGCCATTATCAGTGTGCTGGGATTCTCGCTGGCAGGGTTCTCTCTCCCCGTTGAGGCGATGCCCCCGTATGTTCAGGGCTTCAGTGCCATTTTCCCGCTAAGGCACTATTACCTTTTCCATGTCCAGGAGACAATCTGGGGCAGCGGATTCGCCGGTTGGTGGAAGGAGGCGGTGCATCTTCTGCTTTTCCTGTTCCTGCCTTTCACGCTTATAGGGAGGCTGGGCCACGCATATAAATATCAGGATTATGAAAGGAATTAGTTACCTTGGTACCTGGGTAAGGAACTGGTACAGCATATTTGTGAACGAACTCCGGCTCATCTTCTCGGATTCCGGCGTAATGGTCATTTTCTTTGTGGGCGGCCTGCTCTATCCTGTCCTCTACAACCTTATCTACATGAACGGTACCGTTGACGAAATGGACGTTGCCGTAGTGGACAATTCGGGCGGGGCCTACAGCCGCCGGTTTATCCGGAAAGTGGATGCCACAAGGGAGTGTAACATCCTCATCTACTGCGCATCCATGGAAGAGGCCAAGGCCCTGATGCAAAAGGGGACTGTCCACGGGATAATCTATGTTCCAGAGGATTTCGACAGCCGTCTGGTACGCGGGGAGCAGGGCGTCATATCCACTTATGCCGACATGTCCAGTTTCCTCTACTACAAATGCCTCACCATGGGGACAAACCTCACGATGCTGGATGAAATGCACCAGATCCAGCTTGAAAGATACACTGCGTCCGGGATGGATGCGCAGGCGGCCTGGCAGGCCGTTCAGCCGGTGCTATCTGACGAAAGCCTGCCGTACAACAAGCCTTTCTCCTATACAATCTTCTTCATTTCGGCCGCACTCCTTCTTGTGATTCAGCAGACAATGTTCTACGGGGAGTCGCTCCTTGCCGGAACGCTCAGGGAACAGAATCGCAGTTTTGCCTCAATGCCGGGGAAACTGCAGGGGCTGGGTATAGGCCGTGTGCTTCTTGGAAGGGGCGCGGCATACTTTTCCATATACATGGTTACGGGGACGCTCATCGCGCTTCTAATTCCATGGCTGTTCCGACTTCCTCAACGCGGAGAATGGACGGACATAATGGTTCTCCTGTTGTTCTTTGTCATTGACTGCATTTTCTTCACCTTCACGTGGTCGTCACTTATCACAAGGAGGGAAACCGTGTTTGTGCTGTTTCTCAGCGTGTCTCCTATATGTCTTTTCCTCACGGGATTCTCATGGCCGCAGACATCCATACCTGAGTTCTGGAGGTATGTAAGCTATATTTTCCCCTCCACTTTCGGGTGCCGCGCCTTCATAAACCTCAATACGGCCGGAGGCTCCCTTGCCCTCATTGCTCCTGAAATAAGGGCCATGACAATCCAGACGGCCGTGTACTATGTCCTTTCAAGCGTTTCCGTGTTCATTGAAAACAAGGTAATTGAGAACAAGGAAAAAATTGACAGGCTCAAGGATAAGGCATTGGAACTCCGTGGAATAGACCCCGACGAAGCCCGTAAAGTCATAGCTGGAAAGTAAAGGAAAGCGGTTTTCTTTAAGAAAAGTTTTGTTTTCTTTTGCGTTTCGAGGGTACTGAGCGTACACGTTTTGGGGCGTTTTTGTGTATGGCAAGTACCCGCTGGTACTGATCGTACACGTTTTGGGCTGTTTTTGTGTATGGCGAGTACCCTGCTGGGATTATTTTGCCAACCTGAAGATTCCATCCCTGTCCCATTCCCGGGCATAGCGGATGGCAAGGTCTTCCACGTATTTCCAGTACTGAGGGCCGTGGGCGTAAAGCTCTACGCCGCGGCGGATATCGGCCTGGATTTGGGACTCATATTCCTGCTTCAGGGCTACTGAAATGCTCTTTTCCCCGCAGGTGAAGGTGGCTTCGGCGCGGGGCGGGGCAGAGCTTTCCGCTACCTTTATGAGCCCGTGGCCAAGGGTGGAGCCGGTGCTGGCCTGAAGGCCGTCAAGGAGGCAGCTCACTGGGGGAACGCTACCGGTGTATGCAACAATGCCGATATGCCCCGTGAGGCCATCGGCATTAAAAATATCTTTAACGTAAAGGCCCATCTTGACACCCAGCATTGAATATATGCCGATGTGCCCGTGGAACCTGTTGACAAGCTCTACAAGCTGCCTTTCCCTCTCATCTACCACTTTTCAATGGCTTTGAGAAGGAAGTAGCCGCCTACGATCTGGATGGCTATTCCGGGCCAGCCGATGCGCACGTCCTGAAGGGCATAGAAGAAGTCTCCGGTCATGATGAACTCGAAGGTCATGCCGATGATCTGGTAGGAAAGCACTGCAAGGGCGACGGACCATATTGAGAAGCGCATTTTGCGGGCAATTACGGCTGCTGCAACGGCGAGGGTGATGCTCTTCACAAGTATTGCGGGCAGGGATGCCACGGGCGGCATTCCAAACAGGGCGCAGTTCACAAGAGGGGAGAGAACCGCAGTGAGAAGGCCCACTTTCCAGCCGCATTTATAAGCGCCGATAAGCGTGAAAAAGTAAATGGGAAGCAGCATAAGGCCGCCGTTAGGGATAAGATGGCAAAGTTGAGGAATGGCTATATTGCCGATGATAAAAATCCCTGCAGCCAGGTATGTCCTTAGTGAAGCAAAGCCGTACTTACTGTGCTGTAATGCTATAGATGTCATAGTTTCTGTGGTTTTCAGTGCAAAAATAGCAAATTATTGCTAACTTTGCAACTGACTAAAACCAACCTATTATGACGCAGAGAAAAAAGCGTTGGGGAGACAGGTGGGACGCATATCGTCTCCGCGGCCTGGACCCCGTACACGTGATGATGCCTTATCTATTTGGCGAAAGAACTGCCAACGAGGCAGTTTTAGGAGAGACTTTTGACCTTACTGAGGTTGATAAGTACCTTGCAGAGAAAAACGCTCAGAACCCGGAATTCAAATACACCTGGTTCCATTTCATAACCGCAGCAGTTGCCAAGACCATCTATCTGAGGCCCAAGATGAATTATTTCATCGCAGGTGGGCATTACTATGAGCGTGACTCAATCCAGGTGGCTTTCAACATGAAGAGAAAGTTTGCCGATGAAGCGGAGGAAGCTATGGCAAAGTTCGTTCTCCGCGAAGACGGCGAATCCCCCCTGGAGCAGGTCCATACCTATGTTCATAAGATGGTTACCAAGGTTCGCGGAGAAAACAAGGCCGTGGGCGTAGATGATCTTCTTAAGATTATAAGCCACCTGCCGCGTTTTGCCTGGCGCATAATGGCCTGGAGCCTCAGGAAGATGGAATATTACGGAATCTACCCCAAGGCCCTGGCCGATGACGATCCCACTTATTCCAGCGCATACCTCACCAACCTCGGATCCATAAAGATGAATGCCGATTACCACCATCTTTTCAACTGCGGTACGGTGTCCTTCTTTGTGACCATCGGCGAGGTAAATAAGATTCCCTATTACCTTGAAGACGGTACCTATGAGCTCAGGAACTCCATAAAGCTTGGTCTTACAATTGATGAGCGCATCGCGGACGGCTATTATTTTGCAAAGACTCTGCGTCTTATCCGCAAGATCTTCCAGAATCCGGAGCTCCTTGACCTTCCGGCAGCAACTCCTATTGAAATAGATTAACCCCTATGAAATATCAGATTGATAACATTTCCGCTCCGTGGATGGAAAGCTACGGTGGCGTGAACCCGCATCTTGACTATTCAGAGAAAACAATATCGGAGGCAGTCCTGGAAACTGCCGCCAGGGAAAAGGATTTCCCGGCCCTCACATTCATGGGCAAGGCCACAAGCTACACCCGCCTTGCGCAGGAGATTGACAAGGTTGCACGCAGCTTCTGGGCATTCGGTGTCCGTCCCGGCAACCGTGTCCTGGTTTGCCTTCCCAATGTGCCCCAGGCGGTTTTCTGCCTCTATGGCCTCAACAGGATAGGCGCCATTCCTACAATGGTGCATCCTCTGTCGGCCGTAAGTGAGCTCACCTTCTATATGAACGAGGCCGGCTGCGACATTGTCGTAACCCTGGATCAGTTCTATGCCAAGTTCCTGGAGGTGAAAAGGCAGCGCCAGGTGAAAAAGGTCATCGTGTGCCGCGTGTCGGATGAGCTCCCGTTCCCCCTTAATATCGGCCAGAAACTCCTTACGGAAAGGAAGTTCCCCAAACTCCAGGATGAGGATATCGCGTGGCATGCTTTCATTGCGATGGGCAGCTGCGTGACAGGAGGGTATGTGGCAAAGAAGGATTACCGCTCCGAGGCTGTGGTCCTCTTCTCCGGTGGCACCACAGGCACCACCAAGGGCATCATGCTCAGTGACCTTAACTTCAACGCCCTGGCCTGGCAAACCGCCAACATGGCCCAGGAGGAGGTCCACCACTCCAAGATGCTGGCCGCAATGCCGGTGTTCCATGGGTTCGGCCTTGGCGTGTGCATCCACACTATGCAGTTTATCGGCGGCACATCCATCCTTGTGCCCCGCTTCAACGTGAAGAGCTATGCAAAGCTCATCCGTAAGACCCAGCCCAACTTCATTGCCGGCGTGCCCACCCTCTTTGAGGCAATTACGCGCAACCGCTATCTTGACGGGGCCGATCTAAGCTGCCTGAGGGGCGTTTTCTCCGGCGGAGACTCCCTTACGATAGAGCTCAAGAAGAAGTTTGACGCCTTCCTTAAGGACCATAACGCCCGCGTACGTGTACGCGAAGGATATGGTACCACTGAATGCGTCACCGCCTGCTGCCTTACTCCCCACGACAAAGAGAAGGAAGGCTCCATCGGCATTCCTTTCCCGGATACCTATTTCAAGATCTGCAAGCCCGGCACTACGGAGGAAGTCCCCTATGGAGAGGAGGGCGAAATCTGCCTCACCGGTCCTTCGATGATGCTTGGTTACATCGGCCATGAGGAAGAGAACAGGCAGACTATGCAGGAGCACCCGGACGGCCACGTGTGGCTCCACACCGGAGACCTTGGCAAGATGGATGAGGAAGGTTTTGTGTACTTCCGTCAGCGCATCAAGAGGATGATAGTGACAAGCGGATACAACGTGTATCCTTCTCAGCTTGAGAACATAATCGAAGGCCATCCCGCCGTCCAGCGCAGCTGCGTGATTGGCGTGAAAGACGCCCTCAAGATGCAGAGGGTGAAGGCTTTCATCGTTCTGAAGGACGGCTACACTCCTTCTGCAGAAATGGAAGAAGAGCTCCGTGCATACTGCAAGAAGCATATCGCAAAATACGCTCTCCCTTCAGAGTTTGAGTTCCGCGATTCCCTTCCCACCACCCTTGTGGGCAAGGTGGCCTACACCAAGCTTGAGGCCGAAGAAGCCGCCAAAGCGGTCTGAGTCACGTTTCAGCCCCATTTCATGACCAAGATCGTCTGACGCGACGAACAAAGTCACAAAACGGCATTGAAACGTGACTAAGATGGTGGATTAGGGCGTGGATGGAAGTTATTTAATTGCCATAATCTGCAGATATTCCCCGGTGAGGCCGCCCTGGCCGTTCTGGGAATCGGCAATGAGGAGGAGCGCCTGGCGGCCGCCGGAAAGTTTGGGACCAAGGCACATTCCTTCATAATTGGCAAGGTTGAGGGCCGATGTAACAATGCGGGTCACAAGCTTTTTCTCAAGGATACCGCCCTTGTCGTTGAGGGGATCCACAACGTAGAGAGTGCTGAGAGTGAATGCTCCCAGCGCTTTTTCTATGATGCTTCCGCCGGGGACCAGAACCTCCCTCTCAAGCATGATGATGCGCCCGTCTTCAAGGACGGTCATAGCAGAAAGGCCGTGGACATAGGCCTGGGCCGATGAAATCTGCTCATCAGTAGCCAGCGGCTGACCCATCATATAGAGGTACCGGGCATCGGGATCAGTGCCTGAAAAGCGCTGGAGCCTTATGATGCTTTTGTGAAGGCCTTCTTCCTGGAGGGACTTCTCAGTGGCGGCCCAGAAATAGCCGCGGTCTGCGTCATATGCCAGGGCCTCGAAGCCGGCGTTGGGCTGGATGGCCTTAAGGTCTTCAGGGACTTCCATGGCGCGCCCGGTGGGTTCCCCCTCTACGGTGTATTCACGCACGGACTGGTCACCTTCAGCGCTCACATAGAGAGTGTTGGATGAAGGAACGTAAACTATGTCTTCGTTGTCCTTGCCGCCAGCCTTCCCGGCATTACCGGGGACTTCCTTGGCCTGGATGGTGCCCACAACGCCCGCATTGTCAATGGGGATGTTGAAAAGGTGGATGCCGCCGCCGGTGCTTTTATCGTGCACAAGGGCGTATACGTCGTCTTTCACGTGGGTGATGCCGGAATATTCACCGGAAGCAACGGGCATGCGGTGCTGACGGAGGTATTCGGCCTTTATATCGGCCTGAGGGGCCGATTCCTCATACTTCAGAGGCTCAAAGCTGCCGTCCTTTTCCAGCCTTGCCGTCCAGAGAGAGCCGTCGTCCATCTGGATGAAGGCCACCATAGGGTATGTGTCCTCGTTTGCGAGGGTATCTTTGATCTGGACCTTGCCGGAGACGCCCTCCAGGCTCTTTGCAAGGAGGACAGGCTTATTGTCAAGCGAGTGAAGCTCCAAAGCCGTAGCTTTGTGCTTTGACGGCACCTTGAACTCAAGGTTCACTTCATTGACGCCGTCGTCATCGGCCTTTGACTGCCCAGCCGATACCCCGCAACTCCACAAGGAGAGCCACGCCAGGAGCAGCCCAATGACTTTTGTGCTCATCAGCCTTCTGCGTCTTCTTTGAGGGCCTTCTGGTAGCATTCGCGGCAGAGGGGCTCATAGGTATCCTTCTCTCCCAGGACCACCAGTTTCTTGGAGGCAGATAAACGGTGGGAGTGGTTTGCAAGCGCCCCGCACCTTACGCAGATTGCATGCACCTTCTGGACATCCTCCGCGATGGCCATAAGGCCGGGCATGGGGCCGAAAGGCTTGTCCATGAAGTCAGTATCCAGGCCTGCGATTATCACGCGTACGCCGCGTTTGTTGGCCAGTTCCTGGACTACTTCTATGATGTTTTCATCGAAGAACTGGGCCTCGTCAATGCCCACAACCTGAACGTCAGGCTCTATCTGGAGCATCCTGGACGGGGATTTGATGGGCGTGCAGGAAATGCTGTGGGAGTCATGGGACACCACGTCAAGGTCTGAGTAACGCTTATCTATGGTAGGTTTGAAAGTGGCTATCTTCTGCTTTGCAAACTGTGCCCTTTTGAGCCTTCTGATGAGCTCTTCCGTCTTACCTGAGAACATGGACCCGCAAATAACCTCAATGCAGCCCGATTTTTTTGCATTTTCCAAAAACATTTCCGTAACTTTGTTAGTGTTGACTTATGCAAAGTTAGTCAATTATGGAGAAAAGTCAAACAGGAAAACTGTACATAGTTCCAACTCCGGTCGGGAATCTGGAAGATTTTACCTTCAGGGCCGTCAAAGTCCTTAAGGAGGCCGATCTAATATTGGCGGAAGACACCCGCACAACCTCCGTGCTCCTCAAGCACTATGACATCCATGTCCCTTGCCAGAGCCACCACAAGTGGAATGAACACCAGACCGTGGAGGCCGTCAAGGAACGCATCCTGGGCGGGCTCAACGTAGCACTTGTCTCAGATGCCGGCACCCCCGGAATATCAGACCCCGGATTCCTCCTTGCCCGCGCCTGCGCAGAAGCGGGAATTGAGGTCCAGACACTCCCAGGGCCCACTGCCTGCATCCCTGCCATAGTGTCTTCCGGCCTTCCCTGCGACCGCTTTGCCTTTGAGGGGTTCCTTCCACAGAAAAAGGGCCGCCAAACGCATCTGCAGGCGCTTTCCACAGAATCGAGGACTATGATTTTCTACGAATCTCCATACAGGCTTGTGAAAACTCTGGAGCAGTTCGGGGAGTATTTCGGCCCGGACCGTCAGTGCTCCGTTGCCCGTGAAATCTCCAAGATGTTCGAGGAGCACCGTCGCGGCACCCTTCAGGAGGTTGCCGCATGGTACCGTGAACATGAGCCAAAGGGAGAGATTGTGATTGTTGTCGCCGGCGCAGTGCCGGAAAAGTTATCTAAAAAGAAGCGCTATGGAAGAGGGGAAGATGAAACGGAAACCGCTTAGTGCAAGTTTCGTCACCGGGGCAATCGCCCTTGTCTTTCTTATTATAGGTTATGAGGTGGCCGTGTTCATCCACAAGGCCGCCGTTACCCGCATTGAGGCCAACCGTGACCATCCGGACACCGTGTATGTGTACGTGAATGAGACCCCCGGTCAAGCCGGGGGTGACGAAAACATTTCCGTCATGCCCGGCCCCGACCGGGCATCTCATACCATAATGAGAAAGAACGCCAGGCACAGTCCGGTTGTGGAGGCGGTGAGGGCCCGGTCCCGCCGGGTGGAGAGTTTCCGCTTCAACCCCAACACCGTGAGCGTTGAAGACCTCCAGCGGCTTGGTTTCAGTGAGAAGCAGGCCCAGTCCATTGATAATTATAGGCAGAAGGGTGGCCGGTTCCGCCGCAAGGAGGACTTTGCAAAATCCTATGTGGTGGCAGATTCCGTCTATGACCGCCTTGAGCCATATATCGTCATCCCAAAACTGGACATCAACAAAGCCGATAGCACTGCGCTTTTGGACCTTCCCGGTATCGGCCCTTATTTTGCCGGCAAGATAGTGAGTTACCGCACTAGCCTCCGCGGCTATTCCGCCCCGGAGCAGCTTATGGAAATCTATCACTTTGACCGTGAGAAGTATGACGGCCTGAAAGACCTTATAACCTGCTCCGCCCCAGAGCCTTACCCTATCTGGACCCTTTCAGAGGATGAACTGTCAAAGCATCCTCACATTTCCCGTGCCGAGGCCCATTCCATTGTCATTTACAGGGAACACCACACCCCCTCCGAATGCACTTTCAAAGGGTTAAGGAAAGCCGGCACGCTCTCTGAGGAGCACGCCGGCAGACTATCCCTATGCAAACTGCAATCTGCCGCTGCCGCCACGCCCTAATCCACCATCTTAGTCTCATTTAAAGGCCATTTTGTGACTTTGTTCGTCGCCTCAGACAATCTTAGTCATGAAATGGGCTCAAAACGTGACTTAGATCGGTTCCATAGACAATCTTAGTCACGAATAGCGGGCTAAACGTGACTAAGACCGTTATAAAGGGCAGAGGCAAGGGCCGGGTAGGGGATTAGAGCGGCTTGATGCCATAATCCTTTGACCGAATGGCCTGTGAGATGGTGAGTTCTGAAAGATACAGCGCCTGGGATAGCTGCAGCGGCGTGAAGCCAAGCCTTTCGTTAAGACTTACGGCCACGCGGCACTTTTCCTCCCTTGAGAGAGTCTTGAACAGCCGTCCGGGATATTCATTTCGCAGCTCCGTGTTGGCAATGTCACGGATTTCATTCATTGAGAAAACAACTTCCTCATCAAGTGCCCTTGCAATGACTACCGCTGTCTCATATTCTTTCACAAGACGGGTATGGAAGTCTTTTGCCGATTCAAACAGCCTCATAACTTCCTCTACCTTGACAAAGCATTTAGGGAGGATCCCCAGTTCCGGATGGATTTCCCAATCTGGCGGCAATACCTCTTTTGATCCGATCAGCGCACGGACCTTAGCCTGGGACAGGGAAGACACCTTATCCCCGCGGATAATATCTGCCAATTGGTTGAAATACAGGTAGCCGCTGCCCCATTTATGACCTCCCGGGCCGCAAAAATCCTTCTCATACGGGTTCCTGACGGTATAGAGGACCTGGTCTTTTAAATCTTTGTCATTCAGGATTGGTTTTAGTATGCAGCCATAGTCTTCCGGAAGTGGCGGAAGACCATTTTTTATCATCTGCTCAGAAATCCTTCTCTTTTGGAACGAAAAGACCTGCATACACTGCTCACCCGTCCCGCGAAGGACGTCGTGGATGTGGTTTGGCATAAGGTCAAAAGCAAACACGTCTACCCCAAACTTCAGAGTGGAAAGCGCTATTCCAGCCATCCCCAGTCTGTAATCCTCATCTGTGGTGAAAAGATTACGGTCCTCAAGGCGGTCAAAGCACAGGTGATAACAGCCAAAGGGCATATTCTTATATTCTTCTTTTGTAATTCTGTTCATAATTTGGTCAATTGAAGTGTTAAAGCGCAATCTTAGTCATGAAAACGCTGCAAAATGTGACTTTGATGGTCAGTGAAGACAATCTTAGTCAAGAAAACGCCTCAAAACGTGACTAAGACTTTTGCGGGAAGCAATCTTAGTCATGAAATAGGGCCAAAACGTGACTTAGACCGGAGCAAACAGCGGTTTTGATCACGAATGGTGAAATCAAATGTGTAGGGAAACAATCTTAGTCACGAATAGCAGGCTAAACGTGACTAAGATTGTAGAACAGATATAAAAGGAGAATTAATCCTGGACCTTCACAAGGGCCTCGCGGATTTTGGCTTCAATTTCCTCTGCGAGTTCAGGGTTGTCCAGCATGAGGTTCTTGACGGCTTCACGGCCCTGGGCAAGTTTGGAGTCATTGTAGCTGAACCAGGAACCGGACTTCTGGATGATGCCAAGCTCCACGCCAAGGTCTACGATTTCTCCGCTGCGGGAGATGCCTTCACCAAAAACTATGTCGAATTCTGCCTTGCGGAAAGGCGGGGCCATCTTGTTCTTTACCACCTTTACCTTCACGTGGTTTCCAAGGGCGTCGTCTCCGTCCTTGATCTGGGTGGTGCGGCGGATGTCCAGGCGCACGGAAGCATAGAATTTGAGGGCGTTGCCGCCGGTGGTGGTTTCAGGATTGCCGAACATGATGCCGATTTTCTCACGAAGCTGGTTGATGAAAATGCAGCATGTGCCGGTTTTGGAGATGTTTGCGGTGAGTTTGCGGAGAGCCTGCGACATGAGGCGGGCCTGGAGGCCAACTTTATTGTCTCCCATCTCTCCCTCGATCTCTGCGCGGGGCGTGAGGGCCGCTACGGAGTCAATGACCACGATGTCTACTGCGCCGCTGCGGATAAGGTTGTCTGCAATCTCAAGGGCCTGCTCTCCGTTATCCGGCTGTGAAATGAGGAGAGTGTCCAGATTTACGCCAAGGGACTTTGCATATGTGCGGTCAAAGGCATGCTCTGCGTCAATGATGGCAGCGATGCCGCCATTTTTCTGTGCCTGTGCGATTGCGTGGATGGCCAGCGTGGTTTTACCGGAAGACTCCGGGCCGTAGATTTCCACAATCCTGCCTTTTGGATAACCACCGATTCCAAGGGCGTGGTCCAGGGCTATTGAGCCGCTGGGGATAACCTGGGAGGCGTCCCATTCAGGCTGGTCTCCCAGCTTCATGATGGTACCCTTGCCGTAGTCTTTCTCAATTTTGTCAATTGTTGCCTGAAGCGCCTTCAGTTTGGCTGCATTCATCTGGGCTCCGTCTGCTTCTTTTGCCATTTCTTTACTAAATTAATTGTTAGCGGTTATCCTGCATCCGCATTTACAAAGATAGGAAAAACTCCGCTAATACCAAATCTTTTCTGAGTGCAAAATTAGCCCCTTCTTGCGCCAAACCATTGCACAATGATGAAAAATACAATAAAATGTGTAATTTTGTGGTATGAAAGAACGTCTGCTGGGGAAAACGCCCGAAGAACTTAAACAGATAGCCCTCCAGGCTGGCCTTCCGGCATTTGCCGGGAAGCAGATTGCGCGTTGGCTATACGTGAGCCGCGTACGCACCATCGCAGAGATGACAAATCTCTCCAAGGCCGGCCGTGAAGCCCTTGAGGCCATTGCAGAGGTTGGGCTGCAGGACCCCATAGACGTTCAGGTATCGGCCGATGGAACAAAGAAGTACCTGTTCCCGGTGAGATGCCCGGTCGGTGCCGGGCATGACGGAGTAGCGGCGCGTGTGGAAGAGTCCTGCGTTGAAGCCGTGATGATCCCTGACGCAGACCGCAAAACCCTCTGTGTGAGTTCCCAGGCAGGCTGCAAGATGGGCTGCAAGTTCTGCATGACCGGCCGTCAGGGCTTCCACGGAAACCTCAGCGCCGCCGATATCCTGTCCCAGTACTTCGCCATCCAGGAGGCAGGGGAGCTCACAAACACCGTCTTCATGGGTATGGGAGAGCCCCTTGACAACTGGGATGAGGTAAAAAGGGTTATCACCGTCCTTACGGCCGATTGGGGCCTAGCCTGGAGTCCCAAGCGCATCACGCTGAGCACCATCGGCGTCATTCCAAACCTGAGGAAATTCCTGGACGAGTGTAAGTGCCACCTTGCCGTGAGCCTTCACAACCCCTTCCCTGAGGAGCGCCTTGAGATGATGCCCGTCCAGAAGGCCTGGACAGCTTCGGAGGTTATCCGCCTAATAAAAACCTACGATTTCACCGGACAGCGCCGCGTGAGTTTTGAATACACCGTCTTTGAAGGCTGGAACAACTCTCCCCGCCATGCAGAGGCCCTGGTAAGGCTCTTGCGGGGTCTTGAGTGCCGCGTGAATCTTATCCGCTTCCATCGTATCCCGGATTTCCCGTACGGCCCGGCATCGGCCCGTGCAATGGAGGAGTTCCGCGACATGCTCACGGAGGGCGGCCTAACCGCAACCATCCGTGCCTCCAGGGGAGAGGACATCTTTGCGGCCTGCGGCCTTCTTGCCGGAAAACACAACAACGGATGAAAAAGCTTCTTTTCATATTGGTATCGGCCTTTGCCGCTGTCCTCACGGCGGCGGCTCAGGAACTGCCTGTCACGGAACCGTCGTCTTCAACTTTCGGCCTCAGTCCCTCCGACGAAGCCTTTGTTAAGCAGATGCGCCACCGTATGGATTCTATCCGGAAGCACAGGCCCACCGTGGCCCTGGTCCTTTCCGGCGGCGGGGCAAAGGGTGCGGCAACCATCGGCGCCCTCCAGTATATGAAGAAGTACGATTTCCCCATTGATATGGTTGCCGGAACCAGTGTGGGCGGTCTTATCGGCGGCCTTTATGCCCTTGGATACACACCCAGTGAACTGGAAACTCTCATCCGCACCACAGACTGGGACATGGCCATGTCAGATAAGGTGGACAAGTCATACATCCCTTATTCAAGGCTGCGCTATAAGGAGAAATACCTGCTCTCCATACCGTTCTATTATAAGTCCGACGACTACCGCCGTTTCATAACCGGAGACGCCTCCCTCAGCGACGGTCTTCCCCGAAAATTCGACATAGGCGCTACTACCGATGAGGTCAAGAATAACCTCCTCGGCAGCCTTCCTTCCGGATTTGTCTACGGCCAGAACGTAAATCAGATATTCACTTCCAGGACGGTTGGCTACAGCGATTCCCTGGACTTTGCCAAGCTCCCCATACCCTTTGTTAGCGTTGCTACGGACATGGTTTCAAGCAGGGCAAAAATCTGGCACAGCGGCTCCATAAACACAGCCCTCCGCTCCACCATGTCCATCCCCGGACTCTTTGTGCCGGTTCGCACGGATGGGATGATCCTTGTGGACGGCGGCATGCGCAACAACTATCCCGCCAACCTTGTGAAGAGGATGGGGGCCGATATTATCATCGGCATAGACCTTGCCGGCGCCAGCCCTTCCGCCGAGCAGATCCAGAACCTTGGGGATATCCTGATGCAGAGTATGGACCTCTTCTCCAACGACGCCAGGGAATATAGCCTGCCCCTCTTCGATGTCTCCATACGTCCGGACCTTACGGGCTACAATATGCTCAGCTTCAATGAAGAGGCTGTTGATGCCATGTACTGGATGGGCTTCAAGGCTGCCGCTGAGAAAACCCGCCAGCTGGATTCCCTGCGCCGTGTCCTGGGGAAGTCACATTTCACGCTGCAGGCCCCTCACGCCGTTGATATAGAGCATAATCCCGTGGTCATCGAGGCCATAGACATAGTGGGCGTGTCTTCAAAGGAGGCCGATTACATCCGCTCCCGCATGTACATAAAGCCCGGCTCGATAGTGAACAAGAGGGTCATCGAGGAGGATGTGGCAAAGATATTCGGCCGCGGCGCTTATGATTATGTGAACTATGAACTCCGCGGCACCCAGGAGCCCTACAGGTTGAGGATCATCTGCAAGAGAGGCCCCATGCATCAGTTCGGCCTTGGCGTAAGGCTGGATTCCCAGGAGCTTGTGAGCATACTCCTCAATGTGGGTCTCAATACCAACGCCATGAGCGGCCACTCCCTGGATTTCACGGCCAGGATAAGCACCAGCCCGTACGCTGAGCTTCATTACGCGTACAATGCCCCCATCTTTGCTACCTTCAACGCCAGGGCGTTTGTGCGTTACACCAACAGCAACCGCTTCCTCTCCGGCAGCGACCGCTTCAATATTTCCTTCATCCAGGGCACCCAGGAGCTGTATATGTCCAATATGCGCTGGTCAAACCTGGACGTGAAACTGGGCTTCCAGAACCAGTTCCACAAGGTCCTCAACGTGCTCTCTAGCGGGACTCAGGGAGACTATCAGTATCCGGTGGAACTGAAGGATTACCCCGGTGCATTCCTCACAGGCCGTGTTGAAACCCTTGACAATACCTATTTCCCAACCAAGGGCGTGTCGGCCGGATTCAGGGGAGACCTCTTTACGCGCGTCATCTATGAAGGAGAACCGGCCCTGTTCGGTGTTATGGCCGCAGATTTCACTGTTCCTGTGTCCTTTGGCCGATTTGCCCTCATACCCCAGGGAAGCATGCGCTTCCTCTTTGGAGACGACATCCCCATCCAGTACGCTAACGTGATAGGCGGTGATATGTGGGGCCGATACGTAGACCAGCAGATCCCCTTCGTGGGCCTGGGTAATTCCGCGTTCCGCCGCAACTGCCTGGCTATTGCCCGCCTGGACGCCCGTGTGCGCGTAGGTAACAACCATTACTTTACGCTTATGGGCAACGTGGGCTATGACTTTGTGGGGTTCAACGAGTTCGCAGAAGGAGAATTCATGAGCGGCGCAGGCCTCAGCTATGCCTACAATTCAATCTTCGGCCCCCTTAAACTGCAGCTACACTGGTCCTCCATTACCCAGAGGGTAGGCGCCTATCTTTCACTTGGTTACGTGTTCTAGCCCATGGAGTACTCCCGTAGCCTTTCCCGCCTTCAGCGCCTCTGCTCAAAGGCAGAGTATTGCAGGGCCGATATCTACCGCAAGGCCCTGAAGGACCTTGACGGTGATGCCTCTGAAGCAGCCCGTCTTGTAGAGGAACTCATCCGGGACAGGTATGTGGACGATGCCCGGTATGCCCAGGCCTTTGCCCGTGAAAAGGCGTCCCTGCAGGGCTGGGGCCCCGTTAAGATCCGCTTCCAGCTAAGGGCTAAGGGCGTTTCAGATGCAGTTATCACTGCCGCCCTTGAGGAGATAGATGATGCTTCGGCCGATGCAAGGCTCCAGCGCCTCCTTGCCGCCAAGGCTCGCACCCTGGAGGGAGACCCCCAGTTCCGTCTCAAGCTCATTAAGTTCGGCCTCTCCCGGGGGTATGAATACTCCCAGGTTGAGGATGCGCTTGCTTTTCTCACCAATAAACGCTAATTTTGCGGTCCAAAATAATGGCAGGACGATCTGTCGCGGGAAACCGAGGAAAGTCCGCACAGGACAGGGCACCCGTCTGTGGAAAGCACAGTGGGGAGTAATCTTCAAAATGCGTAACAGAGAATAACCGCCGGAGTTTTTCTTTTTTTTCTCCGGTAAGGGTGAAAACGCGGGGTAAGAGCCCACGACGCTTTGCGGCGACGTAAAGCGGGTACGCATCCGGGCCTGCAAGACCAAATATACCGGCAGCTGAGGGCTGCCCGCCTGATGCCGGGGGGTAGGTTGCGAAGATAAATGACAGATTTAAAAACAGAAAGCGGCTTACGGCCCTGCCATTTTTACAAAAAGAGGTTGACTCCACCGGAGCCAACCTCTCTTATTATGATTAATTGTATTACAACCTTTCGCGGATGGCCTTTGTGGCTTCCTCGTAGCCGGGCTTTTCAAGAAGGGCGAACATATTCTTCTTGTATGCCTCTACGCCGGGCTGGTTGAAAGGATTCACGCCAAGGACGTAGGCGCTGATGCCGCATGCAAACTCAAAGAAGTAGAGAAGGCCGCCAAGGTTGAAGGCGTCTACGACTTCCATGTTCACGGCAATCTGGGGCACGCCGCCGTCAATGTGGGCAATCTGAGTGCCAAGTTCTGCCATATGGTTGCAGTGCTCCACGTGCTTTCCGGAGAGGAAGTTGAGCTGGTCAAGGTTCTGGTCATCGGCCTCGATGACAACGCTGCGCTGGGCGCGCTCCACGTGAAGGACGGTCTCGAACATAATCCTGGAGCCTTCCTGGATGAACTGACCCATGGAGTGGAGGTCTGCGGTGTTGTTCACGCTGGCGGGGTAGATACCCTTGCCGTCCTTGCCCTCTGATTCTCCGTAGAGCTGCTTCCACCATTCTGCCACGTAGGTGAGCTTGGGGTTGTAGTTCACAAGGATCTCAGTGCTCTTCCCAAGTTCAGAGTGCAGGAGGTTACGCATTGCGGCGTAGATGATGGCGGGGTTTTTCTCGCTCTTGATCTCAAGGCCCTTCATGGCATCAAGGGCACCTGCAACAAGGGCGCGGATGTCAAAGCCGGCTACGCAGATGGGAAGAAGTCCCACGGGAGTTAGGACGCTGAAACGGCCGCCTACATTGTCCGGAACAACAAAGCTTACGTAGTTTTCCTGGGTGGAAAGGGTTTTGAGGGCTCCCTTCTTTGCGTCTGTGATGGCAACAATGCGGTCTGCGGCGTCCTGCTTGCCGTATTTGCTCTCAAGGTACTGCTTCACTACGCGGAAAGCAACTGCGGGCTCAGTGGTGGTGCCGCTCTTGGAGATGACTATGCAGGCGGTGTTGCGCTCTGCTGCAAGGTCCATGAGCTCTGCAAGGTATTCCTCAGAGAGGTTGTTGCCGGCAAAGACCACCTCAGGGGCGTCCTTGCGCTTAAGCTGCTTTGCAAAGTTGTGGCTGAGGGCCTCCATGACGCATTTTGCTCCAAGGTATGAACCGCCGATGCCGATGGCAATCACAAGGTCTACGCCCTTTTTCATCCACTTGTCACGGATGGCTTCATAGTCTTCAAGTTCACGGTCAGTGATCTGGCTGGGGAGTTTCTTCCAGCCAAGGAAGTCGTTGCCGGCGCCGGTCTCATTCTTCAGAACGTCAAAGGCATCAAGGGCCTTGGCTACATAGGATTCATACTTTGCTGCATCAACAAATGAGGAGCAGCCCTTTACATCTACTTTAATCATTGTTTATAGTGTTGTTGTTATATTCAATCTTGCGAATTTACGTAAAATCCCGGAATAATCCTTATCTTTGCATAGAAAATGAGACTGTCAAGAATCATACTTCCCGTAATCCTCATGTGCCTGAGCGCCTGCTCCGGAGCCCAGGTGAAGCATTACGGCGTAAAGGTTGTGAAAGAATACCCCCACAGCCGTGACGCCTATACCCAGGGCCTCTTTTTCCATGACGGAACCCTCTATGAGACCACAGGCCAGTACGGTGAAAGTTCCATCCGCACAGTAGACCTTCAGACAGGCAAGCCCATAATCGTAAAGCGCCTCAGTGAGAAATACTTCGGTGAAGGCAGTTGCATCTTTGACGGAGACCTGTACGTTCTCACCTGGACCAACCGTGTAGCATTCCGCTACAACCCTGATGGTCTTGAATACAAAAAGACCGTGGGCTACGGCAGGGAAGGCTGGGGCCTTACCACCAACGGTAAAAGCCTCATAGCCTCCGACGGCAGCTCCAACCTCTTTTTCCTCAACGCCAACCTCACACTGGAAAAGAAACTGCAGGTTACCCTTAACGGCCGCCCCTTACGCAATCTCAATGAACTTGAATGGATTGACGGCAAGATATGGGCAAACGTCTATCTCACGGATACAATTGTGGTGATAGACCCCCATTCCGGCAAGGTAACCGCCACCATAAACTGTAAGGGCCTTCTCCCTGAAAAGGAAAAGCGCCGTGACACGGACGTTCTCAACGGCATTGCCGTAGACGCCAGCGGCCGCATCTACCTCACCGGCAAGAACTGGCCCAAACTCTATCAGATAGAACTTTTAAATAAATAGGGGTATCCGGAAGGTCCGGATTGAGATTATACCCTCATAACTTGATACGGTTCATACCGTCGTAAGGAAATGAAAAAAGAACTGCTTTTTGCTGCAGCGCTTGCGGTGCTGCCTCTCTGTGCAGGTGCACAGGAAATGACGGAGCGTCTGGACTCCGTGGTAATATCGGCCTCACGTGCCGGTGACAAGACTCCCGTAACCCATACAGACGTTGGAAAAGAGGCTCTGAGGGCCTCCAACCCGTCTTTTTCTCTACCGATGGCCCTGGAACTCCTGCCGTCCGTTGTGACTTACAACGAGGGCGGAACCGGCCTTGGAAACTCCGCCATGACAATCCGCGGAAGCAAGGGCTCCCAGATCAACGTCACCCTCAACGGAATCACCCTCAACGACGCAGAGTCCCAGGAGGTGTTCTGGGTGAACATCCCGTCCATCACGGCGCTGGTTTCCGGCGTGCAGGTCCAGAGGGGCCTTGGAACAACAATGAGTGGCGCGGGGGACTTCGGCGCATCCATCAATATGAATACCGCCCTTGTGCAGCCTGATCCTTCGGGCCGATTAACCCTCTCCGCCGGCTCCTTCGGCACAAGGATGCTCCAGGCGCAGACATCAACCGGCCTTCTTCCGGGAAGATGGTATATGGACCTTTTCTTCTCTGCCGGCCACACGGACGGATACATCCGAGGGGCAAACGTAGAGAGCGCATCGCTCTTTGGGGTGCTGGGCTGGCTTGGGAAACGTAATTCCCTGAGGCTCACCCTCCTTCACGGGCAGCAGAGAAGCGGCATCACCTGGGACGGAATAGACCTGGAGCAGTATCAGAAGGACAGAAGGTACAACGGCGCCGGAGAGTACGTTGACGACAGCGGCAATATCCGGTATTACCCCGGTCAGACGGATAACTACATCCAGACCCACCTTCAGCTTAACTACACCCACTCCTTTGGGAGCGCCCTCACCTGGACTTCCACCCTCAACTATACCCGCGGAGACGGCTACGACGAGTACTACAAGATGAACCGGAAACTTGCTTCCTTCGGCTTTCCCGGCGTGACGGAAGTTCCCGCAAAGAGCGACATGATCTACCGCAAGAAGATGGACAACGACCTCTGGGTGCTCAGCTCCTCCCTCCGATACCGCTCAGGCACAATCAATGCCACCGCCGGGGTGAACCTCTCCCATTACCGCGGCGGCCATTTCGGGGAAGTACTCTGGGTAAAGAGCCTTGAGGCGGCGGGAATCGGCCTTAAGGACAAGTTCAAGGGCTGGTATGACAATACGGGTATAAAGGCCGATGCCAGCGCCTTTGCCCGCGCCGAGTGGAGCCCGCTGGAGTGGCTCACAGCTTATGCCGACCTCCAGTACAGGGCCATCAATTACTCTATGGCCGGCCCCGATGACGACGGCGTGTCGCTGGACTACGCCTCCGTCTGGCGCTTTTTCAACCCCCGCATGGGCGTCACCTTTGAGAAAGGCCCGCACAGGGTGTTCCTCTCCGCGGCTATCGGCCAGAGGGAACCCGGCAGGGGAGACATCAAGGAGAACATAAAGGGGGAGGTAAGCCCCATTGCGCCGGAAAAGATGCTGGACGTGGAGCTTGGCTACCGCCTGAGCCTTGAGAGGTTCTCTTTCCAGGCCAACCTCTACGCCATGGAGTACAAGGATATGCTTCTTGAGACGGGCCGATTGTCAAACGCCGGCTATGCCATCAAGGAGAATATGCCCCGGGCCTGGCGCCGCGGCGTTGAGCTCCAGGCCGCCTGGATGCCCGTAAGGTGGCTGGCCCTTGACGGAAACGCAACTCTTTCTATGAACCAGATCAAGGATTTCACCTCATACGTTCCCTATGACGACGATTCCGGAAGGATGTACCCCGTGAACTACGGCCTTACAACCATGCTCATGAGCCCCGGTGCCATCGGGATGGCCCGCGTGCGCGTAATGCCCTGGAAGGGAGGGGAGATCTCAATGAATGCAAAATTTGTCGGTAAGCAGTACCTTGACAACTCCATGAGGGAGGAGATGGCCGTGCCGTTTTACTGGACGGCAGGGGCTTCCGTCTCCCACGAATTTAACTTCGGCCTTAAGTTAAGTGCCTTTGTGAACAATATTTTCAACCGAATGTACTACGCCGCCGGCTGGCGCTGGGAAAGCTACAATGAGGCGGAAAATGTGGTCTACAGTGGCATAGGAGTGTACCCCCAGCCTCCTGTCAACTTCATTGTCAAGGCCGAATATTCTTTTTAAAATATTTTATTAATAAAAAAGTAATTACAAAAATTTTGTAGATATAAATATTTAATTTATATTTGCATTAGCAAACGGGTGAAAGCTCCTTTGCAGGCAATAAACGCTTCTTCTAACCAACAAATTAACCTTCTAAGGTAAGAATACACTACTAACTAACCAAAATAAAAGCTCGCTGTGAAGCGAGCTTTTATTTATTGGATTATCTTTGAATAGTGGCACTGAAGTACTTCACCTTGGGCACCGTGCCAGTTGTGCATGCCGTTTCCAAGGCAGTCTTTCCAGACTTTGCATCCTGCACATCGGCCTGTCTTGGCCCAGCTACGCTTGCGGAAGCTCTGGAAGCGGGTTTCCCATACCTCATACAGATTGTCCTCATAGATGCTGCCCTGTGAGAATAGATCACGGTCTATATTTGGGCAGGCGCAGATCCGGCCGTCTATGAGAACGGATGCGATGTTCACTCCGGCACGGCAGAAGTAGCGGGTATCGCGCACCTTCTCCTCATACTCTCCAAGGTATCCCTCACAGCTGAAAGTGACTTTCATGGGCCCGCCTTCCGCACGTTTTGAGCGTATAAACTCCATAAGGCCGGTGAACTGCTCCGGGGAAAGACGCATTTCAGGGTCATTTGCCGCCCGGCCGATGGGAATGACGGTAAAAAGCCGCCACTGCTTGACGCCAAGGCCTTCAAGGAGCTTGTGAATTCTGGGTAATTCGGCAAGGTTCCTCTGGTTGACGCAGGTGACTACATCGGCATTGAGCCTTGGTTCTGCAGCCATGAGGCCGATTGCTTCCACCGCCCTGGCGTAACTGCCGGGGACACCCCGCATCCAGTCGTGAGAGGTCTCAAGCCCGTCAAGGCTCACTGTGGCCGATCCCATTCCTGCTGCCATGAGTTCTGCATGCTTACTCTCGTCGTAGAGCCAGCCGTTAGAAACCATTCCCCAGCCAAAGCCCCTGCGGCGGATTTCCCGCCCGGCGCTGGCAAGATCTGGTCTCAGGAGGGGCTCCCCGCCTGTAAGCACCACTATGAAATCCTTTGGCCGATGGCTCTGTGGTATGGTGTCCAGCGCCTTAAGGAAGTCTTCAAGGGGCATATCCTTTTCACGGCTTTGGACGGAGCAGTCGCTCCCGCAGTGGCGGCAGCGGAGCATACAGCGGGTAGTGCATTCCCAAAACAGGTAGTTCAGTTCATGCACCCTTATTTCATTGTCTCTGAAAAGACGGAAAAGCAGCGGGTTCATGGTTTTACGGCTGATTACTTGCAAATTTATTGATTTTTTCGTTAATTTGCTCAAAAACAGGGCTTATGAAGATATTGCATAACATACTGAAGGGAGTCTCTCTCACCGGAGCTCTCTTTGTGTTCCAGGCCTGCTACGGGGTGCCGCAGCCTTCAATTCATGAAAGCGGGGAAGCCCCCATGTCATTCACCTTGCTGTCAAAGGATACTGGCCAGCCGTTGAAGGGCATCCAGATTTACGGGCGGGTATGGAATAGTACCCAGAACCCCCAGACCCCCGGCTTGCTTGGAGAAACCGATGCTTCAGGAAAATGCCGTGTGTCAATCCCATATGTCATGGACGTGGAAGGTCCCTACCTTCGTTTTGAAGACCCCGGTAATGTATATTCTGTCAAGGACACCCTCATCACAGACCTCAGGGAAAGGGATATCGTAATCAAACTGAATCCAAAACAATGAAAGCGCTGTCCTCCATATTCCTCTCTGTGATGCTCCTTTTCTCTTTCAGTGCAAAAGCGGCCAACACAGATGAAGGAGATAAGCCTGAGGTCCCCTTCCGCCCTACTTTCTCCATAGAGGCTGGTGTGGGTCCTGCACCCATCCATCTCATTTTGGAGTCACGCAATTATTCTTCTGGCATTGGGAGTGGAAAGAAATTGGTAGAAGCCGGTAAGGAGTTCAATCCCAGACAAAGCGCATCCAAATCCCCATCGCTTAGCATTTCAGCTGCTTACAGGCCTTTTCAGCGTTGGGAGTTCACAGTCACGGCCGGGGTATCATGGGTTAACGGCCAGATTATCCAGCACACGCTTTTTGGAACCGCTCCTGACGGCTCGCCAAGATATGACTGGAATAAGACAGAGTCCACCCAGGATTATTTGATGTTGGCTATCTCCGTTACACCGCAGGCGCGCGTCTTCTGGAATCCCAGATGGAAAGTCCAGGCCTATTCCGGGTTTGGTCTTGGCATGGTGATTTTTAAGGATCACTCGTTTATAATTCCATCCCTTGTGCTTGCAGGCGCCAAATTTGGCGGCAAGCGCGTCTACTTTTTTGCTGAAAATACCTACTCTCCTTTTGCTACCGTGCTTCACGGCGGCTTGGGCGTGAGGTTCTGACGCTCCTATTTCCCTTCGTTCAAAAGATTGGGACGGCGCTCGCGTGTGCGCTGGACAGCCTGCTCGTCCTGCCAGGCCTGGATGAGCTTGGGGTTGCCGGAAAGAAGGACGTCCGGGACCTTCCAGCCGTTGAATTCTGCGGGGCGGGTGTAGACGGGAGGGGACACAAGGCCGTCCTGGAAGGAGTCACTCAGGGCCGATGTTTCGTCGGTCAGAACCCCCGGAACCAGGCGGATGATAGAATCGGCCAGAAGGGCGGCGGGGATTTCTCCTCCGCTTACCACAAAGTCTCCCACAGAGATCTCACGGGTGATGAGGTGCTCCCTGATACGCTCGTCGATGCCCTTGTAGTGGCCGCAGAGGATGATTATGTTCTCCTTCAGGGAAAGCTCGTTGGCTATTCCCTGGGTGAGGGTTTCCCCGTCCGGGGCCATATAGATCACCTCGTCGTAGCTTCGCTCCGCCTTGAGGTCATTGATGCAGTTGAAAACCGGCTCCACCATCATCACCATTCCGGCGTCTCCGCCGTAGGAGTAGTCGTCCACGGTCTGGCGGCTCCCAAGGCCGTATTTGCGGAGGTCATGCACATGGATCTCCACTAGACCCTTTTTCACGGCCCTCCCTGGAATGGAATAGCTTAAGGGGCTTCCAAGGAGTTCCGGTACAACTGTAATTATATCTATTCTGAGCATAAGCTTGGCTTTTACCCTGCAAATATAGTTAGAATCTTCTGAAAAATGTTTATCTTTGTGATTCAGACTATATGTTAAACTTTAAAAGCATTACTTTTAAATGAGCGAAGAAATTAAGCCTGTGGCCCTCCCCGAGGAACAGCCCGCAGATGTAGTGGAAACTGTCAATTACGCAGAAAAAACCCTTGCAGAGCTCTCTGAGCTTATGCAGAGCCTCACAGAAAGCGAGGACCGCATGAAAAGGTCCAAGGAGGCGGAGGCCATAAAATCGGCCTTCTACAAGAAGCTTTCAAAGGAAAAGGCCGATGCCGGAGAGGACGCTCCGGTAGAGGAACCGGATGAATCGGCAATCGCAGAAGAAAGCACCGTCCCCCTGCAGAGCGGCCCCGTAAGTCCCTTTGCAGCCATTGAGGCGGGCTTTAAATCCCTATACGTAAAATATAAGAAGGAAAGGGCCGAATACAATAAGGAGCAGGATGCCCAGCGTGAGGAGAACCTCAAGGTTAAGCAGGGTATCATAGAGGAGCTCAAGGCCCTTGTGGAAGATCCCGGAGACATTGGAGGCGCATTCCCCAAGTTCCGTGACATCCAGAACCGCTGGAGGGAGACAGGTCCTGTTCCCCAGCAGAATTTCCGTGACGTCAATGACACATATCAGCTCTTTGTCACAAAGTTCTATGACCTTGTAGATATCAACCGTGAGCTCCGTGACCTTGACTTCAAGAAGAATCTTGAGGCCAAAACCGCTCTCTGCGAACGCGCAGAGGCTCTTGCAGAAGACAAGGACGTAGTTGAGGCCTTCAAGGAACTCCAGAAGCTCCACGAGCAGTGGAAGGACCTTGGCCCTGTTGCAAAGGAGTTCAGGGATGAAATTTGGGAGCGTTTCCGCGCCGCCACAACCCTCATCAACAAGAGCTACCAGGCCCACTTTGAGGAGATCAAGGGCCGTCAGGAAGAGAACCTCAAGGCAAAGGTGGCCCTCTGTGAGAAGGTAGAGGAAATCGCCGCCCGTGAAATCACTTCCTCCACCCAGTGGAACAACCTCAGCAAGGAAATAGAGGCCATTCAGGCCGATTGGCGTAAGATCGGCTATGCCACCCGCAAGGAAAACCAGAAGGTCTACGACCGCTTCCGCGCCGCCTGTGATAAATTCTTCGAGAGAAAGAGGGCTTCCTTCTCTGAGTTCAAGGACTCCATGAACGAGAACCTTTCCAAGAAGTTGGCTATCATCGAGGAAGCAGAGTCCCTTGCCGCCAGCACTGACTGGAAGGCCACCGGAGACCGCCTCATTGAGCTCCAGAAGCAGTGGAAGGAGATAGGCGCCGTTCCCCGTAAGAAGTCAGAGCAGCTCTGGAAGCGTTTCCGCACGGCCTGCGACACCTTCTTCCAGGCGCGTGAGGCCGCCCGCAAGGAGGCCCACGCCCGCCGTGAATCGGCCCGTGACAACCGCCGTCCCCAGGCTAGTCCCAAGGACCGCCTCAGGGAGCAGTACGCCCAGCTTCAGCAGGAAATCCAAACCTATGAGAACAATATCGGTTTCTTCGGCCTTTCTAAGGGCGCAGAGAAACTGAAGGCTCAGATGCAGGAGAGGATTGACGCCGCCAAGGCAAAGCTGGAAGACCTCAAGAAACAGATCCGCGCCAAGGAGCAGGAGGAAGCAGCAGCAGGGGAGGAATAGCGGATGGATAAGAATTCAATCATCGGCTTTGTGCTCATAGCCCTCATCATGATGGGCTTTTTCGGGTACCAGAGCGTACAGGTTAAAAAACAGCAGGCCTACCAGGCACAACTTGATTCAATTGCCGCCGCCGAGGCTTACGCCCAGTGGCAGCTTGACAGCGCCTGGAGGGCAGAGCACCCTGAAGAGGCAATTGCCGCTTCAGAGCCCGTGGCAAGCTCCGTACAGGCTCCTGTAGCACCTGTTTACTCGGATTCCCTTCTTAATGCTGCAGCACGCAGTGAGGCATCCATCATCACCCTTGAGAATGAGAAACTTAAGGTGGAATTCACAACGCGCGGCGCCCAGCCTTATTCCGTGCTTGTGAAGGATTACCTCACCTACGGCAAGGAGCCGCTCTACCTTCTTCAGGAAGGGAAGTCGGAACTTGGATACATTGTGTATGCACCTACGGCGGTAGATACCCGGAAGTTCAACTTCCAGGTCACCGAAACCACGGACAGCACCGTTGTGATGAGGCTTCCTTTCAGCGGCGGCGGTTACATTGAGCAGCGCTACAGCCTCCTCCCGGACTCCTATTCCGTGAATGAGACCCTCTCCCTTGTGGGTATGGGTCACCTCATTCCCCGCAACGTCTCCTCCATCGACGTAGACTTCAGCGCCACTATCGGCCGTATGGAGAAAGGCTATAAGAATGAGACGCAGTACTCCCGCCTCAACTATTATTTCCCGGACGACAAAAAGCCGGCAAATATCGGCAATGGCCGTAAAGGTGAGAAGCGCTTCAACAATAACATTGAGTGGTTTGCGTTCCAGCAGCAGTTCTTCAGCGCCATCATGCGCGCTCCCGGCAACTTCAGCTACGGAGAGTTCAAGATTGACTTCGTCCCCAAGGAGAGTGAGTCCGGAGACCTCATGAACTGCAGCGCCCTCCTGAGGGCCGATATTACCCCCGGTGAAAGGGTTGACGTTCCCTTCGAGTTCTACTTCGGCCCCAACGACTACAAGGGCCTGAAGGCTTACGGACACGCCTATGAGAAGGTGATTCCTCTGGGCGGTAAGATCATCGGCTACTTCACAAAGTGGGTTATCATCCCTCTGTTCGACTGGCTGCACAAGGGCATCTCCAACTTTGGCATAATCATCCTCCTGATGACCATCTTCATCAAGATAGTGGTGCTGCCGTTTGCCTACAAGAGCTACTCTTCAAGTGCCAAGATGCAGGCCCTGAAGCCCTACATGGACAAGATCAACGCCAAGTATCCCAAGCAGGAAGACGCCATGAAAAAGCAGCAGGAGACCATGGACCTTTACAAGAAGGCAGGTGTATCTCCTATGGGAGGCTGTCTCCCCATGCTTCTCCAGATGCCTATCCTGTGGGCCATGTTCCGCTTCTTCCCGGCTTCCATAGAACTGCGTCAGCAGCCCTTCCTTTGGGCTCAGGACCTCAGCGCCTATGACGACGTAATCCATTGGGGCACCAGCATCCTTGGAATGGACCACATATCCCTGTTCGCCCTCCTTATGGCGGTGTCCATGTTCTTCTACTCCAAGGTTCTCCAGACCCAGACTTCCGCAGGCAATGACCCTAACGCCAAGATGATGCAGGTGATGAGCCTCTACATGATGCCCATCATGATGTTCTTCATCTGTAACAACCTCTCATCCGGCCTTAGCTACTACTACCTCCTCAGTAACCTTATCACCATGCTTGAGACCTTCATCATCAAGAAGTGGATTGTGAAGCCGGAAGAAGTTGTGGCAAAGGTTGAGGCTGCCCAGAAGGAGAACAAGCCCGCTCCCAAGAGCAAGTGGCAGCAGCGTCTGGAAGAGGCCCAGAGGATGCAGCGTGAGATGGAAAAGAACAAGAAACGTAAGTAATGAAAAGGCTCTTTGCGCTTGTGGCCTTCATGGTGGCCGTTATGCCGCTGAATGCCCAGCGCAGAGATTCCGTCTACACCTCATCTGAACAGTTTAAGGTTACAAAACTGATTGCCCCCGTGTCCCTTATGGGCGTGGGGGCAGTCTGTGCTTTTACCCCGGCCATCCACAGCGGTATGGATATGGAGGTAAGGGGATGGGCCCTTGCAAATAACGGGGGAGTATACAACCTTCCCATTATGGACTGCCCGGAGACATATCTTCAGTATGTGCCGTCGGCTGCCTACGGAATAGCGGCCCTCTGTGGGGCGGGGAAGCACAGCCTCCCGGAGCAATTTGTTGCAGGGGTTACTGCATTTGGGCTGATGCTTGCCAGCACCCAGGCCATAAAATATGCGTCACACGTCACACGCCCCAATGACAACCCCCGTTCCTTCCCTTCAGGCCACACTGCAACAGCCTTTATGGGTGCGGAGCTTGTAAGGCTTGAATATGGCATTTGGTGGGGTCTGGCTGCGTATTCCGTTGCTGGAGCCACGGCCTTTCTCCGCGTATGGAACAACTGGCACTGGACCTCTGACGTAATTGCAGGCGCAGGCGTAGGCATCCTCAGCGCCAACGCCGCATATTGGCTTCTTCCGCTGGAGAGGAAGCTCTTCAGCATGGATTCCAAGCTTGCCGGAGCCACCCACTACCAGTGGCAGGCTCTTCCTTATGCAGCATCAACTCCAGTTGGTGCCAGTTATGGACTTACTCTTGCTGTGCAATGGTAGCAAAGGCTCTTGAATCACTTCGCGCCGCTCTCCCCGCCGGGGTAGAACTGGTTGCCGTTTCCAAGTTCCATCCTGTAGAGCGCCTTATGGAAGCATATGACGCCGGTCAGCGCGTCTTTGCCGAGAGCCGTCCCCAGGAACTTGCCGCAAAGGTGCCCCAGATGCCGTCTGACGTCAAGTGGCATTTTATCGGCCATCTCCAGACCAATAAACTGAAGCTGGTCCTCCCTTACGTGGACCTGGTCCAGTCCGTGGATTCCCTTCACCTCCTTCAGGCTATAAACGCCTGGGGCGCCACCAACGGCCGCATCATCAACGTCCTTCTGGAACTCCACCTTGGTGCGGAGGACACCAAGCAGGGCTTCTCCGCGGAGGAGATTCTCTCTGTTGTCAGTTGGGCAGGCACACCCTCTGAAACCCATGGCCACCCTCGGCCGTGTAAGAGGGAGGGGCCCGCAGACTGGAGGGCCAGTGAGCAAGCTTGCTTGGTCACTGGCACTGCAGGCTGTGGGAGGGGCCTGAGCGAAGCGAAGGAGGTTTCAGAGGGTGTGCCAGCCCAACTGAAGAATGTCAGAATCTGCGGGCTCATGGGGATGGCAACCAATACAGATGATATGGCTGTGGTGGAAAGGGACTTTGAGCGTATTGAGAGGCTGTTTCTTGAGATCAGGGAGATGGGAATACCTGGTTTTGATGAGCTATCCATCGGCATGTCCGGAGACTGGCCCGTGGCAGTGCGTCATCACGCCACAATGGTTCGTATCGGCACCGATATCTTTGGCCCGCGGGAATATTAGCTGTGGGGCTAACTTGCTTATTTACAGATATTTATACAAAAACGTCTACCATGTTTCAGGTAGACGTTTTTATGTAAGCGCTTAATTGTCAATCTTTTACATCCACGCTGCAGCTTCGATGCGCCTGCAGGCGCACGGCGGAGGGCGTGTCTTTGCCTATGGACCGCGACGTCGAGCAAAGACATACTAGCCCGAGAGCCGCGGGGGTGTATGAGGGGGCAGAGCCCCCTGTATTAATGCGCCATAATGGCACCAACCAGGCCCAGAATTGCGTAGAACTCAGGGAGAGCGGCGTAGATGAGGGTGTTGGTGACAACGTCATGACCTTGGGAAACGCCCACAATACCGTTGGCGCATACCTGGCCCTGACGGATGCCGGAAATCATGCAGGCAAGACCAACGGAAAGGCCGATACCGAAGCAGAGCATACCGCTGATAGTGCCGCCGGTGAATTTACCAAGCATGATGAAGAAGGCAACGAAGCCGTAGATGCCCTGGGTTGAAGGGAGGGCACTCAGGAGCAGGTAGCTGCCGGATGCTTCAGGTTTGCGCTTTAGAGCACCTTCTGCTGCGTTGCCGGCGATGGTGGTGCCATAGGATGATCCGATACCCGCCAGTGCAAGGACGAGTCCGAGTCCAAGATAACCAAGAATTTGTTCCATAATTTGTTTATTATTTTGTTTAAATTATTTCTTTAGCGGGTTGTAACTGCGTCCGGAGGCCTCGTAGCCGGAATTCTTGAAGAATTCCAGGAAGTTAAGACGCAGCGGGTGTACAAAGGCACCAAGTGCGCACATGGCAATGTTAAGGGTATGGCCGATAATAACAAGCAGGATGAACGGCAGCCATAAAATGGCGTTGGAACCGTCTCCCAGAACCATCAGGCCCATGTCGTTGAAGGCCATACCAAGCATGCTGCCGGCAAGGCCCAGAGCATACAGGCGGAGGTAGCTGAGGACATCTCCCATAAGACCGGTAATCATATTGTAGGTATCCCAGAGGCCCATGCCGATATTGGCAAACTTGTTGCGCTTGGGGTCGTTGAACACAAAGATTCCCAGGGCGCTTACTACACCCAGGACAATCACTATCAATTTTGTGAGATTTGCATCCATAACGCCGGCCAGCGCAAAGGCTGCCACGGTGACGCCGCCAACAATCAGGAGCGTCCATCCCCAGGTTCCCAGCGAGGCAAAAAAGCCTTTTGTGCGGGTCTGATGGATGGTTTTGACCACCATGGCAAGGCATATGTGAAGTATACCCACAACCAGTGCCAACACCATTGTGGCATCGTTGCCGGCTATCTTGGCCGGGAGGAAAATGCCCTTTATAGGGGCAAAGACCTGCCACTGCGAGATGTCCATAGAGAAGAAGGTGTGGAAAAGGAAGCCAATCACCATAGTGGCCACTCCAAGGATTACCACAAGGGGAGCCATATCCTTGAAGGAATCAACTTTCTTCAGGAGAAGGCCCGCCGCTAACAGCACCAGTCCGTAGCCGCAGTCGCCCATACAGAAGGCGAAGAACAGCATGAAGAAGATGCTTATGAACGGCGTAGGATCAAATCCGTCGTAGCCGGGGCGGCCGTACATATCTGTAAGCGTCTCAAACTGCTTTACAAACCAGTTGTTCTTAAGGGAGATGGGAGGATTGTCCTCAACCTTTGCATTCTCCTTTATATAAAGGAATCCGGCCTGGTCCAGTTTGGCCGATATTTCCTCTTCACTTTCCGTAGGAGCGTATCCCACATATGTGAGGAGGGTATCTTCTGCTGCTGGAACCGCGGTGCAGCCTGCAAGGTATTTGTCAAGCTCAGAGTAGCACCGTGCCCTTTTTTCCTCAAGTTCAGGAATCCTGGCCTTGGCGCTTGCAACGCGCCTGAGGACGTGTGAATAGTGCTTCTCACGGTCCCTGAGATCCTTCTCAAGCTGCGCTGCGTTCTGTGTGGGGAGTGGAATCTCTCCGGGGAGAGTGTCATCTCCTGCCACTACAAACCAGGTGTGTGTCTTATCCGTATCAATTACGGAAAGAGGGTATTCATCGGCCCAATTGGGCATGAACTGCTTGGTGGGGAGAGAGTGGAAGTGGATGGGCACGCCGGCCTCTTCCAGTTTATGGAGGATTTCGGGGTTGAAATTGCCCCAGATCTTAAGCTGGTGAAGCTGCTTCCGGATGCCGTTTATTTCCACGGCGTCGTCGGTGTAGCGCATGAGCATGCCGCCGGCAAGGCGTTCTATGTCTCCGTCTATGTACTCCGGCTCGGTTCCTTCCGGAACTTCTGCTTTCTGAAGCCCCTTGATGAGGCCGTCCAGAAGCTCAATCTCTGCGACAAGCTCCCTGGAGTGGTCGTCCACGGGCTTAGAACTGCGGGAGATGTCCACAAGGCCCGTCTCCTGAAGGGTGTCCATCAGGGTATCCTGCATTCCGCTAAGGAGAATGAAGGAGTATTTGGTCATGGGTGCTATCATAGGGCCGAGGCCTCCTCTTCCTCAAGGGCGTGCCTGTTTTTAACTATCTTGGAAGATGCCTTGGAGAGGTTCTCCTCATCTTCCATATATCGCTTTATCTTACGGATGGCTTCCTGATAGCCGGGAATCTGGACTTTCTCATAAAGATTCACCTTCTGGGTGGTCTTCTTGCGGTTGTAGTCCAGGATGCGGGCCTTTTCAAGGTAAACCTCACTCTCAATGCCAAGGCGGCTGAGCTCCTGAAGGATCCTCACGCCGTCGGGGTACCATGCGGGCTTCACGAAGGCGTTGAAAGGCCTTATCTCGTAGTGGATCTCACCAAGGGCCGGGGTTTTTACTCCCGCCACTTTCTTGGTGTAGAGGTCCACGTCCGTTATGGCTATGAGACCTGGCTCAAATTCGTTCCAGAGGGCGGCAAGGTAGTCGTAGTCCTTCAGGGCCTTATCCAGGCTCTCCAAAAGGCGCGTACTTTCTTCCTTGGCCTTCCTTACCTCCAGCCTCAGGGCGCTCTCCTTGTTCTGAAGGGTAGGGAGAGCCCTCTGACGGACTTTCAGCTGCTTGCCCAGTTCCGTAAGCGACGTTTTGTTATATTGGAATTTAACTGCCATTATTTAACCCAATATTTGTCTATAAGGGCCTGTTTGATACCGGTTTCTGCGGGGGAGAAGTACTTTGCGAACAGCTTCCAGGCAGTGTCCAGCATTTCAGTGATGGTAATGTTTACGTCAATTGCAAGGAGCTCACGTGCATAATCCTTTGCGTATGCAAGGCAGCGGTGGTCGTAGTCGGAGAGGTCAAAGCCGTTCTCCAGCTTTGTCTTGGCGTTCTGGGCATCGGCATATAGACGCACGGAGGCGTTCATCACCTGGGAGTGGTCCTCCCTGGTTTTCTTGCCCTGCACCAGCTGTTTCAGACGGGAAAGGCTGCGGAAAGGATCGATGATTACCTTGCCAGTGTCGGAATCGGCCCTGAGGAAGAGCTGACCTTCCGTAATATAACCGGTGTTATCCGGGATGGCGTGTGTGATGTCTCCGTCGTTGAGGGTGGTGACGGCAATGATGGTGATGGATCCGTCCGTGGGGAGCTGCACGGCTTTCTCGTAGATCTTTGCAAGGTCACTGTAGAGGGAGCCCGGCATGGAGTCCTTGGAGGGAATCTGGTCCATACGGTTGGACACGATGGAAAGGGCATCGGCATAAAGGGTCATGTCCGTGAGGAGCACCAGCACTTTCTCATTCTTGTCCACGGCAAAGTATTCTGCTGCGGTGAGGGCCATATCCGGCACCAGGAGGCGCTCCACAGGGGGATTCTCCGTGGTGTTGATGAAGCAGATGATCTTGTCAAGGGCGCCTGCCTCCTCAAAGCGATGGCGGAAGTAGAGGTAGTCGTCGTTGGTAAGACCCATTCCGCCCAGGATGATCTTGTCTACATCGGCGCGGATTGCTACGTCGGCCATGACCTGGTTGTAGGGTTGGTCGGGGTCTGCGAAGAACGGGATCTTCTGGCCGGAGACGAGGGTGTTGTTAAGGTCTATGCCGGCAATACCGGTGGGGATGAGCTGTGAAGGCTGACGGCGCTTGTAAGGGTTTACGGAAGGGCCGCCGATCTGGCGATCTTCGCCTTCAATCTCAGGGCCTCCGTCAAGGGGATGGCCGTAGGCGTCGAAGAATCGGCCGGCAAGCTGGTCACTCACCTTCAGGGTAGGGGGCTCTCCAAGGAAAGTCACCTCTGCGTTTGAAGGGATACCTTCCGTGCCGGAGAATACCTGCAGGGTGATGAGGTCTCCCTTGATGCGTACAACCTGAGCAAGACGGCCGCCCACAACGGCTAGTTCATCGTTGGAAACGCCTTTTGCACGTAATGAAACCGTGGCCTTTGTAATGCCTTCCAGTTTTGTATATACTTTTTGGTATGCTTTGTTCATAAGGCTATGCGATCATTTTCTTAACGGAGTCATTGTAGGCCTTGAACTGCTCACTCTCATAGGCGGAGTAGTTCATCTGGCGAAGCTCGTTGATGAGTGTCTTGAAGAACTCACGGCACTTCTCAAAGTCTTCGAAGTCATAGTCCTTTGCGCAGATTTCAAGGACAAGGTCCAGCATATAGCGCTGGCGTTCAATGGGGCAAAGGGCGTCGATGGCGTCAAAGGCGTCCTGCTGCAGGATGACAAAGTCCACAAGCTCACTCTTCCAGAAGTTAACGTGATAACTCATGGGAACTCCGTCGTCGCCAAGGATGTTGATCTGTTCAGAGGCTTCCTTTCCGCGGCGGATGAGGTTCTTTGCGGTGAGCACTTTATCCACCCATCCGGGCTCAACTGTCTCATCCAGATACTGGCGGATTTCAGGGTAATCCAGGTACTTGGAATAGGACTCCAGGGGGCCTACGGCGGGGTAACGCTTTTGGTCGGCGCGGTTCTGCTCCAGTGCATAGAAGCAGCGAGCGGCCTTCTTGGTGCTCTCCGTAACGGGCTCTTTGAGGTTACCGCCGGCAGGGGAGACAGTGCCGATAAACGTGACGGCTCCGGTCTGTCCGTTATTGAGGACCACCATACCTGCGCGGGCGTAGAAGTTTGAGATGATGGCCGACAGGTCCACGGGGAAGGCGTCGGCACCGGGGAGTTCCTCCATTCGGTTACTCATCTCACGGAGAGCCTGTGCCCAGCGGGAGGTGGAATCGGCAAGGAGGAGGCATTTGAGGCCCATGGCCCTGTAGTACTCGCAGATGGTCATGGCGGTGTAGACGGATGCCTCACGGGCTGCAACGGGCATGTTTGACGTGTTGCAGATGATGGTTGTACGCTCCATCAGGTGACGGCCGGTGTGGGGATCGATGAGCTCAGGGAATTCCGTGAAGATTTCCACAACCTCGTTGGCGCGCTCGCCGCAGGCTGCCATCACAATTACATCGGCATCACCCTGCTTTGCAATGGCGTGCTGAAGCACGGTTTTACCGCAGCCGAAGGGGCCCGGAATGAAGCCCGTACCGCCTTCTGCGATTGGGTTGAGGGTGTCTATCACGCGTACGCCCGTTTCCATGATCTTGTTGGGACGGGGCTTTTCCTTGTATCCCTTGATGGCAACTTTCACAGGCCATTTCTGTGTCATGGTGACGTTCACCTTCTCACCTTCCTCATTGCGGAGGACGGCAATCACGGTGTCTACGTTGTACTGGCCCGCCTCCTTGATGGATTCAACGGTGAATGTGCCCTTGAAGCTGAAGGGGACCATGATCTTGTGGGGAAGCCAGCCTTCCTTCACCTCGCCAAGCCAATCGGCCGCAATAACGCTGTCACCGGGCTTTGCGATGGGGGTGAAGTCCCAAAGTTTTTCGCGGTTAAGGGGATCCGTGTATTCTCCTCTTTTAAGGAATACGCCGGTCATGGTGGTAAGGTCGTTCTGAAGACCGTCATAGGTGCTGGAGAGAAGGCCTGGGCCAAGGGTGACTTCAAGCATCCTGCCCTCGAATTCCACTTCATTTCCGCCCTTGAGGCCGCGGGTGCTCTCGAACACCTGCACGGATGCAAGGTTTCCGTTCACCTTGATGACCTCTGCCATCATCTTCACGCCTTCGGAGGTGATGTAGCAGATCTCGTTCTCGGAAACCGGGCCGTCTACCTCTACGGTAACAAGGTTGGAGACGATTCCCTTTACAATACCTTTCGTTTTCATATAAGTTTACTTTTCTTTATAATCTACTCCTTTGAATGTGCCGCGGACTTCCTGCACAAGCTTCTGGAACTTCTCACGTCCCCTTTCCTCATCCAGTTCCAGCCAGCGGTCCACTATGTGCAGCTTGGCAACATAGCAGAGGACTGCCGTGATGTCAAAATAGTGGAAGGTACCAAGGGAGTCTATGACTTCCCAGGTTACGTCGTCAAGGGCCTGCTCCCTGTCAAGAAGGCTTGAAAGGGCAAGGGCGGTCTGGACCTTGGCCTCTTCCTTGAATTCTCCGCCGGTGAAGCGGTAGCCGTCAATGTCCAGGCCTTCGTCCGCGTCTTCACCCCTGCCGTCAAGGATATCCTGGCCGGCAGCCCTGCCAAGTGCGTCATTGATATAGCTCACCTTGGCGTTACGGAGGTTTAGGTCATAGCGGAAGTACTCCCTTATGAACTTCACGGGGTGAGAGAGGGCCTTTGCGTAAAAATCGGCATTCAGGTTTTTCTCCTCAAATCCGGCCAGCAGCGCATCCAGAACCTCGGTGTCCTTTTCACTCAGGTTCTCCTTTATCTCCTCTATCACGCTTTCCCATTTATGGCCGTCCTCATACTTGTAATCAATGGTGAGGAAGGGCAGGGAGGCGATAATGTACTCGAAATTGCTCATACACTAGCCAAAGAGGATCTTCTTGGTGGCGGGGCGCATGTATTCCCCTATGAGGGCCTTGAAGGATTCTTCCGTGAGGCTGATGAAATAGCTGCCGTCCTTGGGGCCGATAGAGAAGCCGCCAGCAACCTTCTTGGAGAAGGATGCCTCTACGCCTTTTCCAACGGCTTTTGCAAGCTCTCCCTTCACGAAGGGCTCAAGCTCACCCTGAAGCTTTTCAGGAAGGATGAGTGAGAGGTCCTGGGGCTCCTCTGCGCTGAAGCGCTTTGCAACCTCAGTGATTACGCTCTTCAGGAAATCGGGGTCCTTGAGGGCGGCACCGGCGGGCTCCACGGCCTTTGCGACTATGAGGGACTCTATATCGGCCTTTGTGGCCTGGAGGGCCTGGGCCGATGCAGTCTTGACGTCTCCCTCCACCCTTACGCGAAGGTCATCGGCCTCCTTGCGGGCCTTGGCAAGGATAGCCTCTGCCTCTTGGGTGGCCTTTTTCACAATGGCCTCAGCGTCTGCCTTGGCCTTGGAGAGGATGGCCTCTCCTTCCTGCTTTCCTTTTGAAAGACCCTCTTCATACAGTTTCTGGGTCAGTTCCTGGAGTTTATCCATATCTTTATTGTTTAGTTATATTCTTTTATATTATGGCCGATGCCGTTATGGATGCTATAATTCCGCGCATACGGCTGACGGAACCTTTATCCTTGGGGTGAACCCTGTGTGTGAGGATTATCAGAATTGTGGAGGTGTCCGGGTCTATGAGCACGGACGTGCCGGTATAGCCGGAGTGGCCCCTGAGGTTCTGAGTCTCAAATATGTCACCGGACATGAAAGGATCGGTGTAGTAGGTGTCCCAGCCAAGGGCGCGGGCCACCTTTGGATCGTTTTCTGAAGGGACCTCGAAGATTTTTTTGACCGTCTGGGGCGCCAGGATGCGTTTTCCCTTCCACTCACCGCCGTTAAGAAGGGCAGAGCAGATGACGGCTATGTCTTCTACGTTGGAGAACATGCCGGCATTACCGGAATTGCCTTTCATCACAAGGCGTGCGGTGGGGTCATGGACCTGCGCCTTCAGAAGGAGGGTGTCTCCCACAAATTCAGTGGGGGCGCATAGCTCTGCGAGTTCCGGCTTTATGGGCTTGCCGTCCAGCGGGAAGAAGCAGGTGTGCTCCAGGCCAAGGACGTCAAAGACATTCTCCTGGAGATAGTCACAGAGGCGCTCCCCGGTGACTTTCTCCACTATTTGCTGAAGCATGATGAAATTGAAACAGCTGTAGAGTACATCCGTTCCGGGAGCAAATGCCCTTGGAGATTCTTCTTCTATGTACTGGACAAGGCGCTCCGAATTACCCTCTCCATACTGTTTGACAAATCCGGGGACGTCCTTGAGGAATGCTTCCAGGCCGGATGAGTGGGTAAGAAGGTGCTTTACCCTTATCCTTTCCAGTTTCCTGGTCTTGGGATCACGCCAGTCTCTGAAACGAGGGAGATAGTAGTCCACGGGGTCCATGAGGCGGATCTTGCCCTTCTCTACAAGCTGCATGACGGCTATGGTGGTGCCAAGGCACTTGGTGAGGGAGGCTAGGTCGAACATGGTCTGGGTGGTCATGGGCTCTGTTTCCGGAATGAGGGTCTTGCTGCCGAAGCACTTTTCATAAACCATCTTTCCGTCCTTGACTATGCCCACAACCGCACCGGGTATGGTCTTTTGCAGAATGGCATCAACTATCACGCTGTCAATCAGTTCCAGCCTTTCTTTGTCCATTTTCTGGGCATTGGCTGCAGAACATGCCATAAGGAGCATGAAGCCTACCAGTATGAGAGAACGCCCTTTCATTATCCAAGGAAACTAAGGAGGATACCTGCTGCCACCGCAGAACCGATTACGCCGGCTACGTTTGGAGCCATGGCGTGGGTGAGGAGGTGGTTGGAGGGATCTGCTTCCAGGCCCACGGTCTCAGAAACGCGCGCTGCATCCGGCACGGCAGAAACGCCTGCATTGCCAATGAGAGGGTTGATCTTCTTGCCCTCCGGCAGGAAAAGGTTCATGAACTTGGCGAAGCTAACGCCAAATGTGGTTGCAATCACAAAGGACGCAAGGCCAAGGCCGAAGATGAGGACTGAGCGGCCGGTGAGGAATACATCGGCCTGAGTGGACGCACCAACCGTAAGGCCGATGAGCGTTGTCACCACGTCTATCAGTGACCCGCCGGCGGTTGCGGCAAGGCGCTTTGTGACTCCGCTTTCCTTCAGGAGGTTACCGAAGAACAGCATCCCAAGCAGCGGAAGACCGCTGGGAACTATGAAGGCCGTGCAGATGAAGCCAATGATTGGGAACACAATCTTTTCCCTCTGGCTTACCTCACGGGGCTTTTTCATACGGATGAGGCGCTCCTTCTTGGTGGTGAGGAGCAGCATGATAGGTTTCTGGATAACCGGTACCAGGGCCATATAAGAGTAGGCCGATACAGCGATGGCACCCATCAGTTCCGGAGCAAGTTTGGAGCTGAGGAAAATGGCCGTAGGGCCATCTGCGCCGCCGATAATGCCAATGGCTCCGGCCTCGTTGGGCAGGAAGCCGAACAGAAGGGCCAGAAGATAAGCGCCGAATATACCAAGCTGGGCCGCGGCACCAATAAGGATGAGCCTGGGCTGGGAAATGAGCGCGCTGAAATCCGTCATGGCGCCTATACCAAGGAAGATAAGGGGAGGATACCAGCCATTCCTTACGCCGTGGTAGAGGATGTTGAGAACGGATCCCTCCTCATAGATGCCAATCCTGAGCCCTGCACCGGTTGCGGGGTCAAAGAAAAGGGGAATGTTGCCCACAATCATGCCAAAGCCGATAGGCACAAGAAGGAGCGGCTCCCATTTCTTTACTATTCCCAGCGTAATGAAAACAAGGCCGATGAGGATCATCACCAGATGCTGCCAGGTGCAGTTGGCGAATCCCGTGTACTGCCAGAATTGCTGGAGGCTGTCTAAGATTGTATTCATCAGCCGATGGTTACTATGTCTGCGCCTTCAAGGACGGAATCTCCCTTGGCTGCGTGGATGGCGGTGATGGTGCCGTCACACTCGGCAAGGATGTCGTTTTCCATCTTCATGGCCTCTATGACGGCTACTTTCTGGCCGCGGGTGACGGCCTGGCCTTCCTTCACGTTGATGCTGATGATGATGCCGGGAAGCGGGCTCTTGATGGTCTTTCCCGCGCCGGCAGGAGCTGCCTTGGGTGCAGCAGGGGCGGCAGCAGGAGACACCTCCGCCGGAGCCGAAGGCGTCTTTGTCATTTCGACCGGAGCCGAAGGCGCAGCGGAGAAATCTCCTTCCGATAACTCCACCTGATAATCGGCCCCATTAACGTTCACCGTAAGGCTGCGGCCGCTGGCCTCTCCTATTTTGACGGCGTAATCTTTTCCGTTAATCTTGAATTTATATTCTTTCATATCTATCTTGGTAATTTTCTAAAAGTGAGTTCCTTACTATTCCAGGCCGAATCCTTTCTGATGATGGTGACAATACCGGGCTCAATGTCATGGACAGTGTCGGAGAGATAAAGGTGCACGGCAGCGGCTATTGCTGCGTAGGTGTCACCGCCCTTTTCCATGTCAAGGGCCATGGCTATTGCCGCAGCAATCTCATTGGATTCCTCATTTGAGGAGCCGGGAATGACTGCACGGGTAAGGCGTTTTCCTGCGCGTGCGGCCTTTTTTGCATCGGCCTTAAGTTCTCCGGAGAAAACCCTTCCGGAGAGGCTGTACAGGCCGTACAGTATGATGAGGGCAATGAATACCACGCCCACGCTTATTATGGTGAGAGTCCAGCCGTGGGGGTCTGTGGCGGCCATTCGGTCTGCGCCCGCAGTGAGAACTATGTTACAGAGGCAGGTTGTCATGTTTCTTTGCGGGGATTTCCTGACGTTTGGTTGAAAGCTGCTCCAGGGCGCGGATTACGCGGAAGCGGGTGTTGCGGGGCTCTATCACGTCATCAATATAGCCCTTCTGGGCGGCCTGATAGGGATTTGAGAAGAGGTCTTCGTACTCTTTCTTCTTTTCCTCGAATATGGCCTTGGCGTTTTCGGGGTCTGCCTTGATTTCCTTGGCGTAGAGGACGTTCACTGCGCCGTCGGCACCCATGACTGCAATCTGGGCGCTGGGCCAGGCGTAGTTGATGTCTCCGCGAAGCTGCTTGCAGCTCATCACAATATGGGCACCGCCGTAGCCTTTACGGAGGGTGACGGTGACCTTGGGAACCGTGGCCTCACCGTAGGCGTAGAGGAGCTTTGCGCCGTTTGTGATGATGGCGCCGTACTCCTGCTGGGTGCCGGGAAGGAAGCCGGGAACGTCTACAAGGGTGACAAGAGGGATGTTGAAGGCGTCGCAGAAGCGGACAAAGCGTGCGGCCTTTCGGCTGGCATTGATATCAAGTACGCCTGCAAGTACCTTGGGCTGGTTGGCTACAATGCCTACGCTGCGGCCGTTAAAGCGTGCAAAGCCCACTATGATGTTCTTTGCAAAGTCCTTATGGATCTCAAGGAACTTTCCATTGTCCACTATGCTCTCTATGACACCGTACATGTCGTAGGCCTTGTTGGGGTTGTCCGGCACAATGGAGTTGAGGGAGTCGTCCACCCTGTTAAGGGGATCTGATGTTTCCTTGAAGGGGGCGCACTCCATATTGTTCTGGGGGATGTAGCCAAGGAGTTCCTTGATGGTAGCAATTGCTTCCTTCTCATCCTCTGCGGCAAAATGTGCTACGCCGCTCTTGGTGGCATGAACGGATGCGCCGCCAAGCTGCTCCTGGTCCACAACCTCACCGGTGACGCTCTTTACAACGGCCGGGCCGGTAAGGAACATATAGGAGGTGTTCTTGACCATGAGGGTAAAGTCCGTGAGGGCGGGGGAGTAAACCGCACCGCCTGCGCAGGGACCCATGATGCAGCTTATCTGGGGAACAACGCCGCTTGCTAGGATGTTGCGCTCGAAGATCTCTCCGTAGCCTGCAAGGGCGTCTATGCCTTCCTGGATACGTGCGCCACCGGAATCATTGAGGCCGATGCACGGCGCTCCGGCCCTGAGGGCCATATCCTGGACCTTGCAGATCTTCTCACTCATGGTTTTGGAGAGGGAACCGCCGCTTACTGTGAAATCCTGGGCGAAGACGTAGACTAACCGGCCGTTAATGGTGCCGCAGCCTGTCACAACGCCGTCTCCGTCAGGGTGGGAAGCGTCCATCCCGAAGTTTGTGCAGCGGTGCTGGACAAACATGTCAAACTCCTCAAAGCTGCCGGGATCCAGAAGGAGGTCCAGGCGCTCCCGGGCAGTGAGTTTACCCTTTGCGTGCTGAGCCTCAATCCTTTTCTCACCACCGCCAAGGCGTGCCTTTGCGCGGCGCTGAACCAGTTTTTCTATATTATCTGACTGTATACTCATTATAATTGATATATATTCTCTTTAATAACCCACAAATATACTACTTTTGCAGGGCTTATGCAAATTTGTGTATCCTGGCGCATAACTGCCTGCCTCTCAGCTATATATACAAAATCGGGTACACCTGCAGGTGCACCCGAGGATTCGTATTTGACTGAGTGTCTGTTACTTCTGAGGCAGGCAGGCTTCGTGGGCGGGCCAGGACTGGGCCTTGGTCAGTTTGAAGGCCGCTGTTGCGCGGATATCGGCCACGGAAGCGCCGAAGGAGGCCTTGTAGGCACCTGCTGCGGTTTCCCATGCGCTTGTGGAAGGGTTGAAGGAAGCCAGGGTGTAAGGGGTGATTGTCATGGTTAGGGTCTGGCTCTCACCGGGCTGGAGTTCCTTTGTCTTGGCGAATGCCTTGAGCTCACAGGCGGGTTTTTCAAGACCGCCGGCGGGAGCGCTCACATAAAGCTGGACGGCTTCCTTGCCGGCCACCTTACCTGTGTTCTTCACGATTATGGTGGCAGTCACGGTTCCGTCCTTTGCCACCTTCACGGAAGGCTTGCCGTACTCGAAGGAAGTATAGCTAAGGCCATAGCCGAAGGGATAGGAAACACCCTTCCCGGCAGTGGTGAAGTAGCGGTAGCCTACATTCAGGCCCTCGGCGTAATCCGTATAGTCAACGTTCTTCCTGGGCTGCCGTGCCATCTGGGCCGATGAAGCGAACGGGTTGAAGGAGGGTTCGCTCTTTACGTTTGCAGGGAAGTTGGAGGATGAGGGGATGTCATAGTATGCCATGGGGAAAGTCATGGGGAGCTTTCCGGAAGGATTTGCAGCGCCGGAAAGGACATCGGCCACGGCATAGCCGCCTTCCTGACCGGGAGTCCAGGCAAGGAGGATGGCATCCGGGATGTGCTTCCAGGAGGCTGTTTCAATGACACCGCCGATATTCAGGACCACAATCAGCTTCTTGCCTGCTGCGTGATAGGTGTCGGCAAGGTTCTGGAGGAGATCGCGCTCCAGGGCGGTGAGGTTCCAGTCTCCGTTGGCGGCCTTCCTGTCGTCTCCTTCACCGGCGTTGCGGCTGATGGTGAGGATGGCGATGTCTGAGGCTGCTTCCTTCTTTTCAATGAATGAGCGGGAAACGTTCATCTCCGGGACTACGGGGTCTCCAAGGAGGATTCCCCAGTTGCTGGAAGCGTTGTTGCCGGCCTCAGTCTTTGAAAGGGTGATGTACTGACCGTACCATTTTTCAATGTCGGGATCCACCTCATAGCCATTTACGCGGAGGCCTTGGGCAATACTGCGTACATAAGCCTTGTTCACGTTGCCGGAACCGGTACCGCCGGCTATGAAATCATATGAGCCGATGCCGTAGAGGGCGACTTTCTTCACGTCCTGAAGCGGCAGGACGCCGTTATTCTCCAGGAGCACGAGGCCTTCGGGGGTGGCGGCGCGCACAAGCTTTGCGTGAGCGGCAAGGTCGGGCTTGTTGCTGAACTTGTATCCGGCAAAGCGGGGAGTGCGAACAATATACCTGAGCATATTGCGTACGTTGCGGTCAAGGTCGGATTCGCTGAGGGAACCATCCTTGACGGCGGCGATGATGCGCTGGATTTCCTGGTCCATACCTGGTTCCATAAGGTCATTCCCGGCGTGTACGGCGGCTACGGTGCCTTCCTTGAAGCCCCAGTCGGTCATTACGATGCCGTTGAATCCCCATTCGTCGCGGAGGATGGTTGTGAGGAGGTCATAGCTCTGCTGGGTGAAAACGCCGTTGAGGCGGTTGTATGAGGACATTACAGTCCAGGGGTCACTCTCTTTCACGGCAATCTCAAAGCCTTTGAGGTAGAGTTCACGGAGCGTACGGACATCCACGCGGGAGTCGTTGTTCATACGGTTCACCTCCTGGTCATTGGCGGCGAAATGCTTGATGGATACGCCCACGCCGTTGCTCTGGATGCCGCGGACATATGCCGCCGCCATCTTTCCGGTAAGGAGCGGATCCTCGGAGAAATACTCGAAGTTGCGGCCGCAGAGGGGATTGCGGTGAAGGTTAAGGCCGGGAGCCAGGAGGACATCGGCGCCATATTCCTTGACCTCTTCACCCATTGCGGTGGTGAGCTCCTGGACAAGGTCCGTGTTCCATGTAGATGCCAGCACCGTGCCCACAGGGAAACCGGTGCAGTAGAAGGTCTGGCTGGTTCCGGGGCGGGTGGGATTGATGCGGAGACCGGCAGGGCCGTCAGCCAGCACCGTGGTGGTGATTCCAAGGCGCGGGATGGCACGGGTTGTACCGGCGGCGCCGGAAACAAGGGTTTCATTGGAAGCCGTAAGTGAACCGGCTGTCATCGAGCCCCAGCCGCCGCCCACTACCAGGGTGGCTTTCTCTTCAAGGGTCATGGCCTTAAGGACGTCTTCAATGTTGTCCTTGTTCAGCCTGGGCTGTGCAAAAAGGGAGAGTGTGCAGAGAACGGCTGCACCCGTGAGGAAGATTTTTCTCATATTTGTGTTATTGTATGGTTTTTCCAGTGACGAATATAGTCTCTTTTTTCATACGCGCAAAGCGTGGCGCCCAAGATTGAACGCCACGCTTAACATTTAAACAAACAGACAACTACCCGCCGTATTCTGAAGGGGGGACGCCGAACTGTTTCTTGAAGGAGGTGGAGAAGTGGGAGAGGGTGTTGAACCCCGTCATGTAGGCAATCTCACTCATGTTGAATTTGCCCTCCTTCAGGAGATCGGCGGCGCGGTTCAGTTTGTAGCGCTTGAAGAACACGGACGGATTCTCGCCGGTAAGGCCCTTCACCTTGTAGTAGAACTTGGTGCGGGAAATCTTCATCATCTCCGTGATGCGGGTGATGTCAATGTCCGTGTTGGCAAGTTCCTTTTCCATAAGTTCATAAAGTTCCTTCATGAAGGCGGAGTCGCGGGGTGAAAGCGCCTCAGGGGCAATGTCTTCGGTGGTAGTGACTGAGCCAAGCTGGCGGTGCAGCTTTTCCCTGTTCTCCAGGAGGGATTTCACCAGGGCCGTAAGGTAGGCGGGCTGGAAGGGCTTGGTCACGTATGCATCGGCCCCCTTGTCCAGGCCCTGTACCTGGCTTTCCACGGCCACCTTGGCGGTGACAAGGATGACGGGGATGTGGCTCAGCTGGATATTGCCCTTGACTGCCTCGCAAAGGGCGTATCCGTCCATTCCGGGCATCACGACGTCTGAAATGACAAGGTCCGGGGAATTCTCTTCCATTCCCTTAAGGGCCGATGCCGCATCAAAGTACAGGGATACCTTATACTGCGGTTTAAGCAGGATCTTAAGGTAGTTGGCGATGTCTATGTCGTCGTCCACGACGGCAATGTGGCGCTTGGCCCCATCTTCGTCGGGGGTGCTTTCCTGTGGCTGGGACTGCTGTGCCGATATGAGCAGCTGGGGCTTCTGGTCCGTGCGTTCTTCCTCAGGGTAGGAAGAGGCGCTAACGGGCAGGATAAGGCAGAATTCGGCTCCTCCTCCCTCAAGGTTCCAGGCCTTGATGTATCCGTGGTGCAGGTTGCACAGGGCGCGCGCATAGTACAGGCCGATACCGGATCCCTGCAGTTTATGGCTGGTGGACGACTGGTAGAAACGCTCGAATATCTTCTCCAGATCATCCTCAGCTATGCCCGGGCCGTTGTCAGATACGCTGATTGAGGCGTACTGGCCGTCGGTGTCTTTCTCGGTGAGGGGGAAGCGGGCGGCGGCATCGCCCCTTGGAATTACGTCGAATCCAAGCGTTACCCTGCCTCCAGAGGGGGTGAACTTAAGTGCGTTTGAAAGGAGGTTCATGACCACTTTCTGCACTTTATCCGCATCTACCCACATGGTGAAAGGGTCTTCCAGGCCGTATGTGGCAAGTTCTATTCCCTTGGAACTGGCGTTGTAGCGGAACAGCTCAGCTATGTCACGGAGCGGTTTCACTACATCCATCTTGGCAACCTTCATCTGGAGCTTGCTGTTGCCTATGCGGTTGAAGTCCAGAAGCTGATTCACAAGGGAAAGCATCCAGGTGGCGTTGCGGTTTATGATGTCCACCAGCTGGCGGTCCTGCCCCTTCACGCCCTCCGACACGCTGAGCTGCTGCGCGGGCCCCGCTATCATGGTGAGGGGGGTGCGGAATTCATGGGCCACATTGGAAAAATAGTTCATCTGGATCTTGTTCAGGGCCTTTTCCGCTTTCTCCGCCTCTTCTGCCTTCTCCCTTTCACGGCGCACCTCACGGATGCGTCTGGCGGCCTCCTTGCGCACGCGGCGCACGTGGCGGTAGAAGGTGTATATCATAGCCAGCAACAGTAATCCCGCCAGGGAAAACAGAAGTATAGCCCACCAGGAGCGGTGCCAGGGCGGGAGAACGTGTATCCGGAGGGATTCTTCGGTTTCCGTTACTGAATGACTGCCGTTTGCTATACGTACGCGGAGGGTGTATTTCCCGGGAGGAAGGTTTGCGAAATAAGCGTCGTGGCGGGTGCCGATCTTCACCCAGTCCCTGTCAAATCCTTCCAGTTTGTAGGCATAGCGGATCTGCTCATACTCGCTGTAGTCAAGAGCCGCAAAACTAATCCCGAATCCGTTCTGGTTGTGTCTTATGGTGACTGTGGGTTTCTCGCTCAGGAGTTTGTCTATGGGGCCGTTTTTCGTCGGAGCGACAATATGGCCGTGGACGGTGAGGTATTCAAAGACAAGTGGCACGGTACGTTTGCCTCCAAGGTCAAGGGGGTTGAACCAGGTGATGCCGTGAGTGCCGCCGAACACCAGGGTTCCGTCAGGCAGGATGCATGAGGCGCGGTCATTGAACTGGTCTCCGCCAATTCCATCGGCCTCATAATAGTGTACGAATGAACCCACCGTGCGGTCATATTTGCCAAGGCCGGCCATGGTTGCCACCCATATATTGCCCTGTCTGTCTTCCTGGATGGAACAGATGTCCTGGCAGGGGGTGCCCGGAATGGGGCGTTTGTGTCCGCTTTCGTTTTCGCTTAGTAAGAGGCCGTTACCGTATGTCCCAATCCAGATATCATTTTTGCTGTCTTTGAAAAGGACGTTGGGAATAACAATGGACCGTTTCAGGCAGGCGGCCTTTTCCTCCGGGGTGATAGGCGCCAGACGGCACTCGTAGGAGTAAGTGTTTACGTGGACGGGAGTTGTGCCGAAGCAGGAGGCCACAAGGACGCCGGGTTCCTTGAGAACAAGGTCTGTGACAAACGTCCATCCTCCATTCTGGGCCACTGAAACCTCTCTGGTGGTTTTGTCCTTCTTGTCATAGCGCACAAGGCTGGGGGAGAATCCGCCTATCCAGATAGCGCCCCGGTCGTCTTCCAGGACAGTCAGGGGAGTTGCGGCGAATACCACATCCTTCCCGGTGAGATGCTTTCCGTCCCATACGCAGCGTATGATGCGGTTCTTCTCCATAAACACAAACCAGAGGTCCCCGTCAAGGTCTGAGTAGACTCTTGAAATACGGGTATAACCAACCTGGGCGTCCGGGATGAGGTGTGCGATGGGAACCTCGCGTAATTCCTTTGTCCCCATGTCATATCGGAAGAGGCCGTCCCTCTGGGTGCATATCCAAAGGCCGCCGTCTTTGTCCGTACTGAGGGCCGTGACGTTTTTCCCCTTCAGGGCCGATGTGAGGTATTTATTGCTACCGAACAGGCTTTTGTCGCTGTAGGAGACGTGGTAGCCGTGGTCTGTGGTTCCCATCCACAGATTGCCCCTTTTGTCCAGGAACAGGGACCTTATGTCCTCCTGGGGGATGTCGTAGGGGAAATCTGTGTCGGATTCAAAAGTTACGCGCCCACGCGTGGAAGAATAATGGAAGAAACCCTTCCCGATTACGTTCAGGAGAAGGGAATAATCGTTCAGGGGATAGAGAATGTCTATGTCTCCGCTCATGAGGCGTTTTTCGGCCGATATTGCGGCGGGAAGAGGCTGCCAGGCAAGGTTCCTTGTGTCCAGGATACTCAGGCTGCCCATACCGGAAAGCCACAGCTGGTCCGTCCCAAATGTACAGATATGGTATGCCTGGTGGGGGATGGGCAGGGATTCAATGATGGCGAAACTCTCTGTGGAGTAGCAGTTGAGACGGAAGCCTCCTTCCGAAATTACCCAGAGCCGGCCGTCTGGCTGCAGGACCGCGGAAGGTGGTGCGCCGAAAGCGTTGACTTCCCTCACGACGGGACGGATAAGGTCATTCTCCCTGTCGTATTTGTATAGGGTATTTCCGCCGATGAAAAGGAGGAGTCCGGAACGGCTTTCCAGTATCTGGCTCATATTCTTGTTGTCTCCAAGAACCTTTATGCGCCTGAAACCTCCTTTGTCGGAATGTACGGCCACTCCGTAGAACGTGGTTATCCACAGCGAACCGTCCTGGGAGGCGTGAACGGCATTTATCTGGTTGTCCGGGAGCCCCAGGGAATCCTCCGTGCAGAAGAACTGCTGGTACTCCATTCCGGTATATTTGTCCAGACCGCGGCCGGTGGCTATCCATATGTGGCCGTCCTTGTCCTGGGCGAATCCGTTCACCTTCTGGTTGGAAAGGCGTTCACTTACAACCATGCTGCCATCCTGGACGGAAGGCGTGAAGGACCCTTCATATCTTTTGCAGGCCAGGGAGGCCAGAAGCAAAAGTGCGGTTATCAGTTTAATTCTCATATGACAAATATAGACAAGAAAACGTGATTATCGGCATATTTTGAACAAATAGAAAGACATTTGAACAAATAAAAATTTTAAATAAAACGCTAATGAAAGCATTTGACAATGGTAAAAAGAGTTTGGGCGGCATAATCCCCAACTTTGCACCAGTAAAAACCGCATTTGTTATGACACTCAGACCCTGCTTCGCAATTTTTGGAATTTCCCTTCTTCTGGCCGCCTGCGGACAGCCTGTCCGCCGTTCAGCCGGAGAATGCCTTTCCTCTGTTGAAACATCGGCAAAATCCACAACCGTCCTCTCTCAGAGCGGCCCAGTTGCCGGCTATATCGATGACGGCGTATACATCTACAAGGGTATCCCTTATGCCAGAGCCGGCCGCTTCCAACTTCCTGAAAGTCCGGAGCCGTGGGCCGATGTCCGCGCCAGCCGCGCTTACGGTCCCACCTGCCCCCAGGACAAGCGTATGGGCTGGTATGACGACAACCAGGCCTTCGCAATGCACTGGGACGACGGTTTCCCGGACGAAGACTGCCTCCGCGTCAATGTCTGGACCAGCGCCATCAGGGCCGATGCCAAGATGCCTGTCATGGTGTGGCTTCACGGAGGCGGTTTCCGCGCCGGTTCAGGCCAGGAACTCATTTCCTACGACGGCAGTAACCTCGCACGCAGCCACGGCGTGGTGGTGGTTACGCTCAATCACAGGCTCAACGCCCTGGGTTTCCTGGATCTCAGCGCGTACGGCGCCAGGTATGCCCTGACCGGCAATCTTGGAATGCTGGACATAGTGAAAGCCCTGGAGTGGGTACGTGACAATATATCGGCCTTCGGCGGAGATCCTTCCAACGTCACGGTCTTCGGGCAGAGCGGCGGCGGCGGCAAGGTGAGCACTCTGATGGCAATGCCTTCGGCAAGGGGCCTTTTCTCCAAGGCCATAGTCCAGAGCGGCTCCATCACCAGCCTCCTCAGCCCCAAGTATTCCCGCCGGATAGGCACCTACACCGTAGATGCCCTTGGCATCGTCCCTTCCAGGATAGAAGAGATTGAGAAAGTCCCGTATGATAAACTACTTGCCGCGTACAACGGCGCCCTCGCACGCGTAAGAGAAGAGGCAAAGGCCGATGGTGAACTGCCGGAGAATATCCTTGACCAGATTCTCTTCGGTCAGACTCCCGTTGTAGACGGCGTTGTCATACCTTTCCAGCCATCCACTCCCGAAGCTCTGGCCATTTCCAGGGAAGTCCCCGTCATTATCGGCACCGTCTATAACGAGTTTACTCCCAATATGGAGGATCCTATCTTCAAGCCTCTGGCCTTCAGGCAGGTGGCCGACAGGATTGCCGCAGGTTGCGCGCCGGTATACCATTATATATTCAACTGGGCTTCTCCCGTCCTTGACGGAGCATTCGGCAGCACCCACTGCCTGGAGATCCCCTTTGTGTTTGACAACGTCCTCCTTCACCGCACCTTCACCGGCGGAGCGGAAGACGCCATCCAGCTGGGCCATCGCGTGAGTGCCCTCTGGACCAGTTTCGCCCGTAACGGCGTCCCTTCGGCTGCAGGAATACCCACCTGGGTGCCCGCCCAGAAGGGTATCCTTCAGATAGATATTGAATCTACAATACTAAACAACAATTAATACTAACCCATTAAAACTGATCACATGAGTAAATCTTTGTTCAGGAAAATGGCAGCCTTTACGCTGTCTATCCTAATGGGATGGACACTTGCCGCCCAGCAGCAGGTGACCGTCTCAGGTGTGGTTGTTGACGATCAGAACCAGCCCATGATTGCTGCAGGTGTTGTCCAGAAGGGCACCACCAACGGCACCATCACGGACTTGGACGGATCCTTCACAATCACGGTTCCCGCAGGTTCAGTCATTGAATTCTCCTCAGTTGGTTACACCACCCAGGAGTATGTGGCTGCCAGAACGGAAAAAATCAGCATCACTCTGCCCACAGACACCCAGATGATTGAAGAAACTGTGGTTGTGGGTTACGGTGTCCAGAAGAAGTCAGACCTCACCGGAGCTATCTCCCAGGTTAAGTCCGACGACATCTTGAACCGTACCATCACTTCTCCCGAGGCTGCCCTCCAGGGTAAGACCGCCGGTGTCCAGGCTTTTGCATCATCTGCAGCTCCTGGATCCACCCCGGCTATCCGTGTCCGTGGTATCTCCTCCAACAACGACGCCAACCCTCTGTACGTAGTTGACGGCCGTATCACTTCTTCCATCGCAGGTATCGACCCTAACGATATCGAGTCCATGGAGGTCCTCAAGGATGGTGCTTCCGCTGCTATCTACGGTGCCGAGGCCGGTAACGGTGTTGTGATGATCACCACCCGCCGCGGTAAGGGCGATGGCAAGATCAGCTACTCATACCAGCTCTCTTCCCAGAGCCTTGGCAAGACTCCCAAGGTGATGAACGCGGAGCAATACCTCCAGTTCTACCTTGAGAAGGGTAACTTCACCCTCAACGATGTCTACACCAAGTGGGATCAGAAGACCAATACCGACTGGATCAAGGAATCTTATGAGAATTCCTTCATGCATCACCATAACCTCACCTTCCAGGCCGGTAACGACCGCGGAAGCCTCTACATCTCCGGCTCCTACCTGGACAACAACGGTATGTTCAAAGGCGATGCCGATGTCTACAACCGTGTAACCGGTATGGTCAACGCTTCCTGGAAATTCAAGCCCTGGCTGGACATCCAGACCAACAACCAGGTAGAGTACTACAAGGCCCGTTCGATATCTGAAGGTTCCGACTACGGCTCTGCAGTTCTGGGCGCCCTTCAGCTTGACCCCATGACTCCTGCAGTCTATGAAATCGGCCAGGAGCCTGATTTCATCAAGCAGTACCTTAACGACGGCAAGGTCCTCCTCCGTGACGAGTTTGGCCGCGTCTATGGTATCTCCCAGTTCCTTATCTCCGAGAACGTGAACCCTCTGGTCCAGCGTGACCGCAGCTACGGCGTTTCAAAGGGCTTCAATATCAACGGTGCCACCGCCATCAATTTCCGCCCCATCCCCGAGCTCACCTTCACTTCCCGCCTGGGATATCGCCTCAGCTCCGGTGACTCCTACAGCTACAGCCACGACTACTTTGTGAATGAAGGTTATGCCCACCAGTATTTCATGAGCGTAAACTCATCAACTTCCAACAGCATGTACTATCAGTGGGAGAACTTTGTGAACTGGTTCCACCAGTTTGGCAAGCACAGCGTCAGCGCCATGGCCGGTGTCTCCTACAGCCAGAACCGCGGCTACAGCACCTCCGGCGGCGTTACCGGTACCGATAACGGCGGCGTAGTTGACTTTGGTCTCAAGAGAGACGACCCTCTGTTCTACTACATCAGCCAGGCTACTCCTACCGCTACCAAGAACATCAACGGCGGCCAGGAAAGCTATACCCGCAAGTACTCATACTTCGGCCGTGTAGGCTGGGGCTTCATGAACCGCTATAACGTTCAGGCTACCCTTCGTGCTGATGCTGCCGACCTCTCCGTCCTTCCCAAGCCCATGCGCTGGGGCTTCTTCCCCTCCGTATCAGGTGGTTGGACTATGTCAGAGGAAGATTTCTTCTCAGGCATCAAGTCTGTCGTCAACTTCGCCAAGCTCCGTCTAAGCTGGGGCCAGAACGGTTCCATCGCAGGTCTGGGCGGCTATCAGTACGCCAACGACATCACCTCTTCAGGTCAGTATCCTACCGGCCTCGTCAACGCTGACGGCTCCTTCCAGTATATTATCGGTTACGCTCCTTCAGCTTCCGGTAACCAGGAGCTCAAGTGGGAAACCTCAGAGCAGTTCAACGTAGGTCTGGACCTCCGTTTCCTCCAGGACCGCCTGGCCGTAACCTTCGACTGGTTTGACAAGGCTACCAAGGACCTGATCGTAACCGGTATCACCACTTCCACCATCGTGGGTATCGGCGCATCTCCCATGAATGCCGGTAACATCGACAACCAGGGTGTTGAACTTGAAATCCGCTGGAAAGACCAAATTGGTGATTTCAACTACGGCGTAAGCGCCAATTTCTCTACCCTTAAGAACAAGGTTACCTATCTCCATCCCACCCTTAAGAACGGTATCGACGGCACCGGTGTCCGTAACTACGGCTCCGTAACCCGTTTCGAGATTGGTTATCCTGCATGGCACCTCTATGGTTATGAATATGCCGGTGTAAAGCCGGAGACCGGTGAGGCCCTCTTCAATGCTTACGATGCAGAAGGCAACCTTCAGCCCGAACCTACCACCACTCCCGACGATGACGACAAGCGTCACCTCGGCTCCGGTATCCCTACCTATAACTATGGTGTCACCCTCAACGCAGGTTGGAAGGGAATCGACTTCCTGATGTTCTTCACCGGCGCAGGCGGAAACAAGATCCTCAATGCTCTCAGCAACGTTGACTATCCTACCAACCGTCTCGCAGTCCTTACCGAAGATCGCTGGACTCCCACCCACACCACTGCCATGATGCCTGCTGCAACAGCGGCCAACTACACCCAGTTCCTTATCTCTGACGGTGTGGTTTACGACGCCAGCTACCTCAAGATCAAGCAGATCCAGCTTGGTTACAACTTCCCCAAGAAGCTCCTCCGCAAGGTTTTCGTAGAGAACCTCCGCATCTATGCTTCCCTTGACGACTGGTTCACCTTCACCAAGTATCCCGGCTTCGATCCCGAGATCATCGGCCAGGGTGCCGGAATGGGTGTTGACAAGGGGAACTATCCTACCTCCAGAAAGGTTGTATTCGGTGTTAATCTCACTTTCTAATCTGGATGCCTTATGAAAACTAAATATTTCATTCTTTCCATACTGACTGCAGTCCTGGCCCTTTCTTCCTGCTCCAAACTTCTGGACATCCCCCGCAAGGCTGCCATCGACTACGATACTTATTACAAGACAGACGAAGAGATTGAGTCTGCTGCCATCACCATGTACAGCGACGTCCGTGGCTGGTACTACAATGTGATGCTTGTCAAGAACATCCTCTCCGACGACTATTTCGCCGGCGGCGCAGCCCACGGTGACAACGCCCAGATGGACGCCCTTGGTGAATTCGGCTTCAACTCTGAGTCAGAGCAGATTCAGGGCTCCTTCAGCGGCTACTACGGCCTTATCTATCACGCAAACGTCGTTATCGGCCATATCAATCCCAAGCAGAGCAAAGCTGCAGCACGTGCTGTTGCAGAGGCACACCTTTTCCGTGGCTGGGCTTACTTTGAGCTCACCACCCTATGGGGCAATCCTCCCATCGTAGACCATGAGCTTTCTCCTTCAGAGTATGCTAAGGGTAACGGCTCAACCGAGGATCTTTGGAAACTGGTGGAGGATGACCTCACCTACGCCATCAATTCCGGCGCCCTTGCACACAAGACTTCCCTTAATGACAACACCTGCTGGCGTGTCACCGAGGAATTTGCAAAGGCTCTCCTTGGCAAGGCATACCTGTGGATGGCATGGGCCCTCGATGACAAATCTTACTATCAGAAGTCTGCCACTCAGCTGGACGCTGTCGTAAATTCCAATCTCTACGACCTTTGGACCGGCGGCCCTTACGGTGATATGCGTCACCAGGCTTACAAGATGAACTGCGAAGACCTGTTCGAGAGCATCCGTGTTAACGATCCCGACAACTCCGGTGATAACTTCGACTTCTATGGCGCAATGGTCAGCTGGCGTAGCTCCGGTGGTGAAATGACCATCCCCGAGAACGTCGCAGGTACCGGCGGCTGGGGCTTCATGGTTCCCACCGAGGAACTCCTTGAAGCTTTCCAGACATGGGAGAAAGGTCCCAACAGCTATCGCCGCACCGAGACTCTCAAGACCTATGACGAGCTCAAGGCCATGGGCGTTCAGTGGAACACCGTAACTCTTTCTACCGGCATCTTTAACTGGAAGGGCCGTTTCCTCACCGAGGACCTCTCCTTCTATGCCATGATCAACTACAAGAACCCGCTGTGGATGCGTTTCGCAGAGGTCCTTCTCCTTGGTGCCGAGGCTAACTTCGAGGCCGGCAATACCGATCTTGCCCTCACTTACATCAACCGCATACGTACGCGCGCCAAGCTTCCCGATCTCAGCGCCGGAGAACTTAACCTGGATGCCATCAAGATGGAAAAACGTCTTGAACTCTGCGGTGAAGGTCAGCGTTATCAGGACATCCTCCGTTGGGGTGATGCCTATGATCTCCTGAAAGAGACCGGTAAGGTTTATCCTACCATGGAAACCAACGGTGTTGTGAAATATGTCCCTACAGGCCGTTCGGAGTATGGCTTCAAGAAGGGCAAGCACGAGCGTCTCCCTTATCCTTACACGGAGACTATGCTCAACAAGGTAATTCAGCAGAATCCCAACTATTAATAGTTCCGCCCTATGAAAAAGACTTTATTTTTCTCAATATTTGCAGCGGCCCTTGCGCTGGTCTCCTGCGTGAAGTCGGAGCTTGATCCTATCAGCAAGGATAATCCTGTCTTCCCTGAATCTACAGTGATTGAGGCTACCTCTCTCACTTCCTGTGTTGCAGAGAAAGATGGCGAAGGCCGCAGGGTCTTCACCCTTGATCTGACCGACGGCACCACCCCCGTCCATATGGTTCTCATCGGCAATAAGTATTTCCTTACTGCCAACCAGTATACCGAAGCTCTTGACGCTGTTGCCAAGAACGGTAACTTCGTCCAGGGAAAGACCACCCTTGGCGGCAAGAACATCAAACAGGGTTACATCAACGTTTCCCTTCTTGAAGAGACAGAGACAGAGGCCGGCTGTGAGAACAGCTATGCCATAGCTGCCGTTATTTTCCTTGAGGACGGTGCACCTTACAAAGTGAACTGGACCGGCAAGATTGCCTTCGAGAAAGACGCCGTTCTTGCTCCCACCCTGTTCTACACCGACACCATTGCTGCAGACTGCACCCTTGAGGACGGATCAACTCCTGTTCCTGAAGTTGAGTCCCACACCCTGGTACTGAAAGACGCCGCCGGCGAATTTGCTGCTCAGATCAAACTCATCCGTGCCACCGGTACCAAGACTTCCCAGCTTGAAGGTGAGTACACTGTCAAGGAGTACGCGCATGAGGACTTCTCTGCCGGCAACGGCTTTGACCTTGGCGTAATGTTCGGCATGCCTGCCGGTTCATTTGTAATCGGCACCTACTTCTTTGTGGATGGTGCTCTTGTGATTGTCGAACCTGGTGCAAAGATTACCGTAACCGATATGGGCAACGGAATCTACTCCATCGACGGCTCCGACTTCAGCTTCCTTACCGCTCCGGAGGGTTATGTCCCCGGCGCAGGCCCTGTCTATGACATGACCGATACCGTGGCCAAGGACTGCACCCTGGAAGATGGCTCCACCCCTGTAGAGGATGTTGAGTCCCACACACTTGTCCTGACCGATGCCGACAATGCATTTGTTGCTCAGATCAAGCTCATCCGTGCCCTTGGCACAACCGACCTCTCCGGTAGCTACACCGTTAAGGAGTATGCACACGAAGACTTTGCCGCAGGCAATGGCTTCGACCTTGGCGCTATGTTCGGAATGCCTGCAGGCAGTATGGTAATCGGCACTTACTACGTGGGTGAAGAGGGTATCGTTATAGTAGAACCCGGTGAGACCATCGAGGTTTCCAAGATTTCCGACGATACCTATAAGTTTGAAGGCTCTACCGGTTGGGCATTCTCCGGAAAACTCAATGCGGCAGATCCTACTCCCGATCCCGATCCTCAGCCCGGCGACGAAGACGTGGTAACCCTTACCGATTTCCTGTCCCTTACCGACTACAATGGCATGGGCGCAAAGCTTGTCGGCCTTGAACTTGCAACAACCGGATTTACCTATACTCCTGCAGACTGGGTAACCACTTACGCACCTACATATACTGTGGATGGTAACTTCCTCAAGATTGAATTCTTCTCTGAGGATGGTACGGTTGCTCCCGGAACATACACTCCTTCAGTTGACGCCAATAACGTGGCTGCCGGTGAATTCAAGACCGGTTCTGACGGATGGGGTGGTGCTAACGGTTCTGCCTGGTACACTGTTGCTTCAGGCGCTGCTACTTATGCTGTCATTAACGACGGCAGCGTGACCGTAGCCAAGGAGGGTGATGTCTATACCATTGAGGTAAAGTCTACCGCCCTCAACGCAAAGTACGTAGGTAAACTGTCCAAGTAATGAGAATACGTCATTATATCCTTGCTCTGGCATTGGGGGCCCTGGCCCTCGGTGCCTGCAGCAAGCAGGATAAAACCAAAGAGGAAGGAAAGGATCCCAATCAGACCATCCTGGACCTTTTGAAAGGGGAGGATAAGCTGTATCAGGACCTTACCATCACAAGCAAGAACCTGAGCCGCAAGATGACATACTCTGTATGGCTTCCGGGCGGCTATGACGAGAGCAAGACATATCCCTTCCTGTACCTGCTTCACGGTTACGAACAGGGAGACCAGGCCCATCTTGACCGCTGCTGGGTGGAAAAGGGTAACGCCCGCGAGATTGCCAAGGCATATGTCAAGGACGGCGGCGTTCCCATGATCATAGTGATGCCCAACGGCCTTTCCATGTTCTACAGCGGTTCCTATGAGCCTTACTTTGAGGAAGAACTTATGCCCTTTGTGGAGGAAGCATTCCACGGAAACGGCAAGCGTGCAATAGCCGGACTTTCCATGGGAGGTTACGGAACAACGCTCCACGCCCTCAAATATCCCCAAAAATTCACTTACGCCTACGCAATGAGCCCGGCGGTTTCCGGTGATATGAGAGTTTTCATTGATGCCCAGGCCGATAAGAGCGTGTTCCCGGCATTCACCTTCGAGGTGGGTAACCAGGACACCACCGTCAACAATGGAGAAACCATGAACCTTGCCGATTATATGAAGGAGCAGGGTCTTACGGTGGAATACATTGCCCGCGACGGCATCCATTACTGGGATTTCTGGCAGGAGTGCCTTCCCAAGGCCCTTGCAAAGGCAGGTGAATCATTCAATAAGTAATTGATTATGAAGAAACTTTTCATCATAGCGGCAGCCCTGTGCATTGGCCTGGGCGCCAACGCACAGCAGGCCCTGTTCGGCCCCCAGGGAGTAGAGTCTCCCGTTATCAATGCCGATGGTACCGTTACCTTCCGCTACCAGGCCCCCAAGGCCATCAAGGTGGAGGTTACCGGTGACTTCCTTCCCACCCAGAAGGTCGAAGTGGACTGGGGTGGCAACAAGATGAGCTTTGACGCTCCCGGCGTACGCGAGCTCAAGGAAGGCAAGGGCGGTGTCTGGGAATACACCACAGATTTCAAGGTGGAACCCGACATGTACACCTACACCTTCCGCGTAGACGGAAACACCGTGATTGACAACAACAACGTGTTTGTGAACCGTGACATAGCCTCCCTCACCAGCGTCCTGCTGATCCCCGAGGCCGGTTACCGCAGCGACCTGTATGCCATTCACGACGTTCCCCACGGCACAGTTTCCAAGGTATGGTACCACTCAGACGTCGCCGGACTGAACCGCCGCCTCACCGTGTACACTCCTGCAGGTTACGAGACCTCCAAGACCAAGTATCCCGTTCTGTACGTGCTCCACGGCATCGGCGGTGACGAGGATGCATGGGTAACCCAGGGCCGTGCAACCCAGATCCTGGACAACCTCATCGCCCGCGGCGAGGCCAAGCCCATGATTGTTGTGTTCACAAACGGAAACATCTCCCAGGAGGCCGCTCCGCTTGAGAACTCAACAGGCTACACCCGTCCCACCATGCAGCTCCCCAACACCATGGAAGGCACCTTCGAGACTTCCTTCCCGGAGATTGTGAAGTTCATCGACAGCCGTTACCGCACCGTGGCCAAGAAGGCCTCCCGTGCTGTCTGCGGCCTCTCAATGGGCGGTTTCCACACCCTGTACCTGTCCCTGAACTATCCCCAGCTGTTCAACTACAGCGGTATGTTCAGCGCAGCTATCGGAGTAAATGACACCTCCATCAGCCCCATCTATCAGGACTTTGACGCAAAGCTTGCAAAGTACTATGCTCTCAAGCCCGCCCTCCTGTGGATCGGCTGCGGCAAGACCGACTTCCTCTATCAGGCCAACAAGGACTTCATGAAAAAGCTTGACGACAACGGTTTCAGGTACACTTACATGGAGACTGAGGGCGGCCACATCTGGAAGAACTGGAGAATCTATCTCTCGGAGTTTGTACCGCTTCTTTTCAAATAGTTTATGAAACGCTGTGTAATACTTGCTGCCGCCCTCCTGGCGGCAGCTTGCAATACTCCGAAATCGGCCCAGGACAGGCTGACGGTCAATGATGCACGCATCAACGCCATCATCGCCCAGATGACTCTGGAGGAGAAGGTGGAGATGCTGCACAGCAAGACCAACATGTCTTCCGCAGGCGTAGAGCGCCTTGGGATTGCCGATATCAATTATGCCGACGGTCCCTTCGGAATACGCGAGGAAGGCCGGCCGGACGGCTTCATGAGCGCCGGCTGGACCCTTGACAGCGCTACTTTCTTTCCCACCGGCAGCGCCCTTGCAGCCACCTGGAGTGAGGAATTGGCCTATAAATACGGCTCCGGAATGGGTAAGGAGGCACGCCTCCGCGGCAAGGACGTAATCCTTGGCCCGGCGGTGAATATCCAGCGCCTGCCCGTCGGCGGCCGCACATATGAATACCTCAGCGAGGATCCTGTCCTTTCCGCCGCGCTTGCCCTTGAGTATACAAAGGGCTGCCAGGATGAAGGAACGGCGGTATGCATCAAGCATTTTGCCGTGAATAACCAGGAGACCAACCGCGGCAGCGTGAATGCCATCCTGAGTGAGCGCACCCTGCGTGAGATATACCTCAAGCCCTTCGAGCGCGCCATCATTGAAGGCGGCGCCATGAGCGTGATGCCGGCCTACAACAAGGTGAACGGAGATTACTGCTCGGAGAACGAGCACCTTCTCAACGAGATTCTCCGCGGGGAGTGGGGGTTCAAGGGTATGACCGTTTCGGACTGGGGCGGCACTCACAGCACTATGGGAGCAATGCTGCATGGCCTGAACGTCCAGATGACCGGCTCAAACTATCTTGGCCAGCCCGTCATAGACTCTATCGCAACCGGCGCCCTCACGGAGGAAATGGTGGATGAGAAAGTGCGTCAGATCCTGAGGGTCCGCTTTGCAGTGAAGCCCGTTCCGGCCGATGTCGCAAACACAGTTATGACTTCCCAGCCCGAGTGCCAGCAGATTGCCCTTGACGTAGCACGTAAGGCCGTCGTCCTTCTGAAGAACGAGAACGGCGTCCTCCCTGTCTCAAAGGATGTGAAAAAGATAGCCGTAATCGGCCAGAATGCCGTCCTGAAGGTTCAGAGCGGCGGAATGGGCGCAGGCGTGAAGGCCCTCTATGAGGTTACACCCCTTGAAGGCATCACCAGGCGCGCCGGGGCCGATATCGAGGTGGTTTACGCCCCCGGCTACAGGAACTATGCACGCCGTATGTGGGGCCCCCAGGAACTGGGTCCCCTTGAGACCTCCAGGATTGACGAACCCGCAGACCCTGAACTTCTTGCCCAGGCTGTGGAACTGGCTTCATCGGCCGATCTTGTCATTTTCTTCGGAGGTACCAACAAGACCATCGAGACCGAGGGAAGCGACCGTAAGGACATCAAACTTCCCTGCGGCCAGGAAGAACTGGTCCAGGCCCTTTATGAGGCCAATCCCTCTCTTGTGAGCGTTCTCATCTCCGGCGGTCCCACGGACCTTCAGGTGCTTGAGAAAGTGTCCCCGGCCATCGTTCAGGGCTGGTGGAACGGTACTGAAGGCGGTACGGCCCTTGCCGAGGTCCTGTTTGGAGACATCGCCCCTTCAGGTAAGCTTCCCTTCACCTTCCCCGTGAAGCTTGAGGATTCCCCGGCATTTGCGCTTGGGAATTTCCCCGACAAGAATGTAGGCGGAGACCTCTTCACGCTTATGTTCCGCCCGGACGTCCTGGCGATGAGCCCTGAGGAGCGTCAGGCTTTCATAGCATCGCTGCCACAGCCTGAGTCCCGCTACACCGAAGAGTTCTATGTGGGTTACAGATGGTTCGATACCAAGGAAGTAAAGCCTATGTATGCCTTTGGCCACGGCCTCAGCTATGTAGACTTTACTTATGGCCCCCTGAAGGCAAAAGCCGGTTCCAATGGCGTGAAAGTGAGTTTCAACCTGAAGAATGAAGGCAATATGCCGGCCGATGAAGTAGTTCAGCTCTATGTCCGCCGCGTGGACTCGGAGGTTGAATGGCCCGTAAAGGAACTCAAGGCCTTCAGGCGTGTGAGCCTCAGGGCAGGGGAGTCCAGGAGCATCACCCTTGAGGTGGCGCTGGACAACCTCCGTTACTGGGACGAGAGAGCCTGTGCCTGGGCACTTGAGCACGGCAGGCTTGAACTACTTGTAGGATCGGCCTCCGATGATATCCGTCAAACAGCAGAAGTAAGTATTTAACATATGAAAAGAATTTTATCCGTAATTGTACTTGGCGTAGCGTTTGCCGCCGCCCTTCAGGCCCAGGAACTTACAAACTTTGCTTTCTGGGGCCAGAAACCCATCATCTCCCCGGAGATCCAGAACGACTCCGTGACCTTCCGCCTCAAGGCCGATTATGCCACGGTCGTAAAACTCAGCGGATCCTGGATGCCCAATCCCTGGACCGGTACCATTGACATGAAGCGTGGTGAGAACTGCGTGTGGGAAGTCAAGATCCCTCTTCCCGCACCTGAGATCTACACCTACAACTTCGTTGTGGACGGAGTTTCCGTGAATGACCCCCAGAACGTGCTTGTACAGCGTGACGGTACCCGTTACCTGCCAATGCTCCTTGTTCCCGGAGAGCGCACTGAAAACTACGGTGAGGCCACTCAGCACGGTACGGTAAGCCATCCCTGGTACGACAGCAAGATCCTTGGAATGAGCCGGAGGCTTACCGTCTACACTCCTTACGGCTATGAGGCCAATCCCAAAAAGAAGTATCCAGTGCTTTACCTCCTTCACGGCGCAGGCGGTGACGAGGAAGCCTGGATTTCCATGGGACGTACCGCCCAGATTCTGGATAACCTCATTGAGAAGGGCCTTGCAGAGCCCATGATCGTGGTTATGCCCAACGGCAACCCCGGTCAGGCGGCTGCACGCACCCTCAATATCCCCGAGAAGCCCTATGACTGGCGTGATCCCGCAAACCGTGACCTCTATGTGAAGAGCCTCTGCACGGAGATAGTCCCTTTCATCGAGAAGAACTTCCGCGCTGTGGCTAAGCCCGCATCCCGCGCAATCGCCGGTCTTTCAATGGGAGGCGGCCATACCATTTCCGCATCCATCATGTATCCGGAGATGTTTGACTACATCTGCCCACTGTCAGCTGCCGGTTCTGCCACTCCTGAGCAGATTGCAGCCCTCAAGAAGGCCGGAGTCAAGCTCTATTTCCTGGCCTGCGGCAACACCGACTTCCTGTTCAAGGGTGCGGAGGAAATGCACGTCAAACTGCTTGAGCAGGGTCTGGAGCACGAGTACTTTGTCTCCGAAGGCGGTCACGTGTGGTCCAACTGGCGCCTGTACCTTAATACCTTTGCCAGGAAACTCTTCAAGTAGCCCGGTTATTCAGTAATTCGTCAAGTTATGAAAAAAGCAGCCGTCATAGCCCTTCTTCTCTCATCTGCCTTATCACTCCAGGCCCAGGGCTGGTTCCGCACTCCCACACCCAACGACACCCTCCAGTCTGTCCGCGTACAGCCGGACGGAAAGGTCCTTTTCCAGATTTACGCCCCCAAGGCTTCGCAGGTATCCGTTACCGGAGACCTTCCCTGGGACAGGCCGGTGAAGTTCGTAAAGCAGGAAAACGGTGTCTGGCAGGGCCTCCTGGAAGGTCTTGGTGACGGCTGCTTCCGCTACAGTTTCCTTGTGGACGAAGTGAGGGTGCAGGACCCCAAGGCCCCGCTGTCGGCCGAACAGGCGTCGGTCCTGACCAAGGGCCCCGGCTACATCAAGGATGTTCCTCACGGGGCAGTGGCGCAGCGCTGGTACTGGTCCAAGACCCTTGGATGCATGCGCCGTATGCACGTGTGGACTCCTGCCGGATATGAAAAATCGGCCCAGGAACTGCCCGTCCTCTATCTCATCCACGGTGGCGGAGACAATGACGCCTCCTGGCCGGGCGTAGGTGCCGCAGGCTGGATCCTGGATAATCTCCTCTCCGAAGGGAAAATGCTCCCTATGGTGGTTGTAATGCCCAACGGAACCATCCAGACCGATGATATGATGGGGGAGGTGCCGCTATTCGGAGAGGATATGGTTTCCAGCATCATACCCTTTGTGGAAGCCAATTACAGGGTTCTCACGGACCGTGACCACCGCGCCATGGCCGGTCTTTCGATGGGCGGTATGGAAACCATCGAGACCTGCTTCAGGAATCCGGAACTCTTCTCCTATGTTTGGGTGCTCAGTTCCAGTTTCTCTCCCGGCAGGCAGAAGGAATATGTGGCCGATATAAGGCTCAAGGAGATAGCCCCTGACCTCAACCGCAATTTCAAGGTTCTCTGTTTTACCCAGGGCGGCCCGGCGGATATTGCCTACCGTAACTGCCAGGAAGCCCTCGGGTATCTCATGGAAGCGGGTGTACGGTTCAGTTATATTGAAAACTCTGAGGCCGGCCACAGCTGGACCACATGGCGTGAAGATCTTCAAACTCTGGCCCCAACTCTGTTCCGTTAGTACGGTTTTCACCAAAAAAGCGTATATTTGCATCAAATATATAGCTTAACGGTATGAAAATCATCATCGAAGGAGCCGGACAGGTGGGAGCGCACCTTGCAAAGATGCTCTCCAACGAGTCCAACGAAATAACGGTCATAGACCCGGATCCGGAGCGCATCCGTTCCCTGAGCCAGACCGCCGACGTAGCCACCATCCTTGGCGGACCGTCGTCAATTCCGGATCTGAAAGAAGCCGGAGCGGCATCGGCCGATCTTTTCATAGCCGTGAACCCTCTCCAGCCCCAGAGCGTGAACATAGTGAGCGCCCTTCTGGCCAAGAAACTGGGCACCAGGCGCGTTGTGGCCCGCGTGGACGACGAAGACTTCCTGTCCCCGGAAAACAAACTTCTTTTCAAGGATATGGGCCTTGATATGATGTTCTTCCCGGAAAAGAGCGCCTCCGACGAAGTTGACGATATGCTCCGCTCCACGGCCTCCACGGACACTCTTGATTTTGCACGCGGAAAACTCCAGCTTGGCGTATTCAAACTGGACGACGATTCCCCGCTTCTGGATATGACGGTGGCGGAATTCTCCCAGGCCATAACCGAACTTCCCAACGGGGCCGAATTCCGCATTGTAGCTATCTCCAGGGGTAATTCCACAATCATTCCAAAGTTTGATTCCACCTTCAAGCCCGGAGATTACCTTTACATTATCAGCTGCCGTGACGGCATGCCGGCCCTCATGAAGTATCTTGGCAAGGACAAGCTTGAGATCCGCCGCGTACTCATACTCGGAGGAAGTGAAATCGGCCAGATGGTAGCAGCCCGCCTTGCCGCAAGGAAGATTGACGACATCAAGATAATTGACATAGACCCCAAGCACTGCAGGCATCTTTCGGAGGTTCTCCCGGACAGCGTTTCCGTTGCCTGCGGAGACGTCCGCAATGCAGATTTCCTGAAGGAAGAGGGAATGAATTCATATCACGCTGTCCTTGCATTCACGGGCAGCGACGAAACAAACATCCTCTCCTGCGTGGTTGCAAAGAAGATGGGCGTTTCCCGCGTCATCGCTCAGGTTGAGAACCTGGAGTACATACGCCTGGCGGAGGATATGGGCGTGGACAGCGTCATCAATAAAAAACTCATAACAGCAAGCCGCATCTTCAAGTTCACCCTCAGTGACAAGGTGCGTTCCGTGCGCTACGTGAGCGGCACTGATGCGGAGGTGCTTGAGTACACCGCCGCCCCCGGTTCCCGCATCACCAAAAAGCCCCTCAAGGACATAGAATTCCCGGCCGATGCAATCATCGGCGGCATAATCCGCGGCGGAGACAGTTTCATCGCCGTGGGAAGCACCCACATAGAGGCCTACGACCGCGTTGCGGTATTCGCCCTCCCGGATGCCGTAAAGGAAGTTGACAAGTTCTTCAGATAGGTTTTCTCAGAAGCAGTAACCGGTTCCAATCCGGATTCCGTCGAAGGGATAGTTCTTGAAGCCGTGGGTGTACTGGACAAACGGACGCCAGCGGCCGGCGTTGCCGTCCAGCCTCATGCGGATGCGGCGGGGGCGGTCCCCGTCATTCTCCCAGCCGATGTAGCCGGAATAATCGGCCATAAATGTGAAGCCCCAGGTGGAGATGCTTGCAAAAAGGCCGTACTGGACAGCGTCGTTCTGCCTTGCCGTTCCGTCCTGCCAGCAGAGGAAACCGCCGCTTAGGCCAGCCCTGATTTCCATCACATAGCTATACTGGAAGGCCCTTGACCAGGCAATGGTGCCGTCAAAGAAATAGCCGCCGCAGTCATAGTAGCGCGCCTGCTCAAACGTATTTCCCATGGCCGATTTAAGGACGGCCCTCAGGAGGATATCCGGTTTCAGGGTGTTGGGCTTTCCGACCAGCACCTGGATGTTTGTACCAACATAAAGATCCCCAGAGTCCCAACTCTTTTTCTGGCTTCTGGCATCTCCTATGCGCCTGTAATCTGCTACTGCATCTGAGTATGACCAGTGTTCCACGAATGGCCCCCATACTTCAATGCTGGCGCGCTTGGTCCAGAGGGGGAAGTGAAGGCGGATAAAGCCGTCCCAGGTGTGGTCATTGCCGTCTGCCACGCGGCCTTTCCAGTAATCGGCAGCAAGCTCAGCGTAGATGTAGGGCTTGATGCGGCCGTCCGACATATCCGGCACGGGGAATGCGTTGGGGCCGAAGTATTCCGGAGAAACCATAGTGGGCTCCGAGAAATCTGGGGCCACAATTGGAGTTTGGGCGCTTAATATGTTTGCGGCAAAAAGTGCCGATAAAATGATTATTAACCGTTTCATAACGCAAATATAACACTTTCCCTTGCCGGAAAGTGCGTAAAGACAGATTTTTTTGTAAATTTGTGCAAATTGATTCTTAGTATGAAACGCTTACTTGTCATTGTTGCCGCGGCCCTTTCAATGGTTTCCTGCGCCGCACTCCAGAATGTTAACTCCCAGAGGCTTCTCCAGAGCGGAGCATATGCCGCCCAGGCACTTACGCTTCCAAAGGCCGATGTCCAGGCTTATGTGTCCCAGTACATCACCCAGCTGGACGCCCAGAGCGCAGTGCTCCCGGCAACGGACCCTTATACCAAGAGGCTTAATAACCTTGTTGGAAAGCTCACCCACATCGGAGACCAGCCCCTCAACTACAAGGTTTACAGGAACCCGGAGGTTAACGCATTTGCCTGCGCAGACGGTTCTGTACGCGTTTATACGGGCATCATGGACCTCATGACGGATGAAGAACTTCTCACGGTTATCGGCCATGAAATTGGTCACGTTGCACTGGAGCACACTTATCAGCAGATGCGCCGGAGTCTCCTTACAAGCGCCGCCTTCGAGGGCCTTGCCGCAACATCAGACAAGGTTGCAGCCCTCACGGACTCCCAGCTTGGCGCCATCGGCCAGGCCATGATTGAGGCCCATTATTCAAAGAAGCAGGAGAGTGAGGCCGATGAATTCAGCTATTCCTTCCTTGTTGCAGCAAAGCGCAATCCCTGGACCATGGTTCAGGCCTTTGAGAAGCTTCAGAAATCATCAGGAGGATCTGTGAGCGGCCCGGTGAGCAACCTCTTCTCTACTCATCCGGATGTTGCAACCCGCATAAAGACAATATCGGCAAAATGTGAAGCAGACGGCTTCAAACGCCCCTAGAACAGGCCTTTAGGAACAATCCAGCCTTTATATAGGCCTATAGGTTTATGACGCTCCGCGGGAATCTCCCCGGGGCGTCTTAGTTTTCGGTACTCCCTGTGAGCCTGGACAACCGCGTCAAAGAAACTCTTCCTTCCCGTAAATAGATATACAAGGGCCGATAATCCGTCAAGGCACATACGCGTAAGTATGCGAAGGCGGGCCCTGAAACGCGAATTGAGCGTTGCGGGAAGGTTGTTCTCCAGCAACAACAGGTTATTGCGGAAATTCAGCCTTAACTTGAAAGGGGACTCGTTGGGGAGGGTGCCGCCACCAATGTGATAGACGAAGGACTGAGGCACCATGGTCACTTTCCAGCCCCTCAGCTGCATCCTCCAGCAAAGGTCTATCTCCTCCATATGGGCAAAGAAGCGGTCGTCCAGGCCTCCAAGGGCATTCCATACATCGGCCCGGACCATAAGGCAGGCGCCGGAGCACCAGAGGACATCGGCCGGAGAGTCATACTGCCCGTGGTCCTTCTCCACCTTCTGCATTATGCGGCCGCGGCAGAAAGGATAGCCGTAACGGTCAAGAAGGCCGCCCGCCGCGCCGGCGTACTCAAAGGTGTCACGCTCATTGAAGGATATTAGCTTGGGCCCGCAGGCGCCGCAATCCGGATGGCTGTCCATCCACTCCTGGAGCACTCTGAGCCAGTGGGAAGGAACCTCTACGTCCGAGTTTATCAGGACGTAATACTGGGCCTGGACCTGCTCCAGGGCGCGGTTGTATCCTCCCGTGAAGCCGTAGTTCTCTGAAAGTGCAATTGTGCGGATGGAAGGAAACTCCCCGGCCATCATCTCAAGGGAGCCGTCATGGGATGCGTTGTCGGCCACAATTACCTCTGCGTCAAGGCCATCGCAGGATGCAATGAGCCCCGGCAGGAAGCGCTTCAGGTACTCCCTGGTGTTGTAATTCAGTATGACAACCGCAGTTTTAAGCACTGAAAGAAACGTCTTTGAAGGCCAGGGTAGGGATTAGTTTGGACATGCAGGGGCGGGCGTCCTGGGCCGTAGCTACAAGGTTGTTCCACAGGGATATGAAATCTCCGGTTATGAGCATTTCCCTTACAGGATGCACCTTCTTTCCGCCGCGGATGAGGAAGCCCTCGATGCCGTAGGAGAAGTTTCCGGTAGCGGCATTGGAATTGCCTCCGTTGAAGCCCGTGACAAGGATGCCGTCTCCAATCTTCCGGAGGAGTTCCTCCTGGGTAATGCAGTCTCCAACAGGCATCAGTTTCACCCTTGTGGCATCTTCTATGGTGGGCTCCATGCCCATCTTATGGCCGATATACGTGTTTATGAAGAAGGTTTTCACAACGCCGTTCTCAATGACGGGAAGGTCCCTTGTTGCAACGCCCTCGCTGTCAAAGAGGCGGCAGCCGGTTTCTCCGTGAACGCGGGGAAGATCAATGATGGAGAGACTCTCCGGGAAGATCTTCTTCCCCAGTTTATCGGCAAGGAAAGAATTTTTCTGCTGCACTGAAAACCCTCCAAGGGCATTCAGAAGGGGAGTGACCAGTTTTCCGGCGCACTCGGAGTCCACTATGAGGTTTGTGCGGCAGCTGTCAATCTCAACGGGGAAAAGGGCGGCCGATGCGCGCTTGATGGCGGTTTTTGAGCAGGTGTCCAGTTTGAGGTCCTTTAGATGTGGAGCTGCATCCCACCAGAAATTTGAGTAGTGGTTGCCGTGTGCGTCCTCCACGGTGGCTTCATAGCCAATCTCGAATGAAGTTTCCGTATGGCGGGCCATCAGGCCCTGGGAGTCTATGGTGATGCTGTCAAAGAGGCTGTCGGAGTACTCTCCTTCCTCGGCAATCACGGTAAAACCGTTTTCCACCTCTTCCTTCCTTGACCAGAAGGAGGAGGATAGCGCCATTTCTTTCCTCCGGGCCGATGTGAGCTCCTCATAGGAAGGGTCATAGAGCCCCAGTTCCATTCCAGTGACGGCATCCTTTACAAGGCGTGCGGGATCCGGAAGACTCCGGTTTTCATCCGGCTCCAACATCCTCACCGTATCTATGGAACTGCTGATGAAGGCCTTGAGCTCTTTCTCTTCCAGGCGGTTACTTGAGAAGGTCCCAAACCGGCCGTCCACAAACAGCTGGAGCTGCAGGCTCTGGTCCAGGGCATAGGCGGTTTTGTCCACCTCCCCGTTCAGTATCCCCGTAAGATTCATCACGGATTTGCTGTATGTGAGGCGCACCTGCTGGGCACCCTCCTCCAGTGCAAATTCCAGCGTTTTATTTAACTCCTTGATATCCATCATCACTGACCTCCTACAGTTAGGTTGCCGATAAGAACCGTTGGTATGCCGCAGCTTACGGGCACGGACTGCTCTTTGCCGCAGGTCCAGGCACCGGGATCCACCACAAGGTCATCGGCCACGCCGCGGATATCGGCAAGGGCGGCAGGGCCGTTGCCTATTATGTTGATATCCTTCACTGGCATTGTGAGGCGGCCGTTTTCTATCATATAGCCGGACTTTACGTAGAAGGTGAAATCTCCTTCCCCAATCTGTACCTGGCCGTTGGAAAACTCGTCTACAAAAATGCCCTTGGAGACCTCTGCAATTAGGTCATCGGCCTTTGCCGTGCCGCTTTCCATATAGGTTGCCCTCATCCTTGGAAGGGGAGCGTAGCGGAAGCTTTCACGGCGGCCGTTCCCCGTGGGCTTTACCCCGTAATGGGCGGCCGATATACGGTCATGGAGATAGGACGTAAGCACGCCATCCTCCACCATGTAAGTCTTCTGTCCGGGGATGCCTTCGTCGTCAAAGTTTATGGCGCCGCGGTTACCCTGGAGAGTTCCGTCGTCAATGATGTTTATGCCCTCGGGGCATATCCTGGTGCCCATTTTGTCGGCAAAGATGGAGGTGCCCTTGCGGTTGAAATCGGCCTCGAAGGCGTGGCCCATGGCTTCATGGAGGAGGATGCCGGAAGCGCCGGCGCCCATCACTACGAGCATTCGGCCACCTTCAGGGCGCCTGGCGGCAAAGCGGTCGTTTATGCCCTTAACAATGTCAGAGGCCATTTCTTCTGCAAGGGCGGGGGAAAGCATCTCTGCGCCGCAGCGGAAACTGCGGGATGTGGACTTGTTTTCCACGGCGCCGCCGCTTTCAAAGACGGCACTTACGGAGATGCTCCCCATGGGCCGGGTCTCGTATTTTAGCTCCCGGGCGCTGTTGTACATGAGGATGTCACTGACGGAGAACGCAAGGTTCACTATTACCTTGCGGATGCGGGAGTCCCTAGCGCGGACATCGGCATCAAGAGACTGCAGGAAGGGGAGGAAGCCCGCCATGGGGAGTTCCCGCCAGTTCTTCAGGACGGGATATCTGTCGGCCGCAGGATTTGGCTCTCCGCGGCTTGGATTGCGGGTGCCATAAGGGTTAACGTCGCACGGGCCGTCGGCAATCTGGGCGGCGGCGCGGGCGCAGGCAAGGATATCGGCCTTGAGGGTGCTCTCAGAGTATGCGTAGCCGGTCTTTTCTCCGGAAAGGACGCGTACCCCAACGCCGTAATCAATGTGGCTGCCGCCGGAAGTTACGGCGCCGTCCCTGAGAAGGAGTGACCCGTAGCTGGTGTTCTCAAAATAGAGGTCTGCGTAGCTGCCGCCGCTTCTGAGCCCTTCTGCTATGACGGCTTCAAGAAGCGGGACATCCACCTTGAATATGTCCAGATAATAGTTCTTACTCTGTATCATCCGTGCTCTGGTAGGGAACTCCGTCGTGGGCCAGCGGGGCCTTTGACAGTTCCTTGATAATGAGTTCTGCAGTATTCTCCGTGTGCTGGAGTGGCTCAGAGGTGTCTGTGATAACGGCTTTCACCTTCTGGTACTTTTCCATGTCACGGATGGCGAAACCCTTCTTGGAGCCTTCCGCTATTATGGCAAACGGAGGGCGGGAATTATCGGCCAGAATCCATTTGTCGCAGGTTTGCATGTAGCCGTTGAAGAGGTAGTAGATGCCCATGCGGTAGCGGCGGCGGATGGTCTCCTCAGGGACGTCGTGGCCGCCGGCCAGGACCCTGTTTGCTACCCTCTGGACCGCCATGTCGGGGGTCTCCAGCCACAGGTATAGCACCGTGACATAATACCCCAATTCCTGGGCCTTCCGCGTCATCTTGATAAGGGCACGCGTAGCCAGGGTGGTTTCTATGCAGAAGTCTTCCCTGCGGTCAAACAGGTACTGCACCTTTTTCAGCATCAGGCGGCTTGCAGTGATGTAGGCACCCTCCGGCGCAAACGGCGAGAGGTGCTTTGCAAATTCATCCGAGTTCACAAATTCACTGCAGTCCAGCAGCTCCGGGAGAATGCTGTAAGAAGCGGTGGTCTTCCCGGAGCCGTTTGGGCCTGATATGATGTACATGCGTGGCACTTCGTGCCGAATTGCTTTACAATACCCCCTCCCGAAACCCCTCCCCTCGGGGGAGGGACTTGAGAGGGCTTGTGCTTTTATTCAGTGGCAGCCTCTAACTTCTTCATCATGGCGAACATGAAGATGGCGGAGATGACGCAGACGCCAAGGAATACGCTCCAGACAACCCACAGGGGCAGGGGACCCCAGAGGTGACCGCCAACCTGGACAAGGAAGTTACCTAGGGCCGTAGCAACAAACCACATACCCATCATCATACCCTTGTACTTGGGCGGGGCAACCTTGGACACGAAGGAGATGCCCATGGGGCTAAGGAGAAGTTCTCCGAAGGTGAGGATAAGGTATACGGTGATAAGCCAGTAGGGAGAAACCAGGGTCTCTTCCACGCCGCCGCGCACAGTTGCCTGATATGCAGGGGTATTAAGGCCGATAGAAGCAAACGCCATAAGGCCGAAGGCCACGGCCGCAACCAGCATGCCGTATGCAATCTTTCGGGGAGCGCTGGGCTCCTTGCCCTTTGCCGCCAGGGCACCAAAAATGGCCATGGAGACAGGTGTAAGGGCTACCACATAGAACGGGTTGAAGTGCTGGAAGATAGGGGCGCTGATCTCTATGCTGCCGGAAAGGCGGGTGTACTGCCACACAAGGTATGCGCAGGCAAGGGCTACTACGCCAACGCCGATCCATTTACCCTTCTGGGATGCCTCCTTGTCGAAGATGGAGAAGAGGGCATACACAATGGCAATCACTGCCACAAGATTGAATACGTTGAATGGCATTGAAGCGATGCCGGAAGAGCTGCGCTCAGTGAATTCATCGGCAAAGTAGGTGAGCGTGAGGCCATTCTGGTGGAAGCTCATCCAGAAGAAGATAACCACGGCGAACACCAGGAAGAGAGCCACCATGCGCTTTTTGGTCTGTTCCGGGGTGAGGGTGTCCACAACCTGGGCCTTCTCTCCCTTTGCGTGACCGCCTTCAACGTGCTTGAACCAGCTGCGGAAGGCGTAGTAGATGGCAATTGACACGATGAGGGATACGCAGGCCACTGCAAATGAGAAGTGGTAGGCGGCGTTTCCGTCAAATCCAAGGGTCATTGCCCATTCCCTGATCCTGATGGCCGCTGTAGGGGCAAAAAGGGCGCCGATATTGATGGCCATGTAGAAGAGGGAGAAGCCGGAATCACGCTTTGAGGCATACTGAGGGTCATTATAGAGGTCACCGACCATAACCTGGAGGTTACCCTTGAATAGACCCGTGCCGAAGCCTATCAGAAGCAGGGCCGCAAGCATTGCCACAAGGGCTACGGTGCCTCCGCCAAGCGGAACTGAGAGCAGGAGGTATCCTGCAAACATAACCAGGATGCCGGTTGTGACCATCTTTCCAAAGCCGAATTTATCGGCCAGGATACCGCCGATGAGCGGGAAGAAGTACACCAGCATGAGGAATGAGGAGTAGATTGTGCCTGCGGTACCGGCTGAGAGGCCGAAGTTTGCCCTGAGGAAGAGGGCAAACACCGCAATCATGGTATAGTAACCGAAGCGCTCGCCGGTGTTGGCAAGTGCAAGGGCGAATAAGCCTTTGGGTTGTCCTTTGAACATATGCAATTATTTTACGGGTACATTTTCAAGAACGGCCTTCAGATACTCCCAGGTACGGGCTACGGAGGCGATGTTCACTTTTTCATCCGGGCTGTGGGGATACTTGATGGTGGGGCCTACGGATACCATCTCCCAGTTGGGATATTTGGCTCCAAGGAGGGCGCACTCAAGGCCGCCGTGGGTGGCCATTATCTCCATATCCTCTCCGGTCACTTTCTTGTACTGCTCCATCATGATCTTGTTCATGGGAGTGTCCAGCTTGGGAGTCCAGCCGCTGTAGCCGCCGGCAAACTGGATGTCATCTGCACCGGCAAGCTCGAAGATGCAGCGGACGCGGTTGGCAAGGGCTGCCTTGGCGCTGTTGACGGAACTGCGCATGAGGCTGTGGATGGTGATTTTGCCCTTCTCTGTGCGTACGATAGCCATGTTGATGGAAGTTTCCGTGAGTCCCTTCATGGTGCGGGACATGCGGATGACTCCTGAAGGGCATGCAAGCATTGCCTTCACGGCCCTCAGCATAACTGAAGGCTGAATGTGCTTGGGGGCGGCGGCGCACTCCTCAACAATGAGGGTGGCGGTGGGGTCGCTCTCCTTGAATTCGGCCTTGATACGGCCAAATTCGCTCTCTATCATCTGGCGCACAGCCTCAAGGTTCTCCTGAGGGACCACAAGTTCTGCCTCTGCCTCAAACGGGATGGCGTTACGCAGGGAACCGCCGGTGAAGGAGACCACCTTCACGCCAAGAAGCTCAATGGCGGGGAGAATCATACGTGCAACAGCCTTGTTGGCGTTTGCCCTGTAAAGGGAGATGTCCATTCCGGAATGGCCGCCCTGAAGGCCCTTGACGGTAACTTTTAGGCCCTTATAATCTGCGGGCGTATTGTATTTGAGGTATTTGAAGGAGGCCGATACATCAAGGCCGCCTGCGCAGCCGACGCAAAGTTCTCCTTCCTGCTCACTGTCAAGATTCATGAGGATGTCTCCCTTCAGGACACCGGGCTCAAGGGTGTTGGCGCCTGTCATGCCGGTTTCCTCGTCATAAGTTACAAGAATCTCGATGGGGCCGTGCTTTACGGACTTGTCCTCAATTGCGGAGAGGCCAAGGGCTACGCCCATGCCGTTATCGGCACCAAGTGTGGTACGGTCTGCGGTAACCCACTCTCCGTCAATGTATGCGTTGATGGGGTCCTTGAGGAAATCGTGGGAAGAATCAGATGTCTTCTGGGGGACCATATCCATATGGCCCTGGATGATGACACCCCTGCGGTTTTCCATGCCCGGGGTGGCGGGAACGCGGATGATGATGTTGCCGCCTTTGTCGCGGATGGTCTCAAAACCGTGGCTGACGCCCCAGTTGTAAAGGTATTCAATTACTTTGCCCTCATGCTTTGAAGGGCGGGGAATTTGGGTAAGATTGTAGAAGTTATTCCAGACAATCTTGGGCTCCAGTTCTTTAATGCTCATACTATAATGTTATTAATTAGTTTTTACGGGATATGAAGCTTCCTTTCCAAGCTGATACACCGGGACGCGCGTTTCCACCAGCGGACGTCCGTCTTCCGTAAGGCTCAGTTTGCATATCATGGGGATACGATATCTGATATGGGTGGTTTTACCAGCCTTTTTGGCCGATTGAGAAGCCTCTTCCCTTACAAGGCCTTCAGGCTCAAGCTCAATGTAATAGGGAGTGCCTCGGCCGTTAGATACAAGACCGCGCTCGGGATCGGTGCGGAATGCAAGGTAACGTTGGTTCTTGAGGTTTGGCTGGGGAATCACGTCAAAGCTTGCCGTGAGCGTCCTTACCTGGCTGTAGCCACGGAAAAGGGTTAGGTACTCTTCCTCCATCTCACGTATTTCCTTGAGGGCATCGGCCATAGCAGCACCGGAAAACGTGGCGTCAGTGTTGCCGGTTGCTATGTCCAGGCGCTGGGCGCGGAGGGAAAGGATGTGGTCCGCTGCTTCCTTGGCCTTGTCTTCCAGGGATTTGGTCTCAATGAATTTCTCTTCAACGGGTACGCGTACAAAGGCGGTATCTGTAGGGATGGTCTTGTACACTATGCGTTTAACCTCCTTGCTGTCTCCGGTGAGGCCCTTGTCCGTGAAATCGGAGCGCATGGGTGGGAGAAAGCGCCAGGTTACGCCAAGTTCACCCTTTTCTCCAAAGGAAACCAGTCCCTGGGTGCTCAGGACCATCAGTTCCGGGACATCGGCCTCCAGAAGTGTGGCCGATTTCCGGTCTGCTTCCACCTTGGGGGTTATGGTGGCGCTGAGGACGCGGGAGGTCACTTCATCGGCCCTCCTGACGTCTATGTTGAGGAGTTTCTTTGCAAAGGCTGCGTATGGGCCCGCAAAGAAGGTTTCCTGCTCTGCCTCCACTTCCACGGTAATGGTGGTGGAGGGGAGGTAATATACGCTTTCCTGAGCCGCGGCTATGAAGGCAACGGCCAAAGCAAGGATTGATGATATTATTCTTTTTTCCATCTTCTGTGTGTCCAGAGGTAGTTCCATGGCTGTGCCTTGATATCCTCTTCAAGGAGATTAAAGTATTTCTGGGTTATATCAAGCGGATCCATTGATCCGGCGTGTTCAGTTATGGGAACGAATGTCATGGTGTAGCCGCCTTCCTCCCTGCACTGGAAACTGAGGTAGATGACGGCCATATCCGTCCTTGCTGCCACCGTGGCGGCTCCCGGCATTATGACGGTGTCACGGTTCATGAAGCGGAGGCTGTACTTGCGGTTGGGGCCGTAGGGGAACTGGTCCGTTATGAAGGAGTAGCAGAAGTGTTTGTCCCTGTTGGAGAAGATAGTCCTTGCTATCTGCTGTGAGGGGACGTATCCGGTGAAGTCCATATCGGCCACGGGTGCCTGCCTGTTTTCCCCCATGAAGCTGTCCCAGAACTTGTTGTGGAGGGGGAGGTAGGTGATTGCAAAGGTATGGGTTGTAATCTCCAGGGGCTCCGTATAGGTGTAATTTAGGATGCCGCCAATGAGTTCCCAGTTTCCGGCGTGGGACTGCATTATCATAACCTGCTTGCGCTCACGGAAAAGGCGGTTGAGAACTTCCGGATTTGTAATCTCCACGATGTGGCTGTCACGGAGGCGCTTACGGCCGTGGTCTCCGCGGCAGGAGCCAAACCAGAGGGTTTCCGTAAGGATGTTGGCAAAGTGATGGTAGAACTTCTTTTCAATGGCTTTCAGCTCTTTGGCCGATTTTTCAGGGAAACTCTTCTTGAGGTTATCCTTCACAACATCTACCCTGTAGCGGACCACGCAGCGAATGAGCCAGCCAAGGAAGCGGGCCACGGCGTGATGGTATGAAAGGGGAAGGCGTCCGTGAAGCCGGAGCCATCCCTGAGCCAATCCCTGCCATAATGTCTTTCCTTGAGCCATATGTATCCACAAATATAGTCATATTTTATGTAATAAAGAATTTGTTTTTCAGGAATTTAATGCGTATATTTGCAGTCCTTTTTGGGCCCCTTTTGGGCCGCAAACAAGTTAACTTATTTATTAACAATTAATTAACAAACAATGGTTAACCAGTACGAAACCGTTTTCATTGCAACTCCCGTTTTGTCTGATGCCCAGATGAAGGAAGCGGTTGCCAAGTACGTCAAGCTCATCACGGACAACGGTGGTGAGGTTGTGTACCAGGAGGATTGGGGCCTGCGTCAGCTCGCTTATCCCATCCAGCACAAGACCACAGGTTTTTATTACCTGATCGAGTTTAAGGCAGACTCACAGTTCGTTGCCACTCTTGAAACCCAGTATCACCGCGATGAGCGCATCATCCGCTTCCTCACTGTCGCCCTCGACAAGGATGCAGTTGCATACGCAGAGCGTCGTCGCGCTAACAAGGCCGCCAAAGCCGCTCCCGCAGCTGAGGCTCCCGCAGCAGAGTAATTAGGAGGATAAAATTATGGCAAACGAAAACAAAGAAATCCGCTATCTGAATCCCCCTACCGTGGAGGTTCGCAAGAAGAAATACTGCCGTTTCAAGAAGGCAGGTATCAAGTATGTAGATTACAAGGATCCTGAGTTCCTCAAGAAGTTCCTGAATGAGCAGGGTAAGATCCTTCCCCGCCGCATCACCGGTACTTCCCTGAAGTTCCAGCGCAAGGTTGCCCAGGCTATCAAGCGTGCACGCTCCCTGGCCCTTCTTCCGTATGTTACTGACCTTCTTAAATAATCTGCCTTATGGAAATTTTACTCAAGAAAGATGTAGCCAACCTTGGCTATGCCGGTGAAATTGTAAAGGTAAAGGCCGGTTATGGTATGAACTACCTCATTCCTCAGGGATTCGCAGTTTCCGCAACTGAGTCCGTGAAGAAGCAGCACGCAGAGACCCTTCGTCAGCGCGCTCACAAAGAGGCCAAGCTTGTTGCAGATGCAGAGGCTCTTGCAGCCACCGTTTCCGCACAGGTTCTGGAAGTGAAGGTAAAGGTCTCCGAGAGCGGCAAGCTCTACGGCAGCGTTACCACTATGGACCTTGCAGAGGCACTCGCCGCCAAGGGCCTGAACATTGACAAGAAGGACATCACCATCCTTGCCGGTGAGGTGAAGGAAGTTGGTGAGTACGAGGCCGCTGTAAAGATTTACAAGGCTATCAAAGCAAACTTCAAGTTCAATGTAGTTGCTGAGTAATCAGCCAGATTGCCGGTCACGCCGGCAATGACGTAAAAATCCCGCTCCACCGAGCGGGATTTTTTTGTTGTTATTAATCCTTTTTCTCTTCCGGCTTCTCGGGTTCATCCCCGTGGGAATCCTTGTACTTGAACCGGCGGATCTTCTGGGTGGCGGTTTTCTCGAAGGGTTCCTTCATGGCGTCCACCTCTCCGATCTTGGCGTTTTTGCCAACCTTCTTGTTCACCCAGTCAAGGATGGCTTTCTTTCGGGCTTCCAGTTCCTCGAACCACTTGTCTTCAGTGGCCTGGTTCCAGTCAATTGCATTGTCCTGGAACTTCACAAGGGCAACCAGCTTGCCGTCACGTTCCATCACAAGGGACTCCTCGACGCCCTCGATGTTATTGATCACCTGCTCAATCTCCTCGGGATATATATTCTCTCCGGAAGGCCCAAGGATAGTGTTGTTGAGGCGGCCCTTGATGTAGTAGAGGCCGTTTTCGTCCATGCAGGCTACGTCGTTGGTGTGGAACCAGCCTTTGTCGTCCATCACCTGGAGGGTGCGCTCGGGGTCCTTGTAGTAGCCAAGCATGACGTTGTCTCCGCGCACCACAATCTCTCCCTCTCCGTTTGCGGGATTCACGTTGTCAAGCCTTATCTCCACCTTATAAGAAGCAGGGCCGATTGAGCCGATGTGCTTTTTCTTATTCACCATCACGTTGCACACCAGCGGGGCAGTTTCCGTGAGGCCGTAACCTACTGCGTAAGGGAAGTGGCAGTCTATGAGGAACTGCTCCACTGCGGGATCCAGCTTGGCGCCTCCGATTCCGAAGAACTTGAGCTTGCCGCCGAAGGTTTTTACGATACGCTGGCCGATGAACCAGTGCAGGATGTGCGGGAGGTGTTTATCGGCCCAGGAGAGGACGCGGCTCTTCTGGATGGTGGGCCACACGCTGTTCTTGATGACCTTCTCTATGATAAGAGGTACGGAGCACACGATTGTGGGGTGCACCTTCTTCATGGCCGCCAGAAGGATGGTTGGTGTGGGCGGTTTCTGGAGGGTGTAGCACGTTGCGCCAACGTAGAATGAGTACAGCGTTGAAACGTTCATCTCATATACGTGAGCGGCGGGAAGGATACTGAGGAAGCGGTCCTTCTTGAACGCGGGCTCTGCCTTGAAAGATGCCGCAAGGTTTGCGCAGATGTTGCGATGGCTGAGCATAACGCCCTTTGCCTTTCCGGTGGTGCCGGAAGTGTAGATTATGGCTGCGAGGTCGTCGGGTTGAGGGTCTTTCACCCATCCGTTGCACTTGAAGTCCTGGTCGTCCTTCTTGATGAACTCGAAGGTCTCTATGTCAATGACAAGTGTGAGCTTCTTCCTGCATTCCTCGCTCAGTTTCCCCATCATGCGCTGGGAGATGAACAGCACCTTTGACTCAGAGTGGGTGAGGATGTTGGTTACCTCGTTCTCGGAGACATCGGCCAGCATGGGGACAACTATACGGCCGTAGGCGGTGGCGGCAAAGAAGGCAACCACCCAGTTGGGCATATTCTGGGAGAGGATGGCCACGCGATCCCCGTGCTTGATCCCAAAGCGCGTGAGGCGCATGGAAAGCTGGTTCACCTTGCGGCGGAAGTCCTCGTAGGTGTACTGCTGGCCGCCGTCCACGTACTGGTAGGCGACTCTTTTTGCGTAAGTGGTTGTGGCGTAGTCAAAGACCTTGTGCAGGGTAGTGCACGTGTTCTCGCGGGAGCGGTACTTACGCCATGCCTTGTACGGGCTCTTGATTTTCTTGGCCATAAGGGTTTTGGGTTTTAGGATTTCTTCTCAGGGACGGCGAACTGGTCCTTGTGATAGCCCTGGATGCCCATGGGACGGTAGTGGTCGTAGATACGTTCCATATCCGCTTTAGGGTCATCGGTGAGCTGGAATGGTTCGCCGACCGATATTTTCTTCCGGCCCCAGTCGTAGTATCCAAGATATACGGTGGCGCCGGTTTCACGTGCAATGAGGTGGTAGCCGCTCTTCCATCTCTTTACAAGGGAGCGGGAACCTTCCGGAGCCAGCGCAAGGTGGAACTCCGGGACGTCTTCCATGACTTCTATGAGGCTCTTTACCGTGGTGGCGGGGCTTGAGAGGTCTGTGGGGACGGCGCCGCAGGCCTTGAGGATGGGACCAAGGGGCCACACGAAGAAACTCTTCTTGACCATGATGTGGGCCACTTTGCCAAACTGGGTGTAGAAGAGGTAACTCACAAGGAAGTCCCATACGGTGGTGTGGGGGACTCCAAGGACGATTGCCTTTTCTTCCTTCATGGGACCGCCTACGCTTTCCCAGCCCATTTTCCTGAGGAGCCAGCCGCAGAACTTTGCCCAGCGGGGGCCTACAGTGGTTTTGACTTTAGTTTTCTTAGCCATAGTTTAGATATTTACGTCTTCCAGTTCCTTTTCAGAGCGGAGATTGTCCATGATGAAATGCTGGCGCTCATAGGTGTTGATGCCCATGTAGAACTCCATGATGTCCTGGATGGACTCTTCATCGGCCAGCTTTACGGTGTCAAGGCGCATCTTTTCCCCGATGAAATCTGCGAATTCGTTGGAGGAGATTTCTCCAAGACCTTTGAATCGGGTGATTTCTACGCCGTTTTTGAGTTTTTTGGCGGCGGCGTCCCTCTCTTCCGGGGAGTAGCAGTACATGCGCTCCTTCTTGTTGTTCACGCGGAAAAGGGGAGTCTGGAGGATATACACGTGCCCGCGGCGGATAAGGTCCGGGTAGTACTTCATTATGAAGGTGAGGACCAGCATGCGGATGTGCATTCCGTCGTCATCGGCATCAGTTGCAACAATGATGTTGTTGTAGCGGAGGTTGTCAAGATCCTCCTCCACGTCCAGGGCGGCTATGAGGAGGTTCAGCTCCTCATTTTCCGCTACCTTCTTGCGGCTTTCCTTGAAGCAGTTGATGGGTTTTCCCCTGAGGGAGAACACGGCCTGGGTGTTGGCGTCCCTTACCTTTGTGATGGTTCCGGATGCGGAGTCGCCCTCCGTTATGAAGATGGAGGTCTTTTCCCTGAGGTCTTCCTTGCCCTTGGCCACTTTGTCGCAGTAATGGTAGCGGCAGTCACGGAGTTTTCGGTTGTAGACGGCCGTTTTCTTTGCCCTTTCGCGGGTTTTTTTCTGGACGCCGGCAATCTCCTCACGTTCTGCCTGTGAAGCCTTGATCTTGTCCTCAATGGTGGGGACTATGTCCATATGCATATGGAGGTAGTCGTTGAGGTTCTTGGCCACAAAGTCATTCACGAAGGTGCGGATGGTGGGACCGCGGTCTGTGGAAGTGGTGCCATCGGCCCCCTTCACCTGCTTCTCCCACATATAGGTGCTACCGAGCTTGGTCTTGGTCTGGCCCTCGAAAATGGGTTCCTGGATCTGGATGGAGATGGCGCCCACGATGCCCTGGCGGATATCCTCCGGTTTGTAGTCCTTCTTGTAGAAGTCCTTGAAGGTCTTTGCTATGGCTTCACGGTATGCGGCAAGGTGGGTGCCGCCGTCACGGGTGTTCTGGCCGTTTACGAAGCTGGATATGTTTTCTCCATAGCTGTTACCGTGGGTGAGGACTATCTCTATGTCCTCTCCTTCCAGATGGATGAGAGGGTAGAGGGGAGTCTCGCTCATGTTCTCCGTGACAAGGTCCAGGAGGCCGTTTTCGCTCTTGTAGGCTACACCGTTGAGGTTCAGGGTAAGACCCTTCTTAAGGTAGGAGTAGTTCTTGACCATGGTTTCCACAAATTCCATGTGGAAGCTGAAGCCGTTGAACATCTCTTCATCCGGGGTGAACTTGATGTAGGTGCCGTTCTTCTCATTAGAGGGGACTATGGCGCTTTCGAGGAGTTCTCCGCGGCTGAAACGGGCGTAGGAGCACTGCCCGTCACGGTAGGATGCCACGTAGAAGTCTATGGACATGGCGTTCACGGCCTTGGTACCGACGCCGTTCATACCTACGGACTTCTTGAAGTTGGTGTCGTCGAACTTACCGCCGGTATTCAGTTTTGAGGTAGCGTCTACCACCTTGTTAAGGGGAATTCCGCGGCCGTAGTCTCGGACGCTCACGGTCTGGTCCTCTATGGTGATGTCTATGCGCTTACCGAAGCCCATGGAGAACTCATCAATGGAGTTATCCACAATTTCTTTCAGAAGCACATAGATGCCGTCTCCCTGACGGTCACCGTTTCCCAGGCGGCCGATATACATGCCGGCACGTCTGCGGATATGTTCGTTCCATTCCAGGGTCTGGATGGCGTCGTCGTTGTAGGTGGTATTAGTAATCTCTGCCATAATCGTACAAAATTACTAAAATTCCGCGAAAACTCAAAGAGTAGTTACACTGTCCGAGGGGGAGGGATTAGGGAGGGGGGTAACGTAGGCAGATAGTAAAACGGCCAGAGACATAAGTCACTGGCCGTTTTACTGCGAAGCCTCTCAGAGGCTTTATGCCTCAGAGATGGCTTCGTTAGGGCAGGTGCCTTCGCAGGCGCCGCAGTCGATGCATTCGTCTGCGTTGATTTCATAGGCGGCCTCACCGGCGGTGATTGCTCCAACGGGGCAAACATCTGCGCAGGAACCGCAGGAAACACAAAGTTCGGGATTAATTTTTCTTGCCATTTCTACTGTATAATTTATATGTGATTATTTCGTGATGGCAAAGGTAGGCATTAAATTTGATTTTGAAAACAGTTGTGACTAACTTTGTGCGTATGAAAATGATCTTTATCTCAATAATAGCCTCCCTGGCGCTTTCTACCTGCGGCAGCGGAAGGTCTGAGGCGGCTGCCGTTGCATCCGTGGATTCCTTTGTGGAGATTGATGCCGCGGATATGGCCGATGATCCCAAAGTGGTTGTGGAATGGGACAAGACCGTTCACGATTTTGGTGATGTGAGCGTCTCTGACGGCCCTCTTACCTGCAGTTTCACACTGACCAACAAGGGCCCGGAGGCAATCGCAATATTTGAGGTGGTGTCTTCCTGCGGCTGTACGGGAGTGGATTTCCCCAAAACTAAGATTGAGCCCGGACAAAGCGCTAAGATATCGGCCACTTACAAAAATGAGGACGGCCCCACGGCCTTTGACAAAACCCTTACGGTGTATATTTCCGGCATAAGGCGTCCGGTGATTCTCCGCCTTCGCGGCGTGGTTCACCCCAAAAAACAATCCCTGAGCCAGCTCTATTCCCCTGAGAGGCTCGGGGATTTGGGTTTTAAGACGCGGCAGTTCAGTACCGGTAACCTCAAGCAGGGCCTTTCCGTGAGTGAAACCGCAAATGTGGCTAACCTTGGAAAGAAGCCTCTCAACGTAACTTTCACAGACGTGTCACCGCAACTTAAAGTAAGCGTTAGCCCCAATCCAGTCCCTGCCGGAAAAACCGCTCAGATTGCCTTTACCGTTAATTCGGATCCTTCACTTTACGGGCTCAACGTGTATAAGGCCACGCCGGTTCTTAACGGGGTTCCGGCCGCGGGCTCAATTGAAGTGGCCACCTGGACGCAGGAAAACTTTGCCCTCTGGAGCAGGGAAGCCGTAGAGAAAGGGGCCATCCCGGCGTTTGAGATGAGCACAGTCAGCATTGGCACCGTCAAGGCCGGAGCAAAATTATCGGCCTCCTTCCCCCTCACAAATAACGGTAAGTCTGTTTTGCATATCTTCAAGGCCGATCCCGATTCCCCGGCGCTTGCCGCAGAGTCCCTTCCTGATATCGGCCCCAAAGGAAAGGGGAAACTGGTCTTTACGCTTGATACTTCCTCCCTTCCGGAAGGAGACAACGTGATAATGATTACTCTTACCACAAATTCTCCCCAGCGGCCCCTCATCAATCTCTTTGTCACCTGTGTGGTTGGCTAGTAAGTAATTGACGCATAGCGATTTAATAAAAGTCGGGTGCACCTGCAGGTGCACCCGACTTTGCGTAAGTGACTGACGGAGAGTCAGTTGCGGGCCAGGCCGATTATTCGGCCTCGGCCGTGGCGGCAGGCTTCATCACAAGCTCGATGAAGTTTTCCTGTGAGAGGATCTCCTGAGCAAGGGCCTTGATGGAAGCGGCGGAGAGGTTACCTATGGCTGCCTCGTATGCGGCGTCACGGTCTACTCCGTAGGTGAGGTAGAGCTCAATGGAATTGAGCCACCAGTTGTTCCTCTGACGGCTTTCCGGGAGGTTCTTCTGGAGGTTGAGCTTGGCTGCAGCCAGTTCTTCCTCTGTGGGGCCTTCAGCCGCCAGCTTCCTGAAGCCTTCGATGGCCAGTTCGCGGAGGCGGTCGCAGAGGGCGGGCTTGCAGTCGAAGTAAACCTCATAGACTGCGGTCTGCTTGGGACGGCGGACAAGGTTACCGGAAGCTCTGGCGCCATAGGTGCCGCCTTCTTCCTCACGGAGGCTCTCGGTGTAGCGCATATCCATGATATAAGAGATGGCTTCCATAGCTGCATCTTTGTCGTAGGAGTAGTCAAGGTCTGCGCTGTACACCTGGAGGACTGTGCTCTTTGGAGTCTGCATGTCTACCTCAAACACATTCTCAACCTTACCCTTCACGATGTCCTCACGGGGATCTACCCATTTGAGGGCTTTCTTACCTTTGGGCAGCGAGCCTATGTATTTCTCCACGAGCGGCTTCACGGATTCGGGGTTCACGTCACCCACGATCACGAACTTTGCGCCTGCTGCATCGGCAAAGAGCCTCTTCCAGTTCTTTTCGACAACCTCAAGGCTTGCGCGCTTAAGGGTTTCCTCGGAGAGGGCTTCCTTACGGGCGTTTCCGCCGTAGATGGTCTTGTATAGTTCCTTCTGGAGTTTGTAGTTGGGCTGGTTGACAAGGTTGGGGAGGATGGCGCTTATCTGGTCAATGCTGTTGTGCCATTCCTCGGGGTCGAACCTGGGATCCATGGCAAACAGATACAGAAGCTGGAGGGCTGTCTCGAAATCCTTCACTGTGCTGTTTCCGTTGATACCGTTCTCAAGCTGGTCAAAGTACGGGGTAACGCTGAGGTTCTTGCCGGTGAGCATCTTGGATACGGTGGTGCCGGAGAAGGAGGAAACACCGCTGTTATTCAGGAACAGGCTGAAGATGTTCTGGTCAAATGAAGCGATATCGTCAGTGGAGACAAGGCTAAGGCCGCCGTCCTTATAGTAATTGAACAGGATCTGGTCCTTGGCAAGGTCTGTGGGATAGACATACACTTCAACGCCGTTCTTGAGGGTCCACTTGGTGGAACCGTAGATGGAGACGGCGTTTTTCCTGACGGGAGAGCCTTTGAGTTTTGCGGGATCAAGGAAGGATTCAGGGATATCCTCGCCGGCGGGGGCCGATATCTCTGAAGCATTTACATCGGCCATGACCTTCAGGAGCAGCTCGGCGTTGGGAGTGGCGATGCCTTCTTTCTCAGGACCGGAGTAAACCAGGACGAGGTTGTTCTCAGAGAAGATCTGGGCTACTACCTGGCTCACCGCTGCAGCGTTGAGCTGTGAGAACAGCATCTCTACAAGCTGCTTTTCATCAGCGGGCTCAAAGATGGGCTCCTTGTCAAAGAAGTTGTCGAGGATGGGGCGTACGAACTCCGGGTTCTTGCGGGTCTCGGCCTTGTTCGCGCGGGTCTCCATCATGGAGAGGTAATCGGCCTTTACACGGCCGAACTCTGCGTCAGTGATACCGTAGCGCTGAAGGCGTACAAGCTCAGTGTAGAAGTCCTGGAAACCGCCAAGGATATTGTTCTCCCTGAGGGTAACGTCTCCCATGACTGCGTCAATGTCCTCGTAGATGAGGCTTGAGAAATAGAAACTGCCGCCGAGGTATGGTGAATCCGGTTTGGAGGTGATGTCCTGGAACCTTTCCCTCATGACCAATGTGATGACATCTTTGATGATGTCATTGACCTGACCATAGACGGTGGCGTTGATGGCCTCAGGGGCAGCAGGGCTGTGCCAGATGACGCTCAGTTCCGGGGAAGTAGCCTCGGGATCCGTGATGATGCCTACGCGGGGAACTGCATGGTCCTCGATGGAAACGATGGCGATGGGTGCGGGATTCTCCTTAGCAGGGATGGCTCCGAAGATTTCCTCGATCTTTGCCTTGGTGCGCTCCACGTCCACGTCTCCAACCACAACCACTGCCTGGTTGCCGGGGTGATACCATTTATCGTAAAAAGCGTCAAGGGATTCGGGGAGGAATGTCTCCAGATGCTCCTGAGTGCCGATAAGGGTGTGCAGGGCGGGCTGGGTGCCTTCTCCGAAGTAGTATGGTAAAGAACGCTCCATGGAACGCCAGCTGGCGTTGCGGCGGGTACGGCGCTCCTCGATGATGACTCCACGCTCTGCGTCAATCTCAGAGGGTTCGTTGAGCACATAGTGGGAGTAATCGGCAAGGATCATCAGGCAACTGTCAACAACGCTCTCACGCTCTACTGGAATGTTGTTGAGCATGTACTTGGTCTCTTCAAAGCCGGTGGAAGCGTTGATGTTGCGGCCGAATTCCGCGCCGATGGAACGCAGGTAGTTGAGGATGCTCTTTCCAGGGAAATGCTCCGTGCCGTTGAAGCACATGTGCTCCAAGAAGTGGGCAAGGCCGTCCTGGGAAGGATATTCCTCCTGGATAGCTCCTACGTCAGTTGCAAGATAGAATTCCGCACGGCCCTTGGGGAGCTCATTGTGGCGGATGTAGTAGGTGAGTCCATTCTCCAGATGGCCGATAGTGACCTCTGCGGAATTGGGAAGCTTTGGCATCTGTGCAATCATGGCCTCCATCTGCTCGCGGGAAGGTTCCTGCGCGAGCAGAGAGGCGGCCATAACTGACAGAGCAAGAAAACTAACTAACCTTTTCATTAGCTCTGAAATATTAATTGTTATTATTTGCCTGCAAGGCGTTTGTAGGTGTTCAGACGGACTTTTGCGAATTCCTCGGTCTTGGAGAGGAGTTCATCGGCCTGGTCCGGGAACATCTTGTAGAGGGATGCGAAGCGTACCTCACCCTTCAGGAAGTCCTGGAACTTGGTCCAGTCGGGTTCCTTGGAGTCAAGGGTGAACGGATTCTTGTCCGTGCCTTCTAGGGCGGGGTTGTAGCGGTAGAGGTGCCAGTAACCGCACTCTACGGCCAGTTTCTCTTCCTTCTGGCTCAGACCCATACCGGCTTTGAGGCCGTGGTTGATACAAGGGCTGTAGGCGATGATGAGGGAAGGTCCGTTGTAGGCCTCGGCTTCCTTGATTGCATTGAAGAACTGGACGGGAGATGCACCCATTGCCACCTGGGCAACGTAAACGTAGCCGTAGGAGATGGCCATCATACCAAGGTCCTTCTTGCGGATCTTCTTACCAGAGGCGGCAAACTTGGCGATTGCGCCAACGGGGGTGGCCTTTGAGCTCTGACCGCCGGTGTTGGAGTAAACTTCCGTGTCAAGGACAAGGATGTTCACGTTCTCACCGCTGGCAAGGACGTGGTCCAGGCCGCCGTAACCGATATCATAGGAAGCACCGTCACCGCCGATTATCCACTGGCTGCGGGCAACGATGAAGTGCTGGTACTCTACAAGCTTCTTGCAGGTGTCGCAGCTGCATTCCTTTGCAAGAGGGACAATCTTGTCTGCTACCTCGCGGGTTACAGCGGGATCCTGGGGAGCCTCAAGCCACTTGGCTGCGAGGGCCTTGATCTCCTGGCTGCAGCAATCGCACTCAAGAGCCTGCTTCATCAGACCGGTAACAGTTTCACGGGCTCGGTCGGAGCCAAGCTTCATGCCAAGGCCGAATTCGCAGAAGTCCTCAAAGAGGGAGTTCTGCCATGCGGGGCCGTGACCCTGGGCGTTGGTGCAGTAAGGGGAGGCGGGGAAGGAAGCGCCGTAGATGGAGGAGCAACCCGTTGCGTTTGCAATCATCATATGGTCTCCGAAGAGCTGGGTGATGTTTTTTACGTAAGGGGTTTCACCGCAACCTGCGCAGGCGCCGCTGTACTCAAACAGAGGCTGTGCAAACTGGGCGTTCTTCATGTTGGCCTTCTTGTCAACATATTCCTTGTAACCTACATGCTTGTTGAGGTAGTCGAAGTTTACCTGCTCTGCTGTGTCGTCAATGTAAGGAACCATCTTGAGGGCCTTTTCAGGCTTTGCAAGACAGACATCCACGCAGTTGCCGCAACCGGTGCAGTCGTCAACTGAAACTGCAAGGGCGTACTTGAAGTCCTTGAGGTTGGCCTTGCCCTGGGCAAGCTTGAGACCTGCGGGAACCTTTGCGGCCTCTTCCTCAGTGAGGAGGAACGGGCGGATTGCAGCGTGAGGGCAGACGAAGGCGCAGTTGTTACACTGGATACACTTTTCAGCGTCCCAGGTGGGAACGTTCACGGCTACGCCGCGCTTCTCAAAGGCAGCGGTGCCGTTGGGCATTGTACCGTCTGCGTAAGGCAGGAATGCGCTTACGGGGAGGGTGTCGCCGGCCTGGGCGTTCACTATATCGGCAATATCCTTTACGAATGCGGGGGCCAGACGGCCCTTGCCCGGGTTCTCGAACTTGGCGGAGATGTTTGCCCACTCTGCGGGAACCTTGATCTCTGTGTATTCTCCACCGCGGTCTACTGCAGCGTAGTTCATGTTCACAACGTTCTCACCCTTCTTGCCGTAGGACTTCACGATTGCATCTTTCATGTACTTCACGGCGTCCTCTGCGGGGATGATGCCGGTGATGCGGAAAAATGCGCTCTGGAGGATGGTGTTGGTACGTCCGCCAAGGCCGATTTCTGCGGCAATCTTGGTGGCGTTGATGATATAGACCTTGATGTGCTTGCGGCCGATGGTAGCCTTCACATTGTCAGGGATGTTCTTGATGGTCTCTTCCTCATCCCAGAGGGAGTTGAGAAGGAGGGTGCCGCCTTCCTTGATGCCCTTCAGGACATCATATTTCTTAAGGTAGGAAGGAACGTGGCAGGCCACGAAATCCGGGGTGTTCACAAGGTACGGGGCCTTGATGGGGCTTACGCCGAAGCGGAGGTGGGAGCAGGTGTAGCCGCCGGACTTCTTGGAGTCATAGTCGAAGTATGCCTGGCTGTAGAGATCCGTGTGGGAGCCGATGATCTTAATGGTGTTCTTGTTGGCACCTACGGTACCGTCACTGCCAAGGCCGTAGAACTTGCACTCGGTGGTGCCGGGCTTCACGATTGAAACTTCGCTCTTGATAGGAAGGCTCTTGAATGTGACATCATCCACAATGCCGATGGTGAAATCGGCCTTGGGCTCCTTTGCGTCAAGGTTGTCATAGACGGCCACGATCTGGGCGGGAGTGGTGTCCTTTGAGGACAGGCCGTAACGGCCGCCGATGATAAGGACGTTGTCCTTGCCCTGGAAGAGGGCCCTGACATCCGTGAAGAGGGGCTCTCCAACTGCGCCGGGTTCCTTGGTGCGGTCAAGCACGGCGATGCGGCGGACGCTCTTGGGAAGCACAGAGAAGAAGTATTTCTCACTGAAGGGCCTGTAGAGGTGGCAGGTGATGAGACCGTACTTGCGGCCGCGGCCTGCGAGGTAATCTATGGTTTCCTTGATGGTTTCTGTTACGGAACCCATTGCAACGATGATGTTCTCTGCGGTGGGGTCACCGTAGTACTCGAAGGGACGGTAACTGCGGCCGGTGAGTTCAGAGATTTCACCCATGTAGCGGGCTACGATATCCGGAACTGCATCGTAGAACTGGTTGCGGGTTTCAACTGCCTGGAAGTAGACGTCACCGTTCTGGGCTGTACCGCGGGTTACGGGAGCGTCAGGGTTGAGGGCGCGCTCGCGGAAACGGCGGAGGGCCTTTTCGGATACCATCTGGCGGAGGGCGTCCTCATCCAGGGCCTCGATCTTCTGGATTTCATGGGAAGTACGGAAACCGTCAAAGAAGTGGAGGAACGGGAGGCTTGACTTGATTGATGCAAGATGTGCAACGGCTGCAAGGTCCTGGGCTTCCTGGACGGAACCGGATGCCAGCATGCAGAAGCCGGTCTGGCGGCATGCCATTACGTCCTGGTGGTCTCCGAATATGGAAAGGGCGTGGCTTGCAAGGGCGCGGGCGCTCACATGGAATACGGTGGGCAGCATTTCGCCGGCAATCTTGTACATATTGGGAATCATCAGAAGAAGTCCCTGGGAGGCGGTGAAGGTGGAGGTGAGGGCACCGGCCTGGAGAGAGCCGTGAACGGCGCCTGCGGCACCGGCCTCACTCTGCATCTCAGTTACTTTCACTGTCTCACCCCACAGGTTTTTCTTACCGTGGGCAGCCCACTCATCAATGTTCTCTGCCATAGTTGAGGAGGGCGTGATAGGGTAGATGGCTGCGTGCTCGCTGAACAGGTAAGCGATGTTACTGGCGGCATAGTTACCATCACAGGTGATGAATTTCTTTTCTTTTGCCATAGTTTGAAATGTGGTTAATATTTATTGTTTACTATTGAATTCCTTCAATTATGAGCTCAGGATCTGCGGCAATCCTAGACACGAGGCCCTGCAGTACTGTTCCAGGGCCGATTTCCACAAAGCGGGAAGCGCCGTCTGCAATCATGTTCTGGACGGTCTTGGTCCAGCGGACGGGACTTGTGAGCTGCTTCAGGCAGTTTTCCTTAATGAGGCCGGGATCCGTTGTGGGAGCTGCAGTGACGTTCTGATAGATGGGGCAGCGGGGTGTCTTGAAAGGTGTGGCCTCAATGGCCTTGGCAAGCTCTATGCGTGCGGGCTCCATAAGAGGGGAGTGGAAGGCACCGCTCACAGGAAGCACCAGGGCGCGCTTTGCACCGGCTTCCTTAAGCTTTGCACAGGCCTCTTCCACGGCCGATAATTCTCCGGAGATGACTACCTGCCCGGGGGAGTTGTAATTTGCGGGAACTACGCCGGGGATATGGGCACATATTCTCTCAATTGTTTCATCGTCCAGTTTTATGACGGCAGCCATGGTGCCGGGAACTTTCTCGCAGCATTTCTGCATTGCGGCTGCGCGGGCGGCAACAAGCCTGAGGCCGTCCTCAAAGCTGAGGGCGCCGGCGGCAACAAGTGCGCTGAATTCTCCAAGGGAGTGGCCTGCAACCATATCCGGCTGCTGTGCCTGTTCCATTGCAAGGATGGTGGAGTGGATGAAGATTGCCGGCTGGGTTACTTTTGTGGCCTTGAGGGCATCGGCCTCCCCCTCAAACATGATGTCCGTAATACGGAAGCCAAGGATTTCATTGGCCTTTTCAAAAAGCTCCTTGCGGGAGGGGTAGAGATCTTTGGCCATTCCCGGAAATTGGGAACCCTGGCCGGGGAAAATATATGCTGTCTTCATTAAATACGTATAAGCATACAAAGATAACAATTATTTTTGGCATTTGAAAACAATTGTTCGGGCATAAAAACAGATGACCGCCCGGGAGGCAGTCATCTGGAAGGTACCTCTGCTCGGAATCGAACCGGGACCAACGGAACCGGAATCCGTTATTCTATCCTTTAAACTACAGAGGCAAGGGACTGCAAAGTTAGAAAATTTTTTTGGAAGCGCAGGCCGATTTTAATATATTTGCAATAACGAACCATATAACAATCACAATATGAACCTATTTAATCCTGAGATTAAGCTTGAGAAGCAGCTTCAGGCGCAGATTTACAACGCCCTTGAAGGAGACGTGGTGAACTTCATCCTTTCCCGCGCCGGAGATACCCCGGACGACATTTATCACAGAAGTGAGATGGAGGGCCAGAGCATGAAGGTGGACAAGGACGTGATGGGGGATTTTTACAGACTTTGCATGGACGTGAAGGCACGTCTTGGATTCAAGGATCCCGTAGACTTCTACATCACCGGCAGCCAGCAGGTAAACGCCTGGTCCCTTGCTGCAAAGACAGAGGGTAACGCCCATATAGTGAACGTATACTCAGGTCTGTACAATCTCATGAATGAGGATGAGCTGCGCTTCATCGTGGGCCATGAGCTTGGGCACCTCATAAACCACGACACTTCCCTGAGGCGCCTTATCGGCTTTATCTATCCACAGGGAACCCAGATTCCCGTTGCCCTGCAGTTTAAGATCAACCTTCACGACCAACTTGCAGAACTTGTGGCCGACCGCTACGGATACCTTGCCTGTGGCAAGCTGGAGGCATGTGTGACGGGTTTTTTCAAACTGTCTTCGGGAATTGATCTCACAAAGCTTGGAGTAAGTATTGAAGAACTCCTTGAGAAGAACGACAAATCGCTTGACTTTTTCCTCAACGGCGGAGGCCTTAGCTTTGAGGACCACCCAGTGCACCCCATCCGCACCCAGGCAATAAAACTCTTTGCAAGGGCCGGTTCGGAAAAGGAGCTTGAAGAGGGAATGAACCAGCTTATACAGGTGCTCCTCAAGAGCGGGAGCAACCCCATGGACCCGCCTATGTCAGTTTTCATAGCCACCGCCGGCATCATAGCCGCCAGCATAGACGGACAGGTGTCCAAGGAGGAATATGAGCATATTGTGCGTACCCTTGCATCTTCCCACCTGTTCCCTTCACAGTTTGTGGAAAACATTTCCCACGAGAACGTGGACAAACTGTTCCAGGATGCCGTCAATGCCCTGATAGAGGCCGATCCTTCAATCCGTCCGGGACTCCTTCAATATATGATAGAGATTGTGATCGCAGACAAGGACATCCATGAAAAAGAGGTGAATTTCATCTACGATATCGGCCGGAAACTGGGCCTTGACCCCAAGGAAATCTCCCGGATTTTCGCAGGCATGGTTCAGCGCTACTTCAGCCCCAGCCTCTCTTCACTGGCATAAAAACATGGGATAAAGAGTGACGGCATCGTTTTTTTACGTATATTTGCGTAATTATTTGACAGAAACTAAACCACAACACTAATCATTAATTATGAAAAAACTACTTTTAACTGCACTTTTGTTAGCTTTTGGCCTGTCCGCAGTTGCACAGGAAGAAGAGAAGGAAATGAAGAAAGGCTGGAGCTTCGGCGTGCTGCCTACTGCCACGTATTCCGTAGATAACGGTTTCCAGGCAGGACTTTTCGGAGACGTGTATTATTATGGTGACGGCTCCACCTATCCGGATCCCGTTCATAAGATCAGCTGGGAAGGCTCCTACTTCACCCACAGTCACCGTATGCGTCTGTACCTGGCCTATGACTCCAAGTACCTTATCCCCAAAATGAGGGTGAACGCATCAGTTACATATGTTACAGACCCTCTGTACAGCTTCTGGGGCTTCAACGGTCCTGCGGCAGTTCAGGATTATGACATTTGGTCAAACCGCCACACTGGCGCTGGAAATCATCTCAATTACTATGGCATGAGCCGTGATATGCTCCGTGTCCTTGCAAATTTCCAGGGTCAAATTGTCCCTCATCTCAACTGGGCAGCCGGCGTTAACTTCTGGTACTGGAAGATGGGCGCTATGCGTGACAATGGCGTTAAGAAGGTTGGTAATGAGACATTTGATGAAGCTCAGAAATACAACACTGATGTTACCCTTTATAACAAGTACGTTCAGCTGGGCGCAATTCATGAAGATGAGAAAAACGGAGGTCTTGCACTTGAGCTGAATGCCGGTGTTGTATTTGACACCCGTGATATGGAGGCTGCTCCTAACAAGGGTATCTGGGCAGAGGCATACCTCAATGGTAACGTTCTCCAGCACCAATACCTCAAGGCCTGTGTCTATTTCCGTCACTATGTAAGCATTCCCATTCCCATTCCTGCCGGCAATCCAGTATTTGCATATCGCCTTGCCTGGCAGCAGACCCTTCTTGGAGAGACTCCTATCTATATGATCCAGAACGTTCCGCTGCTGGTCCAGCGTAATATGATCTCCGAAGGCTTCGGTTCTTCCAATACCATCCGTGGTCTTCGCGAAAACCGCATTCTTGCAGAGGGCATGGCATGGGCAAACACTGAATTGCGTGTTAAACTCGTGAATTTCAAACTCTTCAACCAGTATTTCTATGTGGCGTTGAACCCCTTCTTTGATGCCGGTATCATAACTAAGCCTTATAGGACAGACGTTATGAAAGGTATTATCACGGATGAGAATCTTAAGGACTATGACTTTAGCGCTTATAGGGATTACCTTGCAAACAATCCTAAAGAAGCTGCAAATAAGGCAAGGTTTGAAGCACTCCATGACGCCAACTACAACGGTACTATTTATGATGACTCCCATATCAAGGAGTTTATCTATAGCGCTGGTGCTGGCCTGAAGATCGCCATGAACCAGAACTTCATCGTCTCTGCAGAATTTGCAAAGTGCTTCACCCCTGGCCTTGACGCTGGCCTCTGGATCGGTATCGGCATTAACTATCAGTTCTAAGCCATATGAAAAGGATTTTCAACGCTATGGCCATCGGCCTGATGGCCCTTTCCCTCAGCGGCTGCCTTGCCGGTAAGTTCATGTCCAGCTATGCGCTTACACCTTCAGTGCACGGCGTGGCCGATATAGACCGCACCCGCGAAAAGGCGGATTCCCTCCTTCCCGGCTCAACGGCCTGGTACGACGGCCTCAAGGCCCAGGGCATCCTTAAGGACGTCTGGACCACCAGCTGGGACAACAAGAACATCCACGCCTGCTACGTACCTGCAAAGGACCCCGCAAATGCCCAGGGCACCGCAATCGTGGTTCACGGTTATGGCGACAACCACTTTGTATTCCTCTATCTTGTACGCATGTACAGGGATGAATTCAACTACAATGTCCTGTTCCCGGATCTTCAGTATCACGGTTATTCAGAGGGTGATGAGATCCAGATGGGCTGGTTCGACCGCCTTGACCTTGAAATCTGGGCAAAGGAAGCCCACAAGATCTTCAACGACGACTTCATGGTGTTCCACGGCGTATCAATGGGCGGTGCAACCGTCATGATGGCTTCCGGAGATGAGCTCCCTGAGTATGTGAAGGCAATTGTTGAAGACTGCGGCTACACTTCCGTTGTATCCCAGTTCAACAAGAACCGTAAGGACAGCTTCGGTTTCATCCCTCCGGATGTACTCCAGAGCGCATCCCTCGTGGCCAAGAAGAAATACGGCTGGGGCTTCTGGGAGGCTTCTTCAGTTGAGCAGCTCAAAAAGAGCACCGTCCCCATGCTCTTCATCCACGGTGACGCCGACGACTTTGTCCCGTTCAGCCACCTTCAGAAGAACTACGACGCAAAGAAGCACGGTTACAAGGAAATGTACGTGTGTCCCGGCGCAGTTCACGCAAACTCCTTCCAGAAGGATCCTGCCGCTTACAAGGCAAGGGTACTGAACTTCCTCAAGACCGTCAGGAACATGATTTCCCTCGGAATCTATCCGGACGGCACAAACAGAGGTTATATCGTTAACAAATAGTTCTACTGAGGCCCCTCTGCCAGAGGGGTCTCTGTTTTTTGCATTATGAGTAAGAAATACGTCCTTGCCCTTGACCAGGGAACCAGTTCCTCCAGGGCTATCGTCTTTGACCACAACGGAAACATCTGCTCCAGCGCCCAGCAGGAGTTTACCCAGCATTTCCCCAAACCCGGCTGGGTGGAGCATGACCCTATGGAGATATGGTCATCAGAGGCCGCAGTCATTGCCCAGGCTATCTCCAAGATAGGTATCAACGGCCTTGACATTGCGGGTATCGGCATTACAAACCAAAGGGAAACCACAATTGTGTGGGACGCAGAGACCGGCCTTCCCGTCTATAACGCCATAGTGTGGCAGGACCGCCGCACATCTGAGTTCTGCGACACCCTCAAGGCACAGGGCCTTGTGGAGAAGATCCGCCGTAAGACCGGCCTTATCATAGACGCCTATTTCTCCGGCACCAAGATCAAATGGATTCTTGACAACGTTCCAGGTGCACGTGAGAAGGCAAGTGCCGGCAAGCTCCGTTTTGGCACCGTGGATTCCTGGCTTGTGTGGCAGCTCACAAGGGGAGAGGTGCACATCACCGATGTGTCCAATGCCTCCCGTACCATGCTCTTCAACATAAACACCCTTGAGTGGGACCCTGAACTTCTGGACCTTCTGGACGTTCCGCTTTCCATGATGCCCAAGGTGTGCTCATCGTCAGAAGTTTATGGTTACACCAAAACCACCATCTTTGCCCACGAGGTCCCCATTTCCGGTATCGCCGGTGACCAGCAGGCCGCTCTCTTCGGCCAGATGTGCACCGCTCCCGGTTCCGTCAAGAACACCTATGGCACCGGATGCTTCCTCCTTATGAATACCGGCAAGGAGCCCATCCTTTCCATGAACAACCTCCTTACTACGGTTGCCTGGAAGATAGGGGACACCGTGAATTACGCCCTGGAAGGCTCTATCTTCGTGGGCGGAAGCGTAGTGCAGTGGCTCCGTGACGGCCTTGGCGTAATCAAGAGCTCATCTGAGGTTGAAGCCCTTGCAGCATCCGTCCCGGACAACGGCGGCGTATACTTTGTGCCCGCTCTCACCGGTATGGGCGCCCCTTACTGGGACCAGTACGCACATGGCGTCATCTGCGGAATCACCCGCGGCACAACGGCAGCACACATTGCACGTGCGGCCCTTGAGGGCATCGCATTCCAGACAATGGACATCGTCCGTGCTATGGAACGTGACGCAGGCGTAAAGTTGGCAGAACTCAAGGTGGACGGCGGTGCATCGGCCAATAACCTCATGATGCAGTTCCAGGCCGATGTCCTTGACACCACCGTAGTGCGTCCCCGCGTGGTTGAAACCACCGCTATGGGCGCCGCATACCTTGCAGGCCTTGCAGTGGGCTTCTGGGGCTCCCTGGAGGAGATCAAGCAGCAGTGGCAGGCGGACCGTACATTCACTCCCACCGGCTCCGACATGACCGCTGCGCGTGAAGGCTGGGCCGATGCTATTTCAAGAACTATCAGCAAACAATAACTATGAATCCCGCATTTATATTTGAATTTATCGGCACACTGGTGCTGGTGCTGCTGGGCGACGGCGTCTGCGCAGCATGTTCCCTCAATAAGAGTAAGGCAAAAGGCGCCGGCTGGGTGGTGATTACCCTTGGCTGGGGCCTTGCCGTGATGATGGGTGTCCTCATTGCAGGTCCCTCTTCCGGCGCTCACCTCAACCCCGCCGTAACCCTTGGTCTTGCCATTGCCGGCAAGTTTGGCTGGGACCTTGTGCTTGGCTATATCGTAGCCCAGATGCTGGGCGGTTTTGTGGGCGCAGTGCTTGTGTGGCTGTTCTACAAGGACCACTACAAGGCCACCGCTTCTGAGCCTGACACCATGCTTGGCACATTCTGCACCATGCCTGCAATTGCAAATCCCTGGAGGAACTTCCTCTCTGAGGTCATTGCAACCTGCGTTCTGGTGTTTGTTATCCTTGCCATCGGCACTCAGGGCAATGCCTTCCAGGTGGGCCCCGTGAGCGCTTCAACTGGCGCTATCGGCTCATGGCCCGTAACCTGCCTCATCATGTCCCTGGGTATGTCCCTAGGCGCAACCACGGGTTATGCACTTAACCCCGCCCGTGACCTCAGTCCCCGCTGCGCTCACGCCATCCTTCCCATCGAGGGCAAGGGCGCAAGCGGCTGGTGGTACAGCTGGGTTCCCGTCTGTGGCCCTATGACCGGCGCCGCCCTGGCTGCAGGCCTCTTCCTTCTGGTTTTCTAGCCCTGGCGCATATCTCACTGATAGTGAGTTGTTTATGAAACATCGGGTGCACCTGCAGGTGCACCCGACTTTGTGTAAGTGGCTTGTATTTAGCGAGTTACGTGCCAGCGGCAAGCGTTAGCTTTTTCTCTCTTCCTTAAGGGTGAGGCCCATGAAGAGCATGGAGAGGATGCAGGCGGCGATGAGCAGCACAAACGTGGAGTTCCAGCCCATGGACTGAGCCACAAGGCCAAGGATCCAGTTGGCAAGGAGGAAGGTCCCGAAGAAGTAGCCGAAAAAGCCCGTAAGGCCCGCGGCAGTGCCTGCGGCGTTCTTTGGAGCCAGATCCAGCGCCTGTACGCCAATGAGCATCACGGGGCCGTAGATGAAGAATCCAATGCCGATAAGGCAGATCATAACCACTGTGATGTTGTCCATGAACTGCCAGTAGAGCACCACGAACACCAGCACAAGCGCCATGAAGATGATGGTGGGAAGGGCGCGGCGGCCATGGAAAACCTTGTCTGAGAGCCATCCGCAGATGATAGTCCCGGGGATGGCGGCAAATTCATAGGCGGAATATGCCCAGCCCATGGACTTGATGTCTATGCCTTTTTCCGTAAGGAGGGTAGGGGCCCAGTCAAGGCAGCCGTAGCGTACCATATACACAAAGGCGTTGGCAAGGGCTATGAACCAGAGGAACTTGTTGTTAAGGACGTACTTGAAGAAGATATCTTTTGCCGATAACGTCTCTTCATGCTTTTCTGAATAGTTCTTGGGGTAGTCATTGCGCCAGGCCTCCACGGACTGCAGGCCGCAGGACTGAGGGGTATCACGCAGAAGCATGAAGGCAAGCACGGCAATCAGAAGCGCCACTGCTGCCGGGAAAGCAAATGTGCCGATGAGGAAGTAAAGTTCCGTGTGGGCGCCGTAGAACCAGCTTCCGAACCAGATGGCGCCGTATGTGGCCATAAGGCCCACCAGGCCGCCGCCAACGTTATGGGCGCAGTTCCAGATGCTCATCATGGTGCCGCGCTCCCCGGGAGAGAACCAGTGAGTCATGACGCGGCCGCAGGGAGGCCAGCCCATGCCGTTGAACCAGCCCACGCAGGCATTCAGGATACCCATCACAACAATTGCAAGGGCCTTGTTATCGGCCCCTAAATACTTGATGGGGATTATCATGAAGGCCATTGACAGGGCGCTGAGGATAAGGCCGAGGGGAAGGAAAACACGTGCGTTTGAGCGGTCGCTGACGCTTCCCATCAGGAATTTTGAAAGGGCGTATGCGGCAGCGTTGATACCAAGCACAAAGCCAAGCTCCGCCTTCTGGAACCCCAGGGGCGCCATGAAGGGGATGGCCAGGGAAAGGTTCTTACGCACCAGGTAAAAACCGGCATAGCCGATGAATGCGCCAAGGAATACCTGAAGGCGCATGCGTTTGTATTTTGCATCTGCTTCCGGGCCGGTCTGGGCGGGGAGGTAGGCGGGTTGACGAAGGAAACTGAGCATTATCTTACTACTTCAATCAGACGGTCCGGATAGTTGGAGATGATGGCTTCCACGCCGCACTTTACCATACGGCGCATCTCGGCCTTGCTGTCTACGGTCCAGGGAACTACTCCAATGCCGTGAGAATGGCACCAGGCAACGTTTTTCTTGGTGACAACGTGGGATTCCGGGCTCCACCACTGAGGCACGAAGTCAAGGTTCTGGAGGAGCTTTTCAATGTTGCCGCCGTCAAAGGGCTCAGTGAGGTAGGAAAGGGTTACCTCAGGCCATTTCTCATGGATGTAGTTGAGGGCGCGGGTGTCAAAACTCTGGACTGTGAGCCTGTCTCCAAGGTTCTTTGAAAGGAGGAGGGGAATGCAGACGTCGCAGAAAGTCTTGTAATCCGGCCACAGCGTGCCTTCTCCTTCATCATCTACGGACTTTATCTCAATGTTGTAGTTCACGGGGCTCTTGGCGTAGCTTTCCGTGAAATCTATGAGCTCCGATGCCAGGGGCTTTGACACTGCAAGCTTCACCTGGTCTGGCCAGCGGTCTACGTGCCTCAGGCCTACATCGTACCTGGCAATGCTGTCGTAGGGCATTGTGAAGAGGTATTCCTTGGGATCTCCCTTCTTTACAAGTGAACCGTCCGGGCGTGTGGAATAACGCTCATGGAAGTAAGGATCATGGGAAACCACCACCTGGAGGTCTGATGACAGATGGAGGTCGAACTCCAGGGTATTCACGTCCATGTCCAGGGCGTTTTTCATTGCGGGGATGGTGTTCTCCGGATACAGTCCGGCGCCTCCGCGGTGGGCCTGTACGTCAATGGGGCCGTGAGGGGCCGATGTGCCGCATGATACTGCAGCCACAATCACAATGGGAAGAAGAAGTTTTTTCATATTACTCAAGAGCTTCTGCTAAAATTGATATTGGATTCATAACCGTGTAGCCTGTGCTCATCTCTATCTGCCATTTGCAGGTTTCGCAGTCGCAGGCAACGACGTCAGGGTTGACGTTCTTTATCTGGTCAAAAAGGGCGGCACCAATGGCCTGGGAGGCCTCATAGTTCTCCTTTTTGAAGCCGTAGGTGCCGGCTATGCCGCAGCAGGCCGATTCAAGTAGCGTGAACTCCACGCCGGGAATCATCCTCAGGAGTTTCTCCGTGAAAACGCCCCATCCAAGCTTTTCCATATGGCAGGGGACGTGGTAGGCTACCTTCTTGTGGTAATCGGCCTTGAACTTAAGTGTAGCGCCTTTTTCAAGCTTTTCGAAGATGAAGCGGACGGCCATCTGGATGGCGTCCCTCACCTCTGAATTGTCCACTCCAAGTAGATTGGGGTATTCATCCCTGAGGGTGAGCGTGCAGGTGGATGATGTAGTGATGACTTTAAGGCCGGCGTCAACGGCTTTTTTAAGAACCTCAACATTATGCGTAGCCTGCTTTGTGGCCTGCTTTGAAAGGCCGTTTGTGATGAGGGCTATTCCGCAGCATTTTTCCTTGTCAAGAAGCTGTACGCCAACGCCAAGGGCATTGAGAACCTTCACAAGGTCCTTTCCCAGCTGGGGATAGTTGTAATTCACAAAGCAGCCGTGGAAATATGCCACCTGCTCAGGGAAAGCGGCCTGCTCCTTGCGGCGGCGCTTAAGCCAGCCCTCGAAGCTGCGGGCGCTGTATTTTGGGAAGGTGCGGTGACGGTCAATTGCAAACGTCCAGTCAAGGGCCTGCTTGGTGACGCCAAGGCCCGTGACGCCGTTCACAATGGGGGCAAACGGACGCGCCATTGTGCCCATGAAATCAGTATTGGCAAGCATCACGTCACGGAGCTTTGGAGGCTGTTTCTCATACTTTATGCGCGCGCTCTGTATAAGATCGGCCACATCCACCCCTGACGGGCAGGCTACCTCGCAACGTTTGCAATTGAGGCAGTACTTGAGGGCATAATTGAAGAAGTAGGGGTCCTTTAGGCGCAGGCGCTCTCCGTCAGGCCCGGCCTGCTTGGGACCGGGGTAGAGGGGATTCACCTGCAGCACCGGGCAGTATGCCGTGCACACCGTGCACTTCATGCATTCCTCAAAATTGTGGGAGCTGGAAGTATATTCCTGGAGTTTTGCCATGTCTATTTCAAGATTTGATCTACGGCTGCGAAAGCGCTGTTGATTGCCATTCCGGCGGCCGATCCGAATTCCGTACGGGTGGCGCCAAGGACGGAGCCTATTGCAAAGAGATTCTGAAGGGGAGCACCCTCACGGAAACCGTGAAGATTATCATCTGTTTTTACGCCGTAACCCATATAGGGCTGGTCTCCGGCAAAGGATGGATTGTACCAGTCGTTGCGGTCCGGGGCGCTTTCCACATCCAGGCCGAACACGGGTTCTGACACCTCAAAAGGATTAGTCCTGAGGCCCTTGGAGAAGTATCCGCCAGTTGCCAGGATAAACCATTTGCCCTCAATGTAATGGGAGTCCAGATTGCGTGTGACTATGCTGTGGACAACGCCCTGATGGATGTGGGCCTCAAGGGCCTCATCACCTGCCAGGAAAGTGCCTCCAAGCACCTCAAAACGGCGTTTGAGGAGCATCTGGGTGCGAATTCCAGGGACGGACGGAGGCATGGTTCCGGCAAATACCACCTGGGCGGGAATGCCCTGGCGGATGCGGCTGGGAACGGAAGGGTCCAGAAGGCCGAAGACCTGCGGCAGGACCACTGTGTCTTCATCCTTCAGGAGCACGCGAACCTCCTGAACCACTTTCTCCCACACGCGGTCCATCTTGCGGGCAATCTGGACAGAGCGCATCTCTGAGGGAGAGAGCTGTAGCTGCTCCAGCTCCGGCAGTGATATAAAGCGTATGCGGCATTCCATACCCTCCTTTTCAAGGCCATCGGCAAGGAAGGAGGAGAAGAAGTCGTGATAGCCGAGGAAATTGACTACAAGGGCTTTGCGGCCGATTTTTGGGCCGTCAAAAAGACTTATGTCTTCAAGTGACAGGGCGCTTGGGCGGAAGGTGCCAAGGGGCATAAGGCGTACGCCCTCCTTGTAATGTACGTGGATTCCGGCTTCCTGGAAAAGGGTGGAAAGCCTGGCATCAGGTGACTTGAGGCTCTCAAACGATCCGGAGAAGAAGTGCAGGGCGTTCTGGCCGCCCGATATTATGGCCGTAGAAAGACCGGCTTTCTGAAGGCTTATGCCCGCCACCATTCCGGCAAGGCCGCCACCTACGATAACGACGTCAAATTTCATAGGCCTAGTACATGTTTATAAACCCACTGAGTGTATTCCGCTTCACGGAGAGTGTCTCCCCAGCCGATGGGGAAGTTGCCCTTCCAGCGCTCCTGGAGGAAATCGGCAAGGTCTTTCCTCTCCCTCTCTATGCAGCCGTGGGCCTTAGCAAGGAGGCCGGCTGCCCGGCAGGCGCAGAACTCTCCCTGGCAGGTGCCCATCCCAACGCGCGTGCGCCGGCGAAGATCAGTAAGGGTGCTTACCTCCAGGCGGTCTATTGCGGCGTTGATCTCACCAACGGACACTTCCTCGCATTCGCAGATGAGGGCGTCGTCACGGCGGTCTCCGGTGCGGAGGCGTGACGCCCTTGTGCCCATCCTGGAGGCCGCAGCCTTCTGGGCCGATGAAGGGGCTTCCCATATTTTCTGGGCCACCGCTTCATAGGATTTTTCCTCACTTCCGGGAAGGGGAGTGGTGGCGGTTTCGCAGGGCTTGTCAATGCCAAGCTTCTGGCAAACCGCATTGGTTGCGATCTCTGCCATAAGCCTGTAAGTCATGAGCTTACCGCCAGTGATTGTGATGAATCCTTTAAGTCCGTCACGGACCTCATGATCCAGGCACACGATACCGCGGGAGATGTTTCGGCCGGTAGGGTCGTCATCGGCACTGACAAGCGGCCGGACACCGGCATATGCGCGAAGTATCCTGGTGGATGAAAGCGACGGCGCAAGCTTTGCGCCTTCCGTTATGAGGAGGGTCACTTCATCCGGCGTTACGGCAACGTGGTCGCATTCCTCAAAGGGGATGCGGGTGGACGTTGTTCCAATGACGCAGACAGTGTCTCCTGGCACAAGGATATCGGCATTGGAAGGCTTCCTGCAGCGGTTTATCACCATATTGTTCACCCTGTGCGCAAAGATGAGGAGCGCGCCCTTTGCGGGGTACATTCCCACGTTTACGCCGGCAAGGGAGGCAATGCCGTGGCCCCAGATTCCGCAGGCGTTGACGGTGACGGGAGCGTAATAATCGGCCTCCTCTCCTGTAATATTGCGGGTATGCACGCCGATGATGGCGTCTCCCTCACGGATAAAGCCTGTGACCTCTGTCTGGAGGCGCACCTGGCCGCCGTGAAGCTTTGCGTCCAGCATGTTGGCGGCGCAGAGGCGGAATGGATCCACGCTGCCGTCCGGGACGCGTACGGCGCCTATGAGGGCGGGATTCACGGAAGGCTCAAGCCTTCTGGCAAGGTCCGGGTCAATTATTTCTGCGTTGATACCCGCGTTCTGGCATGCCTGGACAAAGGTTTGCTGGTATGCAAGGTCATCTTCCGGGAGGGTGATGAAAAGGCCGTCGGTCTCATCTATGCAGTGGGCCGCGATGCGCCTCAGGATCATATTTTCCTCTATGCATTCCCGGGCCGATTCAGCATCATTCACCGCATAGCGCGCGCCGCTGTGAAGGAGGCCGTGGTTACGGCCCGTAGCGCCTGTGGCAATGTCTGAACGCTCAATAAGCAGGGTCCTGAGGCCTCTCATGGCGCAGTCTCTCTGCGTTCCGGCCCCGGTGATGCCACCGCCTATGATAATTACGTCAAATTCGTTTGGCTTCATAGTTTGAAGTGTTACTATCACGCAAATTTAATCAATTTCCCTCACCCCTGCAACCCCCATCTGGCGTTTTCCCCCGTTGGTGTGGCGTAACTATCAGACTGCCAGCCTTTTACAGAATGTTTTACCATTACCGGTTTTGGTAAAACAATTTGCAATTCACTAATAATCAGGCACTTACGTTCCACCATCCCGCGGCCGCGCCTGCATACGGGCACACATATGACGAATGGGTGAGTTTTGGGAGCAAAGGTATACTTTTAAGGGATGAACGGGATAGAAACAATACTTTGTATTGAGTAACTTTGTAAACCATAATTATGTAACAACCAAAACAGAACCAAATGAGAGACTGTTTGAGAAGGAAATGTGGCTTCTATGCTACTGTGATGGCATTCTTGATGCTTCTACCGTTGTATTCCTGCGTAAGACCGGAAACACCCGAAGAAGAAATGCCAAAGATTCAATCTTCAAGAGACTATATTACTTTTGCCGGCAATGGCGGTGACAGAACCATTGAAATCACCGCAAACGGCGCATGGACTGTCCAGGTGTCGGAAAAGTGGATAACTATATCCCCGGAAAGTGCGGCCGGCAATAAGACGGTCACAATGAAGGTGGATCCCAACACCACAGACCAGGAGCGTACCGGCACGGTAGACTTTATCCTCACCGCTTATCCGGACGTAAAGGCCACAATTGACATAAAACAATCGGCCAAAGGAGAAGGAGGGTCGGATGAACCGGAAGAACCCGGTGAGGTAATTCCCAGGGAAAACTTCTCCGTTGAATCCAGCTGGGGCATCACGGGCTCCATTATGAGTCTTAACTGGGGCAACTCAGGCGCAACTGACATTCCAATGAAGGAAGATGTTGGCGGCAGCGGCTGGCTTGCAGCATTTGACGTGGTGGTGGCCGCAGAAGGGGAGCAGTTCAAGTTCCGCCAGGACAACAGCTGGGCCGTGAACCTTGGTACTGGCGCCGGTCAGCCTTCCATAGACCGCAGGTATTATGTGGCCGATGACGGTATGGACAACAACTTCGCACTTCCTGTAGGCACATATGACATATATCTGCATCCTCAGTTTATGATGATGTATGTGGAGAATGCCGGAGATGAATTCGCCCACGGAGACGCCCAGGCAGAAAGCCACGAGGACGAGAACGTCCGTATCTACGTCCTCAACAACTCCACTTGGACAAAACCCTATATGTATGCGTACGTAGGTTCAGGCGAAATGCAGCCCTACGGCCAGTGGCCCGGCACCTACTCTGCCGGCACCAAGGAATTTAACGGCTACACCTGGACATACTGGGAGGCTTCCGGTTTCAGTGGCGTGGGTTCAATCAACCTCATCCTGAACAATAACGGCAAGGATCAATATCCCGCTAAAGATGAAAAGGATCCCCTCTGGAGCAACCTTACCATCCATAACAACCTCTTCTATGTGTGGGACGGCAATAAGTTGACCCAGGTTGATGATCCTTCGAAGCCCGGCGTGGAAGGCAAGGGTATTACCCCGGATTTTGTAAAGTTTGGCACCAGTTCCTGGACCATAATCGGCATAATTGAAGGTTCCAGTTGGGATATGGACCTTGCAATGGATACGGAAGGCTACTGGGAAGTTGCAAAGGATGTCACCGTTGCGTCAGGGGATATGTTCAAGTTCCGCCAGAACCGCAGCTGGGGCAATAACTACGGCTACGGAGACAATATGGGAGATAATGCCCGCGAGGCAACTCCCGGCGCCAAGCTTGATATGCAGCCCGGCGGCGCAAACATCTCTGTGGCACCCGGCAGCTATGACATCTACCTTGCAGCAGAGAACAAGATCTGCTACATTCTCCCTGCAGGATCGGCCTGGACCCATGAGGCCGAGGGCAAGCCGGAATACTCCGGTTCAGGAGATTATGACCCCAACCTGGCCCCTGCAAATAAGCTTTCCGGTATAACTTATCAGGTGAACGTCTTCTCCTTCAAGGATTCCAACGGAGACGGCTATGGAGACCTCAAGGGCCTTACCCAGAGCCTGGATTACTTTGACAAGCTGGGTGTAACCGGCCTGTGGCTCTCACCGCTTCAGCCCGCACAGTCCTACCACGGATACGATGTCAAGGATTACTTCTCCCTGAACAAGAAATACGGTACGGAGGAAGACTTCCAGGAACTCATCCAGGAGGCCCACAAGCACAATATCCGTATCTATATGGACTACGTGATCAACCACGCCGGAGACGACAGCGAATGGTTTAATGACATCAAAAAGAAGGGCCCGGAGAGCGAGTACTGGGATTATTTCTCCCTGTCCAAGAATCCTGAGGCCGATGTTGCCGCCGGCAAGATTGCCCAGACACAGTACTACGAATCCGGCAAGTGGTTCCCCGTGCTAATCGGCGGAGAAGGTAAATATCGCTTTAAGATTGATCTCGATTGGACCAATTCCAGCGCCCCTACTATGACAGTGACGGAAACCACCGCAAGTGTTACGCCCACAGTCACTTCCGGTACCAATCCGGAGCGCTACCTCCAGTGGGGTACATCAACTACCCGCTTCCAGGACAACGGAACCAACAAGTACACCCTGGTGCTTGACTTCCAGAGTAGCTGGGGATGCCTTGTGCGTACCAACAAGGGAGACGAGTGGCCGCTTGGCAGCAAGTGGGGATTCAACTCAATGGGAGACCAGATTAAGCTTGGCGTCCCTCACGTCCTCTACAACTCCACGGAAAACAACGACATCATCAAAAACATTGTGATGCCAGGCGGAGACATGTACTACTATTACACGGAGTTCGGCACCGGAATGTTTGTGGACTTCAACTATGGACCGGCCGATAACTGCCAGAACTCCAATGCCTTCAAGGCTATCATCCAGAGCGCCAAGAAGTGGCTGGAAATGGGTGTGGACGGCTTCCGCCTGGATGCTGTGAAGCACATCTATCAGAATGAGACCGGTCCTGAAAACAAGACCTTCTGGAAGAAGTTCTACAGCGCCTGCAATGAGATTTACAAGGGCTCCGTTGCTACCATGGCGCGCCAGGATCTTACAGGTTGGGCCGATGAAAACATCTTCATGGTAGGCGAGGTCCTCTCCGGAGATGGAGACTGCACCCCGTTCTACGAGGGCCTTCCCGCCCTGTTCGAGTTCCAGTTCTGGTGGGATCTCCGCGAATGCCTGAACGCAGAAACAATCTATCGCGCCGGCTACGGCCAGAATTTCCCTGGCTCCCTCAGGTACCGCTGGGACAATCACAAGGGCGTAAGGGCCGATGCAATCTCAACGCCCAAGCTGGCCAATCACGACGAAGACCGTACGGCTTCCACCCTTGGCAACTATAAGCCCAAGGTCCGTCTGGCTGCGTGCGTTCTGCTTACATCGGCCGGTCGTCCCTATATCTATCAGGGTGAAGAACTGGGCTACTGGGGCACCAAGCAGTTTGGTGACGAGTATGTACGTACGCCTATCCTCTGGACTCCCCAGAAGTCAAGTGCGGCTTCCAAGGGCGTATCCAACAAGGTGGACTGGACAATGCTCAAGCCAGAAATCAGCGTTGAGAGGCAAGAGGCCGATGATGCATCCCTGCTTAACCTCTACCGCCACTTTGCTTACGCCAGAAGCGTTAATCCCGCCCTGGCAGACGGCTGGCCGGAACCCGATGATTCAACCACAGGTGGTTACGACGGTCGTATCGCCGGCTGGTATATGCATCAGAACGGCGGAGACAAGGTAGTGCTGGTGCTCCACAACCTCTCCAGCTACACCATAACCGTAGACCGCAGCGCCCACGGCAATGACCTTAGCCACATTCTGGTTTCCTCCGGCAAGGTGACCGTGAGCGGCTACAATGTCACTATGCCCGGTTACAGCTCCGTAGTATTTGCATTGAACTAAACAAATTCAATATATCACTAAAACTCAAATCGTTATGAGAAAAACACTATTAATTGTTTTGGCAGCTGCCGCAACACTTGTGGCTTGCCAGAAGCAGGCGGCCCCTACAATGGATCAGGGACCGCGTGAGGTATCGTTCTCAATGAACAACCTTAACGTTTACGAATTCAAGTCAGTCGCAATCGGTGAAGAGAATTGTGACAACGTGGCAATCTATGCCTCAGACCTTGGTGCAAATCACGTGGAGTACGCTGTTGGCCAGAGCAACACCCTTACTCCTGTAAGCACTACTATTTATTGGGGTCTGGGTCAGACGGCCAGCACAACGTTCTGCGCACGTTATCCTTACGTTGCGGCAAACGCTTCCGGTGAATATGATATTCCCGCAGACCAGACAAATGAAGACGCATTCACCTATCAGAACAATATTGTGACTGCCGTGGCTACAGCTTCTCCCAGCACAGTTGGCGGTGTAGTTTTCAACTTCAAACACCCCTTCGCCAAGGTTGTTATCAATGTCACAAACCAGTTGGGTGGAGACGGCATCGCTTCCGTGAAACTCACCGGTATGAAGTGCAAGGCTTCAACATTCAACGTGGCTGAAGAAAGCCCTGTTACAGCCCTTTCTGCCGAAGCAGAAGACACAAAGGATATGTTGGCATACAACTCGGCAGAAGGTGTCTATCAGCTCATTGTTATGCCTCAGGCTGCCCAGCCCAACATTGTGGTTACAACCACCCTTGGCTCCGTTTACACATTCAGCCTTACTGCCAGTTATACATTCACTGCCGGTAAGGTAGCCACAGCGGCTGTTACTCTTGCTCCCATCGGAGGATCAGGCGGCGGTGGAGACCTTCAGTCCGTCTCTATGTCCTATTCAACCACTGATTGGGGAAATGCTGCTTCAAATCCTGTGAACAGCAGCACATCTCAGACTCTGGGCAACTACTGGCACGTAGTGGGCTGCGTCTATGATGACGACCACAAGAGCCTTGGCTCATATCCCGCCTGGAATTATGACTATCCTATGGCCCTTCTGCAAAACGGCAGCTGGACTATCGACATCAACTATGATGAGGCTATGTCTGATACCGGCAAGGGCCTTAAACTCCGTCGTTTCACCAATGGCGTTACCGGAGATGACAGGTGGGCTACCCAGTTTGGCTTCCAGACATCAACTGCTGACGACTGGACTCTTACTAGCGAGGACACTTATCAGAATCTGTCTTCTGAACAGTCCAGCAAGAATATCCGTCTTGCATCCAAGGGTCAGTGGCGTCTTGTCCTGACTGATGATGATCTTACTGCAACCCGTCTTGGAGATGTAACATCAGCAACAACTGAATAATTATGAAAAAATTATCAATAATACTTGTAGCGGCTCTGGCTCTTGCAGCCTGCGCCAAGCAGGAAACAGTTCGCTCGGCACGGCCCGGTGAGGTGAGGTTTACCACCAACATCCAGACCTATACCGTTAAGGCTACTGACACCGCTTTTGATAACGGTGACAAGGTTGGTATCTTTGCCGGTACCCCCATCAGTAAGACAAACGTTCAGGCTACCGTTTCCGGCACCAGCCTTATCCCTTCAACTCCTATCAAATGGAAGGAAGGTGACAACGGCGTAGTAGACTTCTTTGCATATTATCCTTATGCCGATAATGTAGCACAATCCTATAATTTTGCAGTCCAGGCCGACCAGAGCACCGGTTACGCAAAGAGTGACCTTATGCTGGCTGCCAAATCAACTGCCCCTACAGAGAATGCCGTGGAGCTTGCTTTCAAGCACGCCCTTTCAAAGGTTGTATTCAAGGTCACCAACACCGTAGAGAACACTACGGTCAATTCCGTAGCATTTGAAGGTGTGGCCCTTGGCGCTACCATCGATCTCAAGACAGCCGCCATTTCCGGCCTGGATAACTCTATGGCAAACATCAAGGCTGCCAAGGACGGAAATGACTACAAGCTCATTCTTGTGCCTCAGACTGCCAGTCCCAAGGTGCGCGTGAGCCTTTCCAACGGCAAGGCATACGTATTCGCACTTGCATCGGCCTTTGAATTCAAGGCTGGCAAGAAGGCTACTGCAAACCTTACCGTTGCTCCTGAAGCAGAGGAAGGTCAGGTTGAATTCAGCTTCACCGTATCTGACTGGGAGGTTGACGACGAAGCCCTTGTATTTGGCGATCCCGAAATTGAGGATGCTCCCGTAGATCCGGAGAACTCCTGGATTGTAATCGGTAAACTTAACGGAAACACCTGGGATAATCCCGCAGTTATCAATATGATTGAAGATGAGTATCATAACTGGAGCGCAGACATCACATACGCTGCCGGAGATGAATTCAAGCTCAAATGCGGTGATACCTGGGTAGGTATGAAACCCGATTGGGGTGATACATATGGATTAGGTGATTTTGGTGATAATAGCAATTATCTATCTGATGATCCCAGTGCTAAGAACATTGTCCTTGCTGCCGCTGGCGAGTATCACCTCTTCTTTGCTCCTGATACCAAGTGGTTTGTAGTAACTGCCAACGGTGGCGGTGAAGATCCCCAGCCCGCAGAAACCGGCAAACTTACTGTAAACGTCTATAATGGCGCAGGTTGGGAAAGCCTTAACCTTCATATGTGGCTTGAGGCAGGAGTAGACTCCCAGAGCCTTACTGAATGGCCCGGTGCTGCTCCTGCAGCAACTGACGTTGTTGTAAATGAGGTGACCTATAAGTCATTCGTGTTTGATGCCGCTCCGCTTAACAAGGATAACCTCTATTATATCCTTAACTCAAACGGTAACGATGACAAGAAGACCTTGAACCTCAAGTTCCCTGTAACCCTTACGGCAGCAGAGACCACAGTCTATCTGGAGCTGAAGTCAGACAAGAGCGTAGCAGTGATTGAGAATCCTGCCACATTCACTCCCACCGTAGCTCCGGAACCTCAAGGAGATGTATGGGCAGTGATAGGTCTTGCAAATGACTGGAACACAGAGCACGCTATGACTCAGGATACTGAGGATGCAAATCTCTGGACTATTAATGTAACCCTTGGTGCAGAAGATGCCGAGAAAGTCGGCTTCAAGTTCAAACTCAAGGGTCAGGGCTGGGATACACAGTTTGGCGCTCCCGACGCTCCCAACAATGAGTTTGAGATCACTGAGGCCAATCAGAAGATTGATCTTGTGCCCAATAACCAAGCCTCGGCCAATATCATTATCAAGCCCTTTGCCCACCAGTATGAGTTCAAACTCTATGTAGACGGGGACAAGAAGGGTGAACTTTATGTAACCCAAAAATAGTTAGGTTATTCACCCATTATGAGAAAATACATTGTAATACTCACAATAGGTATTCTCGCCTTGGGTGTATGCTCTTGCCGAAGGGGCAAGGAGAACCCGGAGGAGGTGAAGTATAATATGAGGGAGGATGTGGTGTTTACCGCATCGGCCTCAGGCTATCTCACCAAAGCCTCCGACTCTGCCCTTGAAGACGGTGACGCCATTGGCATCTTTGCCCTGGAACCCATCAACGCTTACAATGTGAAGGGTACGGTGACAGGTAGCAAGGTGTCTACGGATTATCGTGTGAAATGGGAACTGAACCAGACAAAGCCAACGCGTTTTGCCGCATACCTGCCTTATAATGCAAATCTGGGAGCCATAGATTACTCCTTCAGCGTTCAGACCGATCAAAGCACCTACGCGGCGTATCAGGCCTCTGACCTTCGCTACGCCGTTGTGGATGCCAGGCCTGGTAATGCTGTGGACCTCAAATTCCAGCACGCGCTGAGTAAGCTTGTGGTGGTTATGGAGGTTCCGGACATTGAGGTGCAATCAGTGGTTGCCGAAGATGTGGTGACGGGCCTGAGACTGAACCTTGTAGACGGTAATGTAGAGCCCGAGGCCCTCCTGAAAGGTCAGGTTACTTTTGGCAAAGCCGTTGAGGCAAACGGTGGCACTGGCTACACGGCCATTATGGTGCCCCAGAATGGTTCAATCGGCCTTAAAGTCACTCTGAAAGAAGGCCTGGTCATTGATGCTAAACCTGAAACTGCCACTTCCCTTGAACCGGGAATTGCGTATAAGGCTACTGTCGGACTTACCGGTACCTTCATTCTCAGTGTAACAGACTGGGCCGATGACGGCGAAATACCTATTAAATAAACGGTACTGAATATGAAAGCAAGAATTATAGCAATATTGATTGCGGCTCTCATATCCGTTGGAACCCTGGGAGCCCAGAACCGCTGGGCTCTCAAGACCAACCTGCTTCACGATGCTACGGCATCCGTGAACCTGGCCGTAGAATGGGGCTTTGCACCGCATTGGAGCGCGGAAGTGAGCGGCAGCCTGAACAAGTGGCAGTTGCCAGAAGGCCTTAGCCTGAAGCACGCCATTGTGCAGCCGGAACTCCGCTACTGGTTCTGTGACCGTTTCTCCGGATGGTTCGTAGACGCCCACCTCATTGGAGGTTACACCCCCAAGTTTGGCGGTTTCTGGGATTTCAGCCAGTACTATGAAAAATTCCCCAACCTCAAGACATTCTTTCTCCAGAAGGCCTGGATGATGGGCGGAGGCGTAGGATTTGGATATGACTTTATCCTCTCCAGACACCTCAACCTGGAACTTGAACTGGGACTTGGCTATATGTACGTGACCGGAGACGAGTATTCAGATGGTGTGCTTGTGCTCAAGGGCTCCCAGTTTGACTATCTTGGCCCCACAAGGCTTGCAGTTACAATCTCTTATCTGTTCTAGGCTATGAAAAAGACAGTTATATTACTTTTTGCAGCGCTTTTTGGTAGTGCCGTAGCCTACGCGCAGGAGTATTCCAACGATGTAGCCGTAAGCAATGTGGATTTTGTCCTGGACGGGGAAGACCTCCTTGGTCAGATGGACCTGGATTTCTCCTATATTGACCCTTCATCCACAGAGCAGCGTAACTTTTCCCTTGTAATTTATTCAGGGGAGAATTATGTAACCCTTCCCATAGCAAGTCTCCTTGGAAGGAGATGGTATTATCATTACGCCCGTGAGCGCAGAAGCAATGACCCCTTCGCTACCGACCAGCATATCTGGTACTGGAAAGATGCCCCCAAACCATTCCACTTCATAGCGGTAACCCCGTATCAGCCGTGGATGGAAACTGCCAAAATCCGCATTGACGCGGAGGTTGACGGCTGCTGCGGCAAGGAAGGGGAGTACGTGAAAGGCGTCCCGGTCCTCAGTGCAAAGATGCCCTACATTGAACCGGAACCCGTTAAGCCCGTTTATCGGCCTCAGTTCATCTATGTGCTCCCGCCCGCAGAGACCACCGTCAAGCAGCGTGACATCTCCGGTGAGGCATATGTGGTGTTCGCTTCCGGCAAAACCGCCGTTGACCCCTCCTACAAGGACAACGCCGCAGAACTGGAGAAGATTCGCGCCACCATTGATTCCGTCAGGGCCGATATAGATGTCACCATCACAGATGTTGTCCTGAAGGGCTTCTCATCCCCGGATGGCAAGCTTGCCACCAATGAGAAACTCTCCAAGGCTCGTACTCAGGCCATCAAGGACTATGTGAGTAAGCTGGACACCCTCCTGGAAGACAACGTCTTCAAGGCGGAATCCGTGGCCGAAAACTGGGATGGACTGCGCTCTGCCGTGGAAGCATCGGAATTATCGGCCAAGGAAAAGCTCCTTGAGATAATTGACTCCGACATCGCCCCGGATAAGAAAGAGGCCAAGATCAAGGCTTCTTACCCCAAGCAGTGGGCTGCAATGGTGAAGGATATCTTCCCGCTCCTCAGGCGCACCGATTACCGCGTAAGCTACACCGTAAAGAGCTACACCACCGCAGAAGATGCAAGGCGCATCCTCCATACCGCACCCGCAAATCTGAGCATCACGGAATTCTTCCTGGCTGCCCAGGGTTATGAGATGGGAACCTATGAGTTTGACGAGGTCTTCAAGATTGCGGCAAGGATATACCCCTATGACCCCGTTGTCAATATCAATGCGGCAAACGCCGCAATGAGCCTTGGCAACCTTTCCGCCGCCGAGGCCTACATGAAGAGAGCAGGGGACAGCCCCGTAGCATGCTACACCAAAGGCGTGCTGTGCGCTCTGCAGGAAGACTGGGAAGGTGCGGTGATGTTCTTCACATCGGCCAAAGCATCTGGAGTACCGGAGGCAACCGCTGCCTGTGAAATTGCGAAAGAGCTTCTGGAATTTGGTAAATAGCGCTTTTTTACGTAAATTTACTCACTTTTAGAAGCTAACCGCATAATAATGGATTCGGTAAAGATTATCGAAATAAAAAAAAGCGTCTTTGAGGACAACAACCTTGATGCAGATGCCCTGCGTAAGGAGTTGAAACTCAAAGGCGTTTTTTTGCTCAACCTGATGTCGTCGCCCGGCAGCGGCAAAACCACCACCCTTATTCAGACCATTAACCGCATCAAGGACAAGATCCGCGTTGCGGTAATGGAGGCCGATATAGACTCCGACGTAGATGCCGTCAAGATAAAGGAAGCTACCGGCATCCCTTCCATCCAGCTCCACACTGGGGGAATGTGTCATCTGGACGCTGAAATGACGCGCCAGGGCCTTGACAACATGCCCATGGAGGATGTGGACCTGGTTATCCTTGAGAACGTTGGGAACCTTGTGTGCCCTGCAGAGTTTGACACAGGCAGCTCCTGCAACGCCATGATTCTCTCCGTCCCGGAAGGCCATGACAAACCACTCAAGTACCCGCTCATGTTCTCCATCTGCGACGTAGTTGTGGTCAATAAGATTGATGTCCTTCCTTACTTTGACTTTGATATGGAAAAATGCCGTGAGTACGTCCACATGCGTAACCCCAAGGCACGTGTAATCCCTATATCGGCCAAAACGGGAGAGGGCGTGGATGAATTTGCCTCCTGGCTACTGGAAGCTGTGAAAAACTGGAAAAAACACTAAAACTTATACTGCTATATGCCTGAGATGTCAAAAAAGTTTGTCCCTAAGCACTTTGGTGACAAGAATCCCAATCCCAAGCTCATTAAATTCGTCCGTCACGTCACAGACCGCATTCCCGGCAAGATCAAGATGACAACGGAAGCCCCGGAGTACTGGGGCCTAGCCTGCATCTTCGAGGATGAGATGGATGCCGTAACCCGTGAAGCCTCCCTGGACCTTCTCCTTGCCATGCTTCCCGGCAGCACCTTCAAGGTGAGGAAGCACTGGAGCTATGCCCAGCTCCATGAGCTTAACGCTAAAAAGCACTTCACCCCGGACGACAAATCCCTGGATGAGCTCCTGGATAAACTTGCCGTCTTCGGCATGCTGGAGTACGACTACGGAGACCATTACACAAACGGCCAGGGCCCGGATCCCGGCACCACTTTTAACCGTGAAGACCGCATCTACTGGGTTCCCATGTTTGTTCCCGGCAGCGCAGAGTACACCAACATGAGCGTTACCCTCATGGACAAGCACCCTGAGCTTGCCATGTTCTTCGAGCGCATGACCTTCCTCCCTCTGGAGAAGGTGACTCCGTTCGTCCCCATGGGCGGCAGCGGTATCGGCATGCATGTCATACCCGTAGAGAAGGCCATTTCCATGGAGAACCAGTCAATAGACATTGAGCACATCTCATACTGGCTTAAGAAATATGAGGGGCACCTTGGCGTGGGCATCTGCTCCTGCCGTTACGGCCGTAAGAAGCTGGACGAAGGCTGCGCAGATGACTACCGTGACTGGTGTATCGGCGTAGGAGACATGGCCGATTACCTCCGTGAAACAGGCCGCGGCCATGATATCACTTATGATGAGGCCATGGCTATCCTCAAGAAAGCAGAGGACCACGGTTTTGTGCACCAGGTGACAAACATTGACGGCGAAGGAAAGATCTTTGCTATCTGTAACTGCAACGTCAAGATCTGCAATGCCCTGCGTACATCCCAGCTGTTCAATACGCCCAACATGAGCCGTAGCGCCTATGTGGCTGAGGTTGAGCCTGAAAAGTGCGTCGCCTGCGGCCGCTGCGTTGAATACTGCCCCGCCGGCGCCGTGAAACTTGGCCAGAAACTCTGCACCAAGGACGGCCCCGTGAAGTATCCCAAGCACCCGCTACCGGATGCTCTTCCCTGGGGTAAGAAAGACTGGACTGAGGATTATAGGGACAAGAACCGCATCAACTGCTACGATACCGGTACTTCCCCCTGTAAGACCGCCTGCCCTGCCCATATCGCCGTTCAGGGATATCTCCGCAAGGCTGCCCTTGGAGAGTACAAAGAGGCCCTGGAGCTTATCAAACGCGAGAATCCGTTCCCGGCAGTTTGCGGTCGCGTATGTAACCGCCGCTGCGAGGATGCCTGCACCCGTGGCACCATAGACCAGCCCGTTGCAATTGATGCCGTCAAGAAGTTCCTCGCAGAGCTTGACCTCAAGGCCGATACCCGTTTTGTCCCTGAGGTGAACTGCTGCTCCAATGTCCAGGACCACTGGGAGGAGAAGATAGCAATCATCGGTGGCGGCCCTGCAGGTATGTCCTGCGCCAATTACCTGGCCACCATGGGTTACAGGCCAACCGTATTTGAAAAGAACGAGGAACCCGGCGGTATGCTCCGCTACGGCATTCCTTCATACAAGTTGGACAAGGACGTCATCAAGGCTGAGATTGACATCATGAAGGAGATCGGCGTGGAAGTCCGCACCGGCGTAGAGGTAGGTAAGGACGTAACCATCCAGCAGCTCCGCGATCAGGGCTATAAGGGCTTCTACGTTGCTATCGGCTGCCAGGGCGGGCGTCTTCCCGGCATCCCCGGAGAAACCCTACCCGGCACCACCACCGCCATTGAGTTCCTCCATGACGCCAACTGCGGCAAGAAGAAGGTTTCCGGCAAGGTGGTCGTGGTTGGCGGCGGCAACGTTGCCATCGACGCAGCCCGCGTAGCGATGCGCAGCGGCGCATCGGAGGTTACCATGCTCTCCCTTGAGACAGAGGACATCATGCCCGCATCCCTTGAGGAGCGCACAGAGGCCCGCGAAGACGGCGTTGTGCTCAATCCCGGCTGGGGTCCCAAGGAAGTGCTTGGAGACGGCAAGGTCACGGGCATCGTGTTTAAGAAGTGCACCTCTGTCTTTGACAAAGATCACCGCTTCAATCCTACCTATGATGAGTCTGAGCTCATAACTCTGGATGCCGATATGGTCATCTTCGCTATCGGCCAGACCGTTATCCTGAAGGATCTCCTGAAGGACACCAAGGTGGAATTCTTCCGCGGCGTCTATCCTGTGGCCGATAAACTTACTTACCAGACCGCAGAGCCCGATATCTTTGTCGGCGGTGACTGCTTCACCGGTCCCAAGTTTGCCATTGACGCCATCGCTGCCGGCAAGGAGGCTGCAGAGTCCCTGCACCGCTTTGTGCAGCACGGCCATATGACTATCGGCCGTAACCGCAGGGATTTCATAGAGTTTGACAAGGATAACATTGTTGTAGAGTCCTACGACAACTCTTCCCGTCAGGATCCCGGCGTAGTGCCTGTGAAGTCCAAGTTCGCAGAGTACCACGGCACTCTCACTGAGGAGCAGGTCCGTAAGGAAACCGCCCGCTGCCTCAAGTGCGGCGCGTCCGTCGTTGATGAGAACAAGTGCATCGGCTGCGGCATCTGCACCACAAAGTGCGGCTTTGACGCCATCCATCTGCACCGTGTCCACCCCGAGGCATCCCACATGCGTACCTCTGAGGACAAGTTCGGCGGCATCCTTCCTTACATGATCAAACGTACAGGCAGAATACTTTTCAGTAAGAAGCAGAAATGATGAATAGGAGGGTATATGTTCAAAACTACGTCCCTTCGGGACTATCCCTCGGGCGGGCAAAACGGGGCCCCCGAAAATCTTTGATTTTTGGGGTGTCATCACGAAGCCGCGGGCGGCTACGGTTTTGAACATATACCTCCTATTCAATAGTAATATGCACGAACTAGGTATAGTCTTCTATATTATCAGGGACGTCAAGAAGGCGGCTCAGGAGAATGGTGTTCAGAAGGTATCGGCCGTAGTGATGAACATAGGGGAGGTGAGTACCATCGTTCCGGAGTACATCATGGACTGCTGGAGATGGGCGGCCGATAAAGAGGACCTTCTGAGGGGCGCCGAACTTAAGATCAATACGCTGCCGGCGGTGTCCTACTGTGAGGACTGCGGGATGGAGTATGAGACCGTGCGGTTTGGCAAAACCTGTCCGCACTGCGGGAGTGAGAAGACTTATCTTCTTCGTGGAAATGAAGTTGAGATCAAAGAAATAGAAGTTCCAAACCAATAACCAATTTTTTTTAACTTAAACCTTTAATTATGTTTTTTCAAGTTTATGGAGAGCATGCCCTTTCACAGTGGGGAATGCTGATCGTGGTCCTTCTGGGCCTTATCCTCTTCAATGAGTTTGCCCGCAGGACAAAACTTGGTGGCATCATCACCTTCCTGGCCATTCCTCTGGCCCTCACAGCCTATTTCCTGGCTATCTGGGTTGGTGTAAAGACCGGTGCACAGTGGGCACTTGAGAATCAGACCCACGTATACATGCAGGGCTGGTTCCACTATGCCAAACTGTATGCAGCAACGGCCGGCTGTATCGGCTTCATGATGATCAAGTACAAATGGGGTATCGGTGCAAAGCACTGGTTCAAGCCCTTCCCGTTCATCATCGTTGCCATCAACATCCTCATTGCATGTGTCTCCGACTTCGAGAGCGCAGTGATGGGCTGGAACAAGTGGTGGCTCACCTCTGAAGGCGTATGGCAGTATGGCGGCTGGCACAATGTCATGAACGGCGTTGCAGGTCTTCTGAACATCTTCTGTATGACCGCATGGTGGAATGTGTATCCTTCCAAGGACAAGAAGGACATGATCTGGGCCGATATGACCTGGGTTTACATCCTTGTCTATGACATCTGGAACTTTGCATACACCTACAACTGCCTGCCTACTCACAGCTGGTACTGCGGTATCGCTCTGCTTCTTGCTCCCACCATCGCAGCTCTGCTGTGGAACCGTGGCGGCTGGATCCAGAACCGTGCAAACACCCTTGCAATCTGGTGCATGTTCGCACAGGTATTCCCTCTGTTCCAGGAGACCTTCAAGAATGGTCAGCAGTGGTTCAGCTGGGCAACCCTTCCCGTGCTTTATCCCCAGGGTACCGCTACCATCGAGCAGCTCTATGCAGCAGCCGGCGGTGAGGCCGCAGTGGTTGGCACAACCGTAGATCCTTCAGTTGTGGCTGCAAATCCCACAATGATGGTTGTGATCAGCGCCCTTGCCCTCCTTACCAACGCAGTTGCACTTGGCTACATCTTTGTACAGGCCAAGAAGCGTCACATCAATCCTTACAAGGAAGACGTCTTCGTGGATCAGAAGTACTACAAGGATGCAATGGCCCGTGCCGTTGTGGACTAATTGTCTGATAGTTAGTCGCTTATGAAAAGTCGGGTGCACCGTGAGGTGCACCCGACTTCTTGTAAATGGCTGAGGGTCAGGGCGTTCCTGGCCAGGAGCTATCTTTTTTTGATTTTGCGGATAGGGTCGCAGGTGAGGCCGATACCGAGTTTGTTGAAGGTTTTGCGGTCTACCTCAGACAGCATGACGGTGGAGTGGACCTGGGCGCCCTTGAGGCCGGGAAGCTGGTCCAGGGCCAGTTTACAGTTCTCATCGATGAGGCTCATCATGGAGATGGCTACAAGGACTTCGTCTGTGTGGAGACGGGGATTATGGCCGTGGAGGTAGGTTACCTTTGTTTTCTGGATAGGGGCAATCATCTGCTGGGGAATGAGCTTCACGTTGTGGGCTATGCCGGCAAGGTGCTTTATGGCGTTTAGGAGAAGTGCGCTGCAGGGACCCAGAAGGGGAGAGGTCTCACCGGTGAGGATAGTGCCGTCTTCCAGTTCTATGGCTGCGGTGGCAACGCCGGCCTTTTCAAGGCGCTCATGTGCAGCCACGGTTGTTTTTCTATCGGCCGTGGTAAGCTTGGCCTTCTTCATCACAAGGCTGTTCTTGTTTACTTCCGCTTCCGTGGCCTTGCCGTCGGCAAAATTGCAGAGGGCGGTGTAGTAGCGCCTGATGATTTCCTGTTTGGAGGCCTCCTGGCACACTTCGTCGTCACTGATGCAGTAGCCTATCATGTTCACACCCATATCCGTGGGTGACTTGTAGGGGGATTCTCCGTAGATATCCTCGAAGAGAGTGTTCATGACGGGGAAGATCTCTATGTCCCTGTTGTAGTTTACGGCTGTTTCACCGTAGGCTTCCAGGTGATAGGGGTCAAGCATGTTGACGTCGTCCAGATCTGCGGTGGCGCTTTCGTAGGCCATGTTTACGGGGTGGCTCAGGGGAAGATTCCAGACCGGGAAGGTCTCAAACTTTGCGTATCCTGCCTTGATGCCGCGCTTGTTCTCCTGATAGAGCTGGCTCAGGCATACGGCCATCTTGCCGCTGCCGGGGCCGGGGGCCGTTACAACCACAAGGGGCTTGGAGGTTTCAACGTAATCGTTCTTGCCAAAACCTTCATCTGAGTCTATGAGGGCAACGTTGTTGGGATATCCTTCAATGGTGTGGTGGTAATACACGCGGATGTCCATGTTCTCAAGGCGCTTACGGTAGGCTTCGGCACTGGCCTGGCCGTTGAAATGGGTGATGACAACACTGTTTACGTTAAGGTCACGGGCCAGGAATTCATCCCTCAGGCGCAGGACGTCCATGTCGTAGGTGATGCCAAGGTCTGTGCGGATCTTGTTCTTCTCTATGTCTACGGCCGATATTACGATGATGATTTCAAGGTCGTCCTTCAGCTGCATGAGCATCTGAAGCTTGGAATCGGGCTCAAAGCCGGGGAGGACGCGGCTTGCATGGTAGTCGTCAAAGAGTTTGCCGCCAAATTCCATATACAGTTTGTCCCCGAAGTGCTGGATGCGCTCCTTGATGTGCTCTGACTGGATTTTAAGGTATTTGTTGTTGTCGAACCCGTATTTCATAATGCCGATTGCTATTTTCAATACGGGATACAAAATTAATCCATTCCCCTTAAAAACGCAAAAAAAGTTTAGTCGGAAACGTAAACTGAATCGGCCTTATCTATATACAGGATGCCGTCAAGGTGGTCGCATTCGTGCTGGAAGATGACGGCGGTAAAGCCCTCCACTTCTTCAGCCACTCTCTCCTTGGAGGAAATGTCCGTGTAACTTATGCCGATTTTACTGTGGCGCTTCACAAGACCGCGGAGCCCGGGTACGGAGAGGCATCCTTCCGGGCCGGTTACTATCTCACCCGCGAGTGAGTCCACCCTTACGTTGACAAAGGCCTCAAAGGGCTCCCCGTCTTTATCGAAGCGCTGCACAAGGATTATGCGTCGGTTAATGCCAACCTGTGGTGCGGCAATGCCCACGCCGTCCTGAGAAGGGTCTGTGACTGTGTAGAGCATCTTGGCAATAAGGGCCTTAAGTTCCGGAGATTCCAGCTCCCGGGGCCCAAGGTCCACGGACTGTGCACGGAGGATGGCGCTATCGGCCGGAATGGTTGTGACGTACATCAGCGAGTCTGATGTGCGGATAATCTCCCGCTCCCTGGAGGTCCAGGCAGAGTTGCAGCCAATAAGGCCGATACACAGGGCAAATACTATTGCAAGTTTTGTTTTCATATGGCAAATATAATGAAAATCAAGTATATTTGCGTTATGATTTCGTTTACTTGTGACTATAATGAAGGCGCGCATCCAGCCATTTTGGAGCGCCTCTCAAAGACAAATTTTCTCCAGGAACCCGGTTACGGGGAGGATTCTTTCTCTGAGGATGCCAAAAGGCTTATCCGTGAGGCTATCGGCCGTCCTGAAGCGTCAGTTTTCTTCCTGGTAGGTGGCACGCAGACCAATTCTACGGTAATTGATGCCGTTATCCCGCATTATGGTGCCGTCATTGCGGCCGATACAGGCCATATTGCCGTGCATGAGTCCGGGGCTGTGGAACTGAGCGGTCACAAGGTTATAACTCTTCCGTCCCATAGCGGAAAGATGAAGGCAGGGGAACTCCGCTCCTATCTTGAGTCTTTTTATGAGGATGCCGCCTGGCCGCATATGGCCCATCCGGATATGGTGTATATCTCTTTCCCTACGGAGTACGGTACCATTTATTCCAAGGCGGAACTGTCTGAACTGCAGGCTATTTGCCATGAATACGGGATGAAGTTCTTCATAGATGGTGCCCGCCTTGGATATGGCCTTGCCAGTCCTCAGGCCGATGTAACCCTTAAGGAACTTGCCGGCCTCTGCGACGTTTTTTATATCGGCGGAACCAAAGTAGGCGCCCTCTGCGGGGAAGCCGTGGTTTTCCCCGGCGGTGATGCCCCGGAGCACTTTTTCACCATAGTTAAGCAGCACGGCGCCCTTCTTGCCAAGGGACGGCTCCTGGGTATCCAGTTCCAGACTCTCTTCACTGACGGTCTTTATATGCAAATCAGCCGCCACGCCATTGAAATGGCCCGTCGGCTGAAAGACATCTTTGCTTCCAGAGGTATCCCTTTCTATATCGATTCTCCCACCAACCAGCAGTTCCCAATCCTTACCAAGGAGCAGATGGATGCCCTGGAAGGGAAGGCCCTTTTTGAAATCTGGGCCAAACTCCCGGATGGCCGATACGTCACCCGCTTCTGCACCAGTTGGTGCACAACTGAGGCTCAGCTTCAGGAATTAGATGCCATTATTAACCGGTGAGCGTCAAACAGGTGTTGTTCTGCTAATTACTTTCCGATGCAGAAAGTGATAAATATTGATAATCAGTGAGTTAGTGGCAGTGTGGTTCAAATATGGTTCAGAAAAAACAGGTAACACTTGTCACTAAAACGGACTAACTTTACCGTTACTTTCCGCATCGCAAATATCGCAAAAAATCTCCGGATATGAAAGAGAGGGCGGCTCCAAGATAGGGGCTGCCCTCGCATTTTTGATGGCCCGCGGTATGCGCTTCAGCGTTCCCGGGAGGTTCCTCCTTGTCCCGGTTATTTTGGGTTGTTTACTTCTTGTTTTGGTTTAGATGCGGCTCCTAAACATTAAAATTTACCGAAGTATTGTTAATAATCATAATGTTTAATAAAATCAGTTAAACACTCGGTTCGAGCCTCCCACGTGAGGAGACTCCGGCTTCTATATTGTTCCCCTTGCGAGGAGAATAACTACTTTTCAATTTGGCATTAGTGCCACCAGAATGACAAAGAACTATTCCACTGGTTAACACACAAATATAACACTTTATGCTATAGATCAGGGCAAAACTTTTCTATCTGTCCATCCCTTTCCTGAACCCCGGGGCTTTCCTGCGGTTCCACGCTTTTGTAGGTAAAATGGGGAAAAATTGTGTGTGAAGAGATTTTTGTTGCATGTTTTGGGATTTTAATTCTCAAAACTGAAATCGGAGGGGAATAAATTTGTAGCCATGAAAAACACACTAATAATCATTTCAACTATTGCCCTTTTTCTCTCCTTCTCCGGCTATGCTCAGGAGCAGAAAACCAGGAACCGCTACGGTATGCCTCTTTACGAGAAAAAGGATGGCTCTTACAAGGTAAGCAAGCCCATGATGGAAATCCTTGGTGATGATATCCCGGACGACCTGCTGGTCCCGTGCAAGATAGGCCCGGCCATTCCGGCAAAGTTCACCACGGAAGCAGAAACCATAGAGGTGGTCTATAAGTCATATCCGGACCATGACCTTAAACTCTTCATTCACAAGTCGGCCATTACCAAGAAACCCACGCCGGTAATGTTTTTCATTCACGGCGGAGGATGGTATGGCGGAAGACCTGAATCCATGTTGCCGCAGGCAAAGTATGTTGCGCAGAATTCCGGAATGGCAGGCGTGAGCATCCAGTACTCACTGTGCGGCCAGAAGGGGATAGACATTGCGGCGGCCGTGCAGGACTGCCGTGACGCCGTCCAGTTTATCAGGGACCATGCGGCCGAGTACAATATCGATCCCGGAAGGATGGGATTCTCAGGGTCGTCGGCCGGCGGGCACCTTGCCGCTGTCCTGGCCATGACAGAGCCTGAAGCGAAAGTCCTTGTGGGATGGGTTGGAGCATACATGCCGGACCGCATGCTGGAGTACTGGCCCGGTGCAGACAAACACAACCTCCGTGAGTACTTTTACAACGGAGACCAGGAAAAGCTGGCCCCCTACCTCCCGGTAAAGCTTGTCCCCACGGACAGGCAGATTCCCTGCATCCTGTTCTTCGGAAGCGGAGACAATGTTGTCCTTCAGGACCAGCCGCGCACTTTCGCTGCAGCACTTGAAGAGGCGGGGCAAACTGTCCAGTTGGAATACTATCCTTATTACACCCACGGCTTTGCCCGGTTCTCCGACAAGAATGCCGAAGTCTGGAAAAAATCCGTCAGGTTCATCAAGACATACATTTTCAAGAAATAATCAATAACGCAACAATATGAAACCACTAACTGACGCGGAATCAAGGGCCGCTTATACATCTCCACTTGCAGAGGTGCTTTCCCTTGGCAGTGAGGAGTCAATTCTCATTGGCAGTGAGGAGTCAATTCTCATTGGCTTATTTAACGCTGAAGCCCAAAACGAAGGTTGGGATGAAGAACCTTTTGTATTATAATCCTTTCGGCACCATGAAAAAGTATATCTCTGTTTTGACAATTGCCGCACTGGGTGTGCTGGCCTTGTCGTGTGCAAAAGAAATGGATGTAAATCAGGACAACACCGGAAAGAGCATCTCAAAGGTATTCACCGCAACACTTGAAAAAGACGATGATGTAACAAAGACGGAAATTCAGTCTGACAAGTCCGTCAACTGGTCTGTGGGAGACAAGATTCTTGCCGTATGGAACGGTGGCAGCAAAGCATCCGAAGCCTTGACCGAAGGTGGCGCCGGAAACAAACAGTTCATTGTGAACGGCATGGGCGGAGACGCCGCATTTGCAGTCTATCCCTCATCTATTGTCAGCACCTATGACGGTACAGATTTCAAAGTGACGGTACCATCGGCACAGGACGGAACATTTGCAAATGCCGCAATTGAAGTTGCACCTGTGTCAGGAGCCTCCTTATCCTTCAAAAATCTTGGAGGCCTTCTGAAATTTGAAATTACTGACGCAGCTGTGAGCAAGGTTATCTTCTCATCCAATGACGGCACCCCTCTCGCCGGCAACGCCACAGTCACTTTCTCTGCCGGAATTCCCACCGTGGCCGCTGTAGAGAACGGTTCAACCACAATAACCGTCAACGTATCTGGAGCCGGCACCTACTATGTGGCCGTTCTTCCCTGCCAGCAGAAAGCCGGTATTTACATTGAGTTCCAGAACAGCTCTGACGCTGTGATTGGAGAAACAATGACCGGGAAAACTCTTGCGGTTGCACGCCGCCAGATCCGCAACCTGAACACATTGTCCGTCACTCCTATCACAAACAAGTTCTTTGTAACCGTTGCAGGAAATGGCACAAAAGATGGCTCCAGTTGGGATAATGCCGCTGATTACGCCGCACTGGTAACCCATCTTAAACAGGACACCGTTAATGGAAAGAATATCTATATGGCTGCCGGTACCTACACTTCTACCGAATCCGTTACCATAACAAATACATCCTTCTCAATCTTTGGCGGCTATCCTACCGATGCTACTGGCACCTCCCTTGCCGGAAGAAACATCACAGCAAACGAGACTGTTTTTGATGGGAACAATGCGTATAGTATTTTCACAACTATTTCTTCAACAATAAACCCGGTATTTGACGGAGTATCATTCAAGAACGCAGCTAACAGCACTGACAACGGAAACGGAAGTGCTCTTATTCTCAAAAAGGTGGGCACGGCAGTTTTTAATTCATGCCTTTTTGATAATAATGAGAATACTGCTACGGGAAATGCCGCTGGAGGTATTGTCTATACTACCGTTGGGAATATAACGTTTAATCATTGCACATTCAAAAACAACAAAGTCACATCAGCTGGAGGAGCAATCTATGCAAACGGAGGTACAATAATATTAAACGGATGTCATTTTGAAAAGAACCATTCTGGATCCAAGGGCACCATCAGACTTGCGGCAAATTCTGCGATAGTAAAGATGAAAAATAGCTCTTTCTTGGATAATACTTCCGATGAAATATGCACAGACATAAGTGTGTTAAAAGGAATACTTGCCATTAATAATTGTTCATTCTCTTCCGATCCAGAAGAAGAAACTGAAATAAGGACTATTCCTGCAATTTATAACCAGTCAAAAATGCTATTGGTAAACAGTTCTTTACAAGGACAGTATAACACGAATAGAGGAATAATCTATAATACTGGTACAACCGCGAAATCAATAATTGCAAACAATATCATTCTAAATAAATATGCTGCAACTGCACAACCTGCAATTGTCAATGTTTCTCCTGGTGAGGTATCATCCTACGGATATAATGCATATTATCGATCAATGAGTACTGGCATTGCTGTTGATGGAGATTTTCGCGTACACAAAAACTACCTACTGGGATGGAATGATACAGATAAGATTTTGTGGAAGTCTAACAATATGTTTCCTTACGGACCAAACAAAACGGCTGAAAACCCGGATCCAATGCCTAAGGGAACACCGGCCAAGGTTCTGGAAGCAATACGGAAATTTGACACGGCAAATACTACTGCCGGCGTAGAGACTTGGCTGAACGGAGCATATCTGAAAGATGCCCTTGGTACTACCAGGAATACGGAAGGTTGCTGGCCCGGTGCATATGAGGGCAAATAAGGAATAAAATGCGAAAGCTTTTGGTTATTGTGGCCGCAGCTATGCTTTGCGGCGGCCACATCTCTGCCAAAAGCGGCCCAGTAAAAGTGTGGGAAGGAACCATAGAACTGCCCACATACCGGGTCAATCCCCCGGAGAAGGCGCCGCTATTTGAAAGAGACTTTGCATATCAGAGGGCAAAGCGTTCCGTGTATCCCTACGCGATGAACGACAACCCCACTATAGAGAAAGTGGATTCTGTCCACCGCGCCCTTTACCTGGAGAACGACTACCTTAAGGTTTGCGTCCTGCCAGACCTTGGCGGCAGGCTTTTCTATGCCACGGACAAGACCAATGGCTATGAGATCTTCTACCGCCAGCACGTGATAAAGCCCGCAAATGTGGGCATGCTTGGCGCATGGATAAGCGGAGGTGTGGAGTGGAATGCCTTCCATCACCACAGGGCAACCAGCCAGTATCCGGTGGATTACCGTCTTTCCCACAACAGCGACGGCTCCAAGACCATCTGGGTGGGAGAAGTTGAAAACCGTCACGGCATGAGCTGGGAAGTGGGCCTCACCCTTTTCCCGGACAAGTCTTACATCCAGGTGACGGGCCGGTTCTTCAACACTACGGCCGACCGCAACTCCATGCTCCACTGGAACAACGTGGCAACCCATGCCAACGAGAACTACCAGATTATCTTCCCGGAAAACACAGAGTTTGGAATGTTCCACCACAAATCCAGCTTTATTCACTGGCCGGTGCCTCAGGAACCATACAAGGGTAATCCTGATTTTATCGGCCGGGATGTAAGCTGGTGGAAGAACCTTCCTTCCCTTACCGGAGACTCCGTTTTCATCTGCGACCTGCAGGACGATTTTGTGGGAGGTTATGACCATGGAGTGAAGGCCGGAACCATGCTTGTGGGAGACCACAACATCAACAAGGGTGGAAAATTCTGGACCTGGGGCCATCTGAACTATGGCCATGCCTGGGACTGCGTCACCCTTACCGACGAGGACGGCCCCTACGTGGAGCTGATGACATCGGCCTACTCCGACAACCAGCCGGATTATTGCTGGATCAATCCCGGGGAGACCAAGGAGTTTACCGCATGGTGGTATGGAATACGTGACCTTGAGAACGTAAACCGCGGAAACAGGGAGGCAACCGTAAACATGGACCTGGGCCCCGAAGGGAAAGTCCACCTTGCAGCCAATGTGACCTCCGTGAGAAACGACGCCGTGGTGCGCGTTACGCATGACGGAAAGCTGCTGTATGAAAAGAAGGTTTCCATTGCTCCGGACAAACCCTATAGGGATGACTTCATTACAGATCCCTCAGAACTTGAGGACCCTTCCGGGGTTACGATGACACTGCTCTCTTCTGAAGGAGAGGAACTTATCAGCTATCATCCCTATGTGCATGACCTTACAAAGCCTGTTCCCGAAGGCCTGAAGCCGGTGAACCCCGTGCCCTCAAGCGTAAAGAACCAGGAGGAACTCTACTACATAGGCATGCGCAACCTTCAGTTCCACCAGGCACACGTCAACCCCAACGACTATTTCCTGGAGGTGCTGAGGCGTGATCCCGGCGACGTGCGTTCCAACACCCAGATGGGCATTTTCCACCGCAAGAACGGAGAGTACGAACTTGCGGCAAAGTACCTGAGGAAGGCACTGGAAAGGCAGACCGCCAATTATACCAGGGTGGCCGACGGTGAGGCCATGTACAACCTTGGCCTTGTCCTCAAAGCCCAGGGAAAGTATGCCGACGCCATTGATACCCTGTACCGTGCGGCCTGGGATTACGAGTATGCATCGGCCTCCTACCTGCAGCTGGCAAGGATTTCCTCCATCCAGGGGAACCGGGAAAAGGCGCTGCATGAGGCCGATATGGCTGTCCGCTACAACGGGATGAATATTGACGCCAGGAATCTGTATGCCACCCTCCTGAGGAAGGAAGGCCGCAAGGCCGATGCCATCCTGATGGCAAGAAGCGTGCAGGAACTCCATCCTCTGGACTACTATGCCTGCAGCGAACTTGTGAAGATGGGCAGCCTGTCTGTGAAGGATCTGGACGGAATACTCCAGCACAGGCCAGAAAGCATGATGGACCTTGCCGTGGAATACCTGAACAACGGTTTTGAGGATGACTGCCGCAATGTTCTCCTTGAGAGCGAGAAGCATGGCGCTTATCCGACTGCCGAGTATTACCTTGGCTGGCTTGCGCACCTTGACGGTGATTCCCAGGCCGCGCGCGAATGGTTCACTAAGGCAGAGAGCCTTAACCCCGACAGGGTGTTCATGTTCCGTCTGGAAACCATCCCCGTCCTGAGGACAGCCCTCGAGTACCTTCCTTCGTCGGCAAACAGCTGGTGCTACCTTGGCAGCCTCCTTTACCAGAAGCAGCCTGAAGAGGCGATGGCCTGCTGGGAAAAGGCCGTTGAGGCAGACCCGGGATTTGCAATGGCCCTCAGGAACATTGCCTGGGGATACAGGTTCTGCAAGGAAGACCTTTCAAAGTCTATAGAATACTACCTGAAGGCAATTGAGGCCGATAAGGACGGAAACGCCATCTTCCTCACCGAGTGCGACGAGGTGATGGAACTTGCAAATGCACCTCTGGAACAGCGTTACCAACTCTTTGCATCCCGCAGGGACCTGTACCAGAAGCGTTACGATTCCGAGACCAGGGCCATTCGTCAGAGAATCCTCCATGGAGAGTATGAGCAGGTGCTTGAACCGCTTCTGTCCCGTTTCTACAGCAGGAGGGAGCACATTGAAGACCTTCACGACATTTATGTAGATGCCTGCCTGCTTTCCGGCTTCAAGGCCTGGAAGGACGGAGACAACCAGAAGGCCCTTCACTTTATGCTCATGAGTGACGAGTATCCGGAGAATCACGGTTATGCACATCTTGAATACAGCCCCCGCGACGCCCAGGTCTGGTACAACATTGGGCTTGCCTATGAGAAGGTTGGCAATGCCCAGATGGCAAGGCAGTACTATGAGATGTCTGCAGGCGTGGAGATAAAGCCCAAGGATGCGGTCTATAACTATGAGAAGGCCCTTTCCATGAAGAAACTTGACAGCAAAGCCAAGGTAAAGGGACTGTACAGGGAAATGGTCTCACATGGCAAAGCTTCTGTTACGGATTATGTCCAGCGCTTTTTTGAGAGCTTTGACAGAGGGCCCTATGAGCAGGATGTGAATTCTGCCGCCTGGTATGAGCAGGGCCTTGGCTGGAAAGCCCTTGGAAGGAACGGAAAAGCTAAGCGTTGTTTCAAAAAATCTTTGGCCGAACGTAACGATAATTTGTGGGCAAATTACTATCTTGGTATCTTGAAATGAAGAACTGTCTGCTTGTCATATTTATGCTGACAGCATCATGTATGCGCGGGCCGGACGTTCGCGTAGAAGGCTTTGGTCAGTTGAGTGACGGACAGCAGACACATCTTTTCACAATCAGCAATTCTTCAGGAGCAAGCATGTCTCTGTGCGACTACGGTGCCCGGATAGTTTCCATCCGGGTGCCGGACCGCAACGGTTTGATGGGTGACGTGATTGTGGGCCCCGTGGATATTGGCACCTTTGAGAATGCAGACCGTTTCATGGGCTGCACAATAGGGCGTTACGCAAACCGTATCGAGGGCCCCACCGTCACAATTGACGGGGTGGATTATCAACTTGAAACCAATGAGACCCTGGACGGAGTTCCCGTACAGTGTCACAGCGGGGTCAATGGAATTGACCGCTTTGTGTGGGACGGCAAGGCTGTCTCTGACAGTTGTGTCAGGTTTACCAGGACAAGCCCTGACGGAGAAGGCGGCTTCCCCGGAAACTGCAATATCTGTGTCAGCTTCACTCTCACCGGTGACAACGTCTGCATTGTAGAGTACGAGGCCACAACAGACAAGCCAACATTTGTCAACCTGTCCAACCACAGCTACTTCAATATGAGAGGAAGCAGTTGTTATGTCATGGAACAAGTGCTGGAAGTGGAGGCCGACAGCTGCATCCGCAACAACAGCCGCTATTGCCCGGACTCCGTAGTCAGCGTAGAGGGAACGCCCTTTGACTTCCGTACTCCCCACAGGGTAGATTACAGGATAGACATGCCGGATCCACATCTTGCGCTTATGCATGGCATGTCTGCCTGCTGGATCATCCGTGACTGGGACGGGACGTTAAAAAAGGCCGCCGTCCTGTACGACCCCGTGAGCGGACGTGGAGTTGAGGTAAGGACAACGGAGCCTTGCCTTCTCACGTACACCGGGCGCGGATTCAACGGATCCATGATGGGCAAGACCGGTCCCATTGACAAATTTGCCGGAATGCTTCTGGAGACAATTCATGCTGCTGATTCTCCCCATCAGGAGCGCTTCCCCGGAACACTGCTTCGCCCTGGAGAGAGCTTCACGTCCACGACACAATTCAGATTCTTTGCCCAATGACACTTCGCTCACTGCTCATACCCTTGTTGCTGATACTGTCCGCCCCATTATACGGCGGAGAATATCAGTTTTCCCATATGGACAGCAACAACAGCACACTGTCCAACAATGCCGTACGCAAACTGTACAAGGACTCACGAGGGTTTGTATGGATTGGAACGCACAAGGGCCTGAACAGATATGACGGGAAAAGGATCACGGTATATGACAGAAATGATTTCGGCTCACCGTCCGATTTCATCAATGTAATGCAGGAAGACCGCGAAGGAAATCTCTGGATTGGCACAGACCACGGAGTTGTCATCTACAGTTATGACAATGACAGCTTCTGCACCCTGTCACAGCTGGACCCCATGGCAGGAAGCATTGATGACAGAATTTTTGCAATTGCCTGTAATTCCAAGGGCGTGATGTGGATTTCCAGCAGAGACAAAGGCCTCTTCTCCTGGAATCCCTCAGAAAGAGTACTCAGAAAGCATCCGATGGCAAGTCCCGACAGAGCTCCGGTGACCAATATTTTCAGAATTGCCATTGACCGTCTTGACGGAATGTACCTGGCGGTCCTGTATGATAATATCTATTATGCCGATGAAAACGCCACTTCTCTGCGTCCGGTTGAAGGCAGCTCTGTTTACTCCGGGGATGACATAGAGGGTCTTACTGTATCACCTAGCTCTGACGAAATACTCTACGTCGCCGGCAACCGGTCCGGGCTGTCGGAACTGAACCTGAGGACATCTACAATCCGCACGCTTTGGACTCAACCCGAAGAGCACCGTCCAACAGCCCTTACGGCTGATGCTTCCGGGACTCTTTGGATGTCAACCACCTGCGGTCTGCTTAGATGCGACCCGGCAAGCGGGGCCACAAGCCTTATGCAGTATGAGTCCTCCAATCCTTTTTCCCTGTCCAGCAGTTATGTAACCGACGCCATTCCCGACAAATGGGGAGGCCTCTGGGTTGGAACTCTATACGAAGGAGTCAACCACGCATCAACCTTCAGCAACAATTTCAGCCGTTATTATCAGACAAACAAAGGCGTCTCTCTGAGCGGAAGCATTGTTACAGGCTTCTCAGAAGACGAAAAAGGCAGACTCTGGATATCAACAGAAAAACAAGGACTGCTGATGCTTGACGGAGGAGTTCTTGAGTCCTGGTGGGACAAGAACCCGGAAATGCCCATTGATATTACTGGCGTATGTGCCGCAGATGGCTATGTATGGCTGGGAACGCAAAAGGGAGTAATTAGACTTGATCCGCGCACATTCAGGATCAAGGATTATTCCGGCAAAAAAACCGGAGACCAACGACTGGTTTCCTTCTATAAGTCAAATGACGGGCAGGTATATGCCTGCTACTCGCTTGGCGTTTCACGGTACCATTCCGCCTCAGATTCGTTCATCCCTGTTGAGTCACTGTCCAATTTCATAGTGGAGAGCATGGCCGAAGATTCCAAGGGGACAATGTGGATTGCAACATACTTTGACGGCGTTTACACTTTTGATCCCTCCAAGGATGTTATCACGGATCATTTCTGCCCGCAGACCGGGAGCGTGATACCCGGAATGGTCTCATCTGTGACAATGGACTCAAGAGGGCAGGCATGGGTGATTGGCTTCACTTCCGGTTGTTTCCGCCATGTGAAGGAGAGTGGCGGATTTGAAGAATTCAATCGCGCCAAACTCCCGTCAATGCCGAGCGACCTTCTCAGACGCGCCATTCCAGACAAGTCCGGAGTTCTCTGGATATCTTCCGACAAAGGCCTTATGATGCTGAATCCGGACAACTACTGGGCCAGGACTTTTACCGTAGAAGACGGTCTGCTGGACAATGACTTTACCAAAAGCGCCCTGAAACTTTCCGACGGATCCATGGTGTTTGGAAGCGCCAACGGTTTTATACGTTTCCGCTCGGACAGCTTTCGTGACGGGGTTCTGCCTGGCAATGTTGTCATATCAGAAATGGTTCTGCTTGGCGAAACCGTTCGTCCGGGAGAGCATTCCGTTTGCAAAGAGAATCCCGATGTGGTGGACAAGATCTCTCTTGGGCCAAGTGAAAACACATTTGGTTTCTCATTCGCCTCTCCAACGGCACCGTTCCCTGCATCTACCAGAATACTGTGCCGCCTTGACGGATATGATGAGGTCTGGACTGATGCCACCAACGGCAGAACAATAATGTGGTACAATGTCCCGCGTGGCACTTATACTCTTAAAATAAAAACCGTTGGGCTTGACGGAACTGAGCGCCCCGGACATAAAGATGTCACAGTCATTGTGAGACCATATTTCCTGGCGTCTTTCCCTGGAATAATGCTGGAAGTGATAACTCTCCTCCTGCTGATTAGCGGTGTAATAGCAATCATACTCCGGATAAGGAAAGAAAACGAGCGAAAACGCATGGACGCGTTTGTGGACAGACAAAACCGTGCAATGCTCAAGGATAAGATGACCTTCTTCACTAACGTCATCCACGAAATCAAGACCCCCCTCACCCTGATACATACCCCCATCAACAAGATGATGGCATCGGACAAACTTGACCCGTCTCTGAAAGAAGAAGCCACAATAATAAGCAACTCCGCAGACAGCCTTGATCAACTTGTCCGGGAACTGCTGGATTACGTAAGGGTTGAAGAACACGGATATGTTCTTTCCCCCACACGCTTTGATATTGTTGAACTGGCCCGCTTCCTCTGCTTCAATTTTTCAGATACTGTCCGCGACAAGAACCTCTCTCTGGTACAATCTTTCTCGCAGGAAAAGATTATCATTGAAGCCGACAAGAACGCCGTTTCCAAGATGTTGTCAAACCTTATTCACAATGCCGTGAAGTTTGCCGAATCTAAAGTAGAAGTGGCTGTTGAGGGCTATGCCGATTCAGTAGTTGTGCGGGTAAGAAATGACGGTGCCCTGATTCCGCCGGAAAGGAGGAAAGTGATTTTTGAGCCTTTTGTCCAGTACAGTTCCGAACATCAGCCATACGGCCAGAGTTTTGGGATAGGCCTTTCGTTTGCACAGAGCCTTGCAAAGTTGCATAACGGCAGTCTCACTTTGAACGAAGATGCTCCTGTAACCGAATTCGTCATCACCCTTCCCCGAAAGGAAGAACAGGTGGCCGAGCCGGACAATTCCGTGCAGACATCCGGGGTTTCAAAGGAAGCCCACCGTCATGTTATCCTTCTTGTAGAAGACAACGCGTCGCTCCTTTCTTACCTGAACAGCAAATTGAGCGAGCATTACAGCGTAGTGGGTGTCCCGTCAGCAGAGATTGCCCTCCAGGTACTTGAGCAGAAGAAAGTTGACATGATAATAACCGACGTGGCCTTGCATGGTATAAGCGGAGTTGAACTGTGCAAGAAAGTGAGCGGCAACTTCAGCCTGTCACATATTCCCATTATTGTACTGTCGGCCATCTCATCTGTAGACACAAAGATACGATGCATTGAAAACGGAGCGCTCCTGTATATTGAAAAGCCCTTCAGCATGGATTATCTGGAGGCATGCATAAAAGGCATCTTTGAAAAACGGTCACAACTCAGAGCAGACTATTTGATGCCGGAGGCCGGAATGGACATCTCAAAATACAATCTGCCAAACCAGGATGAAGAGTTCCTGAAAAAGCTGGAAAAAGCCGTACGCGAGAATCTTGATGACTCACAGTTCCAGGCAAAGAACCTGGAAGAAATCCTATTTGTCAGCCACAGTACACTTAACAGGAAAGTCAGGGCCCTGCTTGGCACTACACCAAATGATTTTATCAAGATGAGGAGGCTTACGGTGGCCGCCGAATTACTGGCAAAGGGAAACGTAAAGTCCTATGAAGTATGTTATGCCGTGGGCTTCAACTCCCCTTCCTATTTTGCCAAATGTTTCAAATCCATATATGGAATGCTCCCTCAGGAGTATGCACGACAATCAAAACCCCAAGAATAATGAAAAAGAATCTGTATCCCCTGTTTCTCACCCTGCTGTTTCTCTCAGGGTGCTCATTGACAGAAACTGGTCTTCCGGACCAGCCGTCTGTCACATTGGGCGTAAGTACCGGAACTGTCAGCACAAAGACCTGGCTGGACGGTAACAACGAAGGAGACTCGCTCCCGGTATACTGGTCCGACGGCGACAGAATCAATGTAAACGGGCATAAGTCCCTGCCTGTCATTGTACCGGAAGGCGAAGCCATTTCTCATGCCGATTTCACGGTAAGAGGAGCACAGGCTCCGTATTCCGTAGTCTATCCCGCAGATATCTGTGCGGCGGACTGGGAGGGAAACGGTCCCGTCACCATTACCATCCCCAAGACGCAGGAATACTCTTCCTCTTCCTTTGGCAATGGATCGGCCATACTGTATGGCTATTCTGAGAATGAGCACGTCCAGCTCAAGAATCTGTGCGGAGCACTGCTCATTTCCCTGATAGGAGAGGATACGGATATTGTCCAGGCCTCACTCATCAGTAGCGGCAAACCAATCACCGGGGCCTTTAAGCTTGACCCCGCCGATGGCTCGCTGGAAGTTATTGAAGGTGGCAATGTGATCAACCTGCTTTCTGGAACTCAGACATTGTCAACGGCAAAGCCCGTTCCCTTCTATTTTGCCGTTCCGGCAGGTGAGTATCCAGACGGTTTCCAGATTCTCTTCACCAATTCCGAGGGCCGCCCCATGACATGCAACTGGCTCAGGATGAACAAAACTGCCCAGCCCGGAGTAACCGTTACCGCCGGAATGCTGACAGACTTTGGCACTGTTGAGTTTATGCCTGAAGGCCGTGAGGTTATTTCTGCAGAAGATTGGAAAACCATTGTTGAATCCATCGCGCAGGGACAAACCGCATGGGAGAAACAGTTCCTCTTTGACGGGACAACCATCAGGCTTGGGGCCGATATTACCCTGGAAGAGGATCTTACCATTGATTCTTTCAAGTATATTCTGGACGCCCAGGGGCACAGCATCACCAGAGCCAGCGCTGAGAATCCATTGTTTGGAACCCTTAGCGGGACTGTAAAAGACCTTGTACTTGTTGGCTCCTTCACGGGAAATACCGCTCCTCTTGCCGCCACTCTTTCCGGAGGAAAGATCTCTGGTGTCATCAACCGGATGACCTATGATTCCGTGCTTGACAACCAGGACGTGCGTGTTGGCGGTCTTGTTCAAAGCATCCAGACCGGAGTTGTTTCTGACTGCGTAAACGAGGGTGCAATTACCATCAATGCCAAAGGTGAAACCGGAAAATTTGACAGCATCATTGGCGGCCTGGCTGCAACGGTGGACGGTTCCGTCATCATTGAGCGCTGCTCAAACAAAGCCGCAATCACAATCAGCATTAACCCCGTCAGTCTTACCACCGGTTATATACACTCGAGTTTTGGCGGATTGGTTGGCCTGGCACAGTCCGGTACGGCCACTTTCACCGACTGTTCAAATGATGGTATGATTTCCCTGACCACTGTTGAGAACCCGTCACAAAATCCTGTAAGACAGTATAGCGTAGGCGGTATCCTTGGCGTGTGCGCAATATTTGAAGCATCAGGTGATGTCACGGCCAATCCCGTTGACGCCAATCCTGCAAGTGTAAGCTTTGAGAACTGCTCCAACAGCGGAATAATCAGGAACTATGGCGTATGCAGCTCGGCCTCCAACCAGTCTGGCGGCAGAGTGTGCAGCGGAGGTATCGCAGGAACCCTGTTTGGCTCCTCAACGGTTGCCGCCAGCCTCAAAAACTGCACTTCCGTGGGAGAGATTACTCCCAACACCAACTTCTTCGGCCGAAATGCTTTCGGCGGAGTCATCGGCGGACTTGTAGGATACGGCGGATGGCTGGACATTGACTCCTGCACGGTAAATGCCAAACTTGGCACAGACCTTAGGCAGTCCTTTGCCGTTGCCGGTATCATTGGCAATGTCATGACCACATTCTCTGTCAAAAACACCAAGGTCTATTCCAATCTGGCTTTCGTGGAAAGTGCCACATACACCATTGGCAATTATGCACTTGGCGTGACTTGTAATGTTGCCCGTAACATGGCATCATACATTTCCCTTGGCGGCTCGGTTATTTCAGGATGCTCTTTCGGCGGTTCTATCTCCCTTGCGAGAGTTTCCAAATACACCAACGCAGACGTGCCGGCGCCAACGCTCACCACATATACTTCCGAGACTTTCTCTTCGGCTCTGGTCAGCGAGACATATACCGGCAGCGACATCACTTTGTCTGACAACGAATACTGGAGCGGATTATGAGACGTCACATTATAATACCCGCGGCGATAATGCTGGCATTGTCGTGCAGCCAGGGAGGAAAGGTGGATTTCCCCGAGCCTCCCGACGGATACACGCTTCTCCGCGCTCAGACCGAAGCAATCGGCCTGGGCACCTCAACCACCCCCGCAAACTGGGAAAGCGGCGCCAAGATTGGCGTTTTTGGGAGTACATCCGGCAACAACGCCATGTATATTCTCAAGAAGGCCGGAGCCGGCAAGAACGAGTCAGAGTTCTACGGCCCGCTGGTTTCTGGCGCAGAAGTGTCGGCCGTCTATCCCTACTCCGAGGGATTTACGGCATCGGCATGGGCTATTCCCACCGTCATTCAGCATACACAGTATCTGAATGTTGAACGCAGCATGGCAGAGCATTTCCTCTCCATCTGCAGCGACGCGTATGCTTTTCTTGACGCAGGCGTACTCCGCTTCCATTATCCGCTTGGAATGCTGGCTGTCAGCTTTGTCCTTGACAATCCCATTGTTGTGAATTCCATGGCAATACAATCTTCCAGCAAGGCCATTTCCGGGAACGGAACGGTTTCAACAGACGGAAAGGTTACAATGGACCAGTGGGCGTCAGATTCAATAGTTCTTAACTGCGGAGAGGGTATCGGCTCCCAGGACCATTTCTTCCTGTTTGTTCTTCCTCCTGCCGTTTATGAAGACCTTACTCTAAGCGTTGACATTGAGGACGAAGGAAATGCCGTTTTCCACCTGCCACAGGTGGAGATAAAGAGAATCTCTGAAACCGGTTTTCCTGTCTCCTCCCTTACTATTTCGGCCGATGGTCTCTCCGGATTCCACACGGAGGACGGCTTCCTGGAAGGATATGCAAAAATTGACACCGGCAACCTGTCTGCTTTTGGCAGGGAAGACGGATATCTGGAGGAGGACTGATTATGAGGAGAATAGTATTAATCACGGCTGTCGCCCTGGTAGTGGGCGCATGCACAAAAGAGAGTTCCCCCATTGCTCCTGGATTATTGATTGGAGAAATCCGCGTCGGAGCCCAGCCCGGTTCTGTTTCCGTGAGTGTTGAGACTACCGGCCGATGGAAAGTGTGCGTGGACGGCACCGCCGGCTGGGTAGGGACAGACGTCATCTGTGGCAAAGACAACGGCGCATTTACCTTAAACTATGATTCAAACACATCCGACATGTCGGATATCCGTCCCTCACGCCGGGCAAGGATACTGCTCATTACAGAGGAGCAGAGCAGGTGCGACACATTGCTTCTGTCACAACGTGGTTTTGGCTCAAATCTGCCATCCTGCAAGGTGTCTGATGCTCCCGGGGTGAAGATTGAATTCCAGGTCCCCGCTTTGCGGACAATGGAAATTGCATATTGCAGTGCAGCTGGACTTGAAGCGGAAAGCGCCCTTGCCCAGTGGGCTTCATCCTTTGATGTCGTGGCCTGTGGAGATCATTTCCTGGAGCCGGAGGCCGGGACGCCAATCCCCGGGGCAGATGCCTCTGTAATAACTTTTGGCGGAATCAACTTTGTGGCTGCCGATTTCTCATCAAGCGAGAATAAGGACGCCATGTTCCGCGAACTGCTTGAACAGACTATCAACACCGCCGGCGCAGGCGCCGACTGGGTGGTTGGAGGACAGTTCTTCCACCTGTCCATGATGCAGTCCGGATATTCCAAAACTCCCGCATGGTATCCTAAGGACAGCTCTGATGCTGCTTTTGAGTCGGACAAATATGCATGGACCAACAACATGTATGATTGCCTGTGGCTCTCTGAGCAGAATTATATCAGCACCTGGACAGATGCGGAAAGCGGCCATTCATATCAGGCCGATTACGCTTATGTGTCCAGAACCATACTCTCCAAGGTAGTGGGAGTGAAACTGGCAGACAAACCTGTTTCAGCAATGGAACATCGGCCTATTGTGTTAACATTGGAATATTGAACGGGTGATGAGAAGAACAGCGCTAATATTGATATTACTGTTTGCTGCTGCGGTATTGCATGCCCAGCAGATACAGGTGAGCGGCATCGTAACGGATGAACTTGGTGAAACCGTACCCGGTGTCGGCGTCGTGGACAAAAATGCTCCGAGTCGCGCAACAATGACCGACACGGACGGCCGTTATTCCATTCTGACAACTCCGGACGCTTTTCTGGAGTTCTCCTGCATTGGTTACAACACCGTTGTGGAGCATGTTGACGGCAGGACAGAACTGAACATCACTCTCAAGGCTGCATCCGAGGTGCTGGACAAGGTTGTTGTCATTGCCTACGGAACATCCAAGAAGAGCGACCTTACAGGATCGGTTTCCGTAGTAGATGTGGAAAGCCTTTCCGGTACGCCGGTGTCCTCTGTGAGCCAGGCTCTTCAGGGCAGGGTTGCCGGAGCCGAGTTTATGTCTCAGAATGGTGAGCCCGGTGAAGCCGGAACCATCCAGATACGTGGTTCAAGGTCAATTTCGGCAGGCAATCAGCCGCTGATAGTAGTTGACGGAATTGTTGATGCCGTACAGGACCTTGGCGAAATCAACCATTCTGACATTGTCTCCATTTCCATCCTGAAGGATGTTTCTTCCACTGCCATTTATGGTTCCCGGGGAGCAAACGGAGTTATACTTGTCACTACTGACAACGGTGTTTCTCCGGCATCCCCCATCAACGTGACATTCAAGTCCAGCGTGGGTCTGTCAAAAATTGCAGGGAAACTGGACATCATGAATGCATCCGAATACGCCCAGTGGAGAAACATGTGCGCATACCAGACAGCCGGAAGGCCGGATCCAATTACGTGGAAAGCTCCTTTCCCGGATCCTGAATCTTTAGGCAGTGGTACAGACTGGATAGATGCCTTGTCACAGACTGGTATGTATCAGGACTACTATCTGGCTCTCAAGGGTGGCAGCAAAGACAACCGATACTCTATTTCCGTTGGCTGGAATGACACCAAAGGTGTTGTGAAAGGCGCAGGACACAAGAGACTGTCCGGCCTGTTCTGGAACGATGCCAAGCTGACCTCTGCCGTAAGATGGGGTCTGAGGGCAAGTTACACCGGTCAATGGACAAACCGCACAACGGCGGCCATCGGAGGAACCAACACCTCCGCAGCTATTTTCCTGAGTCCTCTTCTGACAACAGAAGACATCTGGAACAGGTATGGAGACTCTGAAAGCATCGGAGGATCCGTATTCAACAATCCTTACCTGACTCAGAAATACGCCACCAATGAATCGCAGAAGACTGTGTTCTCGCTGGCACCCTGGCTAAGGGCAAAAGTGAAACGCTTTACCATTCAGACTCGCCTGTCATATACATTCAATGATGCTTTAACAGGAACATATTATCCCTCGTTCCTTCCTGTTGCGGCAGCAGACCAGACAGGAGGATCGGCCAGCAGGACAGACGTGAAACAGATTAAGCTTCTGTCCGAGACAACGGTTGAGTACAAGCTGAAGAAAAAGGGACACGACCTTGACATGCTTGCCGGCTTCACTGCAGAACAGCAGAATGTTGACTATGCTTCCAACCGCGGAACCGGTTATCTGGATGACGGTCTTACCTGGCACAACATGGCCGGTCTTCAGGATCCCGCCAACCTTCGTGTGACCAGCTATGACACTTATAAGACAAAATTATCTGTCCTTGGGAGGGCCAACTGGTCTTACCGTCGCAGATACTATGTAACGGCGACATTCCGTGCCGACGGGGCTTCCAACTTCTCCGAAGGAAGGAAATGGGGACTGTTCCCTGCCCTGGCTTTGAGGTGGTCCATTTCCAACGAGCCATTCATGAGTGAAGTTTACTGGGTAAACGACCTGTCGCTTAGACTAAGTGCCGGCCGCTCTGGTAATGATGCCGTATCACCTTATATGACCATTCCCACTCTGTATGCTGCTCCTGGAGACTGGGTGTTTGGCAACGGGGTAAACCTTGCACAGACTCCTTCCAAACTGCCAAACAGCAATCTTACCTGGGAAAAGACAGACGCTTTGAATGTGGGAATGAACATCTCTGTATTAGGAGGCAGGATTAATCTGGAGGCCGAAGGATATCTCTCCAGAACATCCGATCTGCTTCTTGCCATGAGGACTACGCAGACCACCGGTTTCACCACCTACTTCACAAATGCCGGCGCAACATCCAATGCCGGTGTGGAGTTTACCCTGAATACCGTAAACGTAAGAGCACGTTCATTTACCTGGAGCACTACACTGACAGTTTCCCACAACCGTCAGATGGTTGTCGATGCCGGCAACGGCGGAGAAGCCGTGCCTCTGTACCTGAATCCACGCAATCCTACTCAGTACATGTACGCCTATAAGGAGGGTTATCCCGCAAACGCTCTTTGGGGCTATCAGTACGAGGGTGTGTGGCACAGCGAAGAAGAGGTTGCCAGGAATGAGATCACCCACAAATGGGCGTCTTCAATCAGGCCGGGCACCAAGGGAAGCAACGTTGGCCGCACCAAGTATGCAGACCTCAATCACGACGGAATTCTTGACGAGAACGACTACGTATACATTGGCAGTGCCGATGCCGTTGTCTACGGCGGCGTGCAGAATGACTTCAAGATAGGAAGAAGACTCAATATCGGCATATACTGGGTGTATTCCATAGGCGGCAAGATTTATAACCTCTCCGAGCTATGGATGGGATCCGGAATTTCTGCTTACAACAAGTACAGGTATATGCTCCAGGCATGGGATCCGGACTTGAGACCGGATTCAGACATATCCCGCCCCACATTCAATGACACTATGGCCAGTGACCGCATTGTCCATGATGCTTCTTACCTAAGACTCAAGACCTTGTCAATAAGCTACGACTTCCCCGTTAAAAAGCGCAGCTTAATAAAGGCCTTGAATGTGGGAATCTGCGGCGAGAACCTGCTGCTTTTCAAAAACTATAACGGATTTGATCCGGACGTGAATTCCTCTTCCAACATTTACCGACTGGACAACGGATCATATCCGCGTCCTATGACTGCCGTTGTTAACGTTATGATAAAGTTCTGATTATGAAGGCGAAGATATTGTTATACGCTGCTACTGCCGCCCTTGCAGTGAGCGCCTGTTCTCTAAAAGAGAAGGTGGACTCATACTCCACACGTGAGACATATTACAAGTCCGAGGCCCAGATAATCACCGGCCTCAACGGTTGTTATTCTCCGCTGAGGGGTATTATCGGCAATCAGTTCTTCCAGATGACGGAATGTGCCGCAGACTTGATGATGTACAACGTCTCCACCGACTATAACTCCAACTGCAATATCTCTCCAGACAGGCCTGGCATTGGCAGCACTGTATGGAAGAACGGCTATAACGGAGTGATGCTCTGCAATGAGATGGCCGATGTGATAAAATCTGCAGTAGATGAAGGCCACATCACCGCCAAACAGTCAGAGAAGCTTCTCGCAGAGACTTATATCCTCCGGGCAATGTACTATTACCTCCTTACCTGTACGTTTGGAGATGTCCCGTTCTACACATACCCTGTTACGGAAGAAAACCGCGCCACTGTAGCCAAACTCCCACGCATGAGCGCAGACAACACCAGAGACTATCTGATTGACCAGCTGATGGAATACCTTCTTCCTGCAGAAATGGGTAAAAAGGAAGCTCTGCAACTTGTCCGCTCTTATGAAGGAGACAGCAACTACCGGATGGGGGCTGCAGTTGGTTTGATGCTGGCCGGAAAGATGTGCCTCTGGAACAAACGATGGGAAGACGCTGTAACCGTCTTCACCGTGCTGGAACAGATTTACGGAGACTTTCGGGCAAATCCCTCGGGGTTTGGCGAAGCCTATCCTTTGACCGATATTCCTTTCTCCAGGAAATGGACAGCAGAGTCAATTCTTGAGATGGGTAATATTGTGGAGGCCTACGGCGTTCAGTTTTCCGGTAAAATTGCCAGTATGTGCATGCCTCTCAGAACAACAGGCAACACGGAAGATCCTGAAGCCGCCGTACCTGTTTCTGACATTTACAACGGTATTGCAATCCCGGAACTTGGCAGCTTTGCCAGGACATCTGTATCGGCCCGCCCTACCGCATATTATTACCAGCGCCTGATGCCGTATGGCGGAAAGGACCTCCGCAGCGGAGAGTATTCCGCAGGAGCCAATATTGCCCGTGGCGGTTCCGGAAACCTTGCATGGAGATGGATGGGGTATTCACCTTCCGACAATACAAGGGAAAAAGCATCGGTGCTTTGGTTCACCACCGTCAGCTCCAACGGCAACAACCGCCCTTGGCTGGGAAACAAATTCTGGTGCTACGGTATGTACAACTATAAGGACAGCAACAATTACAAACTGTTCCGTTTTGCAGGCGCATTGCTTGGCAAGGCGGAGGCTCTGCTTATGCTCGGCGACATGGATGGGGCCTGCGACTATTTGAACATTACCCGCACCAGGGCCGGGTTGGACAAGCTCACCCCGTCGGCCGTAGGAAACAATGCCAGCGCCCTGATGGAGGAAATCAGGATGGAATGCGCAAGAGAGCTTTTTGGAGAGTTCCAAAGAAAGTTCGATCTTGTAAGATGGGGTATTTGGTACGAAAGGACACAGCTGTACAATGACGGAACCTACATACAGGAGTTTATCCGTCCATGCCACAGGTATTGGCCAATTCCTTCCGACCAGGTTACATATTCGGGCTATGCCCTTGACAATAAGGAGTATCTGCAATGAAAAAGTACATAATCATATCTCTCATTGCCCTGCTTGCGCTTTCCTGTGAGAAGGAAACATACAAGGCAACTCTGTATGGACTTGGATGTGAATACCCGGTTAAAGAGGTTGGCAGCGAGGCCGGAAAGGCCGTCTTTGAGGTTCTTTCAGACAACGAATGGACTGCCACAATCTCTTCCGACGATTCATGGCTATGGTTCACTGACAATCCGTCTTCTAAAGAGATTGTGCTTTCAGGAGACGTGTCGCTTTGCGTCTCTTACCAAGCAGACAGGGGCGTCAGCCGCGAGAGCGTCATCATTCTTACAGGCGGAGATATCCGCGTTGAACTGATCCTGAAGCAAAAGGGTCTGCTCCCTCTGGCTCTTGACATTGTACAGAAGAATGTCCTTGTGCCCGCTTCCGGCGGAGAATACTCTGCAAGGATACGCACTCTTATGAATCCGGACCTTTTCCTGATTGAATCCACGGAACCCTGGATCAGGCATCTCCGTATAGAAAACAACGACGTCCGCTTTGACGTTGATGCAAACTATCAGGACTCTCTGAGGACGGCAACAATTATGATAAGCAGCGCCAGTCTGAGCGGCCAGGTATGTGTAAGCCAGGCTTCGGAAAAGTCTGTCTGGACATACGCCGGGGTGAATGAAGTAAAGGCTCTCAAGACTTCTGCCGGAGAGCTTGTCATAAACTCTCATATTCTTCTGGAAGGCGTTGTCCTGAATGACGACAGTGAAGGTAATGGCGCTGAAAACAGAAATGTATCGTCAGTTATTCAGGATTTGTCCGGTTCATCCTCTGCCCTCTATCTTGCCAACGATGACAACACGTCCGGAATCAGGGTAGATTTCTCGTCGGCCGTCTATCAGAAGGTTTCCCGCTTTGACCATGTGGCCATTGACCTGTATGGGGCAACTCTGACCAGATATCAGAAGCCGCTCAGATATGTCCTTTCCAATGTGTCCACAGATGCAATAATGGCATCCTCGGAAATGGTAGGATTCACCGCCAAGTCAAAACACATCGGCGATCTTGCCGAAGACGACATCTACACTCTTGTTCGCATTGACGATGTGGAGATTCCAATTGGCAAAGGTCCTTTCCTTCCCCTTGACACCAGACAGGTTTCCATAATGAACAAGTATCCCATGGTGCTGCTTGACAATAATGGAGACAATATCTACATGTGCGTGAACACAACATGTTCTTGGGGTAGAAACGGGGAGGCCATGCCGCTTGGAAGCGGGTCTGTAACCGGAGTCATAGTCCATGAGCATTGCGACAACTTTGAATGGGATAAAGATGCTCAGAACAGGATGCTCTCAGAAGGTCTGGCCCTGGATTACATCACAGATATCGGGGACATCGGCTATTACCAGATCCGGCCGGTCCACAGGGAAGATGTCCGGCTTGCCAATGAACGGGACAACAGCTTCTCGCAACTTCTCTGTGAATACACCAGATTCATTGCAAATGCCGATTCCACCGCCGTCCTGCCAACATACTCAAGCAACGGCAACCTTACTGCCAGGAAGGGCTCCGCTAATGGAAGGATAATTCCAAAAAGGGACTGGAGCCGATTGGATACCTCCAACTATGGAATGTGGTCCATCACAGAAAACCAGGCATGGAGCTGCTCGGCATGGACTACGTCAAAATACTGGTGCGTAGAGTTCTCTACCGAAGGTATAGATCAAACCCACAGTCCCATGTCTATCCAGTTTGGCATTGTTAATGGATACGGTATGAGATGCGGTGCGCCAAGATACTGGAGAATGGATTATTCCGTGGATGACTCCGACTGGATTTCTGCAGGAACGTTTACCGTTCCGGATTTCGCTCTCACTTCTGGCCGCAGGAACTGGCAGACCGCAGGACACAAATACATCAGCATCACTCTCCCTGATGATGCCGAGATTTGGGATAAGGCAAAAGTCTGCGTGAGACTGATTCCAATCTCCAAAGCTGCAGGTACCGGCAACTCTTACGACGGTGGCAGTATTGACAGCGTTGAAGACCAGTCGAGTAAATGCGACAACTCATTGAATTATTTATCTGTTAGATATAACAAGTAGTAATGGACAGAAGAAAGTTTTTGAAAAATACCGCCATCGGCACCGGAGCATTGTCCCTTCTTGGTCTTGGTAGCGTTGCGCAGTCTTGTGCCGTCCAGAGAGAGAGATCTCACGTGCCCAGTCAGGGTTGGGTAAATGAACCCGCCCGGCAGATTCCTGTCATTGGCTCTGTGGATGTGCTCGTTGTTGGTGGAGGGCCTGCAGGCGTGGCTGCTGCGGTGAGCGCTGCCCGTTGCGGCGTATCCGTGATGCTGCTTGAAAGATACGCATGCCTTGGAGGCCTGTGGACAGGCGGAATTGTTACACCGGTCCTTTCCACTCACGGTCTTCACAAAAACGGGAGCTGGACAAAGTGCGTGTACGGCTTCTCCAACGAGATATGCGGCAGGCTCTTTGACCTGGGCATGGCCTTCAATCCCAAGGACCCGTCTGTAGATCCCGAGGCCGCCAAGTATGTGATGGACCTGATGATGGATGAGAACGGAGTCCAGGTGCTCTATAACTGCACCGCATCCCAGGTAGTCATGTCCGGAGACAGGATAGACTGTGTCATCCTTGAATGCAAGAGCGGAAGAGTGGCCGTAAGGGCAAAGGCCGTTGTAGATGCCAGCGGAGACGGAGACATATTCTCCCGGACGGGAGACCCCTTCCGCGTGCAGAAGAACGACATCGGCGCAATGTGGAGAGTTGGCGGCATAGAAGAATCCGTGAAGCTTGGGACCAAACTACCCGGCAAGGGCGTGAGACTTCTTCACATGAAGGGAGAGACAGACCAGGATGGCCTGGACGTATTCAACATTTCAAGGCTTCAGCAGAAGCACCGCAAGGTTATGTGGGAGCGCACCCAGGAACTCCGTTCGCGTGAAGGATGCAGGAACGCCTTCCTCCTTGAGACCCCGGGCCAGATAGGCGTGAGGACAACCCGTGTGCTTGAGGCAATGCGCACCGTCACGCTGGAAGAATCGATGACCGGCGTCAGGTATGACGACGCCATTGGCTTCAGCGGAGGATCGGCCACCATACCGTATAAGGGCAGGAAGATTACAAAGAAAGAAAGGCCCATCTGGCAAATCCCTTACGGGGCCATTGTTCCCCAGAAGACTCCCAACCTTCTGGTTGCGGGCCGATGCTTCGGCTTCGATGAGGGCCTTACCTGGGATGCCCGTGAGATTGCAACATGCTTTGTGACCGGCCAGGCGGCGGGAGATGCCGCGGCGCTTACTGTGACAAGGTCCAATAAGGCGCAGGACATGGATATTGCCGCCCTTCAGGAAATACTGAAAAAGCAAAATACACTTCTTGAGATATGAGACAGCTCTTATTGTCGCTGGCATTGCTGATGGTGGCAATCCCGGCATGCACAAAGACCGTCAAACCTGCCAGATACACGGTGTCCTGGTCAACTCCCATCCCCGTGGTAAGCGGCGGTTATGCGCGTGTCCACAGGCTTAACGACGGGCGCCTGATGCTGGTCTATTCCGCATCGGGCAATGCCTACGCCATGTTCAGCAGTGACAATGCTGTCACCTGGAGCGAGCCTGTAATGGCAATGGAGAGCTTCACCGCAAGCAACGAAAAGGGAAGCGTATTGGTACGCTGCTCCAATGCGGAATTCGCCCAGCTGTCAGACTCCAATCCCTATCATCCGGGAAGAATCATCTATGCGTCCAACCTCAGGCCGGTAGATTACAGGACATCTATCCATCCGCTTTCCATAGTGTGCTCCGTTTCAGATGACGGCGGGAAGACATGGAGCGAAAAACGTACGGTCTATGCTTCCAGAACATGGGATGTTGATGCCTCCAAGGGGGCATGGGAACCCTTTGTACTGGAACTCCCGGACGGAAGGGTGCAGGTGTATTTCACAGACAACACTCCCTACTATGCCGTAGGTGACAACCGGAGCAACAATATCTCCGTTGTGGAATCTTCTGACGGCGGAGACAGTTGGGGCCCTGAAAGGATAGTCTGTCACACCCAGGGCGGATGGGACGGTATGCCCGTGGTGACCATCCAGGACGGATACATGTACCTTGTTGTGGAGCACAAGAATGAGAGAGGCTCCAAGTACGCCATGGAAATACAGGGCATGTCCTGCACTCTGGATGAGAACTGGCCGGAGGAAATCAAGCTTGGCGACGCCAGACGTTTCTACCCCTTCAAGCCTAAGGACGGAATATACTGTGGCGCTCCTTACATCATCCACACAGACAATTACTTTGTAGTAAGCTGCCAGTCTTCCGAGGGCGCAGACGAGCCCTTGAAAGACGACCACTGCATCCCCGCGGTGTTCGTGATCCCCATCCCGTCATCGGCCTCTCCCATATTTGGCCCCATGACGGAAGCACCTATAGCGGTAGATATAGACCAGACCAAGTACAGCGGACTCTGGAACTCCCTCTGTGACCTTGGTGACGACTGCATCTTGCTTGTCACCCAGTACAGGGGTACAATTGTCACGGTAAAAGGCAAAATACAGAAGAAATGAAGCGATTATTGTTTTTGGCGGCGTTTGCCGCATCCTTGATAAGCTGCTCGGTGACAGGAAAGCATGCCCAGTGGACAGTGGAGCAGGCCGGGCAGTGGTGGGACCGGACGCCGTGGCCGGTTGGCTGCTGCTATGTTCCCACGTATGCGGTAAACCAGCTGGAAATGTGGCAGGCCGATACCTTCAACCCCGAGGTGCTTGACCGCGAGTTTGCCATCTGTGAACAGATAGGATTCAATACCGTAAGGGTATATATGCATGAACTGCCATGGCTTCAGGACGCAGAAGGCTTCAAGTCAAGGATAGACAGTCTCCTTACCCTCGCGCACTCTCACGGCATAAAAGTGACGTTCACTTTCTGCACCAACGGCGGCGGTGAGGGTGAGACCGGCCCCCAGCCCGCTCCCCTGGAGGGCGTCCACGGAGGAGGCCGATGGGTCCACAGCCCTTTGGACAGGTATTTCTTTGACAGGGACCAGTGGCCTCAGTTCAAGGCCTATGTGCAGGATATTCTGAGAACCTTCGGGAACGACTCCAGAATCCTCTACTGGTGCCTTTACAATGAGCCGGAGAATATCAAGGACGGGAGAGACTGCCTTGAGTTCATGAAAAACATGTATCAATGGGCCTGGGAAGTGAGGCCGTCACAGCCACTTACTTCTCCCATCTGGATCCGTCCCGGCCAGAAAGGTGAGCTTACAAAGCTTGACATGGTCTCGTTCGTGTGCGAGAATTCAGACATCATTTCTTTTCACTGCTACTATCCTCCCAAGGAACTTGAAACCTTCATTTCAATGCTCAGGCGTTATGGCAGGCCGTTGATCTGCCAGGAGTACCTTGCAAGGAATTTTGGCTCCACCTTCCAGGACTGCCTCCCTATTCTCAAAAAGGAAAAGGTGGGCGCACTTAACTGGGGACTTGCAGAAGGCAAGTGCGAGTACCGCTTCCCCTGGGGCCACAAGGCATCCGACGGAGAGCCGGACGTCTGGTTCCACAGCATCTTGTGGAACGACTACACGCCATACAGCCAGTCGGAAATTGACTTTTTGAAAGAAACAATTAAAACGAATCAATAATGAAACAGTTCTCAGTATTGGTCCTGGCTGTTCTGATGACGGCCTGCGGACAGCAAGCTACAGACTGGGCTCCCGCCGGAGAACATATTAAAACCGCATGGGCAGAGCAGATTAACTCTCAGAAAGTGCATCAGGAGTATCCCAGGCCCCAGATGGTCAGAAACTCCTATGTAAACCTGAACGGCCTGTGGGACTATGCCATCGGCCCTAAGGGCGGAGAGACAATGCCTGGCGCACAGGGGCAGATACTGGTGCCATTCCCCCTTGAGTCTTCCCTTTCCGGCGTAGCCGGCAGCCTTACCGCCGATGACGCCCTCTGGTACAGAAGAGAGTTCAAGCTGCCCGGGAAATGGAGGAACAAGGATGTCCTGCTTCATTTTGATGCCGTTGACTGGGCCTGCGAGCTGTGGGTGAACGGGCAGTATGCCGGTTCTCACCAGGGCGGATATACGGCCTTCAACTTCAACATCTCTCCTTACCTTGATAAATCGGCCTCTCAGGAGATAATCCTGAAGGTGCTTGACGCTACGGAGACCGGAGACCTCCAGCCCAGGGGCAAGCAGACCTTCAGCCCCTCACGCGGCAAGATCTGGTATACCCCGGTTTCCGGAATATGGCAGACCGTATGGATGGAGGCCGTGTCCAAGGAGGGCTACATTGCAGACTATCAGCTCACAAGTTCCGTTGAGGAAGGAAGTTTCACCGTTTCTCCCAAGCTGTGCGGCGAGGGTCAGGTAAAAGTTGAACTCATAGAAGGCGGGATTGGCTACAATCCGGAAAAGCCTGGCAGCAAGGTCCTTGCAAGCGTCATTGCCGATGGCTCTCCGGCCGTCCTCAAAGTCCCGGAACCCAGGCTCTGGTCTCCGGACAGCCCTTACCTGTACGGCCTCAGACTCACTCTCCTGAAAGACGGCAAGGTGATAGACCAGGTGAACGGATATACCTCGCTCCGTGAGATTTCCATTGCTGGCGGTGAACACCGCCGCCTGGCTCTCAACGGTGAGCCGCTCTTCCAGTTTGGCCCGCTGGACCAGGGCTGGTGGCCCGACGGCCTCTACACCGCTCCCTGCGACGAGGCCCTAAGATATGATATTGAGAGGACCAAAGAATACGGTTTCAATATGATTCGCAAGCATATCAAGGTTGAACCTTCCCGCTGGTTCTACTATTGTGATATGCTTGGCATGCTGGTATGGCAGGATATGCCCTGCGTGAGCAACTACAAGAAGAGGGACGACTGGGCTCAGGGGGCCGATGTCTATGACGCCGGCAATTCTGACCAGCTCTCTCCCCAGGCCAGGGAAAACTTCATAAGCGAGTGGAAGGACATCCTTGACCAGACCAAGAAGTTCCAGTGCATCGTTGTGTGGGTTCCGTTCAACGAGGCCTGGGGACAGTTTGACACAAAGGCCGTGGTGGATTTCACAAAGGCAGAGGATCCTACCCGTCCGGTCAACATGGCTTCCGGAGGCAACTGGATTTCCGGCGGCGTTGGAGATATCCTTGACAGCCATCACTATCCCCACCCCCAGATGAGGATCTGGGATCCGGAAATGGTTAACGTCCTGGGCGAATACGGCGGTATCGGCCTTATTGTGGAGGACCATACCTGGGAAACCGGAAAGAACTGGGGATATGTGGAACTTGGCACCTCTGAAGACGCAACCGCCAAATACGAGGAGTACGCCCGGATGCTGATTCCTCTTGTCCGTGAGGGCTGCGCCGCTGCCGTTTATACCCAGACTACGGATGTGGAGCGTGAGACCAACGGCCTCATGACCTATGACCGGAAGGTGGACAAACTCATCCCGGCCCGCGTAGCTGCTGCAAACCGCAGTGTAATCACTTGCCGATGCAAAAGATAGACTGTGTTTAATGTCAATCAGTTACGGGATTCGTGGTACAAATGCGGTACAGAATCTAACGAAACAAGGATTAACAAGCATTACTGCTTGTTGATGGGGAAGTAGCCACCGGTCTTCTTGGATCCGCGATGCTCAATGTATCCCTTAGCGGTAAGTTCAGCAATATACCTTTTGACGGACGGAAGGCTCAGTCCGGTTTGAGCCATTATCCCGCTACGGCCGATGCCTGGATGGGATTTGATGGCATCGTGGGTAGTTTTAACCTGAATGTTGGAATAATTTAACGGCTCATTTAATGGCTCATTTATCGGCTCACTTGATGAGCCATTACCGCTTTTACCGCTCAAATAAGGAGTGAGCGGTGTCTTGAACCTGAAGATAATCCGGGTGATCCAAGGGGCTTTGATGAACTCCGGTTTGGGGAGCCCGGCCTGCTCGCAGGCATCCATTATGTTGGCTATGCCGCGGCCCCAAGATTCCATCCAACCGCTGCGGAAGAGGACATTGGCAATATCCGGATTCTGTGGCTTGGAGCGGGGCGTCTCTATGAAATCCTCAACGCTGGTGCCGATAGGGAAGTGGCCGGGATTGGTGAACTCGATGCGGTCGTCGAAGATGGCCACGCTCAGGGACTCACTCTCGTCCCACCAGCTTCTGTGTGCGAGCATGTTCAAGACCGTCTCCCTGATGGCCAGGAAAGGAACTGTGAGCGTGTCAATCCGTTGACCGGTCTCCATCGTGCCGGCAAGGAACATATGCTTCTGGCAGAAATTGATGATGGCGTCGTATTGTTCGAAGAGGTTGCCTTCGCAGACAGTCTGGTCGCGGAACTGACGCATTGAGGTGCCTTCGAAACGTGCGAGCCGTACCTTGCACTGATTGTAGAAGCGCGTCGGCTCTTTGCCGAAGAGAACGACTGCGGCGTTGTGAATGCCTTCTTTAGCATCACCGATCTTGAAATGCGCGAGTTGAGCCGGAACGTCCTGAAGCTGGAGTGCAGCAGACGGAATGCGGCCGACATTTACACCGGCCTGGATGGTTCCGCGGATACGCTTGGCATCCAGGTCATCCAACGTTGCCTTATGGCAAATCTCTTTCTCCCAACTGAACTTCTCAGGATGATTCTCCCGGATCAGGCGCTCATAGAGTTGACGGGGCATCAAAGATGTGGTATTCTCGACTTTGTAGTACGGGCGGCCGTCGTAAGCATAGGGTGCATCAGAATACTCCGCCGGGTCGAAATAGATGGCGATAACCTGCTTGCCGCCGCTGTCGGGCACATCAACGTACTGGACATAAGAATTGACGAGAGGGTCGAACTTGCGGAGATGGTTGGCAATCTCCTGCTTCGTTGGATCTGTGACATCCTGACCAAGAATCTTGAGCGTGGTGGGCGCAATTCCGAAGAACAGCCAGCCACCGTCCGTGTTCAGAAACGCGCAACCGGAACTCATCCCGGAAACAATCTCTCCGGTAGTTTTCTTGACCTCCAGAACACGGTTCTCATCGCGGCAGATGATGGTCTCAATATCTTGTATCGTCAGTTCTCTCATATCTCATATACTTTTGACTTACAAAAATACGGATTATTTCCGAGTAACGCCAAGATTCTTTGCAGTTTGTAATGGGTTGCAACCGTATGCGCTGGCGCGTTCCGGCCGCGTTCGCGGGACGTTCCCCCTACACAGTAAGACCCCTGAAACCCATAAGGTCTGCAGGGGCCTATTTCGTTCGATAAACAGGGAATATACTTGACTATTATTCGTCCTTTTTGCTTGGGCGAAAAACAATAAATGCCGTTTGAATGATTGAGATGACTATGGAAATAGCCGTTAAAACAAGAGTGTGATTCCACGGGAAGTGGAGCACTAATGAAGCAAGCAGCCATGCAATGATGCTTACAACAAGAAAGGTAAGCATTCCTTTTAGTTCCTTTTTCTGCCCGATAGAGAGTTTCATAACATCAATTTTCGATTTAACGGCCTAAAGTTAATCATTATCCGCCACTTGTCCAAACGAAAGGCCCCCTGGAGCGAATCCAGAGGGCCTGACAGGTTTAGGTCTCAGTCCCGGAGACTACGGCTCACCGCCACCGGCCGCTGAGCGGCCCACTTGACTTCTGCCAGCATGGTGCCGGACTTCTCGCCATTGCTGGAGTTGACGTAGTAGTAGCGGAAGAAAATCTTCGGGGCCGCGGCGCTGGGGGGGGGGCGGTCTATTTCCCGATGCAGTGGTGGGCGAAGATGTTGTGGAGCACTTGCTCCGGGGAGAGGCCCAGGTCCTTGCCAAGGATGAGGTTCACGGAGGCTATGGCGGCGCGAAGATCCTCAGCCACTAAATCCGTGGGGATGCCCGTGTGGAGAGCTTCTGCCGTGCGCCTCAGGGAGGAGGCCGAAGAGGTGAGCGCCTCATAGTGCCGGAGGTTGGTGACAAGGGTACCGGATTCTGCCGTAAGAAGCTCCTTCTCAGAGGCGAAAAGGGCCGATTTTAGCTCCTCAAGCCCAAAACCAGTCTTTGCGGATATTGAGAGTATATTTGCTTTAATATCAAGTGATGTAACAATGTTGTTAGTCAATGTAACAAAATTGTTAATATCGCAACTCGATAATTTATCGGCCTTATTAAGTAGGAGAAATACAGTGGCTGATGAACCGGAAATCTTGTTCAGGATAAGCCTTAGATCGGCCTCAAAATCTACTGGATTTTTGCTTGAATCCAGCACTCCAAGGACCACCTCTGCTGAGGAAATTTTGCTGTAAGTTCTCTCTATTCCTATCTTCTCCACGGTGTCTTCCGACTCCCTGATTCCGGCAGTATCTATGAAGCGGAAGGAGAGCCCCTCAATCTGGAGAATTTCCTCGATTGTGTCCCGGGTGGTCCCTTCAACGGAAGATACAATTGCCCTTTCGTCTCCAAGAAGCGTGTTAAGGAGGGAACTCTTTCCGGCGTTCACGGCGCCAACTATTGCAACCGGGATTCCGCTCTTCAGCATATTGCCCTGACGGAAGGAAGCGGCAAGTTTTTCGACGTGCGCGAGTGTATTATTTACAAGGCCGATCAGTTTCTCACGGTCGGCAAACTCCACGTCTTCCTCACTGAAGTCAAGTTCCAGCTCAAGTAGGGAAGCCATCTCAAGGAGCTGAGTCCTGAGGCTCTCCAATTCCTTGGAAAAACCACCCCGAAGCTGGTTCATGGCTACGCGATGCGAAGCTTTAGTAGTGGATGAGATAACATCTGCAACGGCCTCTGCCTGAGCAAGGTCCATCTTCCCGTTAAGGAATGCACGTTTAGTGAATTCCCCTGGTTCGGCCATCCTGCAGCCAGCTTCCGTCAGAAGCCTTATGAGTTCAGAGACTATGTATGCCGATGCATGAGTAGAGATCTCTACGGAATCCTCTCCTGTGTAACTGTGCGGGGCGCGGAAGACGGAGACAAGGACCTCATCAAGGAGTTCAGGAGATCCCTCGGCTTCGCTCGGGATGACAACCTCGCCGTAATGGATAGTGTAACCGTCTTTCTCAGAGATACTTCCGGATTTTAATGAAACCACTGCATCAGCTGCGCGGAAGGCATCCAGACCGCTTACGCGTATAATGGAAATTGCTCCGGTACCTGGTATGGTGGCCGGAGCAACGATAGTGTCTGAATAGAGATTCTTCACTTCGTTCAGAATGACAAGGGTTTAATCGTACCTTGAGAACTTGGACATGTTGTCTATGAGGTCCTTGTTGGTCTTGAACTCGTCCATGTGCTGCTGCATCCAGGTCATGGCCTCCACAGGGTTCATGTCGGAGAGAAGCTTTCTGAGGATCCAGATGCGGTTGTTGGTATATGCATCATAGAGGAGGTCATCCCTACGTGTAGAGGAAAGGACCAGATTGACGGCAGGGAAGATTCTCTTGTTGGAGAGGTTGCGGTCCAGCTGGAGCTCCATGTTGCCGGTGCCCTTGAATTCCTCGAAGATAACGTCGTCCATCTTGGAACCGGTTTCCGTAAGAGCGGTTGCGAGGATGGTAAGGGAACCACCGCCTTCAATGTTACGGGCAGCGCCGAAGAAGCGCTTGGGCTTCTGGAGGGCGTTGGCGTCCACACCGCCGGTGAGAACCTTACCGGAAGCCGGCTGAACGGTGTTGTATGCGCGTGCAAGACGGGTGATGGAGTCCAGGAGGATAACTACGTCGTGGCCGCATTCAACAAGCCTTCTGGCCTTATCCAGCACCATATTGGCAACCTTGACGTGGCGTTCTGCGGGTTCATCGAAGGTGGAGGCCACAACCTCTGCCTTGACGCTTCGCTGCATGTCCGTAACTTCCTCAGGGCGCTCATCAATGAGGAGCACAATCTCATAGACCTCTGGGTGGTTATCGGCAATGGCGTTTGCAATGGCCTTGAGGAGCATGGTCTTACCGGTTTTGGGCTGAGCCACAATGAGGCCGCGCTGGCCCTTGCCGATGGGCGTGAACATATCCACAACCCTGATGCTCTGGTCTTTCTCATGGCCGTGGCCCAGGAGATTGAATTTCTCCGTGGGGAACAGGGGAGTAAGGAAGTCAAAAGGCACCCTGTCACGGACAAATTCCGGGGTACGGCCGTTTATGAACTTGATGCGTACAAGCGGGAAATATTTGTCTCCCTCACGTGGAGGACGGATTTCGCCGGTGACGGTGTCTCCGTTCTTGAGGGCGTTCTGCTTGATCTGCTGCTGGGACACGTAAATGTCGTCAGGGCTGTTTAGATAATTGTAATCGGAAGAACGCAGGAAACCGTAACCGTCCGGCATGATCTCCAGCACGCCGGTAGCCTCTACAGAGCCTTCAAACTCAATTCTCTTGAGTTTTTCCGGCTGTTTGGGCTGTTCCGGCTGTTTCTTTTCCTGACGGGGCTGCTGCTGTTGTTCAGGCTGTTTATCTACGGCAGGCTTATCCTGGCGCTTTCCCTTCTTGCCCTTCTGAGAAGGTTCCTTCTGGGCCGGCTGCGCATCCTGATTGGCTTCATCCTCCTTGAGGTCTTCAAAAAGGTTCTGGATGAAGGTTTTGGGAGCCTCTGCTGCGGGAGCGGCTGCCGGTGCTGTCTCTGCTTCAGGGGCGGCAGCTTTAGGCTTACGGCCGCGCTTTTTGGGAGCGGGAGCGGTCTCTGCAGCGGCAGGCTTTACCTCTGGTTTGACCTCCGGTTTTGCTTCCGGTTTAGGTTCTGTCTTGGAATCAGGTTTTGCATCGGCCTTTGGAGCCTCTTTCTTGGGCCTTCCGCGCTTTTTGGCGGCTGGCTTTGGCTCAATGGGCTTTTGGGCCTCAATCACGGCCTCGGTGTCCAGAATGGCGAATCCCAGGGTAGGGAGGTCCATCTTTGCGGCACCTTTGATATTAAGTTTTTCACCAAGCGCTCTGAGCTCTGCTTCACTCATAGCGTTTAATTCTGCTAGTTTATGGGGCATAAAAATGAAGAATGTATTTCAAGTAAGGATGGCCTTCCGAACGGAAAGCCAGTGCAAAGGTAACAAAAAAAACGATTACTTCAACATGTTATCCATGTAAGAGTCGGATTTTTTGAATCTCAGGAGATCGGCCAGGGCCGATGCATTGGCGGCAATACGGAAGCTGTAGCTCTTCCACTGGCCCATAGGCACCCAGGAGAGGGCGATGTTGAAACAGTGGAGGTCATAGGAAGCGCTGAGCTGGGTGGTTGTGAACTTCATTGCCATTATATCGAAGCCGGAAGTGGCCTGGATACTGAGGCGGGGGGTGAGCTTGATGTTGCCGCTCACATTAAGTGTTTGGGTAAACCTCTTGTTCTCAATGAGCTCCTTGGTGGTACTCTGATATGTATAGCTCTTTGAGTAGTTGAAGCTGTAGCTGAAGTTCACGCTCCATGGCGCGTTGCTGTTCATATAATATACGTATCCGCCGGGGATGTATTCTCCGGTGATGGGGTGATAGTAGATGCGTTCATACGACGTTGTGGCGCCGCCGCCACCACCGCCACCGCCGCTGCCGCTGCCTCCGGAACGAGTTCCGTCGTCTCCATCAGTTGCGCCCTTTCCGTTAAGGGAGAAGGAGGCCGATAAAGAAGCATTGGTAAGCCTCAGGGGAACACCAGTTGCTATAATGTTGAGCTTGTTAATCTTCTTGCCTTGCTCGTTGATTGCGTAAGGGTCGAAGTTAAGGTTACCGCTAAGGCTCACCTTGTTGAAAAGCCTTGTGGAGGCCGATACACCCACGTTATTCATCCTCAGGGAATCGGCCAGGAAATTATAGCTGGTGTTGATATTGAGCTGGTCCAGAAGCTTAACCTTCTTGGAACCCGTGCCGGTGGTATCCCTGATATCCCTCACCTTGGCTTCAAGGTTGTTGCCGAATGACAGGGACATAGTGGCGCTTTTGCCTCTTCCGGGTGGGGAGGCGTTGTTGTGGTTTCCGCTGATACTGTATATGTTGTACCAGGTTACGTCGTGGAAGGAGCCTCTCTTGTCATAATACGGGTCCAGGGTGCGCCAGCCGTTGAATGCCGTACCCTTTTCCGGAGAGAAACTAAGGGACATTGACGGCGTGATCACATGACGTATGGCCTGTACCCTCCGATGCTTCCCAAAGTTGAACATACCGTAAATTCGGGTACTCATGGACATGCTTCCGGAATACGTATGCGTGGCCCCGAATCCGTTGAATGCGGTTCCGGGATCACTTACCACCTTCTGGGCTATTACCTCCCGGCCATCCTTGTCCGTGACCATGATGGGATTCCCGTCTGCGTCTAGCTCATTCTCCAGGTGCTGGTCTCCCTTAGAGAACATCCAGTTCATGCCGTATGTTATACTGGGCGTGACGTTTATGTACTTGAGGAGCGTAAAGTTTGGAAGGCCTATCTGGAAGTTATGGGTCATGCCGTTTGTGAGTTTCCCCAGAGCCTTTACGGCAAGGGAATCTCCAAACGCCTTCTCACGGTAAGTCTTGTTGTTGTACTCGTCAATTATTGTTACGTGATTGCCGGTTTCGTCCATCACGAAGTCCTGGAGTTCCCTCATCTTGAAATTGATGCGGTTCTGGAAGGACGTTGAGTAACCGAAGGAAATCTTCTCATAGATTTTCTCCTTTCCAACCCTGGTCTTACGCTTGAACGGGTAGAAACGCGTTACGTTGAAGGTAATGTTGGGGAGCGTGAACGAGTAGCTGGAGTCCCTGGAATTCTGGTTATGGAGGGCGTTGACGCTCAGGTTGAATTTTCCGTTCCAGTTATGGGAATAGGAGATGGATGAACTGATCTGGTTTTGCTGGGCGTCCGTCACGCTGCGGGCATTATAGCGGCTGTTAGACGGGCTGGAGAAGTTTACAGATGCACTGAACGTGGTTCCGGGATGGGCCTTGGAATCCTGCGTGTGTGACCACCGAAGGCCGAAGTTACGGGACTGGACGAAGTCTGCGCTGCCCTTTTCACCGGCCTGGTCATTGGAGTAGGTAAGGGCAATCTGGCCGTTGAACTTGTAGTTTACCTTGTATCTGGAGTTAATGTCTATGGCCCAGGAACCAAGCGTGTAGTAGTCTCCGGTTACAGACAGGTCAAAATAGTCCCCGAACACAAAGTACATACCTGCGTCCCTGATGTAGAAGCCACGGGCCTGTTCCTCTCCAAATGTGGGCATGAGCATACCGGTGGCGCGTGATGGCTTTTTGGGAACGAAGCCGAACGGCAGGATGATGGGGAAGGCGGGGACATCGGCTATCACGGGCCACGCAGGGCCGAAAACGGTTTTCTGGGAAGGCTTGGTGATTACCTTTGCCATGGTGAGGTTTAGGTAATAGTGCGGATGTTCAAGGTCGCAGACGGTGTACACGCCGTTACGCATGTTGATGGATTTGTCCGGCATCATCTTGATCTTCTTGCCCTGAAGAATACCTTCGGCCTCTTTTGTCACCATGTTCTGGATGCGGGCCTTGCGGGTGTTGAAGTTATAGTTGAGCTGGTCCATCTTGTATGTCTGGGCACCTTCCGTCATTTCAGGTAGACCCTTCCATTCACCGGTAAGAGTATCTTTCTGACCGCGTGCAAATACGGTATTTGCATCCATGTCATACTCAATATAGTCTGCGGTGAGCGTCATGTTCTGGTACTTCACGGTTGCCCCGCCGTAATAGTAGATCATGCGCTTACCTCCGGTGAAATCCGTGATGATGGAGTCCTTGGCAGTTGAGAAAGCCGGAACCTCCAGGGAGCTCTTGCTCAGGAGGTCAAGGGAGTCTGAGCGTGACCTGGAGATGGAATCGGCCCTTGCTACGGAGTCTCTCTTTGCGCGGAACAGGCTGTCACGGCTGAATTCCAGAGAATCCCTGGAGGCCGATACAAGGCTGTCAAGGGAAGCCCTCACTGTTGAGTCCGGGGCCTGGCGGAACACTCTGGCCTTGGCGCCGGGGGCCATAAAGGCCGCACACAGTGCCAGGGCAAGGATATATTTCCGCAAATTCCCTTTCATTCAGGCAGAATTTTTGCTATATTTGTGCGTTATATAAAACTTACAAAATTACTATTATTTCCAGAATTTACCAAACCGCCTCCAAGATGAAGTTGCGTTTAAGCCATATCATAGCCGTAATTTCCGCCGTCTTACTTGCAATTCCCGTACCTGCACAGGACACATCCATGCGCCTGAGGACGGTTGTGATAGACCCGGGCCACGGCGGAAAGGATGCCGGCTGCGTGAGCCGTGACCAGAAAACCTATGAGAAAAACATTGCCCTGGACATAGCTAAGCGCCTGGCTCAGAAGATATCGGCCTCTTATCCGGACGTCAGCGTAAAGATGACACGCTCCGACGACCACTTTGTAGAACTGGAGAACCGTGCGGTTTTTGCCAATAAGGCCGGGGCCGATCTTTTCATTTCCGTGCATGTGAACGCCGTAGACGGATCAACCGCGGCAAACGGCTATTCCATACACTGCCTTGGACAGTCAAAGAAAAAGGGCAATGACCTGTATTCCAAGAACCTTGACCTTGTAAAGAGGGAAAACTCCGTTATCAAGCTGGAGAAAAACTACGCTGCAACGTATCAGGGGTTTGATCCAGATGACCCTTCATCATCCATCATCTTCTCCCTCATGCAGAACGCCCACCTTGGCCAGAGCCTGGAATTTGCCGCAGATGTTGCGCAGGCCATGGAGGGAGGGCCCATCAAAACCAACAGGGGAGTGTCCCAGGACCCTTTCTGGGTGCTCTGGCGTACGGCAATGCCCGCTGTTCTCATTGAGGTTGGCTTCATGACAAATCCCCAGGACCTTGCCGTACTCCGGTCAGAGGTTGGCAGGGACCAGATTGCCCAGAATATCTACAAGGCTTTCCGCATCTACAAGGCCCGTTATGACAGGGAAGAGATTGCCGATCAGGTCGGCAATGACGTAGCGGCTGCCGCAGATCCTGTCATTTCGACCGGAGCCGAAGGCGTAGCGGAGAAATCTCCTGAACCTAAGGTCCTTTACGGCGTTCAGGTGCTGGTGTCTTCCAAGGACATGGCAGAAAGTGATCCTTTCTTTGCCGGGTACAAGCCCATGAAACTTCCTGCTGGGAAATTAGTTAAGTATGTAGTGGGAGTTTCGGCAAAACTTCAGGATGTTAAGAAAAATTATCCTGCAATTCAGAAAAAATTTCCAGATTCTTACATAGTGAAAGTAGAAGACGGCGCAACATCTCCGGTAAAGTAAAAAAGTGGAAACGTTTCCGCAGCAGAAGTGCTTCTGACAGCGGTATAAAATTGCTATTGAATCTTATAAAAATTCAAAATTAGATGTTTTCCGATATGCGGAAATAGGGCATTTGCGCGCTCGTAACTCATTGATAATCAATGATGCGGAAAATTTGTTGTTTTAGGCTCTCGCAGCATTAATCTAAACATAAAATTTTTAAAAAACAATAGCAATTTGCGTTTTTTATCAGAAAATTTTCAACCATCTTTGCATTCCAATTGACACTAACCCACGGATGACAGACCAGGAAAGACATATAGCCGTATGGAATAACTGTCTGCAGATCATTGCAAATAACATTGATCCGCAGCAGGTTTCCACATGGTTCAAGCCCATCCGTCCGGTTTCACTGGACGGGGCCCGTCTTACCGTGGAGGTGCCCTCAGATTTCTTCCGCGAATATATAGAAGGTGCGTACAAGGATCTTATCCGCCTTACCATCCGCCGCGCAATCGGCGCAGACGCCCAGCTGTACTATCTGGTGCGTCCCGTCCAGAACCGGCAGGGAATGGTCCTTCCTCAGGAAGCAGGTTCAGTACCCGGGAACAATCCCATTTCCGTTCCCACTTACCAGCCCGCAGGCAATCCCGGCCCCTTCGTATTCCCCGGCATCAAGCGCGTCACCATCAACTCACGTCTCAATCCCGCATACTGCTTCGGCAATCTTGTGGAAGGAGACTGCAACAAGATGGGCGTAAGCGCGGGAGAAAGCATTGCCCAGGCCCCCGGCAAAACTCCTTTCAATCCGCTGTTCCTCTTCGGAGGCCCCGGTCTTGGAAAGACTCACATCGCCCAGGCCATCGGCATAGATATAAAGAAGAATTTCCCGGATCAGGTTGTGCTTTACGTGACGGGCAATGAGTTCAAAACCCAGTATATGGATGCCGTCAAAGGCAACCGTATCGTGGATTTCATTGCCTTCTACCAGAGGATAGACGTCCTCATCGTGGACGATATCCAGGATCTCGCAACCCCGGGAGCCCAGAACAGCTTCTTCAATATCTTCAACCATCTGCACGGCAGCGGCAAGCAGCTCATCTTTACAAGTGACCGCGCACCCGCAGACCTCCAGAACTTTGAGGAGCGCCTCCTGTCACGTTTCAAGTGGGGATTGTCAGTTGAACTTTCAAGGCCGGACTACGCCACCCGAGTCCAGATGCTTAAGTCACGCTCAGAGCGTGAGGGCGTGGCCCTGGAGGAAGAGGTACTTGCATACCTCGCCTCCCGCATCAAGACAAACTTCCGCGAACTGGAAGGCACCCTTACATCCCTTGTGGCATACGCCACGCTTGGTCACAGTGACATTTCACTTGACCTCGCGCGTACAGTCACTGGAAATATAGTAGGGGAGGAGCACACAGATGTCACACCGGATCTCATCCTCAAGACCGTGTGCGAGTACTTCAACATTACCCGTGACCAGCTTCTGGCCCCTACGCGCAAGCGCCAGATTGTCCAGGCCCGCCAGATTGCAATGTATGAATGCCGCAATCTCATTCCCAACTGCTCCCTTTCAACAATAGGCGCAGAGCTGGGAGGCAAGGACCACGCAACCGTGGTACACGCCTGCACAACAGTCCAGGACCTGGTCCAGATAGACAAACAGTTCCGTCAGTGGGTGGAGGACATTGAAAGTATGGTTGTTGTGCCCGTAGAATAAGGGCAAAACAAAGTGCCGCACTTTTTGGTGCGGCACTTCTTTTTATGCGAGGTCCAGCGGGTTCCGCTTGAGCCATGTAATTACGGAAGCTATTTCCTTATAGAAGGGCGTATCTTCAAGAATAACTGGCTGTATCTCCCTCACGGCATCATATGCACGGCGTGATGCAGAGCAAAGCTTATCCTTTATTCCAAGGATATCAGTTGCCTGGGCCAGGGCAATGCAGTGGATGGCCATTACCTGGAATGAATTCTCAACAACCTGACGGCAAAGGAGGGCGGAATTTGTGCCCATGGACACTATGTCCTGATTGTCGTTGTTATTGGGGATGCTGTGAACGTAATTTGGCATGGCGAGGGTCTGGCACTCTGCAGTAGTGGAAGTTGCGGTGAACTGGCAGGCCTGCATGCCGTAATTGAGGCCCAGCTTACCCATGTTCAGGAACGGGGGCAGGATGCCGTTGATGCGGTCATGGAAGAGGTAGTTGAGCTGCCTTTCCGTGAGCATGGTGAGGCGCACAAGGGCAATCTTCACCTTGTCTTCCTCCAGGGAGATGTAGTCTCCGTGGAAGTTTCCGCCGTGGTACACGTACTTGGTGTCCGGATCCACAATGGGGTTGTCGCAGGCAGAGTTAATCTCGTTCTCAAGTACTTCTGAGGCCGATTGGAAGGTATCATATATTGGACCGAGGATCTGGGGAGTGCACCTCAGGGAATAGTAGGCCTGGACCTTCTTCTCAAATACTTCCTCCTTATGGCCGCCGTTATAAAGCTCAATCTCACGCTTTGACAGGCACTTGGAATCGGACGCAAGTTTACGGAGCCGGGCGGCAATCTCCTGCTGCCCCCTCTGGCGGCGGCACTCGTTCAGGGCCTCAGCCATAAAGTCGTCGTATGAGCCCGCAATCTCGTTCATCCAAACCGCTGCAAGGGTGGCCCAGTCCAGAAGGATATCGGCCTGGAACTGGTTCACAAGGGATATGCCCGTCATTACGGAGGTGCCATTTACGGCCGATAATCCCTCCCTGATGTGGATTTCCATGGGCTTGAGGCCGCACTGGGCCAGAACCTCTCCGGTGGGACGCCACTCTCCCTTGTAATGCACCTCTCCTTCGCCAATCAGGGCAAGGGCTATGTGGGCAAGCTGGACAAGGTCTCCGCTGGCGCCCACGCTGCCGTGGCGGGGAATGAAGGGATAGATGCCATTATTCAGGAAACCCGCCAGAAGCCTCACAACATCCGGATGCACACCTGAGCGTGCCTGGAGGAAGGTGCCGATGCGGGCCACCATAGCGGCCCTCACGGAAGCGTCTCCAAGCGGCTTGCCGGCGCCGGTTGAATGACTCCTTATTATATTATATTGTAGATCCTTCAGGTAATCATCTTCCACGCGCCACTGGGCCATGGGGCCGAACCCCGTATTTATACCGTAAATGACTTTATCTTTGTGGAATTCTTTGAGGAAACGGTAACAGCGCTCAACTTCCTGCATAGCCTTTTCCGGCAGGATGAGTTTCTCACCGCCGAACACTACACGGCGCACATACTCCGTAGAAAAATACTTCATAATCTGTTCAAAATGTCATGCAAATTTACTAACTTTGACAAAATCTAACAAGAATCAATATGAATTCCGCTTCAGTTCTTGGTTTCTTCAAGGAAATCACCGCAATCCCCAGGGAATCAGGCCATGAAGGCCCTATCACCAAATATCTCCAGGACTTTGCCGTAGCACGCGGTCTAAAGTGCAAAACGGACAAAACCGGCAACGTGGTTATCACAAAGCCCGCTTCCAAGGGTAAGGAAAATGTCCCCACGCTTGTTCTCCAGGCCCATCAGGACATGGTTTGTGAGAAAAACGCCGGCTTTGAGTTCGACTTCCTCAAGGACCCTATCCCGTATGAGATAGAGGACGGCTGGATGATAGCAAAGAATACAACGCTTGGGGCCGATGACGGAATTGGTATTGCCGCCTGCCTTGCCCTGTTGGACGGAGATCTCCCCATGGGAAGGCTTGAGTGCCTCTTTACAATCTCTGAAGAAACCGGAATGGATGGCGCGTTTGCCCTTGAGCCCGGCTTCTTTGAAGGGAAAACCCTCATCAACCTGGACTCTGAGGATGAAGGCCAGCTGTTTGTGGGCTGCGCCGGCGGAATAGACACCACCGCCACCTTCAATTTCCACAGGGAGCCCCTCAGAAAAGGTTACAAGGTGCTTAAGATCCGTGTCTCAGGTGCCCAGGGAGGCCATAGCGGAGACGATATAAATAAGGAAAGGGCAAATGCCCTCCGCCTGCTTGTGCGCTTCCTCTTCACGGAATTGCAGTATGACTTCCAGCTTATCGGCCTTGATGGCGGTAATAAACCCAACGCCATCTGCCGTGAGGCTGAGGCCTTAATTGCCGTGCCCGCTGATGAGATTGATGAGATGAAAGAGGACGTAGAGGCCTTCTCAAAGCTCCTGGAGGCAGAATTCGCTTCCTCAGACCCTCTTGTAAGGGCGTCCTGTGAGAGTGCATCGGCCTCAGAGAAACCCATAGAGGAAGGGGATGCCGCAAATATCATTGCAACCCTTCTTGCCGTCCCTCACGGGGTAGAGCAGATGTCCGTGGATATCCCCGGCCTTGTGGAAACTTCCTCAAACCTTGCCGCTGCGCATATTGAGGGAGATACCCTTAAGGTCATAACCAGCCAGAGAAGCTCCGTTGTGAGTGAGCTCCATGCCATGGCAGAGCGCGTGGAAGCCTCTTTCTTCCTTGGCTCCTTTGACGTAGAGCATCACGGTGAATACCCCGGCTGGAAACCCAACCTCAAATCACATATCCTGGAAGTATCAGTAGAGAGCTACCGCAGGCTGTTCAATACGGAGCCTGAGGTAAAAGCCATCCACGCAGGCCTTGAGTGCGGTCTTTTCCTTGAGAAGTTCCCGGACCTTGACATGATTTCCTTCGGCCCCACCCTCCGCGGTGTCCATGCTCCAGGAGAAAAACTGGAACTCTCTTCGCTGGATAAGTTCGTTGCCCATCTTCAGGACGTAGTGCTCAGTTTCAAATGATACAGATAGCTCCCTCAATGCTCTCGGCAGATTTTCTGCATCTTGAAAAGGATGTAGAGCTTGTAAATAAATATGCCGATATCTTCCATCTGGATATAATGGACGGCACCTTCGTGCCCAATATATCCTTTGGGTTCCCCGTGGTGGAAGCCATTGCAAAGAAGGCTACAAAACCACTGGATGTCCACCTTATGATAGTGAATCCGGAAAAATACGTGGAGCGCTTTGCAAAGGCCGGCGCCTCAATGATCAGTTTCCACTATGAGGCGGCAAGGGAAAAGAGCGCTGCCGTGATAGAGCTTATCCACTCCTGTAATGTAAAGGCCGGCATAGTGATTAACCCAGACTGCCCCGTGGAATCCATCTTCCCGTATCTTCCAATGGTAGACTTTGTCCTTATCATGAGCGTGTTTGCGGGCTTTGGCGGTCAGAAGTTCATCCCGGAGTCCCTGGAGCGTATCAGTGCGGTGAAGGTGGAGCTTGAGCGCATCGGCCGCCCTGATGTTCCAATTGAGGTGGACGGAGGAATAGGCCCGGAAAATGCGGCCGATGTAGTAGGGGCGGGTGCCTCCATCCTTGTTGCCGGAAGCGCTGTTTTCAAGGCCCCGGATCCACAGAAAGCCATATTATATATGAAGGGGTAAAATTTTTTCAAAAAAAGTTCAAAAAAGTTTGCAAATTAAAAAATAGTTCGTACCTTTGCAGTCCCGCTTGATGAGAGCGGGATTTTTACGCAAAAAGATCTTTGAAAAGACTGAAAGGAAAGTACAAGCAAGCAAAATTAACGAGCGTCAGTTTCTTTTATAGGAACTAAGCGTCAGGGACAAGCTTAGAATTATATTAAAATATACAATGAAGAGTTTGATCCTGGCTCAGGATGAACGCTAGCGGCAGGCTTAACACATGCAAGTCGAGGGGCAGCGTGGAGTAGCAATACTCTGACGGCGACCGGCGAAAGGGTGAGTAACGCGTGAGCAACATGCCCGGTACTGGGGGATAGTCGATGGAAACGTCGCGTAATACCCCGTAACAACAGGGGCCGCATGACCTTTGTTTAAGAGATTTATCGATACCGGATTGGCTCGCGTACCATTAGCTAGTTGGCGGGGTAACGGCCCACCAAGGCGACGATGGTTAGGGGTTCTGAGAGGAAGGTCCCCCACATTGGAACTGAGACACGGTCCAGACTCCTACGGGAGGCAGCAGTGAGGAATATTGGACAATGGCCGAGAGGCTGATCCAGCCATGCCGCGTGCGGGAAGACGGCCCTATGGGTTGTAAACCGCTTTTGTTGGGGAGCAATAAGGTCCACGTGTGGATCGATGAGAGTACCCAGCGAATAAGCATCGGCTAACTCCGTGCCAGCAGCCGCGGTAATACGGAGGATGCAAGCGTTATCCGGATTTATTGGGTTTAAAGGGTGCGTAGGCGGATGCCTAAGCGTGAGGTGAAATCCCCGGGCTCAACCTGGGAACTGCCTCGCGAACTGGGTGTCTGGAATGCCCCTGCCGTGGGAGGAATGTGTGGTGTAGCGGTGAAATGCATAGAGATCACACAGAACACCGATTGCGAAGGCATCTCACGAAGGGGTGATTGACGCTGAGGCACGAAAGCGTGGGGATCAAACAGGATTAGATACCCTGGTAGTCCACGCAGTAAACGATGATAACTAACCGCTGGGTATTCGTATTCAGTGGCCAAGCGAAAGCGATAAGTTATCCACCTGGGGAGTACGACCGCAAGGTTGAAACTCAAAGGAATTGACGGGGGCCCGCACAAGCGGAGGAACATGTGGTTTAATTCGATGATACGCGAGGAAC
>JAEEGG010000350.1_pt1 | contig 175522 bp, 161 predicted proteins | sample 9134161 | NCBI WGS metagenome assembly JAEEGG01 (sample SAMN16246543, study PRJNA631951) | gut metagenome | biome: gut microbiome; feature: rumen; material: CR-attached | host: Bos | place: Iran: Karaj | collected 2018-10 | reverse complement strand
TAATAAAAAAATAATTTACGACAAAGCAAAAACAGACCGCAATGAAAATTGCAGCTATCATGTGTAAAAACAAAAAACGCTTGTAACTAATTGAATGCCAACGTATTACCCCCCCCCATTTATGGGTGGCATCCCAATTTTCAGATACTATAATAAAGTTGCCAGTGTTCATAAACGGCCACAAAAATACAAAAAAAATAAACGTAGTTGAAATAATTTTTAATTTTTTTTCTTGTGTGCTATCTTATTCGGTCTGCTCACCAGCGTAAAATCCATCTGTTTTTTAATCAAATCGACGGCTTCAACGCGCACTTTCACGGGGTCGCCGAGCTGTAAGATGGTGCCGCGCTCCTGACCGATGACGCGGAAATTCTCCTCGTCGAGATAGTAGAAATCGTCCTGAAGTGTGTTGTAGCGCACCATGCCCTCGCATTTGTTGTCCTTGAGCTCCACGTAGATACCCCATTTGCTGATGCCGGAGATGAGTCCGTCGAACACGTGACCGATCTTATCCTGCAGATACTCGGCCTGCTTGTATTTCACCGACTCGCGCTCCATCTCGGCAGCCTTGCGCTCCATCTCGGAGGCGTGCTGACACAACACCTCGTATTCCGACTGGCTCACACTCGGCTGATTTTCAATCATATAACGTTCGATGAGACGATGAACCATCAGGTCGGGATAACGGCGGATTGGAGACGTGAAATGTGTGTAATAAGGAAACGCCAAGCCATAATGCCCGATGTTGACAGTGCTGTAAAGTGCCTTCGCCATCGTCCTAAGTGCAACAGTCTCAACGAGATTCTTCTCTCCCCTGCCTTCCACGGCATCGAACAAGGCATTGTACGACTTCACCAGGTTCTCGCGCGTGCTGATGTTCATCGAGAAGCCCAAACGCGACACCAAAGCGATGAAATTGTACAGTTTCTCGGGGTTAGGCTCGTCGTGGACACGATACACAAAGGTGTAACCGTGATATTTCGAGTCTTTTTTGCCGATTGACTCGGCTATAGTCTTGTTACTCAACAACATAAAGTCCTCGATGAGCATGTTCGCCTCGTTTTGCACCTTCACGTAGGTGTCGATGGGATGCATCTTCTCATCGAGTACAAACTTCACCTCTTCGCTGTGGAAGTTGATGGAGCCTTGAGCCATGCGTTTCTCACGAAGTCTGGTGGCTAAATCGTTGAGTATCAATATTTCTTCTTTAAAATCGCCGTCGCCGCCCTCAATCATGGTCTGCACCTCTTCGTAGGCGAAGCGTCGGTTCGATTTTATCACTGTCTTACCAATCCAATGGTTGATTATTTCGGCTTTGTCGTTCATCTCGAACACCGTCGAAAACGTCAGCTTTTCCTCGTCGGGACGCAGCGAGCACACGTTGTTGCAGAGCTTCTCGGGCAGCATAGGTATCGTTCTATCGACGAGATACACCGAGGTGCCGCGTTCCTGAGCCTCGCGGTCGATGGCAGAGCCAGGCTTCACATAATGCGACACATCAGCGATATGCACGCCCACTTCATGGTGGCCGTTAGGCAGCTTGCGATAAGAGATGGCGTCGTCGAAGTCCTTGGCGTCTTTAGGGTCAATGGTGATGGTGAAGACATCCCTGAAATCGCGACGTTTTTTGATTTCAGATGAACTGATTTTATCAGAAATTTTGCCAGCTTCTTTCTCGACATCTTTTGGAAACTCCAGCGGATACTCGTATTCGAGGAGTATCGACTGCATCTCGACGTTGTTCTCGCCCGGATAGCCGAGCACTTTCACGACCTCACCGAAGGGGTTGCGTGAGTTGTCGGGCCAGTCGGTCATTTTCACTATTACTTTCTGACCGTCTTTGGCGCGTTTGTAGTTGCCACGCGGGATGTAGAAATTGAGAGGCATCGAGGCTCTGTCCGACACCACGAAGGCGTAACCGTGTGATATTGAGAACACTCCGACGAACTCGGTGCGGGCTCTCTCGAGCACTTCCACAATCTCGCCCTCGACCTTCTTCGACTTGCGTTTCGGGAACATCGCGACCTTCACCTTGTCGCCGTGCAGCGCCTTCCCAGTGTTGTTGGAGGCTATCTGTATGTCCTCGCCGCCGTCTTCAGGCACCACGTAAGCCTTGCCGGTGCTCTTCATGTCGACAGTGCCGACCACATACTGCGGCTTTGGACCGTATTCGCTCACCAAATCGGGATTTAGGGTATAGCTATATGGATGATCCTCAATGAGTTGGCCGTCGTTAGCCAATGTCACGAGGACTTGATATATCACGTCTTTGCCTGCAGCGTCGCGCACACCCATAATCTTGGCTATCTGCTTGTAATTCATCGGCTTGAAAGGGTGCTCGCCGAAGATCCGCAGAATAGTGTTGACAAAAGTCGAAAGACTATTACTATGTTTGGTTTTTTTCATTTATGAAGTTTTTTGTTTCCAGACCGTCATTTCGACCGAAGCGTAGCGGAGTGGAGAAATCTCATTTTATTTTTGCAAAGATAATAATTTTCACATCGAAAAACACGAAAACACCAAATTTTCTTACTTAAATCTTTCTTCCATAACTTTTCTTCCTCAGTTTTTCGAACACGAATTTCATGAATCGAACGAATAATTGGCGGAAAAATTCGTAAAATTCGTTGGATTCGTGTTCGAATAATGTGAAAGAACAATTTTCGGGTATTTCGAGTTTTTAGATGTTAATAATTATAATATTTCCGTGGTTTCGTCGTTATTTTTGCAATGAAAAATATTCTACTCTCTTTGGCTTTCGTTTTCTGCGTTTTTTCAGTTAAGGCGCAGGAGGGATATTTTTCTGTGAAAGGCAGGATTTTGTCGGCTGACAGCTTGCAGCCTATCCCTAACGTGAACATTGTCAGCGAGTTATCGCGTTATGGGACGATAACCAATCAGGAGGGATTTTTCATTATAAAATCCAAAACAGTGGATACTTTATGGGTGAGTTGCGTTGGATTTGACACGAGGGAGGTGCCGGTTTGGAGGGATAGCATTCTTGATAACGCATTGATTATCAGAATGATAAGAAGCAATATCATGCTCGATTCGGTGGAGATTTATCCGCTTCCACCTTATAGAGATTTCATAAAAGACATCGCGAAAATGCCGATGAAGAAGCCGTTTTTTGTGCCTGGAGTTTCGAGGGCAGACGATGCAAAACGCATTTGGAAGAGACCCGAGAGGGAGTCGCCGCCATCTGTTATGAATCCTATCTCATTGATTTACAAGAGGTTTAACAAACAAGAGGTGCTAAAGAGGAAGATGAAGCGAAACCGGCGTAAATTCAACGAGGAGATGCGGCGAATTGGAGCGGACTCGCTGGTGATACCTGAGTAGCTAAAAAATCCGTTCCATCAGCTGCCACTTCTCATCGCTTCTGGCATCAGCGCTACAGCCTTGAAACTGAGCGACATACGCCTCCCATTCGGCTTGGCGAGGAAGGGTTGCGAGACGTGCCATGTCATGCACGAAATCGAAGTCATCGATGGTGTCCATAATCATAAAAAGGTTGCGGCCATTGCGATAAATCTGCATGTCGGTAATTCCCACAGCACGTTGACCTTCAATGATTTCCGGCCACACATGAGCGTGGGCATCCACATACTTTTTTATCAATTCTTCGTCGTCAACAAGCGTTAAACATTGACAATATCTTTTCATTTTACATCAATTTTTAAATTTAACATCGAAATACACGAAAAACACTAATTTTTTATTCCCCAGTTTTTTCGTGTTTTTAGGGTTTTTCGATGTTTTTAATCTGTCGCAGTCCAAATAATAATATGATTATGAAACATAATGTCGGTATTATAAATGAGAAATTTATGTAATCTGCATCGATTATCATTGCTTGCAATGGAGGTAAAAGCGAGCCACCGAGGATTGCCATGATGAGACCGGCAGAGCCGATTTCGGCATCGGGACCGACATCTTTTAGGGCGAGGCCATAGATGGTCGGGAACATCAGGCTCATGCAGGCTGAGACGGCTACAAGGCTGTAAAGTCCAGTGCGTCCACCGATAGCTATCACAATGATTGTCAATAAGATGGCAATTGAAGCAAAAGTGGCGAGCATTTGGGCGGGCTTGAACCATTTCAGCAACCATGTGCACAGGAATCGTGAGCCGCAGAAAAGCACCATTGCGATGATATTCAATCTTTGCGACATGATTTCGGCTGTCTGCTCGGCTATGCCTTCTGCCATAAAGACCTTCGTGCCGTATTGGATTATGAACGTCCAACAGGTGATTTGCGCCCCGACGTAGAAGAACTGGGCTATCACACCTTCACGGTAGGATTTATTGGCAAAAAGTCGCTTCACTGAGGGACCGAAAGCACGTGAAACACCATCGTTTTCAATCTTATTTGAAGGAATTTTCGTTATCAGAATCAGGATAAAAATGACGACAAGCACCATTCCGATGGCGGCGTAAGGTCCAACAACCACTGACAAATCGGACTGTTTCAGGGTTTCAAATTCGGCATCGTTCAAGGTGGCGCGTTCAGCCGTCGAGAGAGGACTCATCTTAGCTTGGATAAAGTTCATCGCGACCCACATGCCAAGCAGCGAGCCTATGGGATTGAATGCTTGTGCAAGGTTCAGTCGCCGCGTCGAGGTTTCTTTTTCACCCATTGAGAGAATAAACGGATTCGCTGTGGTTTCGAGGAAACTCAAGCCACAGGTGAGGATGAAATATGCGATGAGGAACGGGTAATAGCTTCCGATTGCCCTTGCAGGAATGAACATCAGGGCACCAATGGCGTAGAGTCCGAGACCCATGAGGATGCCGCTTTTGTAGCTGAAACGCTTGATAAACAGGGCGGCAGGCAGCGCCATGGCGAAATAACCGCCGTAGAATGCCACCTGCACCAGCGAGCCGTCGGTGACGCTCATGCGGAAGATCTTCGAGAACGCCTTCACCATGGGGTTGGTGATGTCGTTTGCGAAGCCCCATAGCGCGAAGCAGCAGGTGATTAATATAAACGGCAAAAGATATTTTTTCTCAATGGTTTTCATTTTACATCGATTATTTATTTTAACATCGAAAAACTCGAAAAACACTAATTTTTTCTTCCTCAAACTTTTCTACTTGAACTTCTCTTCCTCAGTTTTTTGAACACGGATTTTACGGATTAAACGGATATTTCCTTAGTTATAAAAAATCCGTTAAATCTGTGTAATCCGTGTTCAATAATATATGTCATACTATTTTTGAAAGTATAGTTTTCGTGTATTTCGTGTTTTTAGATGTTATTATTTTCTTCTTATTGTCAGTTTTATAGCTTCTGCGTGTTTTTTTGTAAATGCTTCAGTGTCATTGACAACAATAGCGAGGTAGCCGCCTCCGCCGGCGCCGGGCATCTTCCAAGCCAACACTCCGGGAACCTTCGACCACTTATCGATATATTCTTGAACTCTTGAACTTTGAACTTTTTCAACTGACTTTAAACTATCAACTTTACACTCTGAACTAGGGTGTATCATCCCCGGAAACATCGCCACTTGAGCGTTAAAAGAGTCTTTATAAGCTTTGGCAAATGCCTTTAAATCCTTATTTAAAATGGCGTTCCAGCAGTCGTCGGCAGCTTTCGCCAATGCTTTGACCTTCGTCTCGGTGATGTCTTTGCCTTCAACGACGCTACAGCCTGGTTTCCGAGGTTCCATCGGTATCATAACCAGATGATTTTCAAGCCATTGCAGGATATCTTCATCATGACAGCTCTCAAATTTCAGAGGCCAATAACGTTTGTCGTAATAATGGCGGACCAGCCCGGGCATACAGATTCCGATTGCGTCCTGCGCGCCACTGATGATGCCGTCGGAGCGTTCGGGGTCGTTTTCGAAGCAAAACATCAGCTTTGCAAGGAATTCAGGATCCATATTCGGCAACTTGACCGGCCAAATCTTCTTGATCATGTTGCGGGTCGATGTCGAGAGACCGCAGCGTTCACGGATCTCAAAAGTCGGCTCGAGTGAGATGGTGATTGCCCAACCAGGAGCAAACTCGCTCACGTAAGGCTGGTCGATCCATGTTCCGGCAAGGTCCAGACGTGTCGGGATGCGGCAGAGCTGGTTTTTCAAGTCTGTCGAGCTGCGGGCCGGTAACGCAATACCCTCATTGCGGGCTTGACCCCCCTCATCGCGGGCTTGACCCGCAATCTTTTGAGATTCCGGCTCGGAGGCCGGAATGAGGGACTGTACCGCATCAAGTGCGGAATGAGGTGCGGCATGAGGCACCACGTGGGGGGTGCGTTCCAGCACCACGTATTCGATGCCGCGTTCCTTGCAAAACTGGCGTTTCTCTTCCTTGTCGCCGTCTTCGTTGACCACCAAAATGTCTGGTTTCAGCATGTCAACCGTCGGGATGAAATCCATGATGCCGCTACCTTTATTAATAAAGGCGTCCTTCACATAGCGTATCGCCTTGACCATGAAGAGGCGCTCGTTTTCATCATAAAGCGTGCGGTGGCCTTTGTAGTGCAAGATGGTGTCGTCGCTACCGATTCCAACGTACAAGTCGCCATACTGCGCAGCCTGACGGAAGAATTCGACGTGACCGCTATGGAGCAAGTCGTAACAACCAGAAACGAATACCTTCTTCATTTTACATCGATTATATTTTTAATTTTAACATCGAAAAACACGAAAAACTCTAATTTTTCTTCCTCAAAATTTCTTCCTCAGTTTTTTTTCGAACACGGATTTTACGTATTAAGAATGAAGAATAACTGCGGTAGAACATTGTTTTCGTGTTTTTAGGGTTTTTAGATGTTTATTATTTATCTCTCAGCGCGAATTGGGTTGTTGAGGAAGTCGTCGTATGCGAGGCGGATGCCGTCTTCCAGCTCGGTTTTGTAAGTCCAGCCGAGTTTTGTGGCTTTCGAAACATCCAGAAGCTTGCGAGGTGTGCCATTCGGGCGCGATGTGTCCCATTTTATTGCACCTTTGTAGCCGACAACCTTTGCAACCAATTCCGTTAAAGCTTTGATTGTAAGTTCTTTACCAGTGCCAGCGTTAACGGTCTCATTGCCGCTGTAATTATTCATCAGGAAGACACAGAGGTTTGCGAGGTCGTCGACATATAAAAATTCACGTAATGGTGAGCCGTCGCCCCAACATGTAACCTCCTGTAAACCATTGACTTTCGCCTCATGAAAACGTCTTATCAAAGCCGGCAGCACGTGCGAATGCTCCGGGTGATAGTTGTCGTTCGGACCATAGAGGTTCGTCGGCATCACCGAGATGTAGTCGGTGCCGTACTGGCGGTTCAGGAACTCACAGTATTTCAAGCCCGAAATCTTCGCCAAAGCGTATGCCTCGTTGGTCTTTTCGAGTTCGCTTGTCAATAGGCATGACTCTGGCATCGGCTGAGGTGCCATACGCGGGTATATGCACGAACTTCCAAGAAATTCCAGCTTCTTGCAGCCGTTTTTCCAAGCGGCGTGAATCACGTTCATCTCCAAAATCATGTTGTCATACATGAAATCGGCAAGAGCCGACTGGTTTGCGACGATACCACCCACTTTCGCGGCGGCGAGAAACACATATTCGGGTTTTTCTTCCGCGAAAAACTTCTCCACCTGGTCCTGGCGTGTCAAATCGAGCTCCTTGTGTGTCCTAAGCACCAGATTGTTATATCCTTGACGCTGCAACTCGCGCACGATGGCGCTTCCCACCATACCGCGATGTCCTGCTACGTATATTTTACTATTTAACTCCATATTCTTTCTTTTTTTAATTCACATCGAAAAACTCGAAAAACACTAATCTATTTCTTCCGAAGATTTTTTCGGGTTTTTCGTGTTTTTCGATGTTAGCTATCTTTTTTCATAGTTTTTGTTATATAATTATTCACAAAAAACTCTAATACCGAACTATCCGTTCGGGTTGTACTTGTCTTTCATTAAAATTAACCAACAATCCTAATTTATATCCCGTTATAGCAAGATAATTAATAACTTGAGCTTCATGAATAGGTAATAAATCCTCTACTGCTTTTAATTCTATAACAATCTTATCATAACATACAAAATCAGCAATGTATTTTTGTTCTAGAATATCACCTTTATAAGTTATTTGAAAAGCTTTTTCTCTTTCAAATGGTATTTTTTGCAATATAAATTCCTTCTCCAATGCTTCTTGATAGACTTTTTCTAAAAGTCCAGGTCCAAGTGCATTATGAACTTCATATATTGCTCCATTTATTTTATAAGATTCTTTTGGATATAAAAGTGCCATATATTTTAGTTTTTATTGTTCGGGTTTTTCGTGTTTGTAGATGTTTAGTAAAATTAGTGGTTTTAGTGTTTTTAGATGTTAAAAATTAAATATTTTCTTGTAAATAAAGTTTCCGGACTTTTTTCATGTCGTGCTGGACCATGATGCGGACGAGTTCCTCGAACGATGTCTTGTTAGGGTTCCAGCCCAGTGTTTTCTTGGCTTTTGTAGGGTCTCCAAGCAGCTGGTCGACTTCTGCCGGACGGAAATAACGCGGGTCGACTTCGACCAAAACCTTGCCTGTCGTCACATCAACACCTTTTTCGTTGACGCCCTCGCCTTCCCATTTCAGCTCGATTCCGACCTCTTTGAATGCCAAAGTGCAGAACTCGCGTACGGTGTGATATTGTCCGGTGGCGATGACGAAATCGTCAGGCTCGGGCTGTTGGAGGATGAGCCACATGCACTCGACGTAATCTTTGGCATAGCCCCAGTCTCTCAATGAGTTAAGGTTGCCGAGATAAAGCTTGTCCTGAAATCCTTGCGCAATTCTCGCTACGGCTAAAGTGATTTTTCTCGTAACGAAGTTCTCTCCGCGGCGTTCCGACTCGTGGTTGAACAAGATGCCGTTGCAGCAGTACATGCCGTAACTCTCGCGGTAGTTCTTCATAATCCAGAAGCCGTATTGCTTTGCCACTCCGTAAGGCGAGCGCGGATAGAACGGCGTGGTCTCTTTCTGAGGCACCTCCTGCACCATTCCGAACAGCTCCGACGTGGATGCCTGATATATACGGCATTTGTCGGCAAGGCCGACGATTCTCACTGCTTCGAGCAATCTCAAAACGCCCACGGCATCGGCTTCGGCGGTGAACTCCGGCACGTCGAACGACACCTTCACGTGGCTTTGGGCGGCGAGGTTGTATATCTCATCCGGCTTTATCTCGCTGATGATTCTGATGAGGCTCGAGCTGTCGGTCATGTCGCCCCAATGCAGGTTGATCAGACGTTTGTGATGCATGTCGCGCACCCATTCGTCGAGGTACAGGTGTTCGATGCGACCAGTGTTGAAGCTCGAGCTGCGGCGAAGCACGCCATGCACCTCATAGCCTTTTTCTATCAAAAACTCGGCCAGAAACGAGCCGTCTTGTCCAGTGATACCGGTGATTAGTGCTACTTTTGCCATGATAACAAAATGTTTAATTTGCAAAAATACAAAATTTTCAATGATTTTACAAATTATTCGTCATTAAAAATAAAAAAGGCCAAGCTTCTCTCGAAACCTGACCTCTAATCTTATAATCTTCCAAGCTTATAATCTCATAATATTCAATAACTTTTATAAGATTATCGCTTCTTTGATTTTGTCAACTATGTATTTGACGTCGTCATCCTTGACATACGGTCCTGCAGGCAGGCACATGCCGACCTTGAAAATGGCTTCGCTGACGCCATTAACGTAAGCGGGGCAGTTCTTGTAAACCGGCTGTTTGTGCATCGGCTTCCACACAGGACGCGCCTCCACTCCTGCCTGATCCATAAACACGCGCAAGGCCTCGATGTTGTCGTTAGGCTGGCAGTCTGTCACTGCCGACGAAGCTGCATGTATCACGCCTGCCGCACCGCCAACAGCACCTGTCACGATGGTCTTGTATGCATTTTCCTGACCTTTGATCTTGACTTCGGGGTCGAGAGTGATGGTGACGAGCCAGTAGTTGCTGTCGTATTCGCCTGTGTTAGGCTGACTATGAACATGCACACCTGGCACATCGTTCAGCAGTTCTTCGTACATCTTCTGAACGTGTTTGTGATGTGCGATGTGGTCGTTGACTATGGTCATCTGTCCGCGGCCGATGCCAGCGCAGATGTTACTCATTCGGTAGTTGAAACCTATCTTCTCGTGCTGATAGTAAGGATAGCTCTCGCGGTATTGCGTGGCGTACATCATGATTTCGCGCCATTCGTCCTCGTTGTTGGTAATCAACGCTCCGCCGCCCGATGTGGTAATCATCTTATTGCCGTTGAAGCTCAACACGCCATATTTTCCGAATGTGCCCAGCACCTGGCCTTTCCAGCGGGAGCCGAAACCTTCCGCGGCGTCTTCGATGACCGGGATGTCGTATTTATTGGCGACAGCCATAATCTTGTCAATCTGATAAGGCATACCGTAAAGTGCAACAGGGACAATAGCCTTTGGCTTCTTGCCAGTCTTTGCGATACGGTCTTTGATTGCTGTTTCGAGAAGCTCAGGATCCATGTTCCACGTGTCCTTCTCAGAGTCAATAAAGACAGGCGTTGCGCCAAGATAGGTAATCGGGTGCGACGAAGCACAGAAAGTGAAACTCTGCACGATGACCTCGTCACCAGCCTTCACTCCGGCAGCTATCAGTGCCAGATGCACGGCTGCGGTGCCGCTCGAGAGTGCCACGACACGCTTTGCGAGGGATTGCGGCTCGGAGGCCGCAATGAGGGTAGTCCCCTCATTCCGCACTTGATGCGGAATCTCATTAACAAAGTCTTCCAAATCTTTTTCAAATCCGTTGACATTCGGTCCGAGCGGCACCACCCAGTTGGTGTCGAATGCCTCTTGGATATACTTCTGTTCAAGTCCTGCCTCCGACATGTGCGCGAGGCAGAGATAAATACGATTTTGTGGCATATATATGTTTTTATTTATTTTCAAATCCAAATCGACTGCAAAAATATCTAACAATTTTCAGAAAAGCAACAATTATCGAATTTTTTTGGTGTTTTTATTTTACTTTTTGCAATGAAAGTAAAATAACGGTTTTCTTATTTTACTTTCGGTAAACAAAGTGTTGTGTTATTTTACTTTTAGGCTCGAAAGTAAAATAAAGAGATTTTTATTTTACTTTCATAAACTAATTGAACATATCAAGATAAGATTGAAAAACATACAACCTGTTGCGGCTTTGTCCAGTTATTTCAACCAGATACCCGTCTTTATGCATTTTTTTAACCAAATCGTTTGCCGCCTTATACGACAAAGAGCATGTTGCAGCTGCTTTTTCAGCCGTGGTGTATGGATTTTTCATCAAAGAATGAAGCAGCATTATAGCATGAGTGCTTCTTCTGCCATACGAACCACGTATTGAATTTTCCATATTATCTTTAAATGATAGTATCTCCCGCAGTGTCTCTGCTGATTTTGATGCTGTTTGCTCGATACCCACCAAGAAATATTTAATCCATTGTTTCATGTCGTTTTTCTCACGAACGTTGCTAAGATTATCATAATACAACCCTTTGTTTTTTTCAAAATAAGTTGAAAGATATAGCAAAGGTTTGTCTAAAATTTGCTCTTTTACTAAAAACAGAGTTATCAGCAGACGTCCGATACGGCCATTACCATCCAAGAAAGGGTGAATCGTTTCAAACTGGTAATGAGCAATAGCTATCCTGATTAAAGCAGGTGTTTTTATATCTTCATTATTCAAAAAACATTCCAAGTCACCCATCAAATCGCCCACAAACATATCGCGAGGAGGAATGAATTTAGCGTCTGATAATGAATTACCTCCTATCCAGTTTTGGCTTGTCCTAAAATCACCTGGCATTTTATGTTCACCACGAACTTTGTGCATCAGGAGTTTATGGGTTTTCCTAATCAGTCGCGTCGATATAGGAAGCTTTTCAAGATCAATTATCGCTTCATTAAGTGCTTTTATGTAATTATTGACTTCTTGCCAATCGTTACGCCGTTCAGGATTGACTTCTTCCAAGGGAAGGAGTGCCTCATCCATTTTTGTCTGAGTTCCTTCGATTCTGCTTGACAAAACAGCCTCTTTGGTCACATGTAGCTCAATGAAAAGATCCAAATTCGGCACCAGATGTGCGAAAGAGTTGAGCATTCCCAGTTTAACGGCAGCACGTTCAAGCAATTGGCTTATCTCCGGCGAATTCCAAATCCATTCGTCATTAATCTTTTCCGGCACAAAATATCTGTATCCGAATCCGCTTTCGTAATGTCCCGGTTTAAAATGCTCTAACGTAATCATATTCTTATTTTACTTTACGGCACAAAAGTACAATAATTTTTCTTTTATTTTACTTTTTTGTTGAAAAATAAAATAATTTGTTAGTCAAGAACCTGCCATTTTGGCAGCCATGCTGTTTTGGCAAGATTTTTGCAACACCTTGTATAAAAACGGATTGTCCAAATCCGATGTAAAACCGAAAACCTTGGACAAGTTTTCACAAGCCCCCCTGACAAGGCAGGGAAACATGTTCGCATGGCAAAAAAAGATACTTTCAAGTATGAACTACACGATGGCCACAAAACCGTTTACGTTGGTACGACAAAAAATCCAGACCGCCGCGAAGCTGAGCATCGAGCTGATGGTAAGGATTTCACCAAAATGACCATTATTGGCGGTCCTTCAACAAGCGAAGGAGCCGGCAAATGGGAAGAAAAGCGTATCGACACTTATAAGCGTAACCATGGTGGCGATAGGCCTAAGTACAATCAAAATGATTCAGGTAAATGATCTTACATGATTGTTGCCTCAGACGGACTGGTTAAACTTCGAAACCACAGTAGAAGCAAAACAAATATTTATATTATGATAAATATCTATAAAAATCTTGGTGGCAACTCCAGTGTCAGGGCTTATGAAATTATGCCAACCTCTATAAACGTACAGTTTAATAGTGGCAAGTGGTATAGTTACAGTTTCTTAAAAGCCGGACAGACACATGTAGAGAACATGAAGGCCTTGGCGACAAAAGGCATCGGACTATGTTCATACATTCAGAGATTTGTCAAGTATTTGTACGATTAAAGCGTACGTATCATTTTGAGGGTTGTCGACCGACGACCCTCTCATTTATAGTAGTGATTCGTTGAATATGTTTCTTCTTGATTTAACCACGCTTTGTGAGAGATAAAGATAAGAATCCACTATAGTGGTGTATGTTTTGTGATTCTATCTTTTTCTTTCGTTGTTAAACTTAATAAACGGATTGTAGTAGTCATTCTCCCATTTCCAACAACCTCTCAAACATCGCCGCTCTCCATTCTTTCAACTCGGCATTCAACAGAATCTTGTTGTGCTTTCATCCAATTCAGCTAGAAACTTCATTATAGAATTTGTAAACCTCGCATTAGTGATCTTTGTAATTTATACATTTTTATTTTGGCACAACCCTCACTCTAACAATCAGATCTTCATTATCTCCTGACAAGTCCGATTCTATACCTCGTGGATTTCGTATCAAAGCATCTGGGTCGTAGACAAAGCAATACAACATTTTGCAATTAGGATGATTCTTGTAGTTGGCAATATCAACAATAAGCTGTTCGCCAATTTCTTTGTCTTTTAACCCAGCTCTTGTTTTCTTGACTTCTATAACTATTTCCTCATTTTTAATAAGGAAATCCATTCTTTTGCTGCTTCCAGCATACGACGGGCACCATTCTTCAGAACGGACATCTGAAAAGAATAATTTCAGCAAAGCCTCCAGCAAATCCTGGACATCATATTCATCGTTGATTACCAGTGTTTCCCTACCATCATGTCGCCTTTTCAGCTGGTTGGCAACTATATGGAATTTTGCAAAAAGGTTTTCCAACACATCTTCATAATCCATGCACTTTCTTGCAGAATTTGGTAATGCCTCAAACGCCTTAAGGATTGCCAAAAGTTTCTCACAATGATCAGCTTGATTATTTGACTCTTGTATAAGTTTTTGAAAATCAACCGCTTGAGGGTTGCCGGAATAAATGTTTTGCAAATACAAGGCTGAAACTCTTTTCCATTCCTCAAACTCTTTATGGTCAACAAAATCATATCCCAAAATCGTTTTAGGATTGGAAAGAAGTTTTTCTCCCCATGAAATCAGGTCTTTTAATGATAATTCTGACATTTTTTTATCTTTTATCAATGCTGATTCACACACTTATACTTCTTTTCCCGCATCTTCCACTTTATCCCAATCAAAATTTCTCCAATAAATATTTCCTAAACTCCTACCATTATCTTGTAAGAGATTAAGTATCTTATCCAAAGAACTTCTCGCATTTGTAGGAATGGTTAGTTTGCCATCATCGTTTTTAACAATATAGCCGTTTTTAATTAATGAGTTGATTTCTTGATATGTCCTGATTGGCATGTCAAAATCTTCAAAATTATGATCGCCGACTTTTAAGATATATTTTTCAACTTTCTGATAAATATCATTCAGGCGAGAATCATTAAGAGTATAATAATGCTGCGCTTTGCTGATATTTGTCTCAAAATTATGCATATAGTCATCTCGCATAAAGTCAGATATACTGTGGTCTTGAGCTATTGCATTCTTTATTTTTCCCTCTTTTTTGTTTTCTCTGTTCTCAGATATGGTCGAAATTGCATAAGCCACAAAAAATATTATAACTATCGAAATAACTAAATATATCAACGCGCGAACCACATTCACCCAAATACTACCTACGAACAATTTTTCGCTAAATGTCATATTATCAACATCTTCAGAATATAATCTCACTTCTAGGTTTTTCTGGCCAATAATTTTACCCACTGGTAACAAGGATGGAGATATGCTATCCGTATGGATCACAGCAAAAGAAATGCTGTACCATTCTTTCCTATCTAATGCTATGTGGGGAATCTCTATATAATGCTCAGTATACGATGGTTTTAATTCATTATATCTGTTGGCAATATGTTGTGTGCAGGCTTCTATCAAGTTCACGTCCCGCAAAATTTCACCATCACCAATCGATATTCCAAATTTGCCTTCATCATAATCATTTGACCTAAGATGCTGATTGCCCACATTCTGAACTTTTATAACATAAAAGCTCACATTCTGATTATCTTTTAATACATCAACTGTATCTACCAGCAGTGTCACTTTAGGCAAATCGTTCGTTTTATTAAACAATCGTACTTGCGATACAATTTCATATTGCAGTTTGGGTGCCCTGATGCGATATGTCTGAAAAATCGCCCAGCCCAAACTCAATATGGTCACAATAGCCATAATCCATTTAGCAAGAGGTGTGTCTAGTATTGACTTATTATCTTTCATAATTATTTATCTACCAATTATATATTCCGATTCTCCATACTAAACCTCCACCTATCCTCCAACAACTTCCTTTCGCATTTCTACCTGTTGTCAATAAAGCTGATACATGATTCACAACTGCAGCGTTATTATTTTCTAGCCGTCGGACTCCATATTATGGCTTTTTGACAAAAAGTTCTTTATTTCGTGGCACTTTCACCCCAACATTCAAAGAAGTCTTACCGTCTGATGCTTCCTGCAATGCCTTTTTATCTTGTTGAACCTCGTTTATTGTAAGTCCTACAAGACGATGAAGCTCGTCAAAATAATATAAAGAATCTCCAACTTTGATATTTGTGTCATCTAATTCCACACAAACAATAGCGCCATCATTGTAATAATGGTATGGAATTCCTAATGATTTGTATTTCGAATGAAAATCAATTAAACCATCGTTTAAAAAGCACTCCTTGGCTTCATCCTTAGAAATATATCCGTGTTCAATGTCAAAATACAGTGCAAATAGCTGCTCGGTATAAACAATCGTTCTAAATTGATTCTTGGCATCACCTATTTGATTTGCATTAAAAGGAGGTGTTGTGCGCTTTAACGGATCAACATTTTTTTCATTATTTACTATGTATATGCCATGAACGTCAACCGTATTGTTTTGACGCATTCTTCGGTTAACTATTTTATCGACTTGCGAACATTCTGCATCGGTTGATGTCCCATTAATACCTTTAACTTCTACCAACACCAACGTATTTCCATAAGTAAAATTAAGGTCTTCCTCTTTGATGTCCGAACCATTCAAAGTGGCATCCTTGTCAACAACGTTTTCAAAGCCCAACCTTTCCAAATATTTCTTTACTGCTGAAACAAGTTTGTCTCCCGATTCTGTTAGTAAATCTTTTAGAAATCCTAGATTTTCATCTATCTGCTTTGAACTTGCTTTTAAATCTTCCACTTCACGTGTAAAAGTTATCTCTTTTTCTTTTATTTTTTCACGGATTTCTTTCTGCCCAGGTAAGTCATAGCTTTCACTATAAACCCATCTTTTTTCTTCTATATCAGGGAAAAACTCCGAAAATGATTTAAAAATCACCTCTTCAAACAATGTACGCAAAAAATCTGCCTTGTTATCAATATGCGGAAAAACAAAATCCACATGTTTTTCATCATGATAATAAATATACGACACACATTCGTTTAACTCATTATGAAGAAGTGGAGTAAATCTTTCATCTTGGCCTCTGACACCGTCTTTATAACTCGTTGGCGTATGAAATGATTGATAATAGTTTATTTTGTCTGTTTTACCTTCAAAAAGAATTCTTGACGTGTCGTTGTCTTCAAGATAAACAATATTACCACATCTGTCCAAACTCGACAAAACGCCCCATGCGGCATAGTTACTAAAAGGGCCTATGGTTTCAGTGTTGTATACACCATATTGATTTGTTTTGTATTTTTTAGTAATTTTTGATGCTGCAAAAACTATATTTATTTGACGACCATTGTAAACCCCGGAAAATCTGTTTTTCAAGACCTGGGCGCTATAAGGTCTGATGTCAAAAACCGATACGGGTCTTTCACATTCAAGATGCCTTTTACTACGGTCTGATATCTCTACGTTAACATGATTCTCTATGATATATTTGCGTTTGTTGGCATTGCACATATCATGCACAAACACATGATACTCATGTATATTTTGGGGGAAATGACCATCCGATATAACTGGTACCTCACTAGATGCTATTCTATTCCAATCAACAGTAAAAACAGAGCCTAACGACCCTTCAAATACATTAAATCCCAACGATTTAAAATAATTCAAGGAATCATCGTCTAAATCAAAGCAGCAAATATTGGTTTTGTTAGGACTCATTTCTTTAATATATTAAAGGCTAATATCAATACTTTATATGCTATCATGATTATTCCCAATAATATACGCGAATGCCAAAATTCCCACTTATATCTCCTCCCCCGCATACTCCATCTTCTTGCCAAATACCGTGCAGAATATTATCTGAATATCCTTGATAAAGGAATAATGGCGGTAATAATAACAATTAATCTATATTTGTTTATGATGAAACTTTATTGCCTTCCTCCTCATGCCTCACAAGCGAGCCTTCTTTGCATTTCAAGCAAAAGCCGATTCACTTCTTCAACTCTTACATATCTATTACCATTTCCTTTCTACGACCTATAGCATAATCATCATCCCACGAGATAACAACCGTTTGATGAGGCTTACTGCTATTGTTATAATATCCAACTTCAAACTTTTGAAATGAGATTAATTGTGGGTAAGGTAAATAATCGTTATTCATAATAAGCATGATTTCATCATCATCCTTATCTGAAGGTATATTAAACGACACATTCCTTGCCGTGGCTCTTCCTTTATTATAAAAACGGAGCATGTTCGCTTTCTTTGGAGCCGTTTCTATTACTTCGACCTCCACATCTGCCTTTTTCAGATCCTCTTCATCCGCTTCATGTTGCTGGAGTTCCTTTTCTTTGAGCAGTAAATCAAGTCGTTTCACTTTTCTATCAGACAAAAGTGAAATAACAAGGGCAATTATTGCGACAAGCAAACTGCCTGCGGCAATAAAGTCAGACACACTAATTTTCATACTATCGTTATAACTTTATTTCCTTAAACATTTTCCGTAGTTCCTTTTCAACGTCATTTTTTACTTCATCAAGAAGCTGTTCTTTTTATTCTCAATAAGAGCCTCATTCAATCGAATTAATTCCTCATTTCCTCCCAAATACACACGATTGCATTTATGACAAATGATATAACCTGTTTTTTCATCTTTTTCAAAAGCATAGGTCGCACCACATGTCATACAACGCAACGAAACACTAATAGAATAATTATCTTTCAAACTCATTTCACTCTGTACCAAACATTTCGATTAAACATTTTCCAAGTATTGTCACCAATATACTTAAATCCTACACCAGGAACATCAGCGATTTTATCAAATGGCAGTTCTTCTGTTGGCTCAACTTGCCACTTCCAACTATAATCGTCGCTCCTGAAATAAAACTCATCTCCTTTTTGGCTGCAATATATTATTTCAAAGTTTTTATCGAATTCAACATTAAAAACTAATCTAGGCAGAATAGGGATTTTATCTTTAGGATTGTTTCTCTTTTCATAGAAGTAATTAACCCATTCTCTTGTGATTTCCTCTGATTTTTCGTTTTCAATCAATAATTCTTTTTGCTCTTCAATTAGATTAGCCACTGCACTTATGCTTTCATCTTCAAGAGAGTTCTCCTCTATAGAACTTATATTCTTAGCTGCAGCTCGTGATTGTATGCCTGATTTAAATATTTTTATGGCCGAAATATTAGGCAGTCCCGATTCACAACGCGCTGCCATGTTCAAATATACCATTGCTTCAGCTTCATCACCTCGTATAGACAGTTCTCTGTAAACAGCATTCATTGCCCACGGAACTATGAAACTGATATATTCATTAACATATTTTTGACCATTCTTCTCCTTAGTATATGAATCACCATTTATCCACAGTTTCTGAACATCTTTAAAATCATCATCATCTAATTTGGTGTATGAGAATTTACCCGAAGGCATTAGATTAATTAATGATTCAAATTGTTCAACAAAATGAAACAAGTCCTCTTCTGTTTCATCTGAGAAAGTAAAATCAACAGCCAACTGCCTGAAATCTTCAATATGCTCTTGAAGATAAATCGCATCATCCAAAGGTATTCCCAAGGCTGTAGCTTTTTCCCAGTTCACACCTTTGCTTTTCGCTTTGACAGCGCGGACACGAGCCCTAAGCATCTGAAGCATCACAGTCTTAGAAACAACCTTCTTTTCCTGAATATAAGCCAGCATACTCTTCAGCCTTTCTTCTATTTCCGATTCGTCAGCTTCACCGACCAAAGAGAGAAGGCTGTCATCCAATGAATTCAATCGGCTTATTTCTTTGACATCAAGCACATCCTCAAGATTATCATTTGCCAATAATTCAATTAATTTTTCAAAAGCAATACCCGAATTTGTTGAAACTGAATAGATTCCCCTCAAAAGCAAACCGACCCCGCTGCTAACCTGCTCCATTTTTGACGCATTAAAATACTCTAATGCTCTTTTTTTCTGATTTTTATAAATCCAATCGGCACCACTTTGATCCAATAAATATAAGATGATACCCTCTGAATCCACAAATGCCCTACCTGCTCTGCCCGCAATATTCCAAAAATCTCTTGCTGGAATGAAATCATTATGCGAGCGGTCAACGCTATGGAAAATAACTACTGAAACGCCAACATTCACACCTTGCGCCAAAGTTGCTGTCGCAATTATATATTTCGCTTTACCCGATCTCAGCAACGATTCCATAGCCTTTCTGACATTAGAGGGAAGGCGATTACTGTGACACAATATACCCTTCTTGCCTAATTCTAACAGCTCATTAGCTGCAGACTCTTTACATGCAAGTTCAAATTGCTGCCACTCAAGGCTATTCTCCCAATCAACTTCCTCTGATACAATATTGTTAATAGCCCTGCCTTGCGATAACACAAACTTTGCTTGTGCAACAAACACCATCACAGAACCCAACTTGGATAGTTTTACTGCAGTTTTTGCCACTGCACCATATTTAGATGTAGCATTATCAATGAAATGTCTGTTAAATCCAGGAGGCTCGCTTAACCAATCAATATTTACTGAAGAACCAGTGTATGACATCAGGCCTAATCGTTGTGACGAAGCTCTCCAACTATTAGTCACATAATTGTCTTCACTTTCAGCTATCCACTCCGCTATGTCTTCTGGATTAGGCAAAACCGCCGACAGAAGAACGAACTTTCCGCCGTTGTTTCTTGTTGTTCTTTTCAGTTCTTCAGTAAACATTTCATTGGCAAGGTATCTGTCCTCCAATCCAAGGAGATGTCCCTCATCCATAACAACAAGTTTGATAGCTTCAAAAATGCTTTTATTGCCTCGCAGAATGGCCTTTGCTTTTTCTGGTGTGGCTATTAACAGCTGAGATTCCTCTATCAATTCCTGATCCATCTTTGTGTACACAGCACCACCATACAAATGAGTCACTGATATGTTTAGATGTCTAAAAATTTCAGCCAGAGACTCTTCGATTTCAAAAGCTAACGAACGGAACGGAGCAATATAGAGTATTTTTGCATTGCTGTCGTTGATAATTGTCTGAAGTATACATATCTCGGCTATCCTTGTCTTGCCGCTACTGGTTGGCAAACAAACAACCGCCCCCGATTCAGAAAGCACTTTTTCAAGAGCAGCTTTTTGTGATGGAAACAATTCTATTACAGCATGCTTGGGATGAAACACCAAACTACGAATGTATTTTGATGTTAGCGCATTATTGATATCAAGGCCTTCGAGGCATTCCCATAGTGAATTTTCTGAAATAGTATCAGCTACGATCTTCATCATACGAAAAAGCCACCATAGATCTGGCATATTATCAATTTCAGCCAACCGCTGTAGCGACGACAAATCTTTATCCACACGTGCTATCAATTCTTTATTTCCAGTCTCAATATAGTAGAGCAATAAAGATAAAGCTTCCGCAAAGATGATCAACTGACATTTGTCATATTGCTCAACAGCATTTTTATCCACAAGCAATATTTCATTCAGCATTTTTCTCAGTTGAACAAAATCTTTAGAAAGAAAGGCTTTGATTAACTTTGCGTATTCTGTTTGCTCTTCAACCTTTTTCAGAAGTATGAATGATTTCGAATACTGCCGAGCACAATAATATGCAATCGCCCCAACTAAAAGATTGAAATTACTTGTTGAAACTTTATTAATGGAATCTGTGTGGTTATATTCAATCAGTTGTGCTCCACGTTCAAAGGAATAAACCGCTTTATCTCTTTCGGTTTTGTAAAGATTGACTCCGATTTCCAAATACAGATATGTTTGAGCATCGGTTTGGTCAGCAAGTTGAGGGTTAAAGTGAGGATAATCGGCTGGATCTGTATCCACAGACATCAAGATATGTTTTGCATTAGCTTGGGCATAGGTGTTCTTGTCTTGAGCATCGCCACTCAAGCTTTCTAACAATTCAGAATAATATGTTTGATCTAACATCATATATTCTTCAACTTGTCATTAACCTTATCCATAACATCAGTTACAAAACCGCTTGGATTATCAATGCCTAAAGAAATAAAAACAAGATTTGGATTAGTTGTGGTTAAGTTATTCTCAACCACGGATTTAGTGTCGGAGGATGGTTTACTTGACTTCATACTGAGTAGAAAACCCGCATTATTCACAGGTGTTTTACCGTCCTTGATAAGTTTAAGTACCTCCAACACCTCTTTTGCTTTTTCTGTCTCATTATGTGTTGCCAATATATTAGCAACAAAAGTAAGTGATACAGGTAGGCGTTTATTATTCTGCAAATTACCCACTATCTCATTTACCGCTTGTTTATCAGGTGTTCCACGAAACTTACTCTCTCCATAAATAACGAGTTTCTTGATATCATTCGGGTCAAAAAGGAGGCAATCATCACCTTTCATTGATTGATCCGTATTGGGATTAAAGTGCAGTTTATGAACAATAGGAGTATAACCAGTGGTTTTTTTCAAGTATTCAATTAGTACAACTTCCGTAACGACGCATTTTTTGGTAGTATCAAGGGTTGGAATCAAAGAGCATTGTTCGGCAACCTTATCAAACTCATGTTGTGACAAAATTGCACGTTGCTCACTCAAGTAATTTTTCATAAAACCACTTACCAAGTGGTCGAATACCCATGCAGCGACTTGTTCTATTGCTTGAGTTCTTGTCCCATTATTCTCAGCTAATACCCTATGTTTCTTTTTCGGGGTAGCCGCCATATCCGTATGACTAAGCCAAATTCCCCAAAAATCAGAAGAGGAAGGATGTGTGCCAATTATATTATCTTGCTCAGTTGCCATATATTACTGATACTGATTCTAATGTTTGTTTTCCCCTGGCAATTCTAAGATTCCCTTCTCCTCATGCCTCACAACCGTCTCGTCTTTCTCCGGATGGCGATGTATCGTGATCTCAGTGCCAGGTTCAACAGCGTTCAGCATGCGGTGGCATTTATCATCAAGCGACTGATGAAAGTTATGATTCATGCGACGACATGGCGAGTTCTGCGCCCGCATCGTTAAATCGTCGGGTAGATTATGATCAATTGTCGAATCTTAGATTCTATTTATAACTCCTCCCCCGCATACTCCATCTTCTTGCCCAGCACCGTACAGAATATCATCTGAATATCTTTGATAAAGGAATAATGGCGGTAATAATAGCAATTAAGACGGACCTGTTAATGATGAAACTTTATCACCTTCGCCGGAACCCCCACAACCGTCTCGTCTTTCTCCGGATGGCGATGTATCGGGATCTCTGTGCCAGGTTCCACAGCGTTCAGCATCCTATGGCACTTCTCATCAAGCGACTGGTGGAAGTTATGGTTCATGCGACGACGAGGCGATGCCTTGAACCCCTTTAACCATTAAAGCTCAAGCACCTCCTCTTCTTTCAACCCCTCATACTTCCCATCCTTGCTTTCTAGGATTACGGAGCCGCTCTCCAGGCATTCTAGCGAGTGCCAGCGGGCTTTCTCAACATTGATGCAGCGGATATCGCCGTTAGCGTCCAAAACTACGCTTTCGGTTTTGTTACCGGCATCGTCATAAAAATGCCAACATATTTTACCGCGAAGCAATGCCACAGTCTCGCTTGACGCCAAATGCCTGTGAATCGGCATTATGGTTCCAGGCTCCAAAGCATTCAGCATCCGCTGGGAGTTGTCTTCGGGGGTATTCCTCAGATCCAAATTACAGCGAAGCCGAGGCGATGCCTTGGCTTGCTCCGTCAATTCATCCAATAGTTTATTGTCAATTATCATTTTCTTGCAATCTGTCGCTACACCTTCTCAAAATACGTATCCGGCTTATTCGGATCAAAAATCTCATTGCAGTACATGACGGTTACAAGATTTTCCGTTTCCGAAAGGTTGATGATGTTATGCGTATATCCCGGAAGCATATGAATGCACTGGATGTTGTCGCCACTCACTTCGAACTCGATAATCTCATCAGTACCAAGCTTGCGTTCCTGAATCAATCCGTGTCCACTGACCACGATGAAAAATTCCCACTTGGTGTTGTGCCAATGCTGCCCCTTCGTAATGCCTGGCCGTGAAATATTAATCGAAACCTGTCCGCAGTTCAAAGTGTGAACCAACTCGGTAAACGAGCCCCTATCATCAATGTTCATTTTCAATGGGAAAGCGACTTTTTCTTTCGGAAGGTAGCTCAGATATGTCGAGTAGAGCTTCTTGGCAAAACTGCCTGCCGGGATCTCAGGTATCATTAACGTTTTCGGCTGTTCAGCAAAGCTCCTTAGCAAGTCTATGATGCCACCAAGAGTTATCTTATGTGTAGTTGGAACATAGCAATATCTGCCAATATGAGATTTTTCGACTACGCCTTCGGCTTCGCTCGAAATGACGGAAGATGGAGTTGGTATAACCTCCAGGCCATCGAATTCGCAACGGTGTTCCTCGCCTTTCAAGCAGGCAATCATCTCATCCACCAAATCGTCGATGTAGAGCAATTCAAGCTCAACCGATGGGTCGTTGACAGTATAAGGCAAATCATTGGCAAAAGCGTTACAGAATGTCGCCACCGCTGAGTTGTAATTCGGGCGACACCACTTCCCGAAGAGATTCGGGAAACGGTAAATCAGCACCTTGGCACCAGTCTCTTTCTGATAATCCAAAAACAAATCCTCTCCGGCTTTCTTGCTGCGGCCATATTCCGAGTTGCCAAAGCGGCCTGTCAACGAAGCCTGTTGCGACGAAGAAAGCATCACCGGACAGCGGTTATTGTGCTTTTTCAATGTATCCAACAAGGTCGATGCAAATCCGAAGTTGCCTTGCATAAACTCTTCCTGATTCTGAGGCCTGTTCACACCAGCAAGGTTGAACACAAAATCGCAATCGCGGCACCAAGTATCTAATGCCTCTGGTCTGGAATCCAAATCATACTCAAAAACAGCATCCACGGTCACATCGCCATAGCAACGTGCCTTGCCGTCTTTTATATTATTCAATTGAGCGCAGAGGTTCTTGCCAACAAAACCTTTTGCTCCAGTAACTAAAATTTTCATGATTTATAGTTTTAAAAGTTCAAAAGATTAAAAAATTCAAGGGGTTCAAGAGGTTCAAGTCAATTTTGAACCCCTTGAACCCTTTGAACCATTGAACCCTTTTAGAATTTCCTCCAAACCATCTTATTAACAATACCAGTATAACTCTGAATAATCTTCACGACTTTCGTCGAGACATTTTCATCGACATAATCCGGCACAGGAATGCCATGGTCGCCGGCCATGTTCATCTCAACAGCTGTATCCACTGCCTGAAGCAACGATTTCTCGTCAATGCCGGCAATGAAGAAACAGGCTTTGTCCAACGCCTCAGGTCTCTCGGTAGAAGTTCTGATGCAGATTGCCGGGAACGGATGTCCGACCGAAGTGAAGAACGAGCTTTCCTCCGGCAATGTGCCACTGTCGCTCACCACAGCAAAAGCATTCATCTGCAAGCAGTTATAATCGTGGAATCCCAACGGCTCATGCTGAATGACTCGCTTATCAAGCTTAAAACCACTCGCCTCAAGGCGTTTACGCGAACGCGGATGGCAGCTGTAAAGAATCGACATGTCGTATTTCTCAGCCATTTTATTGATAGCATTGAAAAGACTCATGAAATTCTTTTCGGTATCGATATTTTCCTCACGATGAGCGCTCAAAAGGATATATTTTCCTTTTTCCAAACCCAGTCTCTTATGGATATCCGAAGCCTCGATCTCTTTCAAATTCTGATGCAAAACCTCAGCCATAGGCGAACCTGTCACATAAGTGCGTTCCTTCGGTAAACCGCAGTCGGCCAGATAACGGCGCGCATGCTCCGAATAAGCCATATTCACATCCGAAATGATATCTACGATGCGGCGGTTGGTTTCCTCCGGCAAGCATTCGTCCTTACAACGATTACCCGCTTCCATGTGGAAAATCGGGATATGCAGACGTTTTGCGCCAATCACCGAAAGACAACTATTGGTATCGCCCAACACCAAAACGGCATCAGGCTTCACCTCAACCATAAGTTTATAGCTCTTATCGATGATGTTGCCCATCGTGGCACCTAGATCATCACCCACGGCATCCATATACACATCGGGGTCTTTCAGCTTCAAGTCCTTGAAAAACACACCGTTGAGGTTATAGTCGTAATTCTGACCAGTATGCGCCAACAGGCAGTCAAAATACTCACGACACTTGTTTATGACCGCAGCAAGGCGGATGATTTCAGGTCTTGTTCCTACTATGATGAGAAGCTTCAGCTTCCCGTTATTCTTGAATGTTGCCATAGTTCTATTTTTTTGTTCAAAAAGTTCAAAATGTTTAAAATGTTCAAAATGTTCAATAGTTCAAGACATGTACTTCACACCAACCTTATCGCTGGATTTGATTTCTTTTATGAAATTCATTATTCCAGTAGATAGTTTGCGGCACTCATTATACAATTCATTGTATTTTTCTGGTTCAAGATAACCTACATCGTTGGCTCTTATCAATTGTGAGCGAACCTCTCCGCAAGAACCTTTAGCAATATATTAGGAAGTTTACAAATTCTTTATTACCACTTCTTTCAAAACCTTCTGCAATATTGTCCATAATAGAACCAGAAGAAGCTCTTATTTGCGACACGAAGCGATAATCAAGTTTAAACTCTTCTTATTTCGTTATGTCATAGATCTTCTTTGAAAGGTCTCTCGCCTTCTGAAAGATTGCCAAATCCTCAAAATCTCTTACCGCAGCCATCTTAAACCCTTGAACTATTTGAACCCTTGAACTGTTTGAACCCTTGAACTGTTTGAACCCTTGAACTGTTTATACTAAATTTGTAATACCTTTAAGTTCGTTTTGTATATACGTCAAGCTTGCAATCTTTGCTTTGGTTTCTTCTAAGTTTAAGCGATATGTGTTGTCCGAATTGAATTCCTCGATAGTAACCTGTTTCACATCTCCATCCTTGAAGAACTTGTCGTAATTAAGGTCACGATTGTCGGCTGGAACGCGGTAGAAATTGCCCATATCCTCGGCTTTGGCACATTCTTCCTTGGTCAGAAGAGTTTCGTACATCTTCTCCCCGTGACGGATACCGATAACTTTGATGTCTTCTTTCCTACCACCAAAGAGCTCGCATACCGCCTCGGCTTGAGTCTGAATCGTACAAGCCGGAGCTTTCTGAACCAAAATATCGCCATTTTGTCCGTGCTCGAAGGCGAAGAGCACCAAGTCAACAGCCTCTTCAAGACTCATTATAAAACGGGTCATCTTGGGCTCAGTCAACGTAATCGGGTTGCCCTTGCGAATCTGGTCGATCCAAAGCGGAATCACTGAGCCGCGTGAGCACATCACGTTGCCATAGCGGGTGCAGCAAATCTTGGTATCGCCCGAATAGCGGCTCTTTGCTACAGCCACCTTTTCCTCAACAGCCTTTGTGATACCCATAGCGTTGATAGGGTAAGCGGCCTTGTCTGTCGATAAGCATATCACGCACTTCACGCCAGCATCGATAGCAACATCCAAGGTGTTATCTGTACCTATGATGTTGGTTTTCACTGCTTCCATCGGGAAAAACTCGCAGCTCGGCACCTGTTTCAAAGCGGCGGCATGAAACACATAGTCGACGCCTTTCATAGCATATTTCAGTGTGCTCTTGTTGCGCACGTCGCCTATGTAAAACTTAATCTTGTTGGCCACCTCAGGCATACGCGCCTGAAAATCGTGACGCATATCGTCCTGTTTTTTTTCATCACGTGAAAAGATACGGATTTCGCCTATATCTGTTCTCAGAAAACGATTTAAAACGGCATTGCCGAAGCTTCCAGTACCTCCTGTGATGAGGAGGGTTTTGTTGTTAAATACACTCATTGTATATTGTATGATTATTGTTGATCTTCTATTGTAAGTATATTATATAAAACCAATTCATCTAATTGTAGCAAAAACAAATCATTATAAAACTGCCCAATGTCTTTCAGAAAACTTCTTTGCTATTGATAAGATACTTGTTTATTGATGATACTTTATCACCCTCGCCGGCACCCCAACCGCAGTGCAATGCGCTGGCAGGGTCTGGCAGACCACTGCACCGGCGCCGACTGTGGCATATTCTCCTATCTCAAGCTGGTTGATAATCTTGGCACCAGTTCCGACATATACACCTTCTTCAATTACAACTTCACCCGATATATTAACCGATGGCATAAAAGCGGCATAATCTTTAATTATCGAATCATGTCCAACAGTACAACCCAAATTGAGGATTACAAAATCTCCAATCTCAATGTTGGTTGTTATCATATTCCCAGCACATATTATGCATCCTTTACCCAACTTTACAAAATCTTTGTCACCGATCCACGCTGATGGATGAACAAGCGTTGGGTAATTTACCAATGGATTTACTATTTTGTCAATTATTTTCTTTTTGGTTACTGGATTACCCACAGATACCGCAATGCTAATTGGTTTTTCCCAATTATTCAAATCCTCGGTCTTTCCCAAGTTTGGATAACCATTTATCATAACTCCTTTTTCGTAGCCGTCATCGAAAAAACCCAATATATTCCATTGGGTTTTTTCGCTATTTATGTCTTTTATCAAGGCAAGGACTTCACGTCCGAAGCCGCCAACACCAAAAATTGCTATATCTTTCATACACCTAGTTGTTTCCGTTAAAAGCCTCCATGGTCGCCGTAGTAGCAGAATTTATATCTTTGCGCAGCAATACATTCTTTATTGTTATAAAAACCACTCTAATATCTGTCCAAAGCGTGCAATGGTCAACATACCAGACATCCAACTTAAATCTTTCGGTCCAACTTATTGCATTACGTCCATGGCACTGTGCCCAGCCCGATATACCTGGTCGAACCTCATGACGGCGATATTGCTCTTTGCTATATAAAGGCAAATACTGAGGCAACAAAGGTCGTGGGCCAATAAGAGACATGTCACCCTTAAAAACATTGATGAGTTGTGGCAGTTCGTCAATACTTGTACTGCGCACGAATTTGCCAACTTTGGTCAAACGCTCCGCATCAGGCAATAAATTGCCATCTGAATCGCGCTCGTCGGTCATGGTTTTGAATTTGATAACCTTGAAAATTTTGGCATTCTTGCCAGGTCGGTCTTGGAAGAAAAAAGCACCCGCGCCTTTGTTCGCAAAATGTAAAAATATGGTAACCAATATTAAAAACCAGCCAATTAGCAAAAGCGCAATGCCTGATATTACAATATCAAAAACCCTCTTAAAAAAGTGTTTATACATATTCCTTTTTAATTTTATATTGAAACAACCGGCTGTAACGACCAATCTATTTGTTGGTCAGCTTCCATGAGGTTGTCAAACTTCATTCTTGCCAACAATTTGAAAAGCTTCTTTTTGTTACCGCCAACTCCAAGATTTGTCTTAAAATAACGAAGGTATCGCGCCTTAGCCGTTCCAGGTTCATTGAAATAACCTTCGTATTCTTCTTTTGTCATAACCCCAGAAATCACAGGGCACAAATCGCCCAAATGAAAATAGGTCATAGAATATGGCACTTTTTTCATCCTTTTTTCAACAAATGTATAAGGGAAGAAACGGAAATATCCCCCACCAGAATAAGCAACCTGTTTTCCTAAAGCCTTAGTAGTTACGATTGGGAATTCATGAATTTCAATGCCGTTGTATTTTACCGCAGTAGGCTCCATTTTTGCGAACTCTGGGAAACCACCAAAATCTCTTGATGCTGGAAATACTGAAGCGTCACAAGTTATGCCATTAGATGCTAAAACTTCGAAAGCCCACTTATTATTACTTCCAATTGAAAAGGCAGGGGCTCGATAGCTCAACACTTTTTGCCCAATGCATTGCTCCAAAGCATCAACAGCGGCATGTGTGTCCTCCATCGCCTCATCAAATGTCATTTTATTCAGCCATTGATGTGTATTTGAATGGCATCCTATCTCATGACCAGCATCGAATATTTTTCTAACAACAGTTGGAAAATCCGTTGCCATTTTCCCGACACAGAAAAAAGTACCTTTTAGAGATTTTTCACTTAGTTTTTGAAGTATCTCTTCAAGCAATCTGTCATATTCCGCATATTTTGTTTGTTTGGCTCCAAAATAAGCTTTTTCAAGATACCACTCTTCTATATCAAAGGTAAGTATATTCATTGTTCAGTTATTTCACGCTCAGTTATCTGTTTTATGACTTTTGCAGGACGTCCTGTAGCAACAGTCCATGCAGGAATATCTTTTGTCACTAAAGAACCCGCGCCCACAATAGCTCCTTCGCCAACCGTAACACCAGGGAGCACAAACGACTCCATCCCGATAAGACAGCCTTTTTTCAAAACTATAGGCTTTATACTATATCCCAAAGCATTATAATCACTACCAACATGATAGTCAGTGAAATCCCTTTGATGGCAAAGAAGACGCGAACCTCCAGCCAACGAAACCCCATCTTCCAAGGTTATCATATCCGCATGACTTGTATCTATTCTCACATTATCACCAATAAAGCATCCTTTTCCAACATGACAGCCCATTTTCCGCATAAGTCTGGGCCTTAGTTTCCTTGGAGCAAACGGCTCTAAGATAGCCCAATCCATCATTTTGCTTAATCGCTTCATGCGAATATTGTGGAAAAACTTACAGATCACAGACCACAGAGTGACATCACCATAGGCCTCCTCCGAGTAGTTAAAGCCTAAACGACGAAGCATCCGAAAAGTAAGGGTCAGTTTCTTTTTCTCTTCCATTATTTTTTTCTGTTTTTTAAAACTTCATCAAAAACATGCATATATTTCTCAACAGCAACAGGTAAAGAGTAGTCTTCAGCCTTCGCCCGGGCATTTTTACCATGTTGCTTAAGAAGTGAATCATTTGACATATACTCCACAAAATCTCTAACATCTTCATCTGTGAGATGATATGGCAACACATAGCCACACTGATTCTCACGAATCACATCAGCCTGCCAACCTTGATAATTTATCAATATAGGACGGCTGGCTGCCAAAGTATCAAAGAACTTATTAGCTGAGTTATCCCACTTAATTTTATAATCCCACACAAAAGAACTGCCCATTGTCACTTTGGAATACACCGACGGAAGGTCTTTTTTGCGTATAGGATCTAAGAAAAATATGTTTTTATCCAGAATATCATTATCTACACAATAATTCACAATGTCCTTCTTCTGCTGCCCGTTGCCAATAATCAAGTAACAAAGCCACGGCGCAAGCGGTAATGTGCGCTGAGCCAATTTTGCCACATACATTATATCATTTACTGGACCAAGAGTGCCAGCATATAATACAACTTTTTTACCTGTGAAATCAAAATCAATGTTGCAATCCTCATAGTGTTCAAAACGGTCTATCTCACTAATATTTGGAATCACCTCCATGTTTTTAACATCCACACGAGTTAAAATGTCATCTCTCATACCTGTCGATAGAGGCACAAGGTAATCGGCGCAATTGTAGATATACTTCTCTATTTTGCGCAACGACCATATAAGGAACTTGTTCTTCACATACCCCTGTTGTATTGGACCTTCCGGCCACACATCTCTGATCTCGAACACGAAAGGAATCTTGGAACGTTTCTTTTTTCTAATACTTGGTATCGCTATTGTGAGTGGGGTTGATGTGCCTAACACTACATCTGCGTCAATTTCAAATGCCTTTTTTGAAGCATAGTGACTGAATTTTAAAAACGATTTTATACGTTGGCGAATAGACATCATGTGGCTGTATTCGCAATTCAACACCCAAAACTTGATGCCTTCACGCTCAATAAATGTCCAAAGTTGAGAAGTCTCAGTTTTTATATTATAATTAGTAGTGATAAAAGTCACATCTATTCCGTTCTTTACGAATTCTTTTGCCAAATCGTATGATCGGGTGCCTCCATTTGCTTCTGGAAAGGTGAAATATTCATGAAGATACAAAAGTTTCATTTTATTCGACATTTGTTGAACTGTTTGTAATTGTCACTTCGTTTTTTGTATTAATCTTTTTACTGAAGATTTCTAATTTAACCCTATTGTTGTTGGTTGAAAGCCTTTTTATGACTACATTTGACAAATAACCAAAACATCCGTCATAGTTCTTAGCTTTAATAGTATTGTATATATACCACTTATCCATATCATCAGTAACATTAATGGTACAATCAATCATTTCAACATTAGGCAAACATTTTTCTTTCAATTCTGGACGAGTGTTTTCCGTCACGCAAAAACCGCTAAAATCTATGATACTATTATTCTTTTTCCCTAAATTGAATATACATTTTTCAAAATACACATCATATCCCACGTATGCATTATATGAATTGCCTGTTAACAATGGCCGGCAACCTGTAAAAGTACAATTCTTGTAAGATATAAGACCATATACCGAAGCAAACGAAGTATATAAGTCCACGAAATTGCAGTCTAAAAAACTAATATCCTTCCCATAACAATGGATGTCAAAACGATTAATATCACAATCTTCCAAAACTGCCTTATGAACATTGTTATTCCCAAAAACGCCCCAATTTGCTCTGGCATAAATATTACGTGCATAGAAGTCGTATGTATTATTTAATGATATGCCATACCCAAACTTTTGACCATATTCAGCTTCTCCCGTCTGAGAATATGTCCCATTAATCGATATATTATACATCGTTATTTTATAACAGTTTATAATATATATAGTTCTATCACCATATAATCCGGAACCATCTGGTGTGTTGATTGTTATATTAGACAGTTCAACATCATAATGATTCTCAATTTTGACAAGATTCGTTTTTGCGGTTGAATTGTTTGTTCTATTTAAAGTAACATTTTTAAAAACTGTCTTTTTCGATTTTGAAACATCACAATAATTTCCTACTGGTTTAGAAGAAGATGTGCAGTAACTCTGAACCGGACCATTCCTGCTATAACCTTGTCTTACCAGCATTACTTCCTTTCTTATTGCGCCATAATTGTGACCGGCTCTGTTTTCCACCCATGGTGTGCTGTCATTAACAATAAGCAGTTTTAACCCTGTTCTCAAGACATCGTTATTTGAAAAATCACGACTGTCTATCTCTTGCCCTGTAATTTCTACTGGTAATAACTTGGCTGATAAAGAAAACAGATATAAATCTTTTTGGGTGTTTTTTACTTGAAATGTGACACCAGCGAAATCAGTGTAATGAGTTATGGGTATGGGTTTTGCCCCTTTCGGTATTTCCAAGTCTATTTTATGAATTCCGTAATAGCTTACTCCAACTCCCAACTTTTGGGCTTCATCATGAGTCTTTTTCAATACATAATACCGCTCTTCACCTGTTTTTGCTTCATTTAATCCATATTGCAAAGGGTTGATTGTTTGTTCTATATTTACTAATTGCGTCATCATGCAACTATTAAAACAAACAATCATAACAAATACTAATGAAACAAACCAAATTTTCCTTAAAAGCGACATAAGTTAATTAACCTTATCTATCTTTGATGAACATCTATCTCGCTGAGGATTTCTTTTGCTTTCGAGGGAGCAAACTCCCAATAATGAGATTCGTTCAGTTTTTTGATTGTATCTTCATCAAATCTATATTTGTAAATCTTTGCCGGTGAGCCAAATACTATTGCGTATGCAGGAACATCTTTGTTAACAAAAGACCCAGCTCCAATCACAGCTCCATCACCTATTGATACCCCCTGACGTATGATACAATTAGCGGCAATCCAAACGTCATGACCGATACATGTAGTTTTCCGTGGAGTTTTGTCATTGTATAGTTTAGGAGAAATTGAAGCTTCCCAATAAGGGTGCTCAAGACCTCCTATCTGACATGATGGTGCTATACAAGTGTAGTTGCCAATCTCTACATTATTGAAAGTGCCTTTAGGCCCAATAAAACACCATTTCCCAATTTTGCAGTTACGTAGCTTGTTGTATTTCCCTATATCCGCTGTTATACTTACCTTATTGTGCCTTAATGCAAAAAAAGGCTTTTTTATCAATGTATCAAGTTGTTTAGCAACTGTCTTAATTAAACCTGACATTTTTCCAAATAATTAAATAACTCTGGATTTTTATTTATCGCAAAATCTTTAGGCAATGCTTCCAATGCCTGTAACTTATTATTTATATCTTCAATTGTCAACCCATTAATAAACGATACAATCTCTTGTTTGTTTAATGCGTTGATATGATATCCTACACCTAATTTAGATACCTTTTTTGCTAAAAAAGTATTTGAACTTACTATAATTGGAGTCCGGAAAAAAATGGCTTCATACATCTTATTCGGCTCAGCATATTGGGCGTTAATATAGGTGGCATCATAAGAAGCTAGCACCAAATCAATTTTTTCATAAATAGATGGTAAATCATCAGGATTGCGGAATTTGCCATGAAAATGAATATTTCCATATTTCTCACAAAGTGCTTTAAGTTCTTCGCCATACTCTAAAACAATACCATAAACATGAAACTCATGCTGTGGAAAGTTTTCAGCTATTACGGTTGCGAAATTTATTACCGAATTATATCTAAACCCTCCAACAAATGCTATAGACAAATGGTTTATATCAAAGTCGTTTCTATGATAAGGCAGATTCATCAGTAATGGGTTGACTCTATTCGGTACCACCACTATATTTTTAGGTCTCTCATCACCAAAATGATAATCAATAAATCCTTCCGATGTCATTACAGTAAGCAATGATTTCTTAATCATTCTCTTATCAATATTACTTAGCCAATTTCTAAGCAATTTGTTTTTTAAACCTGTATAAGGCATGTCAGATTCTTCATAAATAAAAGGTCTTCGGCACAACAAACGTGCGGCAAAAGCAATATTAAAGAAAAAATAATAGAAGACTACGTCTTGCCCTTTGTACTTATTAAAAAGTGGTTTTAATGATTTATAATAAACCATCAAACGTTCATAATAAGATTGTTTACGAGAAAATACGCCTAATATTGAGATATTAAAATTCGAAGGCGAAGCATATCCTTCTTCGCCTTGTTTCTCAAATCCGTAAACATCTACTTCAAAGCCATTATCAATAAACTCACTTACTCTTTTTAAGCAGCGGGTAAGTGTAATATTATTGAGAATAAAAACGATTTTCATAGATATATTTTTTTGTTAGTTATTTCGAAATCCTGCTCTCAATATAATTTAATATATCTTTAGCTCGCTGATCTATCGTCAGGGATTTTGCTTTTGCCAAAGAAGCCTCTGCCATTTTACACCTCAAATCTTTGTCTTCATATAGTTTCTCTATTGAATCAGCTATCGCTCTGATATCATTAGGGTCAACCATAATGGAATTTTCGTCGTCCAAAACATCCCAATTGAATGGGAGGTTACTGCTAATCACAGGAAGTCCACATGCCATGGCTTCAACAACTGCATTACAACAACCTTCTGCCAAAGTGGGAAGTACAAAACAATCTGCGGCTCCTAAATAAAGTGGAACCTGATTGTGTGGCAAAGCTCCTTTAAACAGAATACCGTCGCATTGAGGATCCTGTTCACCCTTACCAATAAATATGCTTTTCACACCTCCTATACGTTTTATCGCTTCAGCAACTCGTAGTGAGCCTTTCCTTTCATTGAACCATCCAACAAATGCCACAATGAACTCATTCTGTGGCAACCCTAACTGCTGCCTACACTCCATCTTATCACGCTTATGGAATAAATCTGCATTAACTGCGTTAGGGAAAACACCACATTTTTCAACGGTTGTCAATCCAAATCTAATACTTTCGTCCCGATTCTTTGAAGACACACAGATTACACCTGATATATATTTGCTAAAATCGTCCAGATCCTGAGGTAATGTGAATAATTTGCTTATCTCGCTTTCACCTGATGCGACGAATAATGGAATGTTGTGTTTTTTTGCATACTCAAATCCTTCGTATGCCGAATGCCAGAAATGACCATATACAACATCAGGCACCGAGGGAAGCATGCTAAAAGCTTTTTTCAGAGAATGCTGATGCGATTTATTGCCAATTCTATACAAAAAACTATTTGAATTAGATAAGGAATAATACCATGGACGAATCACCCATACTCTACCATCACCTACAGAATAATCCTCGCGAATTCGACTCGTTGTACGATAATGAAAAACATTAAACGGGCAAACAACATAACATTCATTACCTTGAGCAGCAATTGCATCAACAAGTTGCTTAACAAATGAATAGTCGCTCTGATTATGCTTTCCAGGATATTTTTGAGTAATAAAACAAATTTTCATATATTATATATTCTTGCTTTTAGCAAATTGACGGTTTCTATCCGTTTTGCAAATACTTCTCCATCTCTTTCAACCCACAAAGGATAGTTCGTTCGTTTTTCCACAGCCGGTGATCCTGCTAATAACACATACCCTTCCGAAGATTTATTAACCAATGAATGGGCTGCTATTGTTACACCATCTCCCAGAATAATATCACCAGTAATCTGCGAACCCGTTGATAGATACAAATAGTCGCCTATTTCTTTTTTCCCTGCAATACATGTACATGTGTGCAAAACAGCAAAATTACCGATACGCGCTTCTCCATTAATTACAATTGTACCATAATGAGGTATAACAACACCGTAACCTATTGAATTGTGACCGATAGAGAAGCCTAACTTAACTCCAAGCTTACGAAATTTTCGTCCCCAATACAATCTAAACAATGCTCGACCAAACTGCCCTCTTCGCGTGACATTAGCATAATATGCATATTTTCTCATAGCGAGCAAATAACAAATGATCATACCTCTATTAGAAATCATATCAAAAATAATTTCTTTGGCACCACGCTTTTCCGGCAGTCCCAACATGATACGATCTGCAGAAATATAGAATTCTAAATCTTTCCTATTTTGTATCATAGACATTGATTAGATAGTTTATATTATTCATGTACATTCTAACTATTTTTTTCCAAAACTATCATATCACCCATTATCATCTCAAAGTCTGCGGGAGAAAAACCGCCCATACCACTAGTAGGGAAAAACGTGATTTCTCCAAAATAAACTTTATCTCCCACCTCATAAAAATCAATACGAGAAAACGCTTTGTTTTCAGCTAATTTAGCTGCTGCACGCCACATTTTTTCAAGATGTTTAGGCTTAGTAGGTTCTATTTCGGCAAAGCGATAATGCTTTGGTTCGTGAAATGGCTGATGATTCCAATCATGATCAAAAAAATCAATGCATTTCCCTGTTTCACGACCGCTAATAACCTGACAATACTTTGGCTCTCCATTGAAACAGAAAAACTTGTAGTCCGGAAGATCATTTGCGCCAGGACTCGGCTCAATATATTGTTCAGCAATTATACGTTTGGGGACATTCTTGTATGGCCACTCCTTTAAAGTACGGTATATGTTCTGTTTGGCACTCCTTTTAAGTTTCGTGATGGCCTTGTTACGATCGAAAGTATTTTTATCTTTGCATATTACCACACCAGAAGATCCTCCTCCGTAAGTTGTTTTTAAAACAAATCTTTCAGGTAACACGTCCCAATCTATTTCTTCCGGTTTGTTCCAGATTCCCAAAGTTGGTATGATATATTCCTCACCCAAAATATTAGCAACATAATCTTTCACAGCATATTTATCCACCAATTGAGTGTATTCAGGTTTACGGTCATATAGTTTCAACCATTGGAGTTTTTCGCTAAAAGTCTTTGGGTTAAGCAAGTCAAGCTTTTTTCCCATCTTTAAGCGAAACATCCATTTCAGATATGTCTTATCTGGCAACCATGTTAGAAAATGCTCCAAAACGACAATGGCAACTTTTTGGGGGTGAATAATGTAATCTTTTATCGAAAGCATCTTTAAATATATATTTCTGTTATTTAAGCAGCCAATGAGCAAGCTTATCACGATGTGACTCGCAGAGAATAAAGTTTTCTGCAATTAATTTGCGTCGCTTACTAAGCAACGATGGCAACCACCCTCGTTGTTTTGCGGCTAAATACAAACGGTTTTGAAAAGGTTCAAAAATATTACTAATTTTATTATCACATGTATCATAATACTTATTTACTTCCAATTGCAAAGCAATAGGATCTGCAATAGTAGTATTTAATGTTTCTAATCGCTTGTCAAATTCATCTTTTGGAAGTAACATGACTCTCGGTTTGTCAGCACACTGTTTTATCGGATATATTTCAAACGAAGGATTTTGTTCTGAAAAATCTATCGCAACCATATATCCTTCTGTCCAAATGCCACTGTGTTTAGCTGGATTATCAAAACAAAAATTTCCCAATCCATAGAAGATAGGTTTACCTTGATATATTTCATATCCGCTATAGCAATGTTGATGGTGATTCACCACAGCATCAGCACCGACATCTATGAAAAAATGATATGTTTCCACCATACGCGGAGAAGGCAACTGAAAATGTTCGTGACCGCCATGAACTATAACAAGCACTGCGCCCGCTTTTGATTTTGCTTCTTTTATGGCATGGTATATTTTAACTAAATTAAGCGGATTACTGCCAGCCATATTCTCCTTCGCTATGGAGAATTCATTTTCACAACAATTAATAATTGCCAATTGCTGCCCCCCAATATTTTTGAACAGTGTTTTTGATGCTTCGGCAAGATTCTTTCCGCCGCCAACATAATCAACACCTTGTTTGTTAAGAGTATCTATTGTTTCTTTAACACCCTCTTCCCCATAATCAAAAAAATGGTTGTTGGCTAAAGTAACGCAATTGAAGCCCGCATATTTTATAGCTTTTACCCCCTGAGGTGTACATCGCAAGTTGGGACCGTTTTTCTCAATAGGTTTTGGATCACCTTTCACAACAGGACACTCAAAATTAACAATGGAGTAGTCTGCTTTAGAGGTAATCACACAAACTTCTTCCAGAACAGACGAGTAATCTTCTTTTTCAAAAGAGGATTCAACACGACCTCGTGGACAAAAATCACCCGCAATAAGTATCTTTGCCATATATCATATCAATTATCTTCTTAGATTCAGTCTGGTAATTAAATTCCTTCATTGCTACTTCTTTTCCTTTATTCCCAATAGCTTCTGACTCGGTCGGATGATCCAAAACCCAACATATTTTAGATGCAAACTCTTTTGTGTTTCGTTGTTCAGCTAATAAAGCCGACACACCATCTTTTAGGAACAAGGGTATATCGCCAACTTTTGTAACCACAACCGGATTCCCTGTCATCAAATATTCACCAAGTTTAGTCGGAAAACCATTTTTTGCCTGTAAACTATCGGGCCTATCAAGAGCTAAAATCGTAGAGTCCAACAATAATTGAGGCATTTTAGATGCTTCAATAACTCCGGTTAACACCACCTTGTCTGTAATACCCAAATCATTAATCAGTTTTAAATTTCCAGACTCATCATTGACAGATGGTGATGCTCCTATAATATATAGTTTAACATCTTTGTACTTTTGACATACTAAAGCGAAAGCCTTAATAAGATCATCAACTCCATCCTTGTTATTAGAAACCGTTCCACAATAGGCAATATATTTTTCTGTAGTAGTACTTTTTTTTAGACTCGCAAATCTTTGGATATCAACAGTCATATTAACTATGCATATTTTTTCAATAGGCATACCGTTATTAACAAAAAAAGTCTTCAGCGCGGTCGAAATGACAAATATACCCGAGAGTTTATTACATGCCTTTAAATATTGTTTTTGTTTTTTAGAATTGCACAATGGCAATACCTCCGGACTTTCCGTCCTCTCATGAAAAACTCTTATCCCACGTATTTGAACTAAATCTGCAACATATTTCGATGATCCAAAGCAAAACACGATATCACCTCTTTTAAGCTTTGCCTTGAATCGTTTATATGCAAAAAAACCATATATTTTATCAAATAAATGAGTTATAAAAGGCCAATCTCGCCAAAAGTATTTTATTCTAATAGAACCGAAATCATTGGGAATCCTATAGTGATTGCCCGATGGTTGCAGTAATACCGCAACACCATCAACCCCCAACTTGTCAAACCCCTTCAACAAGGAAACAAATCTGTTGCCTGGCGCCGTATTAGGGATAATCCTTTCATATAATATATAAAACATAATTTATACACTTTTATTCTAAACAGCAAAACGAACATCTACGAATTAAACGATTTTAATTAAAGCATTTTCATCTGATTAATTAATCCTAAAGCACGATTGATATCTGCTCTGTTTGGAGAATATGAATTATAAATAAAATATACCTTTTTCATACAATAGGAACTGTATATTACCAAAGATTACTTAAATGATTATCTGTTGTTCATTATTTAACATCTTCAACTGAATAATAAATAATTAAAAAAGGCATAGCGGCAAAGAGGAAAAACCACATACCCCATCCACTCACATTCTTAGAGATCAACATCATAAAAGCCGCAAATATACCCAAATAAAAATAAATATTGAATTGGGAAGAAATGTGTTTCCGTACAAATTTAATTTGAATAACCAGCATACAGATAAACGGAACAAAACCAACCAATCCCAAAGATGCCATTCTGTCAAGAATAACCGAGTGTCCACCATAACCTTCTTGAGCACCAATCAAAATATTTAATGGATTTTCAAAAATAGCAGAAATGCTGCTACTATAGAGTCCTTGTCGGGTTTCAACATCCCCAGATGCTTCACTATAAATGATAGAATCCTGAAAGTCCAAAACTTTGTTATGAAAATAGCCTTCATTTCCCAACAATCCATCAATCCACTCTAATCCAGATAGCATGATTTGATCGTCAAAAATAAACGGAGCAAAAACAAGTACAATAAGAAAAATTTTAATTATATTAGATGAAACACTACCTTTATGCACTAACAAAGACATAATAAGAACCATAACAGCCACCAACATAGGCCCTGTAGCTCCTGAATAATAAGTTAACAACATACAGCACAGCAACATTATTCCAGAGAATATTCTTTTGCTCTTTGGTAGTAATGAGTTTTTAACGCCCAATACAAATGGTGGTATCAATAATGGTATAGCGTGAGGCAGAGTATATGACGACAATCCCAAAGCATATGCTGAATTAAAAAGTGAAACATCACCGATTTTATTGAGTGTCTCATTAAATGCTTTACGAACAATACCAGGTAAAGAAATATCAAAATAAGCCGTAGCAACTGTTGTCCATAACAAAACTACAAAAACTGAAATTACAATCCATTTTAACAATTTATAGTCTTTGTTTATAAAAATATAATAGGACATAGATAGAGAAACATACAATCCAATAAAACCATTTAATAGATTATTTTTGTTGTGAAAATAATCATCACCAGTAAGATAGTTTAATAACACTATAGTTGAATACAAAAACAAATAACGAAATTGCCTGCTGTTAAAAAACGATGAACATATTGCAACAGGCAAAGCCAACCCCATTGCAATATTGATACTGGTTATTCCAATTATACGCCAATACTTCACTGCACTAAAAGTCATACAAAATACAATGAAGACATATAAATATTGGATTTTATTTCTACTGCTATCTGTTGTCATATCTCTTTAACACATTGTTTAAATACTCATCCCAATTACCTATATCCGTCCAAGAGCCTTCATTGATAGGATAAACACCTACCCGACGACCTTCTCGCATCATTTTCTCAATCAAATATGTAATGTGATAAAATTTATCTTCGGGAATTTCGTCTATTAGATGTGGTTCCAAAATATACATTCCTGTATTGATCTTGAACGTAAACTCTGGCTTTTCTTTAATATCAGAAAGCAACCCATCCTCCTTTGTCTCCAGTGTCCCATAAGGTATGCTATAATTTTTAATTGCAGCGACTATAGTTATTTCGTTATTATTGATTTGATGATAGTGTAATATTTCACCATAGTCCTCATCAATTATTATATCACAATTGCTTACGAAAAACGTATCTTTAATTTTGTGTTTCAAAAGATGTAGACTGCCAGCTGTTCCAAGTGGCTTGTCTTCCTGAAAATAGCTAATGTTGTATTGTGGTTTATCTAAATTATCCATATACCGACGTATGATTTCCGCCTTGTAGTTGACTGAAATATAAAAGTCATGGCAACCACATTCTACGAACCTATCCATGATATCCTCCAACATAGTCTGATCACCAATTGGAATAAGTGGTTTAGGGAGCACGTTGGTTAAAGGACGCAAACGAGTTCCTTGACCACCAGCCATTATGATAACAGGCAAATTAAAGTCTGCCGTTCGATGATGAACTATTGTCTTAAACAACTCTTCCCAAAAAATGACATCCACTAAATTACCATCATCATCCACAATGGGCATAAATTCAGCTTTATGGTCACGCACATACTGTTCCACCTCCGCTCTGTTTTGATGAACCGAGGCCACATTAGTCACTGGACGCATGATTTTATTCAACGCACTATTCAAATCCACTCCTTTAAGAATTGCTCTCTGAACATCTCCAATACTCAATAAGTTGTTATATTGCCCATCTTTAGTGACTATCAACAACTTGCGATGCAGAACATCCATCTGCTTTAGTGCCGAGAGTATAGTCGCATTAAAATCTATGCAAATCTTTTTTATACTTTCTTTCATTAATATTACATTTTATGAGCTGGAGCTCCAATCCATGTCTCACCATTAGGTACGTTTTTGGTTACAACTGCCCCCATCCCAATTACAGAACCTTCTCCTACTATTCTTTGCTCCCTGATGATTACATTGGAAAATACAGTTGAATTTTTATTTATATGAACCGAACCACACAACATAGTGTCACCCGTAATCCACACGTTTTCGTCCAAATGGCAGTTGTGTGCAATAAAGCACAAGCCATTTATCTTACAACCTCTTTCAATGATTGTGTCACTGAAAGCACCTTTCGCTATTTGGCAATTAGCGCCGATTTCAACATCATCACCAATATATACGCCACCAAGATGGGGGAATTTTGTTAACTTTCCTTCGGAATCTCTGATACATCCCAAACCATCAGTACCAATTACAGCACCTGCTTGAATAAGACAGTTTGAACCAATCCTAACATCATCATAGACAACTACATTGGGCATTAATACAGTCCCAGCCCCAATAGATGATTTACCAATCACACAACCTGCACCTATATGAGCCGTTGGATCAACAATAGCATCTTCATCTATAATGGCTGATGGATGAATTCCAGAAATTGGTTTATCCAAGAAGAATCTGCTGGCAATTTGCGCCATCGTTTTTCTCGGACTATCAACTATTATTAAAACTTTCCCTTGTTCCTTTAATTTAATTGAATAATTGACTGATTCATCCACAACCAAAACATGTGCCTTACTCTTTTCTGTTTCTTCTTGTTTGTTAGGTCTTGTTGGGTTTATCCAATCCAAAGAGCTTTCATTTACCTGACCCACATCAGGAATATTATCAATAACTACCGAATTAATAATACCATAGGTTGCAATAATATCGTTTCCCAAGAAATCAATGATTTGCTCAAGATTAATTCTTTTAAATTTCATATCTTTTCCTGTTTAGTCGATTACTTTACTTTATACCAATTTTACATAAAGACACTTTCTTCTTTAAATAGCATTTCTTCAGGAATAGGTTCATTGTGATAATAATGATTCACAACTGCCCAATATTGCGCAATCATCTCTTCCCTATTATGTGCATTTTTTTCATCCAATTTTTTGATATAGATGAAGCCATTATTAATCAGTTTCTCCTGTAATTCTTTATCATCATAAAGGCGTAACATATTTTGGCAAAGACCTTCAGAATCGCCTATTTTAGAAATAAGAACCGTTTCCCGCTCCTCATTAAGAGATGGAGTTCCGCTAGTCCTACAAGTAATCACAGGCATGCCCATTCTCATTGATTCAAGAATGGTTCCTGAAACCACATCCATTGTTAGTGGTAGTAAGGAAAACCTCCCTTGACGTACAAACTCAAGCATTTCCTGATAACTTGTAATCGGACCATGTATTATCACGGATTTTTCAATGCCAAGTTCTTTAATTCTATTTTCAAAGATATTCCAATTACTATCCTTTTTCCCAACTGCCAAAAATGTTGCTTCAGGACGAACCCTAACAAATTGCCCCATAGCTTCAACGGCATTATCAAAGCCCTTGTTCTTACTAAGTTCCCGAGCAAAAAAGACAAAATCATATTTCTTCTCTACTTCAGGGATATTTGGAAACTGGGGTGAAGGCCATCGACGAGGAAAGACAATGGAATCAGGAGCATATTGCTTAATAAGATGATAATACATTCTTCCATTACAGGCTATATATGGCGTTTTATGGAAAAGCTTTATTTCCGTATCCCAACGGTATTGATCCATTTTACCAGTATTCTTTATCCGGTCAGGATTAGCATATACAGTCTGACAATGGATAATTACCGGAATATTTTCAACATCAAGTGCCGTAATAGAGTAATACGGATTTTCGGCACCTACAAGATTAATCAAATCTGGATTAATGTTTTTTATAAAACTCTTGACATACCGTCGGTTCCTCGAATAATTCCTTTTTTTCTGTGGGCATATATGAAACTCCAACTGCTCCCAAGGGTATGGCAGTTCTTTCCAAAAAAAATGATAGTTTACCTCCTCCATCACGAATTCTTGTGTCGGACGTTTCATTCCACTATGAGGTGAAATAACATGGAGTTCAATATCATCACGTTTCTTAAGTCCATCAATGATATTAACATTCCACAAACCAAAATCCTTATAATGTTTATCTACATCCAGTTCTAATCTTTCTCTTATCTGAGAAGTGGAAAAGTGACATAGGATGGCTAATTTCATTCTTTTCATTTTATCTATTGGTTTTCTTTTTATGTATCTTGTTTACAACCAAACCCGTAAGTCTCTTCCTTTCTGACTTACTCATGCTATAAAACCAGAAAATCAAAAAATTTGAAACTATAAACAGTGAAAACACCAATGCAAATCTCAAGAAACCTTCATTCAGCAAGTAGTGAATAGGCAAGACGATTATCAAGGATATAACGATAGGAATAATGACAGGCAGCGTAGCTTTACGGATGAAATCCTTAGGCATAATATTAACAATCTTTTTCCCAAAATAAAGGTTAGTCCCCATCCCAATTAAGGCGATGAAAATCTCTATCAAGTAGATTGAAACTGGGCCAGCTCCAGATTTGAACACAAAATAACCAATAATTACCCCCATAAAAGCCAAAACGCTGGCAATTATTTGCATTTCTTTTATTTGGCCTACAGCTCGAACGGCATTGCCAATCTGCCAGGTAAACTTGCTGATTATTTGAAGAAGAATACATAACTGACAAAAGATAGCAGTATAGGCTGGCACATCTTTTAACCATACATCCAGTACATATTGCATTTCACACATCAGTGGAACACCCAGCAAACAATACATAAAAGTTGTAAATTTTACTCCTGAGAATGTTAACTGGATCAGTCTATTCCTATCACCACCACCTTCACTCTTATTCATTTGTGGGGTAATGGCGCGAGAAATTCCAGTGGATAGTTGGTTCAATTTCGAATTCACCTTCTTTCCCACACCCTCTGCAGCATTGAGTTTCACTCCAAAGAACATATTGATAAGGATACCACGAACTTGCGTTGTACACATTGAAGCTGCCACATTTAGAAAGTCCCAACCAGTAAAACTAAGAATAGACTTCATTAGTTCCTTATCGTGATGCTTACGGAAATTCACTCGGCATTCAGGATATTTTGTTCTCGTATAAACTTGTTTAACAATTCTCACAACGATTTTTAAAATCATCATCAACAAGCCGTAAAGAATCAACCTGTCGTCATCATATATAAAGAGTAATAATGCAATCCCAATACCGACAATACTCTCAGCAATTCCGATGACTGCAAGGAAAAGAAGGTTCTCATGTGAATTAATTACTGCATCAAAAGGGACTGACACCACCGTAACCAATGATGTTACCACCATAAACTGATACACCACCTTGGCCGAAAACAATTTCCCTTCCGGAATATTCACGAACCACTCGAACATGATCCATCCTCCAACCTCTAAAACAACAACCAGTATAGCGGCTAAACAATAATGAATGAAAAGAGTGGTATTGAAAGTTTTAAGCGACGTGTCCAAATCGTTTTTCCCCAAACTATGTGCCATATACCGCATAGAAGTGTGTGCCATACTTGAAGACAAGATATCAAGCAGTGCAATTACACCTGCCACAAGCATATAAACGCCGTAGTCTTCTTCTCCCAATGCCTGTAAGACATAACGAACACTGAGGAGGGAAACTACCGCAGATATAACCATCTGCGCATAAACAACTCCGGTATTATAAATAATCCTATTAGTCCTATCCATTTTTACTTTTATATAATTTGACTATGTACCAGTAATAATTTCTGATCATCGGATACATTATGCAAAGAAAAGTGCTCTTTTAAAAGTGCCACAATGGCCGCATCTGGAATTGGCATCCATATATACATCGTTCCAGAAGTAGAATAAGACATGCATCGCTCCAAATAAACAAGATTGTTATGTAAAGCAAACTGCCCTCGTCCACTATTGATGCAGCGGACAATAACAACTTCCGAACATAGTCGCGTTTCTGGAAACTTATCACGAATCAAAACTCCCCCATTCAATAAAGGAAAACTTACACTAGTGATATCTTTCAGATTATCATATTCAGAGTTAGATAGTTCATCATTCTCATTCAGAGAGATAACCTGAACAATCTTTTCTCGAAGCCCTTTGACTATCGTATTGTTACATAAGTTGATACATGTTACGCTTTTTACTGATGAGATAAATGAGTAATCAAATGCAATCTCACTTTCTTTTTTGGGGTTATATTTAACAATTTGCCGTGTTACAACTCCACGCAACCTATCAAAATGCTGCGATTTGCATGGTTTTAGACCATCAATGAGTCTCTTAAGCAAACTGTGTATTCGATTGTTCTTAACCTTATTACTATCCATTATCGCAAATGAATTCAATTGCGACGAAATTCTATTTTTGCAATTCAAAAGAGAAGGGTGTCTCCTATATAAAGGACGTTTATATGCCAAATAGTCCTTAGTATGCAAAAGTACACCAGGAGACATCATTCGCTTGGCCACCTGTTCACTACCATGCGTCCATAAATCGAGAATATAAGTATATGACTCTAAAAAATTATTGTACGGTTTCCATCCCGTACTTCCTTTTTCCCTGGGAACAAAACTGCCAAGATCGACATAAAGCGGACGATTGTTCTTAAACATTACATTCAGTTTATGACTATCAACCATGTTGTACCCATATTTCCAACCAATCTCCGCTATATCAAGTACCATAAGTGCAGCATCCTTGAGCATTGCAGAATTCCATTCTGTAGCGTACAGCACTGGCGAAATCATCTCATGCTCAATTATCAACCCAAACTGCTCATTTTCAAAATCTGACACCCAAGTCTTCGGGAACAAACCCTTTTCCACAATTTCATCAATGAAACCTGATTCGAAATATGATTTTGCCCATTCTACAGACTGTGGGAAAATACCCCTCAGAAAATGTCCTTTCCATACAAAGGTAAAGCCCAAAGTGTCAGCATGGAGTAAAGGCTGCTTTACTTCGTCGCTCGGTATATGTATCATTTCTTATCGCTTTTCATATAATAATTGGAATGCCTCGGCATACATTACACCTGCACGACTGCCACGTACACGAGCCAAAGACTTGATGCTACTCAAACTACGGGGATAAGGCTCTTCCATTAGTTCAGTATCATACATTGACATAATACCAAGTTTTTTATCGATATAATCAGTAATATCAACAAAGACATTAGGGATAAATGTGTTTGATGCGGTTGCAACCGCAAATTCTGTTTCAGAGAGAGATTCAAAGGAGTATATTCTTTTTACATAAGGATGTCTAAAACTTTTAAGGCAACTATAGATAGCTGCGAAAGAAACACGATGGTCTGAATGAACATCATGTTCATGCATCAAATAAACGACATCAGGTTTAATGTCATCAATTGACTTACCTGCTTTTGAAACCAATAAACCTAAATCGGACTTATCAACTAACGTGGTGGGTATATTAAGTTCAACAACACCATTGAAACCATAAGCATCTGCAACTGCTTTTATTGTTTGATCTCTTTTCTCAACAACACTAATAGGGTAACCGTTCGGATGATTTCTTATACTCGTAATAATCATCCAATAGATTTCGTCTCCTTGATCTTTGTGCTTCAATAAAGTACCAGCACATCCAAGTGTTTCATCATCTGGATGAACGGCAACAACAAGAACTCTACTCATATTTATGAAACTTAATGGGTTTTGCGGGAACACCAACAACGGTGCAATTTGCAGGCAAACTTTTTGCAACGACCGCACCTGCACCGACAATTGTATTTTCCCCTATTTCCAGTCGATTAATAATCTTTGCTCCAGTTCCCACATATACACCTTTACCAACAACCACTTCACCACTAATATTGACCGAAGGCATAAAAGAAGCATAGTCGTTAATCACCGTATCGTGGCCAACTGTACATTGCAGATTGAGTGTTACAAAATCATGCAAAGCAATATCCGTAGTGAGAATGCAACCAGCGCAGATTATACAACCATGTCCAATTCTTACAGATTCTGAATCTCCAATAATTACCGATGGATGTATCAAAGTCGGAAAGGTGACAAGCGGATTGGTGTATTTTGACTTTATTTTTTCTTTGAGATTTGGCTCTCCCACTGCTAAAACAAGCGAAATAGGTTCGGTGGTTTTGTTTATCTCTGCATCCGTGCCGATAACAGGAAAGCCGTGAATGCTTTGATTCATATCTGGTCCAACAAAGCCTACGACCTCGTATTTCTTTGATTGTTTATTGATGTCGTTTATCAAAGTCAGAATCTCACGGGCGAAGCCTCCTGAACCAACTATTGCAATTCTGTCCATGACCCAATGATTGATTGTTGTTTCACTGGGAAAGGAAAGTATGTTACAGCAGTTTTATCAGCTTTGCGGGGTTGCCGGCATAAATCCCTTTCTCAGTAATATTTTTATTAACTACTGATAATGAGTCCCCCCATGTTCAATTTTAACGCATTGATTTATAGCAGATTGACTTCCCACAAAAGGCCCATAGGCAACCGTTGAGCCTCCGTTTACCATTGCTCCTGTGGAAATGTGGCAATAATCTCCTATCACCACATCATGCTCGATGTTGGCAAAAGTGTTGATGATACAACCTTTCCCTATCTTGGCATCGGCATTAACCACTGCTTGGTGCATCACTACAGTGCCAGCACCCAACTGGGCATATTTCGACACATGAGCTGTTGGTGCAACAATGGTAGCCAACTTGGCTCCCACCTTTTCTAACATCTTATGCAACTTTATACGCAAATCAGGTGACTTGATTTGGCCAACGGTTACGATGAACTCAGTCTGGTCAACATACTTAGCCATATCATCGTCAGTGCCTATAACATCATAGCGCAGCACCTTTTTGCCGACTTCTTCAGGTCGGTCAAGAATGCCGAGAATGTTATAGCCAGCTCTTTCGGCAACATCAATCACCGATTTGCAATGACCACCGCCACCAACAAGGATTAATGGTTTATTTGTCATTTCAATCAAGACTATGATCCCCTAAAACAATTTTAAACTTAAGCCCATAGCATTTATTAATGCCTCTTTGAACATCTTCATTAACAACTTTCCCTATTTCAGATTGTACATTCCGACGTTTTTCCTCATCGAAAACAAGAGCTCTTGTATAGGTTGGGTAGTCGGTAGATTTTTTATTATTATTCTTAGCATTAAAAGGACGAAGATTTTCCTCTTTATCCCATTCATCTTCTGGAATCCCCAATTCTTTCATTTTGTCTTTTGGAAGAACATGATCAATCTCCCAATCATAGTTATCATCTGTTCCTCTATGACTTTTTACCATCATTGCGCCTGCAGCATCTATACGGTACTCATCAGAGTTCCATCCATCTAAAACACGGCCTTTTCTCCATACTCTATCCACTACTTCATCACTAAAATTACTCATAATAATATTAATTTATTATTTTACACTACTTGGAATATTCACCACTCTATCAGCAAACCAAATGGTATTCTTCAAATCATCATGCTGGCAATGCTCGAACATCGGCAGACGATTCATGAGTTCCCAAATAGGACGCGTCATAACACCGTTGTCGTTGGTTTCTTGCAAGAAAGCTTGCTGAGCGTCACGATCTTTCAAAACCACCACATTGAGCCAATAATTAGAGAAACTGTCAACAGGTTCTGTGAAGAAGTCGATGTCATCAACATTCTTGAAGTATCCAGCGTATGCAGCAGCCGTAGCGCGCTTGTCTGCAATGAAATCGTCCAAATGCTCCAACTGGGCACAACCCAAGGCCGCATTGATGTTGGGCATACGGTAGTTGAAACCAATGTGGTCGTGGCGGAACTCCCAACGGTGTGGGATTTTTGCCTGAGTGGTGATATGCTTAGCGTATGCACCAAGTGCCTCATTATTGAAAAGCAACATACCGCCACCTCCAGTGGTGATAGTTTTGTTACCATTGAATGATAATGCACCAATCTTACCAAAGAGGCCTGTATGTTTGCCTTTGTACTTTGATCCAATACTCTCAGCGGCATCCTCTACTAATTCAATGTGCCATTCTTTGCAGATTGCAGCAATCTCTTCTATACGTACAGGATGCCCAAAGGTATGCATAGGAACACAAGCCTTTATTCTACGACCTGTATTCTTATTGTAGCAAGCTATTTCATCTTCTTCGAAAGCAAAGTCGTGACTCTTGTCAAGTTCACCTATGCGGGGGTTCTTGCAAACCTCTGCATTCTTGTGGAGCCACTCCTTCAGAGCATCAGGTGACAGGCCCATAGTAGAACGGTCAACATCCAGAAATACTGGATATGCTCCTATATAACTCAATGCATTTTCGGTGGCAATGAATGTCAATGCCTGTGTTAACACCTCGTCGTCACACTTCACACCAACAAGCAGCAGGCTCATGTGCAAGGCATTGGTGCCACTCACGCAGACCACAGCTTTCTTAGCACCTGTATAAGCGGCCATGTCGTTCTCGAAACGATCAACAAACTTGCCTACACTGCTCACAAAAGTCGTATCAATGCATTCATCAAGGTATTTCTTCTCGTTGCCAATGAACTTCGGCACCGAAAGTGGAGTGAACTCTTGGTTACCATAGAGTTCCTTTATGAATTTTATAGTTTTCTCGTACATAACGTTTTACATCTTTTGATCCAAATTCTTTCCCTTCTCCTCATGCTCAAAGTTCGGGATAAACTCCTTGATAGTTTTTACCACATCCTCTTTAGTGAAATCACCTTGGAATAATGCTTCCAACTTGGTAAAAAAAGCATTCACTTCATTCATCGGGCGACGTGTGGTTTCTTCCACCACACCCAGGGCCTTGAAGCGTTCCATGCTAATCTTTTCGCCAGGTATATAAAACTCTTCATAAGCTTTCTCGCCAGTGGTATCTGATTTGAAATAAACAACAGGATAAGTATCACTATCATAGCTCATCTGATGAGCAAAATGTTTTGCTTCGGAATCCGAAGCACATTCTTTTTTTGTAAAGCCTTCTGATTTTACGAAACTATCACAAATACTGCTAAATGTTAACATCTGGTCTTCGCCTAACTTCGGGAAGAAGACTTCGCCACCGTTGCCCAAGATGCAGGCCAACATGCAGATTTGTCCACTTTCCTCGGGCGAAACGAAGTAACGCTTCACATCGTTGGGAGCAGCCAGGGGCTGTTTCTTCTGCAAACGGTGCAACCATCCATCAGGTAAGGAACCATTACTAAAGGCTACATTGGCGAAACGCGCAGTGGTAACTTTGAACTTGCCGTTATATGCCATCACCAAATCCTCCATGATGCGTTTGCTGGCACCCATGATGTTCACGGGGTTGGCTGCCTTGTCGGTACTCACGCAGAAGAAATGCTTCGGTGGGAACTCACAAAGCAAGTCCATCAACTTCTTGGCCTTGATGTCGTTGTTCTCAATCAAAGCCTGCACCGAGTATTTGTCTTTCTCGCTACGCACATGCTTGTGGGCAGAGAAATTGGCCACAATGTCGAAGCCTTTCTCTTCGCGGAAAATCCTTGTGAAAATCGGGTCGGCAAAGTTGAGCGTGTAGGCACGATATTCCTCTGGCACAAAGAGGCCTTCCGTAGAACGAATGTCACGAGTCAGCTCAGCCAAGCCATTCTCATTGAGGTCAATAACCACCAGTTTTCCAGGCTTGAAACGCAGCACGGCTTTTATGAAAGAAGAGCCAATGCTTCCTGCGCCACCGATGACACAGACGGATTTGCCTTCTATTTCTTGTATCAGCCGAGCAGCATTGGCTTGAATATCACCCTCAAACATGCTAGAAGGACGATGCGTGACGCTGTCGGCAATGAATTTATCTAGGTTGAACATAGATTTAATCTCTTTTAATCTTCTTTATGTCCTTAATACTGCTTACAATAGTACGTGAGAAAACTTTTGCACCTTCATCATTCAAATGCATAGGTTCCTTGAACCATTCTTTATGCCTCATAAAAACATCATCAGCCTGATAATCAAGAAAGGGCACACCATAACACACACAAAGATCCTTTATCGGCTGCAAATTGTCAGAATTGGAGGTTCCGTACTTGGGTGAGGCTACAACCAACAAGGGAATGCCTCTTTCCGTTACATCAACAATGATTTTTCTCATGTATTCAAACTTCACGGAATCAATGACAAGACCCTCAGCTGCTTCTTTCTTCTTTGGTTCTTCCTTAATAGCTCCGTTTAATGCACTGTATCCCTTATCAAACATTGGACGAGATTTAATACAATCAATCAACAAAGGTATGGAAACCGAATTATACCTGCATAGACCAGACAACGTCTTATAGTATTCCTCCAGCGATACATCCTTGAAGATTTGCGCTATACCAGGTTCTTTAATATAAGGTTTTAATGCGGCTAAGTATCTTGTTCGCTTGTTATCGTACCTATATTCATACAAATCAAAAGCCTGCTCAACATCATAAATGATCAGTTTAGGTTGGTAACAATTTACAATCATCTGATATATGCCGTACATCAAGATAACTCCATTACCGTCCAACCCGGCATTGTAACAATCCATCCCCAAAGAATCCTCAATAATCTGCGGAACATAATGATGGTGCGCCCTTGATGAACCCATAATCAAAATATCATGTCGATCCCTCTTGCAAAGATCATACATCTGTTTGGTCACGCCTCCTTTAGCATGAGCATTCATATAGTCGCAAACCCTGCCAAAACCAAAATCAAAGGCAAAAACTATTGCAAAAAATAAAATGATATGTACAATGTACTTTTTCATGGTTTAAAAACTCACATAGATAAATTGTCCGCCATCCAACACACCAAAGTTCAAAATCATACAAAACAGAACAATATAAACCACCCAACGCACCGCTTTTCTCTCAAGAAACAAAAACTTATTTCTGAAAAACTCATCCCTCATGTCCTTGAACACCAAAACAAATAGACCTATTCCAGACATAAGCAAAGCGGAACCACCAAAATCTGACAAATCTGGTATCCCAAAATTCGTTACCATTTGTCCAATCATTTCAAAAGTATCGCTTATATTTGGCATCCTAAAGAATATCCATGCAAAGTTCACAAACAGAAAAGTCACAAAAATCCTAAAGGCTTTTACAAAGCTATTGCCTTCATATTTCTGCCAGCCCAAAGCTTTTTCAATAATCTGCAAAACACCATGCATGCAGCCCCAGACGATGAATGTCCAGTTGGCACCATGCCAGATACCGCTCACCAAGAAAGTCACGAAGATATTCCAATAGTTTCGGGCTTTGCTGCACCGGTTGCCGCCTAACGGAATGTAAATGTGCTGAGTGAGCCATCGGGTCAAAGTGATATGCCAACGCTTCCAAAAGTCAGTGATGCTTATGGCAAAATAAGGTCGTCTGAAGTTATCAGGCAGATTGAAACCAAGCGTCCGAGCGATGCCGATGGCCATCAAGGAATAACCTGCAAAGTCGCAATAAATCTGCAAGGTATAAAATAAGCTTGCTACAAAACAGGTGGCACCATTGTAGTGGATGTAATTAGCATAAACAGTATCCACAAACAAGCCTAAACGGTCGGAAATGACTAGCTTAATGAACATACCCCACAACAGGAACTTCAACCCCTGCTTGCCTTGTTCGTAATCAAACTTGTGCGTTACCTTTATCTGAGGCAACAATTCATTGGCGGTGCTGATAGGTCCCGAGGTGACTTGCGGGAAGAAGGACACGAACAACACATAGTCAAGGATGTTCTTTTCTGCTTTGGTCTTCCCATGATAGACATCCAACATATATCCAACCGCTTGGAAGGTATAGAAGCTGATACCCACGGGAATGGCCCAGTTCAAGCCAGGTAGAGCGAACTTCAATCCAATGGCAGCAAGCCCCTGCGTAAGAGACTCATTGAGGAAGTTGTAATACTTGAAAACCAGAAGTGGTAAAACAGCCAACAGAGTAAACAGCCAAGCGAGGCTTTTCTTTTCCTTAGCTTTTTGGTTATCAAGCCTCAGCCCACCCCAGAAGGTTATCAACGTAACACCCAGCAACACAATGGTAAACGCTGGTTTCCAGTTCATGTAGAGCAGGTAGCTCACAAGAACCAGAAACACCTTCCTAGCTTGGTTGTACTTGGCAGGGATAAGCCAATACAAGCCGAAGATGAAGGGAAAGATGAGCCAGAAGTTAAATGAGTTGAAGGGCATGGATTACGCTATTGAGTAGTTTTTTTCAAGTCTTAAATTGTATTACTCTCAAATACTTTTTGTAATATTGACAAGTCATTGTCACTATACAAATTGGAGGGTTGAGGCCTTACCTGACACATATATTTACGAGGTCTATCGTGATAGGATTGTTCTCTTGCTATCTCAACAAAATGCATTTGGAACATACATGCACCTACCGTAAGACGAATCGCGCTATTTCCTGGGTTTGTTAGTTCAACGCTAACACAGCCACAATAGCCTGGTTCTAATCTTGATAGGATGTTCAACCCTAAACGAGCATAAGAACTACGAAGATTGGCTAAAGCCAATAAATTGTTAGGCATTTTAAAATACTCTAAACTTGATGCAAGAATTGTTTGTCCAGGATGCAAAATAAAGGTATCACCCAATTGCCTACGCGTTTCTTGGAAAAAGTTGTTGATGTTTCCGATTTTTCCACTCCTTATCGACGCATCAATAAACGGGTCTCTACCTTGAATAGAGGCAAGAAAATCGCAACCCAAACGAAAGTCTAACGACACACTGCTAATCTGTGATTTCTCAAGAAGTGGGCGAACAACAAGTTCGTTCTTAACAATGCGTTCTTCTATTTCCTGTCTTGTCAAAAACATATCGCTTATGATTTCATTTTAGCATTATTCCAATCGCGCAAAACCAAGAAATTATTGATAGACTTCTCTATTAGGTTATTTACCGCTTCATATAATCTATCGGGTGGCATTTTTGTAATAAGTCCATTTGCTTTTTCAAAAGGTTCTGAACCTGCCATATAAGCATCCCACCCCATATTGAAGATTGAGTAGATTTCTTTCTCGTCTTTAAGATTTGTTGGCAAAAAACCATACATATCATCTGGAACCATATCTACAAAACGTTTGGAAATGTCTTGTTTCGTGATATCTTTTGTTTTGCCAAGTATTGTGTCAAGAACTATATTTGAACCAAAACCTTTAGTATAGTCCTGATACATTTGATAGCGTTTCTCGTATGATGGATGTGAATAGCTATCGTCTTTAGGGGCATCAGATATATACTCTAAATAATAGAGAAACTTCTCACCCACATATTGTGCCGCAAAAATATCAGCAAAGTATTCCTTGATGAAAGAGACAGTATATGGTGATTTATAAACCATTGTACCACCGAGTATTGATGTGGATGTAAAAAATGGCGGTTGGGTAGAAAGGAACCATTTTTCAATTTCCGTTTTCTTTCCATTCAACCATTCATTCATAAGTTCAGTACTAACCGTCTCAAATATTTTATATTTAGTATCGATAAAATGACCTAATTCATGAAATAGACAAACATTTGTAAAATAATCACGTGACAGTTGCCTAGGCATACTCACAGATAATAAGATATTTTGGAAATCAACTCCAAATCGTGTTCTTACTAGTGCATATAGCGTTTTAATCTCATCAACATGGGGCATTATTGCATACGGCCCATCCTTCATCACAATAATATAATCGTCAAAGTCCGCTATCCATTCTTTCGCAGCCACATTCAAGCACTCAATAAACTCATGAGGAACGCTGGAAATAGTATTATTATCGAGTAGGCTAAGACTATCTTTTGAAAACTCCAAGACTTTTTTGTAAAAACGCTGATCATCTTCTGAAAGAGTAGGGGTTTCAAAATCCACCTCCATCAACTTATCATACACAACTCCAATGTTATCATGAAACTTTTGCTTTCTATTGTCAGAATAATGGTTGAAACGAGAACGGTTCCATGCAACACTTAATTGAGAACGACTTAAAAATAAACACTTTGGATTCATGGCATTTCAAACACCTCAAGCATTTTTACATAGTCATCCCTAACCAGATTATCCGGGTTGATTTGTCCAAGCCAACTCCCCCCCCTTTCTCCCAAATAAACCGAATAATAAAACAAATCCCTATCAATCATTGAGATATTGGAAGGCGAAGCTAAAACCAATTGCGCATCACGGACAAGTTGAACAATAAATCCATCAAGTTCTGAACTTTTTTGAGTCATAGAACTTTGTATGATTATCCTTATATTGGTAAAATCACGGTGAGGTGTAGCCATACCTAAAATACTACCATCTGTCATAATCAGTTATTTGGTATTTTTAGAAAACTCAAAACAAATACTTTATATATGTTCCTCAACTCCTCTGAAATGCACATTCAGCTCGTGGAGATGCTCCAAAAGGATTCCTAATGGTGTGCCTTCTGTCATCTTAGCGAAAGCGTTCACATCCTTGGGGAAGCACTTGCCACCATAACCAAACTTACCATCAGGACCCGGGACGTAAGTATGAGTGTCATTGATATAACCCGACAAAAGCACACCTGTATGTACCTTGCGCCAGTCGGCTCCCATTTGCTCACAATATTCACGGCAAGCGTTGAAATAGGTGACCTTGTAAGCACCGAACACGTTGTGCATGTATTTTGTCAATTCGGCCTCCAATGGTGTCATTACCATGAACTTCTTACCTACAAATATCTTGGTAAGTAGCTCATGTGCACCAGTGAACACCATAGTCTGTTTCTTAAAATCCTCAATATGAGTACGTTCAGTCAGAAACTCGGGCATGTAATGAACTTTGTGCCCAGTTTCCTTTGAAAGTCTGTCGCTGGTTCCTGGAAGAATGGTGGTACGGACAAACACTGGTACATCAGGGAGTTTTTTTATCAACTCCGTCATAAGCCTGAGATCTTGTGTGCCGTCATCTTCAGTAGGGACATGTATCTGGAGGAAAGCGATGTCTACCTGGCTGAGGTCGTCATTATATCCTTTAGGCGGGTCGCTAATAAAAAGTTTGCATTCAGGATTGTTATGCTCCAACCAATCTTTGAGGGCTCCACCTACGAAGCCACATCCGATAATTCCAACGTTAATCATTTTATAAAATGTTTAATATTTAACAATTGTACTTTATAATCAAAATAACACTTAAATGTGATATACTCCCTCCAACGGGCAGATATTATGGCAATCCAAAATCACCTTCCCTTTCAGCTTGTCCCAGTTCTGCTTGATGTGATCGTGCTTAACCATAATCACAACCATATCAACTTCATTAAGGAACTGGTCGAAATCAAGAATCTGATTAGGAACGATTTCTTTCTTCGTGAAGAATGGGTCAAAACTCTTCAATGGACGGGCTAAATGGCGCTCTTGGATATCCAGCATTTGGAGTGTCGGGCTCTCGCGAACATCATCAACATTCTCTTTGTATGTGATGCCATACAAGCCTACGCGACGGTTGTCGGTGATATTGTGCTCTTTCATGATCTCATAGATACGTTCAAGCACAAACACAGGCTGTGAATCATTGGTCTTCATCGATTCATCGATAACCTTCGCAAGTTGCGGATAATCACCAACCAAGAACCATGGATCAACACTGATGCAGTGACCACCTACACCAGGACCTGGCTGCAAGATGTTTACTCTCGGATGCATATTGCAGATACGGATAATCTCATACACATCCATATTGTCATGACGGCAGATACGGCTAAGCTCATTAGCAAAAGCGATGTTGACGGCTCGATATGTGTTTTCCACCACCTTGGTCATCTCCGCAGTACGTATGTCAGTAACCACAATCTCACCCTGACAGAAGCTGGCGTAATATTTCTTTACCTTTTCACCAATTTCCTTGTTGTCGGCACCAATGGTGCGGTTATTATGCAACAACTCATACACCATATTACCTGGAATAATACGTTCGGGGGCATGGACGAGATTGATGTCCTCACCAATCTTGAATCCATTAGCTTCAACCACCGGACGTACGAATTTGTCCATTGTGCCTGGTGAAACCGTCGATTCCACAACTACTGTTGCGCCTTTCGGACACACCTTCATCACTTCCTTGACTGCTGCCACAACATAGCAAGCATCTACCTTCTTTGAAAACTTGTCGTAAGGAGTCGGTACCGACACAATGTACATATCAGTCTTCTGATATTCAGTGGTAAATTTGATGCCTTTAGCCAAAGCTGCTTGGAACAGCTCATCCAAACCATCTTCTTTAAATGTTGTTTTACCAGCGTTCAAAGTGGCAACAAGTTCTTTGTTATAGTCTGTTCCGATAACCTCCACACCGTGTGAAGCCATCATAAGTGCTGTCGGCAGTCCGATATAGCCGAGTCCAATTACGTTTATCATCGTATATCTATTTTAATTATTATTCGAGTTTTTTATGTTTATCTTAAAGCATCCACAATTCTTCCGCAGGCCAAGCCGTCACCGTAAGGATTCACCGCTTTGCTCATCTTTTCGTAAGCCTTTGTGTCATCCAACAATGTTGAAACCTCTTTAACTATAAGGTCATGGTTGGTGCCTACCAAATGAACCGTTCCGCTTTCAAGTGCTTCTGGTCTTTCGGTTGTGTCACGCATCACCAATACTGGTTTGCCTAAACCAGGAGCTTCTTCCTGAATTCCACCCGAATCAGTAAGAACCACTGTTGACTTCTCCATCAAAAAAACAAACTCCAAATATTGAAGTGGTTCGATAAAGAAGAAGTTCTTATAAACTGTCAGATCTTCACCAAATACTTCATGTATTGGCTTGCGAACATTCGGATTCAGGTGCATCGGATAAACAAAATCCACACCAGGATATTTCTCCGAAAGGTCTTTCATAGCGGTCACCATACTAATAAAACCTTCTCCAAAGTTTTCACGACGATGACCTGTGATAAGAACCAGTTTTTTGCCTTCATCAAGACGCTTCACATCATAACCGGCTGTTTTCAAAACACTAACTTGCTCGTTTGCTAAAGCTTTATCTGTTTTAAGTTTGCTCACAACCATGTGAAGGGCATCAATTACCGTATTGCCTGTAACGAATATCTTGCCCCATGCTTTTTCTTCTTTCAAATTCTTTTCAGAAAGTGGTGTCGGTGAGAAGTTATATGTTGCAATTCTTCCAGTAATCTGTCTGTTCATCTCCTCTGGCCAAGGGCTATAGATATTGTGTGTTCTTAGTCCTGCCTCAACATGTCCGACCGGAATCTGCTGATAGAATGCAGCAAGAGCTGCAGCAGTCGAAGTAGTTGTATCTCCATGTACCAAAACCACATCGGGCTTGCACTGTTGAAACACATCACGCATTCCAGTCAATACACGAGATGTCACATCGTACAAATCCTGACCCTGCTTCATAATATTGAGGTCAAAATCAGGAGTGACCTCAAAGATCTTAAGCACCTGGTCAAGCATCTCACGATGTTGTCCAGTTACACAAACCACCGTCTTAAAATCCTTTGGATATTTCTGAAATTCCTTCACCAAAGGGCACATCTTAATAGCTTCAGGACGTGTTCCGAAGACGAGCATTATTGTTTTCATATACTGATTTAATTATTATTGCAATAGTATTCTTTATACCACTCCGCGAACTCCCGCAATCCCTCTCTCAACGTTATCTTCGGCACAAAACCAAAATCTCTTTCCAATGCGCTCGCATCAGCGTATGTAGTCGGCACATCGCCTGGCTGCATCTGGACAAGCTTCTTATGAGCCTCAAAGTCATAATTTTTCGGCAAAACACCTGCTCTGACAAGCTCTTCCTGCAAAATCTGCACGAAATCCAACAGGTTCTCCGGCTGTCCTCCACCTATATTATATATGGCATACGGCGGAATCGGCAGTCCGTCCTCACCTATCTTACGCTCAGGCGCCTTATTCATAACCCTCACCACACCTTCAACAATGTCGTCAACAAACGTGAAGTCACGACGGCAATTTCCATAATTGAAAATCTGAATGGTCTCGCCCTTCACAAGCTTGTTAGTAAAGCCGAAATACGCCATATCTGGCCTACCAGCCGGCCCATAAACCGTGAAAAACCTCAGTCCTGTCGTCGGGATGTTGTACAATTTACTGTAGCAATGCGCAAAAAGCTCATTACTCTTTTTTGTAGCCGCATACAGGCTCACCGGGTTGTCAACCCTGTCATCCACACTGAACGGCACCTTCTTGTTGCCACCGTAAACAGAACTCGAACTGGCATAAACCAAATGCTGTACAGGGTAGTGTCGGCAAGCTTCGAGAATATTGTAAAATCCGATGATATTGCTCTGAATATAAGCGTCAGGGTTCTCGATGCTGTAGCGAACACCGGCCTGGGCCGCCAAATTCACAACAATATCAAACTTGTGCTCAGCAAACAATTTGTCAATCAAGGCCTTATCCGCCAAATCACCCTTAACGAAATGATATTGGTGCTCAGGGTGTTCTTGAGCTTTGCCTGCAATAACATTAAGCCGGTAATCCTTGAGACTTGGATCATAATAGTTGTTCATATTATCCAATCCCACTATATTCACAGGCTGCTTTCCGTCAAGCAACCTCATAACAAGGTTTGAACCTATAAATCCAGCCGAACCGGTAACTAATATGTTCATGGTTTTAAGTCTTTATTTCCGACTTTCATTCTCTTTAATAATTCTCTTTCTTCAACTCGAAATACGACTGCGGATGGTTACAGACAGGACATATCTTTGGAGCTTTCTTTCCAACAACGATATGACCGCAGTTGGAGCACTGCCACACCATGTCGCCCTCACGTGAGAAGACCAGACCTTCCTCGATGTTCTCCAACAGCTTACGGTAACGAGCCTCATGCTCTTTCTCGATGGCACCCACCATGCGGAACTTCGCCGCAATCTCCTTGAAGCCTTCCTCTTCGGCCTCTTTTGCCATGCGGTCGTACATGTCAGTCCATTCATAGTTCTCACCGTCTGCAGCATCGGCCAGATTAGCTTCTGTGCCAGGTATCTCACCATCATGCAGATACTTGTACCAAAGCTCAGCATGTTCCTTCTCGTTGCCTGCCGTCTCTTCAAAAATCTTTGAAATCTGCACATAGCCGTCCTTCTTGGCCTTTGAGGCGAAGAAAGTGTATTTGTTGCGTGCCATCGACTCCCCTGCAAAAGCCTCGAGGAGGTTCTTTTCTGTCTTTGTTCCTTTAAGATCCATAATTTTATACTTTTTTTAAATTAATAAATATATTTTACCTATGACCAAAATTAACAACCATTATCTGACAAACGTCTCTGAGTTTATCTCTTCCTTCATCTCCTCAATCACCTTCAACAGATACTGTCCATACTGATTTTTCAGCATCGGCTGGGCCAACTCACGCATCTTTTCCTCTGTAATCCAGCCGTTGCGGTAGGCGATGCCTTCCAGACAGGCTATCTTCAACCCTTGGCGCTTCTCGATAACCTCAACAAATGTTGACGCTTCTGAGAGACTGTCATGCGTGCCCGTGTCAAGCCAAGCGAAGCCACGACCCAATGTCTGAACTTTCAGATCACCATCTTTCAGAAACTCCTGGTTGACAGTCGTAATCTCAAGCTCTCCACGTGCCGACGGCTTTATCGATTTTGCAATATTTACAACTTTATTAGGATAAAAATACAATCCCACTACAGCATAGTTGCTCTTCGGATTCTTAGGTTTCTCCTCTATGCTCAGACAATTGCCGTTTTTGTCAAACTCAGCCACGCCATATCTCTCAGGATCCGCCACCCAATAACCGAAAACCGTAGCTTTTTTATTATTCTCCGCTTCTTTAACCGCCTCTTTCAAAAGTTTCGTAAATCCACTTCCATAGAAAATATTGTCGCCTAACACCAAACAGGCACAATCGTCACCAATAAATTTCTCACCTATTATAAATGCTTGTGCCAAACCATCTGGTAAGGGCTGTTCGGCATACTCGAAATGCACCCCGTAATCACTTCCGTCGCCTAAAAGCCTTTTAAAACCCGGCAAATCAAAAGGTGTGGAAATGATGAGAATATCCCTAATGCCAGCCAACATCAAAGCCGAAATCGGATAATACACCATCGGCTTGTCGTAAATCGGCAGAAGCTGCTTACTCACACCCTTCGTTATTGGATAAAGACGTGTGCCAGAGCCACCAGCGAGAACTATTCCTTTCATTGTTTTACCTATTATTATAATCTTCCGTCAATTACATTTCCTGGTAGCCTTCCGGGTTTTGTCTTTGCCAGTTCCAGCTGTCACGTACCATATCTTCAATTCCAAATCTGGCTTCCCAACCAAGCTCGGCTTTGGCCTTGGCAGGATTGCAATAGCATGTTGCTATGTCACCTGCACGACGCGGCTTGATGCTATATGGAATATCCACCCCGTTGACAAGGATAAAAGCTTTTACCATATCCAAAACGCTGTAACCACGACCGGTACCCATGTTGTAAATACCCAAACCGCATTTACGCTCGATGGCTTTTAAAGCGGCCACATGACCGTTGGCGAGGTCGCATACATGTATATAATCACGCACCCCAGTGCCGTCGTGCGTCGGATAGTCGTTGCCAAACACACCCAGCTCTTTGCGTTTGCCCACTGCCACCTGAGTAATGAATGGCATCAGGTTATTAGGTATACCGTTAGGGTCCTCTCCAATTCTGCCGCTCGGATGCGCGCCGACAGGGTTGAAATAACGCAAAAGCACCACATTCCAATCGGGATCGGCTTTCTGTATATCCATCAGCACCTGCTCCAACATGCTTTTTGTCCAGCCGTATGGGTTGGTGCATTGCCCCTTGGGACAATTTTCAGTAATCGGCATCTCGGCAGGATCTCCATAAACAGTGGCACTGCTGCTGAATATGATGTTTTTGCAGCTATGTTTGCGCATCACATCAACCAGTGTGAGCGTGCCTGCGATGTTGTTTTCGTAATACTCCCACGGCTTCCCCACACTTTCGCCTACGGCTTTGAGACCGGCAACATGTATGCAGGCATCAAACTGGTGCTCCGCAAACACTTGTTCAAGCCCTTCACGGTCACGAATGTCCACTTTGTGGAATGGTATTTCATCAACACCCGATATCTCCGCAACTCGCTTGAGAGCTATAGGGTTGCTGTTGCTGAGGTTGTCGACCACCACCGCCCTGTGACCAACCTTGTATAGCTCTATTATAGTATGGGAGCCAATGAATCCTGCTCCGCCAGTTACTAAAATATTCATTTAATCTCTCTTGAAAATATCTCTTGTATAGACTTTCTCTTTAACATCGTCGAGACAAGAGTCGTAACGGTTGGCGATGATAGCCTGCGACTGGGCCTTGAATTTTGCCAAGTCGTTGACTACCAACGAGCCGAAGAATGTGGTGCCGTCTTCCAGAGTCGGCTCGTATATGATGACTTTGGCGCCTTTTGCCTTCACGCGTTTCATCACGCCCTGAATCGAGCTCTGACGGAAATTGTCGGAGTTCGACTTCATCGTCAAGCGGAACACGCCGATGGTGATGTCTTCCTCCCTGCTTTGGTCATACTGCGAAGAAGCTGTGTAATAACCAGCCATCTTCAGCACTTGGTCGGCGATGAAATCCTTACGGGTGCGGTTGCTCTCGACGATGGCGCTCATCATGTTCTGAGGCACGTCAGCGTAGTTTGCGAGAAGCTGCTTGGTGTCTTTTGGCAGGCAATATCCGCCATAGCCGAACGACGGGTTGTTATAGTGCGAGCCGATACGTGGGTCAAGACAGATGCCATCGATAATAGCTTGAGTATCAAGACCTTTTACCTCGGCGTAGGTATCAAGCTCATTGAAATATGAAACACGCAACGCAAGGTAAGTGTTTGCGAATAGTTTCACTGCCTCAGCTTCTTTCATTCCCATGAAAAGTGTTGGGATATCTGTCTTAATGGCTCCTTCCTGAAGAAGCTTTGCGAACGTCCTTGCTTTTTCCTCAAGATTGACGCTCACCATCTTCTTAATCGCTTTATTCTCAATATCAAAGCCTTCAATATCTTTCGGATAACCGACGATGATTCTTGAAGGATAGAGGTTGTCGTACAATGCCTTGCTTTCACGCAAAAACTCTGGCGAAAACAGAAGATTGAACTTCTTCACACCTTTGGCGGCATATTTCACGTAAAGGCTGCGCGTATAACCCACTGGGATAGTCGATTTTATCACCATCACGGCATCCGGATTGACGCTCAAAACGAGGTCAATCACTTCCTCAACATGACTAGTGTCGAAGAAGTTTTTCATCGGATCGTAGTTGGTTGGAGCTGCAATGACAACAAACTCCGCATTTTTGTATGCCGAGGCACCGTCGAGAGTCGCTGTGAGGTCGAGAGGTTTCTCTGCAAGATACTTTTCAATATACTCATCCTGAATAGGCGATTTCTTGTTGTTGATTAGTTCAACTTTCTCCGGCACGACGTCGACTGCCGTGACGTGGTTATGCTGCGCCAGCAACGTGGCTATACTCAAACCGACGTAACCTGTTCCTGCTACTGCGATGTTCATAATGTTACTATTAATTCGTCATTTCGAGCGAAACGAAGTGTAGTCGAGAAATCACCGGCATTTGAATGTTTCGGAATAATTGTTTGGCGGTGATTTCTCCATTTCGCTCCGCTACAGTCGAAATGACTTATGAAATTTGTGTTTTTCTTCTTTGACTTCGATTCTCTCAACATCGGAGGCCTTGAGTGTCTGCGTGGCGACGGCAGCCACTCCTTCGATATGCACCACAACTCGTTTCTCATGGCGGTTCGGCATCCTTACAAAGATGCCTTCAACGCCTTCGAAATGACCTGTCAGAACCCTCACTCGGTCACCCTTGCGTAAGTCGATGTTCGGGTCGACCGGCTTTGAGCCCGTGGTGCTCGCCACCTTCATGAAATCAGACATCTGCTTGTCGGGCACATACTGCGGCACACTCATCATGCCACTGTCGTCCTTGCCCATTATGAATCGGAGATAGTCAAGTTTCCCTTGCTTTAGCTTTAAAATGTTTTCGTATGAATCATGGATGAAGATGTAGTTGTGCACCAGCGGCTCCGTCTTCCATCCGATTGAAACCCCATTCTCGTTGCGGATCCTCGTCCTTATTGTAGGCACATAATGCTCAATTTTCAACTCCTCCAACACCTTCGATGCCGTTATCTCACGCTGATATGTGACACGCAACACGTACCACGCCACCTCTTTTTTTTCAATGATATTCATTATAATAACAAAAGGTACAGTTTTTGAACCGAGTACACCTCGGGGACATCGAAACCTCCTAATCTATTGGATTTCAATCATTTACAATAACGCTATGGGATTTTTCACCAGTTATGACCTATTATACGATGCCAATCTTAAGCGAAAAACTATCACTTGCAAAGTTAAGCAATTATTAGATAGGTTTTACAAAAATTTGCAAAAAAAATTAAGGCATCAGAAACGACACCTTAATTTTCCAGTTGCCCAACCAGGGTTCGAACCTAGACTTTACTGATCCAGAGTCAGTCGTGTTGCCAATTACACCATTGGGCATTTCCGACCGCAAAATTACACATATTTTTTATTCGTGCGACAAAAATTTTGTTTTTTTCTTAACTATCTGATATTCACTGACTTGCCAAGACGATTCACCATATTTTTGCATCTCTTCGGCTATCTCAGGATGCTCCGTGATGTAGTTTTTTTTCTCTTTTTCACTGTATCGGTACAATCCTTTTTGCCCCTCCGACGGCTTGTTGATGAAAAGCCACTCATCGTCAAGCACCCCATACTTGTCGTCGCCCATGAAATAGACAAACCGCCGCTCTTCTTTCAACAAATCTATTCCAAAAGTGTTATTGACATAATTTTTGCCTAAAACACCCATCACCGTAGGGAAGACATCCATCTGGCTCGCAATGGACCCATTTTCAACAGCTTGCAAGTGCTTCGGCATATAAAACACCAAAGGCGTATGGAAATAGCTCAAAGGAATTGAATAGTCGGTGTCCAATACTGCTCCGTGGTCGGCGACAAAGACGAACAAAGTGTTGTCGAACCATGGTCTCTCCGACGCCATCTCAATGAAACGGCGCAACGACCAGTCGGCGTATTCCGTTATCTGATAGCGTATGTCCTCGCTGCGTGGCTCGAAATAGTCGGGGACATAGAACGGACCATGGTCGGAGGCGGTCATCATGGTAGCACAGAAAGGCCTGTTATTACTGGCCATCTCGTCGAAAATAGGCATGGCGAAACGAAACATGTAATCGTCCGGCACACCGAGCGTCGTCTTAACCTCTGAAACCGGATAATCGGCCTGTGAGACGATACGTTCAACGCCGTTCTGACTTAAAAATCCAGCCACATTGTCAAACTCCTTGTCATGAGTGGTGAAATAAACCGTCTGATAGCCGTTTTTCTGCAAAGTCGCCGCCAATCCGTCGTATTGCAACACCGGTATGCGCTTTAACGCCTGATTCCTGAAGATTATCGGATATGACACCGAGGTGCTGTAAATGCCACAGTAAGTGTGTGTGCCTGTAGTGTAACAATTATTGAAACTCAACGAGTTATCCATCAGCGAATCAAGAAATGGCGTGAGATTTTGCGTATTGCCGCCATGTGACGTCTTGTTGTAACTCATGCCTTCCATTATCACCACAATAACATTGTAATCGTTTGGCCACATGTCATTTCGACCGGAGCGAAGCGTAGCGGAGAAATCTCTCGTGCGAGCAATTGGAAAATCAGGATTAGGGGTTTCAATGCCCAAATACTCCTGTACATTTTTTATTGCGTCATAATCCGACATAAAGCTAACCGACTGGTTGTCAGGGTCTTTGCTGTCGAGATAGCTTCGCGCCAAAGTGAAATTCGGGTTCAAACCTAACTGGTTCAACATGGCGTTGTTGCAGAAATATGCAGTACCTACCATGATAGGCGATTTCTCATTCAGACGCCCTCTCATTCCTATAAAGACAAGCCCCCACAGCAAGACCGTATATATTCCGTATCGCCAATAATTCACCTCCTCCCATCCTGTTGAGTTTTTTAGAATTTTATTGCAAAAATACCAAAAGACAAATCCCGCACTAAGTACCGGTAACATCATTAATATATATGTCGGCTCCTCAAATATCATTTTGAAGACAAAAACACTGTCGCCTGTCGCCATCCACTCGAAGGCCGTGATGTTAAACCTGTCGAAAAATTGGTCAAAATACGGTATATCAGCTGCGCAGATTCCGAAGGTAATCGTAAAACATACAGTCAGTACTATCGTATATATTTTTTCAAAAATTCGGCATTTTGTACACCAAAATGAGCAAATTGTCAACGCTATGGTCGGTATGGCTATCACAAAACCTATTGTGACGATGTCAAAACGCACTCCCATGACGAAGGCCTGGACGACCTCCCACGCCGTGGTCTCACCTAATCTGTCGAGGTTCAAAAGCAAAAGCGCCACCCTGAAAACGAAGTAAATCGTTAAGAGGAGCAGATACAGCTTGACTGTGATTTTTACAAAAACCGGAATCTTTTTCATACACACTTCGTCATTGGAGTGTTATCTAAACAATCTTTCCACTTCTTTAATAGCATTCGGCATAGCAAATACAACGACTCTGTCTTCAGCCTCAATCTGGAACTCGCTCGTCGCTATGTAGCTTAACTCACCGCGGATGATGCCAGCGATGATGGCACCCTCAGGCACATGCAGCTTCTCGATAGGCCGCATGGTCGCAAGACAGCCGTCAGGGACAACAAACTCCACGATATCGGCATCGATGCCGCTAAGGAACTTCAACGTTGAGACGTTGTCGCCCAAGGTATACCTTACTATATAACTCGCCGCAATAAGCTTTTTATTGATGATTGTATCTATGCCGATGTTTTGTGATATGTCGATGTAGTCGATGTTTTCCACCAACGCGATGGTCTTCTTCACACCGTAAGCCTTGGCCTGCAGGCATGTGAGTATGTTCGTCTCCGTGTTTTCAGTCACAGCGATGAAGGCGTCGACACTCTTGATGCCCTCTTCCTCCAGCATGTCGACATCGCGTGCGTCCGCGTTGACCACCAGGGTGTCCGACAGGCTGCTGGTGAGCTCATAGCAACGGTTCTTGTCGCTCTCGATAATCTTGATATCCATGTCTTTCTCAAGACGTTTGGCTGTCATACGGCCCACACGTCCGCCGCCTATAATCATCACATTGCGGATGTTGACCTTCTGTTTGCCGCCCATCGACATAAGCTCTTTCACGGCATGTGGCTTGGAGATGACATACACCATATCGCCGGCCTGCAAGGTGTCGCTGCCATGTGGTATGAACGTGTTCTGGCGGCGGTGTATTGCCACGGGACGGAAATCGAGGTGCTTGAAACGCTCCCCTATCTCGTCAAAAGTCTTCCCGATGACGTAAGCCTTCTCATCGAGTTTCATCATATACATCTCGAGCTTGCCGCCAGCGAAGTCGTATGCCTCTGTAGCACCAGCCTGCTTGAGCAATGAAACAATCTCCTGTGCCGCGATGTCTTCAGGCGACACTATGCCGTCAATGCCGAGGTCCTGGTAGATACGCCAAGCCTCCTGCCCTATGTTTTCCATAGTGTTGACACGTGCTATCACTCGTTTCGCACCCAGCTTCTTGGCAAGGATGCCCGTCAGCAGGTTGATGTGCTCGTCGTGAAGCACCGCTATTACCATGTCGGCCTTCTTCACGTTGGCTTTCTGCAAAGTCTTGATCGAGGTCGAGTCGCCAGCAATGGTCATGAGGTCGGAATGCGACTCCATCATCTTGAGCAGCTCCTCGTGAGGGTCCACGATAGTGATGTTATGGTCGCTGTGCTCCAGAGCTTCCGCCAAGTGCAAGCCCACTTCACCGTCTCCAGCAATAATTATGTTCATACTGTTTAGTCTTACGCGTTTTACATTCTAAACCCTAAAGTGAAAACCACCGAACTGGCTTTTGACGACGCATCATTGTAATGCAACTCCATCTCCTGGCTGTCAGTGGACCCCTGCGGCAAATAAGGATGTCGGGTCTTGAGAACGTCAGTGAAGCCGTAGACATAACGGGCCGACAGAAACAATGTATCGAAGAAATAAAAAGTCAAACCACCCAGAGCACTGAAATTCAATGGGTTATAGTCTTTATTGGCATGATAGACAACAGTTTTGTGGCTGATGCCGCGTTTGGTGTCTTTGATATCTCTGAAACAAAAGCTTGGCATCACTCCCAAATCGATAGTCAGCAGGTTGTTGACAACATACAACTTCGCCATGAGAGCACCGCTGAAGTCGCTCATTTTCAGGTTCGCAGTATAGTCATAGACCTGCACCTGATCGTCGGTAAGGTCATGCTGTTCAACGGTTCCCGTCATTTTATAACCATATTGGTTAAAGATCAGTTCAAACTGTAAACTGAAAAAGTCGTTGGCCTTATATTCGAAAAGCCCGCCCAAGGTAAAACCACCGTTAGGATGAATTTTCGCATTGGTAACAGGCAGATACGACATGGTATAGGTGTCGTCGGGCATAGCGGTAGTGTAAACCTCACTGTCATCATAGTAAAACTCGCTGCCAATGTTCATCATGTTCACACTGCCACCAGCATAAACGCCATAATGAATCTCCTGTGCCAAAACATTGATGCTGAATAACATGGCAATGCCAATCGAAATTAATAACTTTTTCATTTTTTAAAAAATTTTTCTGCAAAATTAATGAAAAAATAATAAAAGTAGTATTTTTGTGAGATTTTTTAATGATTTTTTATGAATTTGAAGATAAGTTGCATCCAAAACGACGTTATAACACGCAATCCTGAAGCTAACCGCCGTCATCTCGACGAGATGCTGAAAAGCGTTGAAAACACTGACATTATCGTGTTTCCTGAGACATTCACAACAGGTTTTCCTGCCGACCCGAACGAGTTTGCTGAAGAGGTCGGAGGCCCGACTATGCAGTGGATGCGCGAGAAGGCTGCGGAGAATAATTGCGCTGTATGCGGCACTATCATATTGAAAAACAACGGCTTTTACAACAGCTTTATCTGGATGGAGCCCGACGGGAGATATCACCTTTATAATAAAAGGCATCTTTTCACCATGGGCGGTGAGATCGGGCTGAACCGGGGCGAGGAACGAATCACCATCGAGTATAAAGGCTGGCGAATCAGACCGTTTGTGTGCTACGACATGCGTTTCCCGGTGTGGAACCGCAATAGCTTCAAGGACGGTAAATATGAATACGATCTGGCTGTTTTCACCGCTGAATGGCCAGAGAAGAAATCAGAGGTGTGGAATACGTTATTGAGAGCGAGAGCCATTGAAAATCAAGCATATATCGTTGGCGTGAACCGTGTCGGAATCGACGACAGCAACATTAAATACAAAGGCGAGTCCATGATTCTGAACATGAAAGGCCGTGTGGTGGCACAGGCCACGGAAGACGAGTGCGTGGTGACCGGCGAAATCAACATGGAAGACTTGGTGGCGTTCAGAGAATACTTCCGGGTCGCTAAGGATTGGGATTGACCTTCTTTGTCCGCGGATGATGGAAACAGTCATTCCAGACCATCCACATCAGGAAAATCACTACGTAAAACATTATCTTGAAGATGACATCGTGAGCAAGGGCAAAGTCGTGTGGAAATGGCTTTAAAAACAGGCAAATCCCGACGATTCGCACCACGTTGGTGAACTCCACTATGACCAAACCGAGCGGTATATACCATGCCTTGTGTTTCCACGGACCAGGGAAGAGAAGCATCAGGAAAAGCCAATGCATCCACTGCTTCAAACTGGTACATTCAGGGGCTACAGTAACACAAGAATATGCGTCTTCGTTGTTCAAAAAGTATATCGACTGGCCTTGGGTGACGAAATCAAATTTGAAGATGCGGTCCAACACCCAAGTGCTCTGGTCAAAAAGCAGAGCCGACGCCCATGCGAAGAGCTTGTCGATGGTGCCTTTTATCGGCCAGTAATCCATGTATTCGTTCCAGATGACATACAGGATATGGAAGCTGAAAATCAGCACGAAAAACAGTCCGACATCCACCAATGCCTGGTTTTTAGGATTGTTGCAAAACTCTTTTATTTTTTCTTTGGTTATCATTCTGCCGAAATTTCCTTTAACGTTGCCTGATACGCCGTAAACACATTAGCCCTTGAAATATACCCGAGATATTTGCCGTTTTCAACGATAACTATATTGTATTTATGCGATTCTTCGAATTTTTTCACTATGCTCTCCATCGACTCGTCGGCATTGATTACATAATCGGGGTACACCATGATTTTCTCGACAGAGGTATTGTACAGACTCGTGTCGAACATGAATTTCCGCACGTCGTCAAAGAGGATATGCCCTTTAAAATCACCGTTTTCAGCCACAACCGGGAAGATGTTTCTCGATGATGAAGCTATGATTTTCACCAAATCACCCAAGGTTTTGTCAGGGCTTATCGTAGAAAAGTTTGTCTCTATCAAGTGATTGGAAGTCATCATGTTAAGGATTGTTTCATCCTTGTTAAACGACACTTTCACCCCTTTTTCCGCTATGCTTCTTGTATAAATCGATTCGGTGAAGAACACTCTGTTGACGGCCAACGACAGTGCCGACACTATCATCAACGGCACCATCAGCGAGTAACCGTTGGTGATTTCAGCTATGAGGAAGATGCCTGTCAGTGGGGCATGCAACATACCTGCGATGAGTCCACTCATGCCCACAAGAGCAAATTTCGACACATCGAGGTTACCAATACCCAAATTATTGATTATCAATGCATAGACCATACCTGTCATGGCACCGAGGAACAATGCCGGAGCAAAGGTGCCGCCCACACCGCCTGCCGCGAATGTGAATGAGGTAGCGAATGCCTTGCACAGAATTATCAAAACAAAAATCAGTATTACGACCCAGATGTTATCGCTAAACGGCTCAAACATGGTGCCTTGTAGAATATCAGAGGCTTGTCCGTTCAATGCGGCGTTGATGGTCTCGTAACCCTCACCGTAAAGCGCCGGAAACACATATATCAAGGCACCCAATCCAAGCGATGCTATTATAAAACGCAGCCATGGATTGGTGAATTTCTTGAATTTCTTGTCGATATCGAAATAAATCCTCATGAAATAGGCCGAGACCAGTCCCACCACAAGACCCAAACCCACGTAGTACAGCGAGTTAGACGGTATGAACGACTCCACAATAGTGATATCGTATTCGAAAGCGCGGCCGAGGAAATAATATGAAGTGAGAATTGCAACAAATGCTGATATAATAATAGGTATAAGAGCCGTCATGGAGATATCTATCATGAAGACCTCCATTGCAAATATGACACCAGTGATTGGTGCCTGGAAGATGGCCGCCAGTGCCGATGCGCCACCCATGCCTATCAACACGTTGATTTGCTTTTGGTTAAGCTTCAGGAGCTGTCCTATATTGGAGCCAATGGAGCCGCCTGTCGACACCGAAGGACCTTCCAAACCGACCGAACCGCCGAAGCCTACAGTCAACGCACTGGTGATGATTGAAGAGAACGTGGTGTAAGGCCTCACAATGCCTTTATTTCGTGAAAGCGCATAAAGCAAACCAGGGATTCCATGACCTACCTCTCTTCGTATTATATATCGTATCACTATAATCGTCAATAAGATACCTATTGCAGGCAAAACAAAGAACATGATATCAACACTGCGGTCAAAATGACGCAGATAAAAGAAGAAATCACGTATCGTATGAGCCAACAACTTTATCAACACGGCAGCCAATCCCGCCAAAAAACCTGTCGGGATAGCCAAAATTATCATCAAACGACGGTCGGAAAGATGAGCTAACCGCCACATATTCAATGACTTAAAAAATAATCTTGCCCGTGTCTTCAATCTTAATCTCATATCGCAAAAATAAAAAATGATTTTTAACTTTATATATATTTTATTAAAAAATTTAGTATTTTTGCAAAACTATTCAACGTCATTTCGAGCGAAACGAAGTGGAGTCGAGACCCGAGTAAAGCGAGAGCTTTCACCTTTGGTGAAAAAATCACCGCCATTTGAATGTTGCTGAACAAATTGTTAGCCGGTGATTTCTCCATTTCGCTACGCTACAGTCGAAATGACGGGGGAATGAATGTTATGCAGATAATCAGCTATAATGTGAACGGAATCCGCGCTGCAATTTCGAAAGGATTGCTCGAGTGGTTGGATGGTGTCTCACCCGATGTCGTTTGTTTTCAAGAACTTAAGGCGACACCCGACCAGATTCCTGTGATGGAGATTGAGGCGATGGGATATCATTGTTACTGGTTTTCGGCAAAGAAAAAAGGCTATAGCGGCGTCGGCATTTTGTCGAAAAAAGAGCCTGACAACGTGGTTTTTGGCATGAACAACCCTCTTTACGATGACGAAGGACGATTTTTGAGGGCTGACTTCGGTGATTTGTCGGTGGTAAGCGTATATCATCCGTCGGGAACCACAGGCGAGGAACGTCAGGACTTCAAGATGGAGTGGCTCGACTTCTTCCGCAGTTATGTCAACGAGTTGCGTAAAACGCGTCCCAACCTCGTGCTTTCAGGCGATTACAACATCTGCCACGAAGCCATCGACATCCATGACCCGATACGCAACGCCACCAGCTCAGGATTCCTGCCGGAAGAACGACAGTGGTTCACCGACTTCCTCAGCGACGGCTACATCGACAGCTTCCGTACGCTCTGTAAAGAGCCTAACCATTATTCATGGTGGAGCTATCGTGCCAAAGCAAGGGAGAACAACAAAGGCTGGCGCATTGATTATCATATACTTACAGATTCGTTGAAAGACAACCTGGTGAGAGCGGCAATACTTCCGGATGCAAAACATTCGGATCATTGTCCGATATTTGTGGAAATAAAATAAAAGGAAATATATAATGGAAGAATTACTGAAATGGTTTGAAGACCACAGAGAACAACTTATCGCCAACATCCCTTACTACATATTGGCGTTAATCGGATTGATCCTTTTGATTTGGTTAATCTGGTACTTCAAATCGAAGAGAAGACGTCGTCATTTCAGATTCCATTGGCATCATTTCACGTATGCCATTGGTCTTAGAAAAATCATGTCACGTCATTATGTTGGCAGAGTCCACGTGCACGAAAATTTCGACCCGCTCGTCGACTTCCTGCCGCACAAACACATCATTTTCAACAAAGAAACGCTCGAAGAGCCGAACCTCGTAAGAAAACAGGTGCTGTTCAAGCTTTACAAAATCGCCGACAGCCTCCCGGAGGGTGTTAACCTCAAGATTTACAAGACATTCCGTTCAAGGACCAAGATGAACGAGGCTTTTGAGGCAGTCATCAAGGAAGTGATGGAAAAGAATCCTGAGATTGGCCGTCACGAGGCCATGAAGCTGGCTAAGTACAAGACCGACGACCCGAAAGGCAGCATGGGCGGTCACGAGACAGGCGGTGCAGTCGACGTGGCGTTGTGCGATGATAACGGCAACGATCACAACTACGGTACCAAGTTCCACGAATACAACGACTTCACATTCACTTACAGCAGCCATATCACCAAGGAACAGAAGCAGAACCGTAAGAAACTCGTGAAACTCATGAAACGTCAAGGTTTTGTAAACTTCCCAGGCGAGTGGTGGCATTTCTCATACGGCGACCGCATGTGGGCTGCCTACAAAGGCAAACGCGACGGTGGCATCTATGGCTCTGCTGAGACGGAAATGGGCGGTCACTACGGCTTCACCATCCCTGTCAACAGAACAGTCCACGAGACACATCACCATTATCAAATGTAATCCGATGGAAGTGGCGGCGTTGGTATCGGGCGGAGTGGACAGCTCCGTGATAGTGCCTCTTCTGAAAGAACAAGGCATCGAGCCGCATATTTTCTATATCAAGATTGGCCTCGAAGGCAAGGAAGACCTGATGGACTGCCCAGCCGAAGAAGACATCGAAATCACCACTTTCATAGCGAAAAAATACGGCTGCAAGTTCGACATCATCGACCTGCAGAAAGAATATTACGACCGTGTGGCGGCTTACACCATGGACTCGGTGCGCAAAGGACTCACTCCCAACCCCGACGTGATGTGCAACCGCTTCATCAAGTTCGGTGCTTTCGAAGAGAAGGCAGGCTACATGTTTGACCGCATCGCCACTGGACACTATGCAAAGCAATGGATTGACAATGAAGGAGTTGCGTGGCTCGGCACCGCTGTCGACACCTTCAAAGACCAGACTGATTTCCTGGCAAGGATTACATACCCACAGCTTAAGAAAGCGATGTTTCCGATAGGTGACATCCCGAAGAGCGATGTGCGTAAAATGGCCGAGAAATATGGACTTCCGAGTGCACAACGTCATGATTCTCAAGGTATTTGCTTCTTGGGGAAAATCAACTACAACGACTACATCCGCGAATATGTCGGTGAAAAAGAAGGCGACATCATAGAGCTTGAGACGGGCAAAAAACTCGGCAAGCACAAAGGATTCTGGTTCCACACCATCGGTCAGCGCAAGGGCTTGGGCTTAGGCGGCGGCCCATGGTTCGTGGTGAAGAAAGACACTGAAAACAATATCGTTTATGTGTCGCAAGGCTACGACCCTGAGGCACAATACACAAACATCATCGAATTGGCTGATGTCCAGACGATGAACCCTGTCATCAAATTCGTTGAAGGTCAAAATGTCAGATATAAAATACGTCATCAGCCTGAGTTCCGCACCGGGACATTGAGCATCACATCCAAAGGCTTGACAATTCATTCGGATGTGATGATATCGGGAGTTGCGAGTGGTCAGTTCGGGACGATTTATGACGAGAAAGAACCGGTGGTTCTTGGTTCGGGCGTGATAGAGTGATTGCTCTTTTTGGTTTCTCGCAGATTTCGCAGATTACACAGATAATTCTTCCTAAACATTTATTTCCCAGATGGCTCGCTAAAGCGAGTTGCAGATTACGCTGATAATCTATTGCTAAAATCTGCTTTATCTGCTTTATCTGCGTAATCTGCGAGAGATAAACTATTCAGCGACAGTTTCCGCTACTTTTTTCCAGCCAAGGAGCACCATAACGAATTCAACGATGAAGCAGATTCCTGCGAGAATCGTACCAACAACAGGGATGATGCTAAAAACACCTCCTGCTATACCGATAATCATGGCTATGAACAACATCTTCATACCTTCTTTGCCAACGAATGTCTCCGACTTCTTAAGGCCGTTGTAGCCCATAAGCATGAATACACATGACACTATGACTGCGAGTGGTCCGAGAATCCATCCGACTACCGGCACAAATCTTAGCATGATTGCCAGAATATGAAGCAAGACACCATTGCACAAATACTTGGCAAACGGGACATCGGCCGGTTCAACCAAGGATTCCATGTCTTTAAGTCTGATGAAGAATGCTATGTAACCTGAAGCGACGCACACATTAGCAATATTGACAATCCAGCCCAACAGCGGGATAAAGCTGAACAATGCTGATGCCATGCCCGCAATTGCGAACAACATGACGTTTTTGTAAATCGCCTCAGTGGTGCGATTCCACAACTGAATTTTACTCGTTTCCATAATGTAATTTTTTAGTTAATAATGAGTTAATTGCGCAACAAAATTAAACACAATAATTTACAATTCCAAATTTTTTTTTGTTTTTTCACAAAAAATGAGGGGACGCGCTCCGCGCGTCCCCTCATTATCTAATGTCTAATATCTAATATCTAAAGACTAACGACTAATTAATCCTCATCTTTCTTTGACTCCTCGTAAGCCTTCAACAGCTTGGTCTGGACATCGGCAGGTACCTGGGCGTATTCAGCGTAAGCCATTGTGAATGAACCACGGCCTGAGGTGAGTGAGCTCAATGATGTTGAATAACGGTCCATCTCTGCGAGCGGCACTCTTGCGCGGATAATCTGGTAGTTTCTGTCTGAATCCATACCCATGATGATGGCGCGACGACCTTGGAGGTCTGTGTTGACAGCACCCATCATATCTTCTGGCATGCGGACTGTGAGGTCGTAGATAGGTTCCATGATCTTCGGGCCAGCTGCCTTAAATGCGATTGAGAATGCCATACGGCCTGCAATCTTAAATGCCATTTCATTTGAATCGACCGGATGCATCTTACCATCGTAAACGTAGACGATGATGTCACGTGCGTATGAACCTGTCAGAGGACCCTCTTCCAAACGCTCGTTGATACCTTTCAGGATAGCTGGCATGAAACGTGCGTCGATAGCGCCACCGACGATGCAGTTCTTGAAGATGAGCTTGCCGCCCCATGGGAGGTCGTACTCCTGTGTGTCACGGACCTGGAGGTCTGTCGGGTCGGTGTAGCCTTCATAGTAAGGAGCCAAGCGCATATGAACCTCACCGAACTGACCTGAACCACCTGACTGTTTCTTGTGACGGTAGTCACCGTTAGCCGACTTGGTGATGGTCTCTCTGTAAGGAATCTTAGGTGATGTGAACTCAACAGCGATCTTGTGGACGTTGTCGAGGTACCATTTGATTGTATTGAGGTGATATTCACCCTGGCACTGGAGGATGTTCTGTTTCAACTCGCGTGACATACCTGTGATGATGGTCGGGTCTGTCTTGTGCATATCGTTGAGGATACCGCCGAGTTTTTCGTCTTCCTGTGAGTTGACAGCTTTGATAGCGACTGAGAAGATAGGTGTCGGGAACTGGATAGCCGGGAATGCTGCTTCTGCAACCTTTGCATCCACGAGGCTGTCGCTCACGCGCACGTCTTTCAACTTGATTGTCGAGATGATATCGCCAGCGCAGGCTTTCTCCACTCTCTCGCGGTTCTTACCATTGGAAACGAGGAGCTGTGAGATACGCTCTTTGTTGCCTGTACGTGGGTTGATGAGGTCCTGAGCTTCTGAGATGGTGCCGCCGTAGATACGTGCCATAGCGACATCACCGACGTTCTGCTCGTTAGAGATCTTGAAGAAGAACATTGCGGCAGGATCGTTCACGCTGTTGTGGAACTCTGTGCCGTTCTCAGCTTTGATAGGTGTAACGTGTGCCGGTGATGGGCAAGCGTTGACGATGAATTCGAGAAGACGTGTCACGCCAGCGCCGCTCTTTGCTGCACCGCAGATCACTGGGAACATCTCGCGTTTTGCAATACCCATGCGGATACCTTTTTCCATATCTTCCTCTGAGAGTGTGCCTTCATCGAAGAATTTCTCCATCAAAGCATCATCGCCTTCTGCAGCGTGCTCGATAAGCTCGTTGTGGAGCTCTTCGGCCTTGTCGGCGAGGTTTGCAGGGATGTCCTGAACCTCAGGAGCGCCGTTGCCGTTCTTGAAGACGAGCATCTTCTTCATGATGAGGTCGATGACAGCGTTGAAGCCTTCACCTGCGTTCACTGGGAACTGGATCGGAGTGACCTTGTCACCGAAATATTCCTTCAACTGATGGATGGTGTCGTCGAAGTTGGCGTTGTTATGGTCGAGCTGGTTCATGAAGAACACCACCGGTTTGTTTGTGTTGGCAGCGTGTTTCCATGCGTTCTCTGTAGTGGCCTCAACACCTGACTGTGAGTTGACAGTGAACACTGCTGTGTCGGCGGCGGTCAGACAAGCGACGATATCGCCAGAAAAATCGCTAAAGCCAGGAGTGTCCAAGATGTTGATTTTCTTGTCGTTAAAGATTGTGTAGCATAAGCTTGCGTTAACAGAGATACCGCGTTCCATTTCGATTGGGCGGTAGTCTGACACTGTGTTCTTACTGGTAGTGTCGCCTTTTCTGTTGATGAGCTTGCCTTCGAAAATCATGTTTTCTGCAAGCGTGGTCTTTCCGGATTTCGCAGCTCCAATGAGAGCGATGTTACGGATGTCGTCTGTCTGAAATACCTTCATTTTCTTAAAATTCTATATTTATTAATACTTTTTTCCAATGTGGGTGCAAAATTACAAAAAAAATTCGGTACCACCTATGATTAATAAGAAAATAATTTTTTCTCACAGAATCAAGCCCTTAACTACCTTAAGCGGCAGCCTTAATGGCTTTAACGGCTTTAAAGCCATTAAGGCTGCCGCTTAAGGGGTTTAAGGATTACAGTCGAAATGACGTGTGGACTTGCTTCCACTGCTCATCCGTGAGCTTCGCACCGATGTTTTGTATCACGTTTTCAGCAAGACAATTGCCCAATTCGCCGCATTTTTTCAAGTCATAACCGAATATCAAGCCTGCAAGAAAACCGGCTGCATACATATCACCGGCACCCGTTGTGTCAACAACATTGACTTTGTTAACTCCAACCTGAACTTTTTCAGCACCTCGTTTGATGAGCGAGCCTCTCTTGCCGACTTTAACCACAGCTATCTCACAATTCTTTGCGATAAACTCGAGAGCATCCTCAGGGGTGCTGTGTGTCAACGCCTTAGCCTCTTCTTCATTGGCGAAAACGATGTCGATGTGAGGCAAAAGATTCATCAAAAAGTCGCGGTTTTCTTCGACGACATTGTACGATGCGAGGTCGAGGACAACCTTGCAGTCAGCTTGTTTCGCGAGCTTAATGGCTTTCTCGAAAAGCGGACGGTTGGCGATAAGATAACCCTCCACATAACAGTAGTCCCAGCCTTTGAAAAGGTCCATAGTGAGATGGTTTTCATTGAGCATGACAGCCGCACCCAAATTGGTAGCGAAAGTTCTCTCACCATCAGGTGAAATGAAAACGTTTGCTATTCCTGAAGGCACGTCGCCATGAAACATGACAGGCTTCACTCCGACCGATTTCATGGCATCGTCGAAGAATTTTCCGACTCTGTCATTGCCAGTAAATCCTATAAACCCCGTCTCCACACCGCATTTTGCCAAGCCGTGGATGGTGTTTGCCGCCGAGCCGCCTGGAGCCATCGATTTCTCATACTTCTCCAAAGCGTTACCTATCTTCTCAGAGACGTCGTTGCCAACGAGTTGCATCGAGCCCTTCGGCAGCCATAACTCATTGAGAATGTTGTCGTTGTCAATCCTCGTCAAAACATCGACGAGAGCGTTTCCAATACCTAAGACTTTTTTCATATATTTTTTCTATTTAATTTTTCACGCAGAAATTACAGACATAGCAGAAACATGTTTTCATCATTTCGAGCGGAACGCAACGAAGTGAAGTGTAGTCGAAATGACAGGAACAAAAAAAAGAATGAAAACCTCGTGGTATCCATTCTCTCAATTAATAACATGAAACATAAAAAATTACACTTTGTAATCTCTCTTGCGCCCCCTTCAGGACTTGAACCTGAGACCCCCTGATTAACAGTCAGATGCTCTAACCAACTGAGCTAAGGAGGCTAACAACGGTTTTCTCCGTTTGCGAGTGCAAAAGTACGACGTTTTTTAATACGTGCGACAAAAATTTGCACTTATTTTTAAAAAATTTTATATCTTTATGATAATCAATATGTTATTAACCAAGAATTGTCTTCCAAAGTATCGAAATATCACGCCAGACCGACCAGTTTTCATAATATTCCTTGTTGATTTTTACTTTGTCGGGCCATATTACCTCGTCATTGTAACGCAACGGGTCATCTTGCTCAGCCAAAATTTTGTCTTCATGTCGATATTTTATCGAGGCCGGACCAGTCAATCCGGGACGCATTTTGAGGATAATCCTGTCGTCGCCCTCGAGTTTGTCGGCATAACCAGGCACATCTGGACGAGGTCCCACAAAGCTCATGTCACCTATTAATATATTAATGAGCTCAAAAAACGTGTCGACTTTACTCTCGCGCAGCCATTTTCCGAAAGGCAGAATACGCTCGTCACCGGCAACAGTCACCGAGCCACCGAGTTCCGAATCATCCACCAGCGTACGTATCTTAAAGATTCTGAATAACTTAGCGTCTTTTCCGACCCTCACCTGACGATACAGGAAACTCCCCTTCGGCATCTTTATCTTATGAAGAATAAAAATAACCAGCATCACTGGCGACAAAACCACCAGCAGAATCAATGAGAATAATCTATCAAAAATATATTTTATAATCATAGTCATTCATTCATGTCATTTCGAGCGAAACGAAGTGAAGTCGAGACCTGAGCTTCAGTCGAAATGACAAGTCAATACTGCATTTTGTGCATATTCAGCACTGCCTTCACATTCCTGTTTCCAATCACCTTTCTAAACGGCAACAGCACCCTAACCATAATTCCAAACCACCATATATATCTGATTTTCAGCTTGCAATAGGCTTTTCTGAAATTGAAATTCTGCTCCAAAAACGGTTGAACATTTGAGTGCTCCGTAATGCTTCGAGCCCCGTCAACCACGTATCTGAACTTCTGATTATCAAGATAATACTCTGTCATTTTATAGAAAAAGCCATAGTATGGATACGTAGCATTGTGTTTGTATCTCGGCTCAAACCCAATCAGACCATACTCACATGAATCGCCGAAGACACGAACCGCACAAAAGCCGACCAATTCATGAGTTGCGATGTCGAAAGCACCCCAAAAATCAAAATCTTCTTTGCTGCAATTATCAAGATATGCGTTGAAAACATCCTCGTCCATTGGACGGTCGGTAACGTCATAGTCCACAAAAGTGGCTTTTAGAATAGGGTACGCCTGTTTTCTAACTAATTCTATATCAATAAGTTTAAACTCAAAGCTTCGGAATGCGTGACGCAATTTCTTCCTCTCGTTTTGCGAGTGCTCCTCCATTCCACTGAAAGTGTCTTTTATGATATACCAGAACTCTGTCTCTTCTTTGCAATCGAAATCGTATGTGTTTCTGACAAGCCAACCGCCTTTTCTCAACAATGTTTTACATTGAGAGTCAGAGAGTTGCGGCTCATCGTCAGGAGCCTTGGCAAATCTCCATGCGTGACGGTATATCTCGAAATCCGACTCAGAAAACATGTTTTTTTACTGCATTGAAGGTGTAACAAACGAAATTAAACACCGATGTTGGCAGCGAGAGCTTCTCTATCTTCCTATAAACCCTCCAGACATCGCATGCAGCCTTGAATTTGTTGCTCGAAGCAGAGCCTGGCGTTATTCTGTATTTATGCAACGGACCCGGCACCGGATAAGCGTCGAAACCTCGCTTCATGATGCTTAGCCACAACGACATGTCCTCGCTGGTTTTTATTATCGGAGTGGCGAAATGTCCTGTTTTTTCTTTGTCAACCACCACAGTTCCACAGCAGATAATGGTGTTTCTGAGGTATTTTTTATAACTAACCACGCCAGCATCTTTCACCACCCTGTTTTTGCTATTACCTTGAGCGTCAATGATTTCATAGCTTGAATAAGTGAATGCCACGTCATTTTCAAGCATATATCCGACTTGTTTTTCCAACTTCTCAGGATACCATATATCATCGCTGTCCAAAAATGCCACGAACTTACCCTTTGCACGTGCAATCGACATGTTTCTGGTCCTCGCTATGCCCTGATGCTCATCGGGTACCAAGATGCTAATCCTGTCATCCTTTATGCAGTATTTACTTACAATCTCAACACTTTTATCTGTCGAGCCGTCGTCTGTGATGAGCAGCTCCCAGTTCTGGTAGGTTTGTGCCAACACTGACTCAATGCTCTGCGCTACATAACGCTCGGCATTGTAACAAGGCATTATTATCGAAACTAACGGTTCCATCATTTCATCGCTGTAATCTGTCCTTCATCCAAGCCTTCGGTGCTCTCTTTTATGAAAATCACCTTCAAAGTCAGAAGCAAAAGCTTCAAATCCATCAAAAGCGAGCAGTTTTCAACGTATATCATATCCAACTTAAGCTTGTCGTAAGATGTGGTGTTGTATTTTCCGTATATCTGGGCGTAACCCGTCAATCCCGCCTTCACCTTCAATCTGAACTCGAATTCTGGCAGCTCCTTTACGTATTCATCAGCTATCTCAGGTCTTTCCGGACGCGGACCCACAAAACTCATGTCGCCAGCCAAAATATTGAAAAACTGCGGAAGCTCATCCAACCTGCAAGATCTGATAAATCTTCCCACAGGAGTTATACGGTCATCCTTGTCTGCTGCCAGCCTCGCCACGCCATCCTTCTCGGCATTGGGTATCATGCTTCTGAATTTCAATATCTTAAAAGTCTTACCGCCTTTGGTATATCTCGTCTGACGGTAAAAAACAGGTCCTCTGTCGTAAAGGAAAATTGCCAGCGAAACCAAAACCATAAGCGGCGAGAGCACTATCAGGCAAAAAGCGGAGAAGAAAATGTCGAAAACACGTTTTATCACTCGCTCGGCTATTGAAAGCGGGCTGTTGTTGGCCAAAACCAGCGGAGTGTCGAAAACGGCGAGCATGTCGGTGCTTCGCATGATGATATCAGAGATCTTCGGAGTAATATAAACTCTCTTCCCTTTGGCAAAACAAACCTTCAATATCTTGTTTCTCGTCTCACTCGGCACATCGTTGATCAAAACAGCGTCATAGTTGTCAACAGCGGTGCTAATCGTTTCAATATCAACATTATAGCTTATCTCGCCTGCTATATTGTATTTATCGTTTCTTGCAGCGAACTTGTCAGCCAGACTATTTTCATGATTTCCCCTGATATTCAATATTTTATAAGGAGGAAACACCTTGTAGAACAACGTCATCAGTATATATGACTCTATCGAGACAAGTATAGCCTGCACAAGGAATGTGCCCCCGTAGTAGGACATGAATTTCGGGATGTAACTCATGTAACCTGCCATCATCACTGTGACAATCAAATAGATACCGTTCGAAATCAGGAGTCCGATGATCTGTGAGATGATGACATTCGATTTCTTGTTCACCCCAATCTTGAATCCTCCGAAAAAGCTTATGAAATAGGTGATTATCAGAGCATAAATGCCCAACACCATGAAGTTTCCTTTCATGAGATAAGCCTTGTCGAGCATCACATTCAAATACTTGAACCACACATAGATATAAACCAGCAAAGCCGTCATCACCAAGATGGAATTTGCCAAAAACCGGTACCAATTCTTATATGTTTTCATGTGTTTCATACCTATTTTTTTATTATACTTATTATTTTTTCAAAATAGCGCGATGTCTGTTTTAAGAAATTACTCGGCATATTGTGTTCCCTCACGCAACGCATTCTCTCTTTCATGATTTTGCGATGCACTTTGATGCCGCTCGACGAGGTGCCGCCGCTTCGCATATTCACAAAGACATCGTTGATATACAATGTGTTGATGTCACCTTCCCAAATCATCTTCACAAACATGTCGTAGTCTGCGCAGATCGGATAATCCAAGCTGTAAAGCCCGTATTTTTCGTAGCACTCACGTTTCACATAAAACGACGGATGAGGCGGCATCTTGCCCCAGTTGAGTTTCTCGCGTGTAAAATCCTTTCCGGAGAACATGCGCACTGTCTTGCCCGTGTCATTCCAGTCGACATAGCGCACATCGGCGTAAACGCCGTCAATTGTCGGGTTTTTCGTGAATGTGTCGTTCACCGTCTCAAGAACTTTTTCGGATGCGAAGAAGTCGTCGCTGTTTAAAATGCCCACTATATCGCCTTGTGCCATCTTCACGCCTTTGTTCATCGCGTCGTATATGCCTCTATCAGGTTCCGAAACCCAGCGCAGACGGCTTTCAAACAGTGGTTCGAACTCTTTCACTATGTCCATGGTGGCATCTTTCGAGCCTCCGTCCACGATGATGTAATCCAAATCCTTAAATGTCTGATTCAGAACGCTTTGCATAGTGTCACGCAGGGTCTCTGCACTATTGTATGTCGCTGTAATTAAGGAGATTTTCATTGTTTTTCGTCTAAATAGCCTTCGAGAACGCCGCGGTTCTTATATTTGTCGAACATCATCTGCTCTTTTTTCTTTAACATATTCTTTGTCAAGCACTTAGGAATACAAAGCTTCACCCATTGCATAGCCTTGAACTTCCAGATTTTCCATTTTGGCATCTTGTAGTCAAGCCACTGGGCTGGTATGCGCCAATCTTTTCCGTACCAAAACTCCATCACGCCCTCAATGTCGGCCGGTGCCATGAATTCCAGACCTTTAAAAGTCATAACACTTTGGTTTTCAAAGAATTTTGTTGGCAACGGCTCGCCACAATTTATCATCAGCTTATCGCTATATTTTTTGAAGAAATAAATGTCGATGTATTCGTTATTCCTGATGATTGATATAAGCCCCCGATTATCCCAGCGTGCCACCTCAAAGGCATTCTCCCGCAACTCGAAAAGCATCGACAAAAACTTGTCAACATCTTGATAATCAGCGCCTAAGTCAATGTCTTCGTCATGGTCGATAAAGTCTTTCTCACGCACAGCACCGAGCATGGTTCCGTATGCGAGGAAGAACTTAAACTCGTTTCTGTCAGCTATTTCCTTGAAAAGACTGAGGTTTTCGAGCGCCTTCTCTTTGTCTATCAGCTTCCAGCCCGGGTAAATCGGGACGAGTTTGAACTTATATGTCCCTTTCGGGGTCTTAATTTTGGGCATCTTACAATGTTTTTAATGTCTCAACCAAACGGCTGTTGTCTTTTCTGTCGCGAATTGCGATTCTGATGTAATTCTTCCCGCCAAACGCCGATTTTGTAGAGCAGTCTTTGATTAATATATCAGCTTTTTCAAGCAAAACCCTTGTCAAATCGGTTGATGTGTATCTGTTTTTCACCTCGCAGAGGAAATAGTTGGCCTGAGATTTTATCACTCGTAAGAATGGAATCTGCTTTAATTCATTGTAAAACAATTCTCTTTCCTCGATGAATTTGTCGCATGCCGCCTGATAATCCTTCTCGTATTTTGCAAAAATCTGCATGTAATACTCGGCAAACGAGTTGATGTTCCATATCGCCACATCGTGTTTCATTTTTGCGATAATTTCCTTGTCGGCAGTGGCAAAAACGCCCAATCGCAAGCCTGGCACGCCATACGACTTGCTTATCGACTTCATCACCATCAGGTTTGGGTTAGCCTCAAGGACATCATTTTTCAATAACGAGTTTTTTTTATGGTTGTCGGTAAAATCAACAAAACTCTCATCGACGATAATCTTCATTTCACGCTCGGCGGCCCATGTCACAAGACTCAAGACATCGTCTTTCGGGATATAGTTTCCAGAAGGGTTGTCGGGATTGACCAAAATCAGCAAATCGACACGATTTTCGGCAAAATGTCGCTCTAAATCGGCAATTTGGTAGGAATAATCGGCATTTTGTACACTATACTTTATGACGTTTTCTTCTGGCAATCTGTTTGGATATTCCTCGAATGTCGGGCAAATCACACCGATTTTTTTGTCGGCGAAGTTCTCCATGGCGCTCTTGATGAGCTCGGCAGCACCATTGCCAACACAGACGTACTCCTGTTTAATATTAAAGTACTTACCTGCCAAAAGCGAGTTGACATACATACCCGAAGGATACTCTTGAAGAAGTGTATCGAAGTTGGCGCGAAGCTCATCCTTCATCTTTGGCGTCGGGAAATAAGGATTAACGAGATAGCAGAAATCAAGCATTTTCGGGAAGCGCCAGTAGCCTCCATAGCGTTTCATGTATTTTTTGAGCTTCAAATCGCCTTCGGCAAAAATAGTCTCAGCAATGTCAAGGTCTTGAATATCATCAATTTCGTACCATTTCTCGTCGCCAATAGGCAAAGCTTTCAGACTCGACTTGTCTATCATCGAGAGCACCCGCAGCACCTCTTCGTAGTACTCGTTGTTGCCTCTCATCTGACAGTAAGCCTCAAGTAGCGGCAGGTATTGGTTGTTTATGTAGCTCTTACTAAATTTGTATATGTTGACAGTCTTATAATATTTGTCGACTTCTTCCTGCTTAAACTCCTTTTTTGATATGAAATTCAATATGTTACAGTCGCCGTCGATGGTCACCATGGTGCCGTCCATCCATTTCTCGTATTTCGCCACCAATGCGAGGTCAGGTTGTTGATTGTCAACGAGTAAGCGCAGCATCGACTCCTCATAGATAAGGTCTGACTCAAGCAAAAGTGTGTCGTCTTCCTTGAATTTGTCTTTCGCCAATGCCAACGAATATATATTGTTCGTTTTGTCGTAAATAGGATTCTCAACAAACTCAATATTTAAGTTACCATATTGATTTTCAATATATTGCACAAGGTTTTGAGCCTTATAGCCGACCACAATCACTATACGTTTGAGGTCGAGATGCGACAGAAACGTCAGCACCCGGTCGATGAGTTTCACCCCATTGACCTCGACCATGCACTTGGTGTTGTTTTTAGTAAGCTCACCAAGGCGTTTGCCCATGCCCGCTGCTAAGATAATCGCTTGCATAATTTTTTAAGAATTTTTTATTTTTCTTTTTATACTAAACGGGATTTATCGGTTTTTTCAGTTATATGAAGTAAGAAGTTTTTTTATTTTTCTTTTTATACCAAATGGTATCAATTGGTTTATTCTGTTATACAAACTGTTGTTGTTTTTGTAAAAACATTTATCAAATTCGTAATTCGGAACAATATATTTTGGGTGTTGGAGCGGGAACTCAAGCTCTTGTGAAGCCAAGTAATCGTTGGCATCGGTTCTAAACGATGTATGTGTGGCTCCTTCCCCGAATCCGATGTTTGAAATCAAGCTTACCTTAGGGAATATCGAGAGCTGGTTTTGTGCCGAAAGTGTCAGATACCACTGCCAGTCCCAAGCGCTCACATGTTTGGCGTCGACGGCACGAAGACGGTATTTCCAGTAATGCACGTCCCATGCGCAGTAGCCGATGTTTTTTATTATGGAGTCCTCATAACAGGTTCCGCGCCAAGTCATCGCGAGATCCATGTTTTTCCATGCTCTGCGCCATGTTCCCCAGCCGTTTGTCGACTTGTATTTCGAGAAGCAATAACTGTCTTTTATCTTGTATTTCTTGATGTAATTGGCGCCGTCGACATTACCGATACGGTCGTCGTCCTTATATCTCTCAAGCATCTCCTCCATGAATGGGAAGAACGACTTCTGGGGCAGGCAGTCATCTTCCAATATGATACCGACCTCTTCGTTTTCGAACAGCCAGTCGATGGCCGAGCTCACACCATGCGAGCATCCCAAGTTTTTGTCCAAAAAGCGAGTGTGCACTTCGCAATCCCAGTCAACCTGAGCAAGAAGCTTATCTCTCAGATTATCAACGAGTTGTTTCTCACCAGCACGGTCTTCACGGGCACCGTCACATGCCAGATACAGTTTCGTCGGCTGCGCCTCACGTATACGTTCGAACGTCCGCATCACTGTGTCTTCACGATTGAAAAAGACCAATAATATCGGGATGTTATACATAATATTTCACTTTTTGTTAAACTTTTGGATGAAATTATATATGCCAATGTAGTTCTTACCCATTGAAAAAAGAAAATATTCCAAACGATATTTCAATTTATTTGACCTGCAAAGGGAGATAAAAAGATGCTTCTTGGTGCCGAGAAATCTGTTGAAATCACGTTTTGTATCTTTGTCAAACCCTTTAATATTCGCCAAACTATTATTGATAATCAATGAGATATGGTTGTCAAACACTTTCTTTATATCGTCATGTTTCACATAATTCTCCTTAAAATCACCCAGACTCTCAGCCACCGTTATGTTATCATATGATTTCTTGGGATTCGAGCTTTTTGTGATAGTGTTATCCGTTTTAACCAGATAATAATACATCGGGGTGTTGATAACACTTACTTTCTCAGCAAAATACAATGCTCGTGGGGTAAACTCATCGTCTTCATGGAATATGCCAACAAAAAACCTTAGCCCATGATTATCAAGGAATTGCCTATTAAAAACAAAATATGGCACACAGCGGTCCCAATCACTGAAATCGTGCAGAAGCACATCATTGCCATTACTCACATCGCCTGAAAACACGTTACGAATAACGTCGGTGTCGCTTCGTTTCGCTTGCAAACAAATAACATCAGGCTTATCTTCTATCTTATTGAATATCAGTGATAAAGCTTTATTATCAATATAGTCATCTGAATCCACAAACCACACATAATCGCCTTTTGAGATTGCAAATCCAGCATTTCTGGCTGCGCTCAAGCCTGCGTTTTCTTGCGAGATAATCGTCACATTGGGGTATTCCTTCACAAACCTCCCGGCTATGGCCATGGCATTATCCTTGGTGCCGTCGTTCACGATAACCAATTCATAATCAGTTAATTCCATATCTTGTTTTAAACAAGAGCTTAAACATGCCTCAAGATATGGCTCAGTGTTATAAACCGGTATGACTATTGACAGTTTCATGACTTCTGGAATACTTTGACAAGATTTTTCAACTGTAAATGTTTAATGAAATAGTAACCTATCACGACATCAATAACAAACAAGCCTATCCAGACCACATAACGAGGCACATCCGACACGTTGACGACGTAGCAAACAGCTATCACTGCTGCAAATATCAGAATCCAGCTGTCAGGGAATCTCAAATCGACAAATTTGCTTGAGTAATATTTCGAGATGAAATAATTTACCAGGCGGGAAACTGTAAGGCTTAATGGTGCCACGATAACGCCGAACCGAGGCAGTAAAGTCACCAGAATTATCAGATTTATCAGGCTTCCTGCACAGTTGGCATAGCTAAGATACTTTGTTTTCCTTGAGATTTGGATGCCTGATGTCACAAAAGGCAGCAGCATGTAAATACTCAACGGCAGACAGAGCAGGGTGATGTATTTCACTGCGTTAAGATATGTCGGCTGGGCAAGTATCAGCACTATTTCGTTAGCCAAGAGCGAGAGATTTATCGACACCACGACGAGGAAAACGAAAAACAACCTATAAAGCTTGTTCACTTCCTCTTTAAATCCGTCGTGCTTGTAATTCTCGTAAAGATACGGACCCCAGACGTTGTTGAAAGCCACGCTTATCAGCGAGAACACTGACGTTATCGATAGTGCGATGGAATAGACTCCAAGCACCTCGTATGACACATATTTCCCCACAAGCATCTGTCCGAGTGAGGCATCGATCCACCAAGCCAGTGTGGCCGGCAATGTCGGTATGGCAAACACCAAGGCCCTCCTTAACAAGGTCTTATCGAAAGTGATTGCTATAAACTCGCGATTCACTATGATGAAGAATATGATGCTGTAAGTATTTGCCAGCAGTTCCGCAAACAAAATGCCGTTGATGCCTGCGTCCTTAACAAGCACGAGATAAATCGACAGGCTGATTTGCAGAATAAGCGCTGTTACAGTGCCTATCACAAAGAGAACAGGCTTGTTTTTGAATCTTGTCAGTATTGCGAAATACGACTGCAGCGAGAACGCCGGTATGTTGGCGAGCATTATTATGAAGGCGGTCTCAAACGACTCCAGTCCAAGCATCCTCGTCCAGGTGTGACGCGAGATGAACATCACCAGGAACAGCGCGGCTGAGCACAACAATATCGAGAAAAAGCCTGTCGACACAAGCTTTTTGCGGACAACGCCCTCCTCAAAATAGTCGCGCGCTATGCCAGAATGTATGTTGAAGTTGGCGAGTATTCCGAGAACGCCACTGCACGAAGCAATCATTGCCATAGCTCCATATTCACCAGTCGTCAGGATGCTGGTGTACAACGGCATCAGAAACACCGCCGCAATCTTCGACAGCATCGAGGCGCATCCGTAAATCAGAAACTGTGACAAAAACTTCCTCATATCAGCTCTCCGGACATAATTCTTTATAAACTTTAACCCAGTCTTTTATGCATTCAGTCCATGAATATTGTTGCGTGGCAAGTCTTTTGTTATCTTTCACCATATCGCGATAATATTCCTGATTATCAATGACTTTATAAAAAACATCGACGGCTTCTTCCCTGTTTGAGACTTCCAAATACTTAAATCCCGCAGACTTCAGCACATGATATGTCGGGAACCAGTCGCCGGAGATGAGCACTGAATTGGCGCAAAGACATTCTTTTATCGAGTTCGACAGACCGTCAAAATCCGACAGCTGGAACATTATGTCGGTAGCCTTTCGCAGACAAGCCACAGCATCGTCCGACATATATCCTTTTATCATCGAATAGCTGCAGCCGTTTTGCTTTAAGACAGCCTCCAAATCGTCGCAATACGAAGCTCCGTAGTTTCTCGACATGGGGAAAATGAAATGCAACCTGTCCACGACATTCTTGAAACCCTCATGATTCACTATATCTTTCAAAATCTTGTCGTGGTTGTGCAGCATTTTTCCGCTGTAGCCAAGCACCACTGTAATCTTGTCAGCAGCGACACCCATTTTTGCTTTGCAAACCTCCCTCGTCTCACTCATCTGCGATAGCTTCTCGATGATTGAAGAGCCATATATTCCATATCTTGAAACAGGTTTGACAAACGGATATCTGTCGAAAAACTCTTGATTTGCCATCGTCCCGATGACAGCATCGACTGTCTTTATGAAATCACCAAGTTTTGCAAGGTAATACTTATGCGACCTCAGCAGCTGCAGATATTCGAGTTCGCCGCCCCAGAATGTCAAACAAACCTTGTCGGCAAATTTGCGATAAGCCTTCGTACGAAACACCCAAGCCGGCATAATCCATTGAAAATGAATGATATCGTATTTTATGCCATTTCTTTTAAGGAACTTGCCGAAATGCGCCCTCTCAACGTATGGCTCGTAAAACCATGACACATATCTTATGTCGCTGTATTTTTTCAGCAGATAGTCATCAAAATACACATAATCGTAAGGATATATGTCGTAATCACCTTTGTTAGGGAATGGCGAATACACATGAATCTCCACATCCATCGCCTTTTTCAATGCATTGGCATAATGGACGAAGAAAATAGAGTTCGCGTCACCTACCAAAAGTATCCTCATATCTTGATGATTTTAAGATATTCATTCCAGTCGCCAATATCGGTCCACGATTTCTCGCTCACCGGGAAACAGCCCACTCGACCGCCGTTCTTTCTCACCTTCTCAATCAAATCGGTGATATGATAGAATGTATTCTCTGGAATCTCGTTAATCAGTTGAGGCTCAAGGATATACACGCCAGTATTTATCATATAACTCATGTCAGGTTTCTCCGAGATGCCTTTCATCAGGCCGTTTTCGCCCGTCTCAATCACACCATACGGAATATGGAACGATTTTATAGCTGTCACGATGGTGATGTCGTTTTTGTTATTCAGATGATAATCAAACACATCGCGATAATCCTGGTCGACTATTATATCACAGTTTGACACGAAAAACGGCTTGTCGATCTTGCCTTTCAGAAGCGATACACTGCCTATCGTGCCGAGCGGCTTGTCTTCCTTGAGGAAAGTGATATCGTGATTTTTGTCAAGATGCGCCAGGTAATATTCGATAATCTCGCTTTTGTAATTCACTGACAGATAATACTTTGAGCATCCTATCTTCTCAAACTGGTCGATGATGGTTTCAAGAATCGTCTTCTCGTTTATCGGAATGAGTGGCTTCGGGATAACATTCGTTATCGGCTTCAGCCTTGTGCCCAGTCCGCCTGCCATGATAACTACGGGAACGTCAATCTTGTCAAGCCTTTCCTCTTTTTTGCCGTCAAACATGTCATTCCAGAAATAAACGTCAAGGAGATTGTTGGCCTCGTCCACCAACGGCATACATTCGGCGCGAAGCTCATACATCTTTTTCTTAATGACATCAAGGCTTTCCGAGACTTTCGCATAGATTTTGTTCTTGTCAAGAATCGACAGAACCATGGCATTCATATCCACATTCCTGATGATGGCTCGTTGTATATCGCCAATCGTCAAAATGCCCAAAAACCTGTCGTTTTCGAAGACGAAAAGCAGCTTCACGCCTTCTTTGTCCATCTTTTTCATGGCATTGATGATGGTCTCTTTAACGCCAATCACCCGGTTTGATATTTTTTCCAGAATGTTCTTCATATATTGTTTTTCTTCAAAAGTCGGGTTGGTGTTCCTATGTAAACGCCTTCTTCCTCAATGGTTTTCAGCACTGTAGCTCCTGCGCCCACTGTGGTGTTTCCAACGATTTTCACATCTGGCAAGACCGTCGCGTTGGCCCCGATGTAGCATTTCTCTCCGATGCTGATTCTACCGAGCACACACACATTTGGCGCGATGGTAGTGAAATCGCCCACATTGCAGTCGTGCATCACGTTCGACATGGTGTTAAGCTTCACAAAATCACCGATTTTGGTGTGTGACGACACGTTCACCTTGTCTTGTATTACTGCGCCCATGCCAATGGTCGCCGTCCTTGAGATTCTCGCCGTCGGACTGATGACGGTTTTAAAGCTGAAACCGGCATCTTTGTAGAGATGATACAGTTTCTCGCGGATGGCAGGTTTGTCGGGAGTCAGCACCAACGGAATGTCGCCATATTTCTTGAAGATCTCGTGCCTGTCGTCGTCGGTGCCGATGATTTTAACACCCTCGTATGTGCCGCTCATCTTGTTGTCGATGATACCAACAATGTTAAGCCCGCAGTCCTCGCAAAGCTCAACCATTTCGTGGAATCCGCCGACCATTATGATGTTATCCATTGAGTGCTTTGTTTAAGGTTTCCACAATAAAATCGACGTCGGCATCTGTCAGCGACGCATACATCGGAAGGGTTATCTCGTTGTCTGTAACATATTCTGTCACAGGCAGTTGCGCTTTATAATCTCTGTAAATCGAGAACCTGTGAATAGCCGGATAGTGCACGCTGGTCTGTACGCCTGCCTCATGAATCTTCTCACGGATGGCGTCACGTTTCTCTTTTGTGGAGTTGGTCAGCACCACCGGCATGATGTAGTTGCTCACAAACTCGTTGCAGTCGGCAAATGGCACCACCACGCCTTTCACGTTGGCCAGCTTCTCCAAGTATCTCTTTCTCACTGCGATACGCCTCTCGAGGTCGCCAGGCAGCTTCTTCAGCTGTTCGATGGCGATGGCGGCGCGGATGTCATCCAAACGGTAGTTGTAGCCGAGCTCCACTATGTCGTAGGTGGTGGCATGTCCGCCCGCTCTCTGATACGACATCGTCGTCATCCCGTGCGAGCGCAGAAGCCTTGCTTTCTTGGCAAATTCCTCATTGTTGGTGATGAGCATACCACCCTCACCTGTACTGATGTTTTTGTTCGAGAAGAAGCTGAACGACGCCACATCGCCTATAGTGCCGAGTTTCTTGCCTTTGTACTCCGACAACGGCCCGTGGCAGGCGTCTTCAATGACTCTCAGCTTGTGTTTCCTCGCTATCGCCATGATTTCGTCCATCTTGGCAGGAAAACCCGCCATGTGAACCACCACTATGGCTTTAGTGCGGGGCGTAATCTTCTTCTCGATCTCTTCAGGGTCGATATTCAAGTGTTCGGGACTCACTATGTCGCAGAAAACTGGTGTCGCCCCCACATATCTGATGCAGTTTACCGATGCCGCGAACGTCAGAGAAGGGCACAGCACCTCGTCGCCGGGGCCGAGTCCGCACAGCATACACGCCAGATGTAGTGATCCCGTGCAATTGGTGACAGACACTGCATATTTCACATGAAACATGTCGATAAACATATGCTCCAGCGCCTCGTTTTTTGGACCTGTAGATATCCAGCCCGAGTTGATGGTGTCGTATGCCGCCTGCGCCTCTTTCTCGTCGAAATTCAGCTTGAACAATGGAATTTTGTAACCCATATCGTTATTTTTTACATTTTCTGATCCAGATTTTTCCCTTTTTCCTCATGTTCGAAGTTAGGGATGAACTTTTTTATCGCCTGCACGACCTCTTCTTTTGTGAAATCCGCTTTCGCGAAAATATGCTCCATCTCTGCGAAGAAGCTGTCGATTTCATTCATAGGGCGTTTTGCCACTTCCTCAATCACGCCAAGGCTTTTGAAACGCTTCATGTCGAGTTTCTCGCCAGGAACATAAAACTCCTCGTAAGCCTTCTCGCCTGTCGTGTCGCTTTTGAAATACACTACCGGATACTTTAGTTTAGAGTTTAGAGTGTAGAGTTGAGAGTTAGTGGTAAGTGTAGAGTTTTTAAGTTGAGAGGCTTTAAGCTTTGCTTCTTCGTCGGTTTCACACAAATCAACCTTCATACCGTGTGCCTCAACAAACTTGTCGCAAATGCTTGAGAATGTGAGCATCTGTTCCTCACCGAGTTTCGGGAAGAAAATCTCGCCGTTTTTGCCCAAAATGCAGGCCAACATGCAAATCTGACCGCTCTCTTCTGGCGAGACAAAGTATCTCTTCACATCATTCGGTGCCGCCAACGGCTGTTTTTTGTCGACACGGTTAATCCATCCGTCGGGCAAGGAGCCGTTAGAGAACGCCACATTGGCGAAACGTGCCGTCGTCACCTTGAATTTGGTGGTATAAGCCATTATCATGTCCTCCATGATGCGCTTGCTTGCCCCCATGATATTCACCGGATTAGCAGCTTTATCTGTTGAAACGCAGAAAAAATGCTTCGGCGGGTAAACAGCCAGCAAATCAAGCAATTTCTTGGCTTTGATATCGTTGTTTTCAATCAAAGCCTGCACCGAATATTTGTCTTTCTCGCTGCGGACATGCTTGTGTGCCGAGAAGTTCGCCACAATGTCAAAACCCTTTTCCTCTCTGAAAATCCTTTCAAAAATAGGGTCAGCGAAGTTCAAAGTGTATGCCCTGTATTCATCGGGGACGTACATACCGTAAGTCGAGCGCAAGTCGCGTGTCAGCTCTGCCAGCCCATTCTCGTTCAAGTCGATGACTATCAGCTTCGAAGGTTTAAACGGAAGCACTGCCTTGATAAACGACGAGCCTATAGAGCCCGCTCCGCCTATCACGCACACGCTTTTACCCTGTATTTCCTGGGAAAGCCGCTCTCTATTTGCCTCGATGTCCGCCAAAAACATGCTCTCCTGTCGGAAAGTCACGTTGTCTGATATGAATTGTGATTTGTTAAACATCAAAAATCGTAATATTTTCTATCCAAACTGCATCTCAGACCGAAACTGAAGATGAAATCGTTCTGAGTGTCAAGGCCTTCTGCCGCAAAATGACGCTGCGTCACCTCAGCGAACACATTCATGTTATAGGCAGGATTCACAAGATACGACACGATAACATCGTTCATCATCACCGTGGATTTTCTACCGGTCAGGAGATAATGTCCGTTATGCGTGTCTTTGCCGTTTTCATCAAAATCAAGCGGAATGGCTGTGGTGTAGTCGTTGTAAACGTTATGACCATAATTTGCCCAGACGTTGTTTGCCACATCCCAGTCGTCGCCATATTGGCCATAGTTCAGCTTATATTGGAAATACCAGCGTTTCCAGTTGTATTGTGCTCTTGCCACCATCTCCCAGAGGTTGCCGCCCCATGGATGTGCCAATGGCTCGTTGTAATGTGCGTAGTTGTCTTCTCCCACCGCATTTTCTGTTCCTTGCGAGGTATGCGAATACATGTATGGTCTCACGACGTTGCCTTCCAACTGCAAAAACAGGTTTTTCACTCCGAAGCAGTCGTAGCTCTTCACACCAAGCTGATACGACTGTTTGTTTTGTGAACTTCCGTTAAACGACATGAATTTTTTCACTGTCATCTCATCCAATACAAACTGTCCGTAAATGGTGGTGTGTTTGCCTATGATAAAACTTGCGTTGATACCCAACACCGCGTTGTCAGGTGATCTCCCCGCATAATATTCAGCCGAACGCAAAAAGATTATCGGGTTAATATATTGGAAATCAAAGCCTCTCTTCATGTCAATGGTGGCGTATGTAGAGTCGTTGACCATCACCTGCTGATGTGTCTGTGCCGCTGCCATCACCGCATCGAATAAACCAATGTTAAGACGTTTTGTCACGGCAAAATCCAAATAATGTATCACAGCCCACTTACGAGCGTATGTGTTGTCGGCCAAAACAGTATGACGGTCGGTCATTTGCGCATACATACAGGTGTACTGAATCCTCCAAAAATCGGCTTTAAGCTTCAGATACGGATAATTAGCCGCATTGTCCGACAGCATCATCGAACGATAGCCGTCACCGATGAAGTTCTTGCCGTATCCCAAAGTGGCGTCAAACCATTTCACCGGACGATATGCCAAATAGGCGGAGGCATTGGTGAAATCTCTTCCGTTTGCCCCGTATTTATTGGCGAAACCTTGTCCTGGCACCACGCCAATAGTAGTGCAATAGGCATCGACATATTCCGGGAACACCGCCTGATTTTCCTTGATATTTGTGTAAAATGCGAACTGTTTTCCTATCGTTCCCTTAATCTCAGCGCCGCGAGTGTTCACCCAAGTGGTTCTATGTCCATCCGAGCCAACCTGAAAATCAATATACGGATTGATTGCGACATAATATTTTTTGTTTTTCAACCTGATGAAATCGTCGTTTAAAAACGAATTCCACAAGTAATTCCAAAACTTGCTTTTCGCTTTGATTGGAATACGGTACAACTCATTGATGCTGTCCAAGTCAAGCTTACCGTCAAACTGCGACTCGCTCCAGCCTCTCATGGATGTGTGAAACAGGTAATCCGAGCTGTATGCGGCAGTCTGAACTTCCATCTCATAATCGTCGTTGAGAGGAATGAGAAGCTCCTGAGATTTAGCTGTAAACCCCAGTAAAATCAGGGCAATAACCAGAAAAAACTTTTTCATATTTTTAATTCTATTTAATTCATTCATATTGTCATTTCGAGCTTGATTCCCCGTCATTTCGACCGACCGTAGGGAGCGGAGAAATCTCATACATTTTTGAAGACTCTCTGTTATAATGAGATTTCTCCACTACGCTTCGCTTCGGTCGAAATGACGGCGTTGATTGATCGAGATTTATTCACCGAGGTGAATGCTTTCGCAAGCTCAGGTCTCCACTACGCTTCGCTTCGGTCGAAATGACAGAGTAAATAATAGCGAGTTGAAGAAGCAGAAGAAAATGATTCCGAGCTGCACTTCGAAGATGGATTCAAACAGCGCATTGAAGCCTATCATCAGCAAAAACGAGCAATACAGCATGTCGAAGCTCTTTGTTTTTATCCAAAGCACCAGCGGAATGATGAAATATGCCAGCAACAGCATCAATCCGATGACACCCACGCTTATCATGGTCTCAAAAAACATGTTGTGTGCGTTGATTTCATTGTCTATAGCATATCTAATAAACTGATATTCAACAAGATATGTCGAAACAATCTCTGGATCCACACCAAGTTTCTCGGCCTCGACCATCAAATCTTTACGCATATTATCATCTGGCTCATACCATTGATTGTCAATAACTTCATCAATAACAGCAACCATCTCCGGACCGAACTTCGCATCCAAATTGGCTTTATACCGATGATACGATGCCATAGTTTCAGTCGTCCTGTCGCCAGTGCCCACTCCAAACAGCCAGTTTTCCTTCAACACCGACTGATATCCTTTAAACTGTATCAAACGATGGTCAGAAGAGTGTTCCGACGTGATATTGCTGATAGTCTCAGTGATTCTCGCTACACTCTGCGGGAACGCCACACAGGCACCTGCCACGCCAAGCATAAAAACTCCTCCCATTATCAGGCCTATCTTCTTCTTTTTCATGATGAAAGTGAGCCATATCCACTGCAAAACGAATGTCAGTACCATCCAAATCAAACCGGCTCGCGACCTCACCAAGATGATGAAGACAACCAAAACCAAATATGCTACAATGTTGATTATCTTAGCTTTACGATTTACATCTCCAAAAATTCCCATGAAACAGAACATCAAGCCGAGGCTGGCGTACATTGAGAGGTAGCTGTGGTGGACATAATACCATTTCATCAGCTCCTGGTCAAAAAAGCGAGCTGTCGTCTCACCGTTGAAAAGCACATCGTAAACGGCATACGCCAGATTCATCAGGAAAAACAGTATACACCCCAAAACCAGAGCGTTTCCTATAGCTTTCAGTCTCTGTTTGGTCATATACGACATGTCGGAAAACAGGAAAATCATCGGGAAAATGAGGAATCCGAGTTTTTTGCTCACCTGCGCCCATCCAACAGATTGATTTTCAGTGTATAACATACCGACAAGATATATCAGCCATGTCATCGCGAAGATGATATAGGCCCATTTGAGCTTCATCTGCTGTTCGTTGAACTTGAATTTCTGGTCGAAAACCACTTTCAAAACCGCGCAAACAAGCAACGCCACCTCGCAATATTGCGCCGCCAGCCAATGAAACGGTATCGCAAAAGCCAAAAGCATCATTATCAGAAGTTCCGCTTTTTGAAATGGTCGCAATCCTTCAAAAATTTTCTTCATCTGTAAATTATTGATTATGATATAATTACATCAGGTCTTCTCACAGCTTCGCCACTTGAGTCACATTAGCGACCCAAGAAAAAAAGCCTTATTTTTATCAATCTACAAAAATAAGACTTTTTCTTTAAATAAATATAAAATTAATGATTAAAATAGTTCTTTTGCTTTTTCTTTTAGTTTGCCATTGAAAATCAATCGGATATCCGACATCCAAATGCGCAACCATTCGTTATAATCAATAAAGTAGACATAGCTGTAATACAGGAAAACACTACCTAAAGCGGCAAATTTCCACGGCACGAGGCAGAACAGAAACGTGACACCTGTCACCATCACCAACGGATGCATCACCAACTCTACACAATAGTTGGCTGTATTGCGGAAAGCATTGTCTTTCAATCCTTTAAGCAAAGGATACGCTACTATCCAAATCGGGCATGACACCACTGCTGCGGCAACATAAAACGGCAGTCCGAGAAGCAGCAACAAAGCCTTCAACAGCGTCATTCCAAATGTCGCCTTACGCGCCACTGATTTCACCGATATTTTCTTCTCTTTTCTAAGTTGTGTAAACTCTCTAACTTTATCAAACAGGGTCTTCGCCTTCTCGGGCTCTTTCTCTTTAAAATCTAGTATTTCCGCGATTTTCTGTTTGTTGTTTTCAAGTCGTTTTTTCAACGAGCGAGGCTGTTTTCCAGCTCTTATTTTTGTCAATTCCCAGATGGCATCGTAGTCTTCTTCTTCGTCAGGAATGAAAGATATGAGTTTGGCCATCCGTTCTCTTAGAATAGCCTTTAACTCATTGAGTATCACTGCCTCATTCTCTTCTTCGCGTCCTTTTACAAACTCTGACACGTTGATAGGCTCACCATAACTTAGCAATATTGTTGAGCGGAAGCGGAAATAGTCGCCATATTCCAAGCCGACGGGCACGATGTAAACAGGTTTTTCTTTGCCATATTTTCTATTTGCGTCGAGCGCGATATGAATAATGCCTTTGCTCAGCGGCCTCAGCGAGTGTTTGGTGCGGTGTGTGGCCTCCGGGAACAGGTACATCGGCACCTCGTCGTACATCACGTCCATGGCCTGATCCATGGTGTCACCGTTTTTGTCGCGCACCGCCCCAATGCCGTCGCGGATCCTATAAATAGGGAGGATGCGAAGCCAGCGTAAAATCTTGGCAGTCTTGGGGTTTTGGAAGATGTCGGCTCTTGCGATGAACACCTTCTTCCCACGCGTTGTGGCAAGTATCACCAAGGCATCTGTCAGGGTGTTGCAGTGGTTTGAACCATATAGACACGCGCCCTCGGGAATGTTCTCCTTGCCCACTATCCTATACCTACGGAAGCTGCGTAAAGTATGACGGTCAACGAAAGGCTTTAATAATGAATATAGTAAATTGTTATCTTGAATCTTACCCATTTAACCAAATTTTGAAACGACAAATTTACGAATTTTTCTTCAAATCAAAATAATTTTTGTAATTTTGTTCCGTTTTTTCAAGCGAAGGCGAAGCCGTAGTCGAGAAATCACAAACAATTGAATGAGATTTATTCATTCCGCTCCGCTTCAGTCGAAATGACGAATTAATTGATAATTATAACAATATGAAAACTATTAAGATTTTAAATTACGTTTTCGTCATCGCCCTCGGGTTTTTCGCGGTGATGTTCGGAATCGACCGCTTCGGTAACAAAAACGCCGCTCAAAACGGCAACGCCACGCTTTACACTGACGAGTACTGCCAGGGCGAGGAATTTAAAGGTTTCAACGATGTCATCCCATTGGAAATCAACATGGCAGATGGCAAAATAGCAAGCATCAACATCCTTGACAACAAAGAGACTCCACGTTTCCTCGACAGGGTGAAAGACGGCGGCCTCGTTGAGAGATTCTACGGTCTCACGCCGAAAGAAGCCATCAACCTCGATGTCGACGCGGTGAGCGGTGCTACCTACAGCTCCAACGCCATCATAAAATCAGTGAAAACAAGCATGGCAGTCTATGAAGACGAGATAAGCCCAAGTTCGTGGACATGGCAACTCATCGGCATCATCTGCTGCGCCGTAGTGCTCTGCATCCTGAGTATTTGCAGGAAACACTGCCACATATAACTCGTCATTTCGAGCGAAGTCGAGAAATCCCAAACAATTGAATGAAGGTATCAGAATATATAGTTAAACCCTATATACGCTTTCAGGCCGTCGCCATCCTGCTTGTCGATGGCCTTGGCGAACTCTGCCGACACCACGAAGTTTTTGTTCATGATGAGCTTCACGCCGCATCCTGCTGCGGTATGGGGACTCTCGTCTCTGCCGCTGTAAAACAGGTCACAATTGTCTTCTGATATCACGCCACCTTCATTTACCAGCTTATCCATCGCGGCTTTCTGCTCCTCAAGCCGGAAAGTCTGTGTCACCATGCCTGCGTCGAACATAGGGTTAAGCGCCACACACCAGTTTTGGTTGATGAACTTGAAGTTGACAATCCTCCAACGCAACTCAACATTCAACCAAGCCATTCCCTGACCTATGACTCTGTTCGGATTTATGCCTCGTCCTGTTGTCGAGCCACCGAAGCAATCAGTTATTATCTTCTTGTAAAACAAGAGGTTAGCATTCATCATCGCATAATACGGGACATCCCCTGCAAGCACATTCTGAGCGCCAAGACGATAACAGAAGGTCAGATTATCGCCCCAAAGCGGGATGTAATGATGGAAAACGCCTGTAAACGTCAAGTAATCGTAGCCGTTTTTGTCAATAAAATCAGGGGCTGCCGTTAAATTAGCCTCGAAATAAAGGCCTCTCGTCGGGTCGTTTTCATAGTTTTTCGAGTCGTATATGATGCCTGCCTTGACTTGCGTCACATTGCCATTACGCTCATCAGGGCGGATCAGACCTGTAGCGCAATACAAGTCAAAAAGTGTCGCCTGGTCATCATATTTTTTGTAGCTCAAACGATCAAAGCTATAGTTGTAATATGCCAAACCGACTCCGTAATACAGGTGTTTTACATTTCCAATCTGTTGTTGCATGCTCACGATAGCACGAACTTGCCTTCTGTCCATCAGATAAAAGCCGCTTTCTTTCAAGCCCGGTTCTTCTACAGCTAAAGGCGGATAATTTTCCGGATTAGGGCCGCCATCACCATAATAGACAGCCATATCCTTGTAATATGGTGCCGCATAGCCGTTAAATCCGTAAAAGTTGAATTTTTTATCTATAAAATACCCCAAATCAACAAAAAGCTTTCCTTTTGGGATAATATTGTTCCAATAGGAATATGTGCGGAAGATGCTCGAGCCTCTGGTGTAAGTGGAGACCTCAAAGTTGATTTTGAAGTCATAACCCGGATATTTCGAGCCGTCGCCGTAGTTGAAAATGTCAAGGCAGACGCCATATTGGAAACCCATATCGCTGTTGAATCCCACGACTGGCAGCGGTCCGAAGTTCCAGCCCCGCTTGATGATTTCGCCTTTCTCGTTATAAATCTTCTCTTTCTTCTGCGCTGAGGCGCCCAATGCGAGAAGCATAATTATCAATGTGATTGTAAGCTTTTTCATGTTTCTTTTTTTTGTCGTAAACATTCCATTCGTCATTTCGAGCGAAGTCGAGAAATCTCCGCCATTTGAATATTTCCGAATCAATTGTTTGCCGGTGATTTCTCCATTCCGCTACGCTACAGTCGAAATGACTCTAATTCGCTGTTCCTTCAATAATTATTACAATTTCCCCTTTGACTTCTTTCTCCTTAAAGTATTTTATCACCTCTTCCAGTGTCCCTCTCACATTCTCTTCATGGATCTTCGTCAACTCGCGGGCCACCGACACTCTGCGTCCGGGGCCAGCCACTTCTGCAAGTTGTTCCAATGTCTTCACGAGCCTGAACGGTGACTCGTACAATATCGTAGTATATTCATTTTCAACGATTTGCTTAATCTTCGTCTGGCGACCTTTCTTATGTGGCAGGAAGCCTTCGAAGATGAAATGGTCGGCTGCCAATCCCGAGTTGACGAGAGCCGGCACGAAGGCCGTGGCGCCTGGGAGGCATTCCACCTCCACGCCACGTTTAATACACTCACGGACGAGCATGAAACCAGGGTCGGAGATGGCCGGAGTGCCGGCGTCAGTGACCAGAGCCATGCGCTCACCGTTGGCGATACGTTCGGCGACACGTTCCACCACCACATGCTCGTTGTTCAGGTGAAACGCCTGCATAGGCTTGCTTATCTCATAGTGTTTCAATAAGTTACCACTCGTGCGTGTGTCCTCGGCAAGTATCACGTCGACCTCCTCGCGAAGCACGCGCAACGCCCTCAAAGTAATGTCTTCGAGGTTACCTATCGGGGTCGGGACAAGATATAGTTTCATATAAACCGTCTTTCTACAAGGTCATAAAGAAGTTCGTAAGCAAGCGACTCCGTATCCCATTGAAGCTCAATCTGCAGCTCGCTGAGGTAAATCCTTGCGCCCGAAAGTGTCGGGAACTCATTCAAAGCATCGACCGACTTGTTGAAACGCTCCACCGAACCTTTAAACAAATCATTGATAATCATCATCTTATCATTGATTCCGAGAGCGGCTCGTATGTCCGTCACAGGGGTGCGCTGCAACTTAGCTGCCAGACTGTTATCCTCCATCACAGGTTTCTGTTCCATCGCAGGAGTGTCTTTTGGTGCAGGGATAATCATCGGACTGTCTTCATAGTCATCTTCGTTGATAGGCTCGATGTGGAAAGTCTCATCCTCCTCGTCTTCCCAGTCCTCGTCATCGATATCGTCATCATCATTAACTGATTCATTATCAGCAACTTTGTCCTTAGCATCAAGACCTTTGTCGTCGTTTTGGCTGTTGTTATCAGGCTCTCTCATCACCTCTTCAGGTGTCTCTATCTCAAGTTCCACATCACGTTTTATCACCTCGCCGCCTTCGTTTATCTCTTTTTCGACAAAATCTTCTTTCTCATTGTCAAATTTCAGGTTATCCACTTGATAATCACAGAGTAAGTCGTACAAATCACGGGTGTGTTCCATCAATATGTCGAGGTCCAGCCGGCTCATCTCGCGGTCGTTGCGATACATGTAGTCGACCTGCACCATCATGCGGCCCAGCTGGCGTTTCAGCTCAAGCACAATATTTTTTTCATCATTTTTTTGTGTTTCCATGATAAAATTCATTATTTTTGTAGTCAACAAAATTATAAAAAATTTAAATACGTGGGCTATGTTTCTCGAAAAAGATTCTCATAATAAATCGCAAGGATGGATTGAAGTGGTGTGTGGCTCAATGTTTTCAGGCAAAACCGAAGAGTTGATACGTCGTCTGAACCGTGCCAGAATAGCCAAACTCAGGGTCGAAATCTTCAAGCCCGGAATCGATACGAGATACTCCGAAGAAGACGTGGTGTCGCATAACGCCAACGCCTTGCACTCCATTCCTGTGGAAAACGCCCAACAGATACTATTTTATTCCAACGAATGCGATGTTATTGGCATCGATGAAGCGCAGTTCTTCGGAAACGAGCTTGTGGAAGTATGCCAACAGCTTGCAAATCAAGGGATTAGAGTTATCATCGCAGGTCTCGATATGGACTTCCTTGGGAAGCCATTTGGTCCCATGCCTCAACTCATGGCGATAGCTGAAGATGTTACCAAAGTTCATGCAATATGCATGCGTTGCGGCTCGTTAGCGCAATATTCGCACCGCACCATTGCTGGTGACAAGTTAGTTGTTTTAGGCGAGACTGAGAGCTACGAACCGCTATGCCGCGAGTGCTACAACAGGGCAATGGCTGAGAAAACCAAATAGAAATAAAAGCCTTACGCAGATATAGCAGATACAGCAGATTTTATAATATTTCTGCGATTTCTGCGTTATCTGCGTGAGAAAAAATTTAATACTATGAAAAAGTTATTTGTTTTCATAATAGCATTAGCTATATCATTGAGTATCAACGCCCAAAGTTATGACAGACTTTGGAAAGAGTTTGATGACAACATTGAGAATCTCCTTCCGGAATCGGCAAACAAAACGCTTGACAAAATTGAAAAACAGGCAAGAAAGGATAAAAACGACATTCAATTATTGAAGATGGTGGTCAAACGATGCGAGGTTTTCTGCATGACCGAAGAAAATCCAGATGACACCATAGTTATTTATTGCAAGTCGTATCTGCCAAAGCTTTCAGAGCCATCGCAGGTCATCCTGAATTGCGAAATCGCCAAGCGCACTTACAATTTCGACGATATTTTTGAATACGAGGACAACGATTTCATCAAAACCATATCAATGAAAAACTATGCCGAATTATTTCAAAACGGCACAGAAAAAATTGAATATAACATCGAATTTGAGCCGACGCTTTACGACTATGCAATGCATTGTCTGATAAGCCATTACAGCTTTGACAAAGAAAAAGAGCTGTATAAAAAACTATTGGCTTTCGACCTTGAAAACAAATATATCAAGGCTTATTATAACAATAGGATTCGTCAGCTTGGTAGCATTTACGATGAGGAAAAGTTCAACCAATTTTCACAACTTGCTGCCGAATGTACTGAAAATGAATTAGTTGCAAAGATAAAAGTCAAGCAAATCAGTTATCTTATTGATAAAAAAGAATATGTCAGGGCGAAAAACCTTTGTGAAGAGACAAAGGCGATGCTTGACAAAAAAGATCCTCTATATAAAAAATGTGAAAACACAATTGCCAGCATAACAAAAAAAAGCATCAATATAGAATTATATAAAGTTTATGTGCCTGGTCAAGCCATTGCTGTTGGGTTGAAATATCGAAACACAACCAACCCTACATATAAGATTTATAAGGTGTCGGCTGATGAGTTTTTGGAAATAGCACGTCTTGATGATGAAAAAATCTACAAAAAACTTTTAGCGAAAACACCTGTAATTGATAGCACTCTCGAAATTCCAGAAGAGACTGATTATAAGGAACATTCGTCGCTCATCGCACTGCCCGCTTTGCAGACTGGACAATATTATATTGTGTTTTCAAATAACAACAGTTTCAAAGATTATGATGATTTGATTTTTAGTGCTTTCCAGGTTAGCAATTTGTCATATTTTCATGTAGAGGCAAATGAAAGCACTAATTTTTTTATTGTAAACCGCGAAACCAGTGAGCCAATGAAAGATGTCGTGGCACATTTTTCTGAACGTGTATATTCATATAATTCAGGACGTTATGAACGCACGGCAGTTGGCGATGTTATCAGCGATAAAGATGGATTTCTTGTGGCTCCAAATATATATAAAAACGTTTATGTAGATTTGTATTGTAATAACGATACTCTTATATCAACATCATATGTCGATTTTTACAGTCATAATAATTATGATGACACTACAATAAAAAGCGTTATTTTCACCGACCGCGCTATATATCGTCCAGGACAAACGGTACAATTCAGCTGTGTAGTTTATCAGGGTAATTCGAAAAACAAAGAGGTTTTACCAAACCACAAAACCTTCATTGAATTTCGAGATCCAAACTATCAAATCATTGATACTCTTACTATTATAACAGATATATTTGGCTCTGCCAGTGGCAGTTTTTCGATTCCTACAGACAGAATCAATGGTGATTACAAGCTTGTTTGGAACAACCACAGAACATTCATCAAAGTGGAAGAATACAAACGTCCGACATTTGAAGTAACATTTAACACACCAGAACAGGAATATAAAGTCGGTGACAGCGTCACTATTTCCGGTAAAGTTGCAGCACTCTCAGGCTTTGGTTTGGACAACGTGAAATACAAATACACCTTCACAAGAAAGACCACTTTTCCATTCAGATTTTGGGATTGGGATCCATATTATGTCAATAACGAGACCATTTCTACAGGTGAAAGTGCTACTTTAACTGATGGCACTTTTAATATTGATTTTCATTTGGTACCATCTTCGAGTGTTGATGCTACAAACATTCCACGATACGTCTACGAGGTGACAGTGGAAGCCACAAACAAACAAGGTGAGACACAGAGCGGAACTTTTACTGTTAGTGCTACCTATAATAAATATGTTTTAGCACTTTCCAACGATAATTCTACTATTGAAACAAAAGATTTCAAAGATCTTGACATTACTGCAAACAATATCAACGGTATCGCTGCCAAAACTAATGTGGAATGTAAGATATTTAAAATCAATGATATAGAAAAATACAAAAAAAATATCGGCAACTTTGACAGACAACTTTTGAGCGACCAGGAATTAAATGATTTATTTCCACATTTTGATTATTATTACAAAGAAAACATAACTAAAGACATCGTTTATCAGGAAGTTATCAATGTTGATGGCAAAGCGAAACTGTTGCCGAAAAACTTTGACCTTCAGCCAGCGAAATATGTAGTAGAATTGCGCTCTTTGGACGACACACTATCAGCTTATTCAACTTCATACGTTGTATTCGACATGCAATCGAAGAAAACGCCTGTGAAATCAATGTGTTGGACCAACATCGACAAGGCTTACGCCCAACCAGGTGAAACGATTAACTACTACGTGGGTTCATCGGAGAAAAATGTCTCTGCGTTGGTGATGGTGAAACTTGGAAGGAAAATCTTGAAATCAGAGCGTATCACTTTGAATAACAATATCTTCAAGTTCTCATACAAAGTCAAAGAGGAAGACCGTGGACGACTTGATTTCCAAGTGGCTCTGACAAAATTCAATACCGAAAATCGACACCTTAGTTATGTTGATATTCCTTATAATAACATGGACTTGAACATCGTCTTGCACACCGAGCGTGACAAGATTCTACCTGGTGGCTCAGACACTTGGAGTGTGACGGTGAAAGACTATAAGGGTAAACCGCTCGAATCATCAATGATCGCTACCATGTACGACGCATCGCTTGACAATTTAAATCCTCTAAGCTGGTATTTCAACACAAAACCAGCAATGAATTCAATCAGTTTCATAATGTCTGACAAGAGTTATAACACATTAAACTCTTCGCAATATTATTATATTTCTCATATAAATTATGATGAAAAACAGGTTTTTTCAAATATCGGTTTAATTCCAAATCATTTTCGTAACAGAAGCCTATATTATTTGGAAAAAAACGTTGCTGATGCTGCTATTTCTATGGAAGAAGAAGTAGAAGAAGAAATTTTCATGAGAGCTGATTATGTAGTACCAGAAAATCAAGCATCAGGTGCTACATCGGGAAACGTCAAACCTGTGAAGATTCGCAAAGATTTCAACGAGACAGCGTTTTTCTTCCCAAATTTGAGAACCGACAAAAACGGCGATGCGACTTTCACTTTCACCATGCCAGACGCGCTAACACGTTGGAACTTAAAGCTTTTAGCTTACTCAAAAGATTTGAAAGTTGGAAGTTTCGAAAAGACCATAGTCACGCAACAGCCGCTGATGATTATGGCCGACATGCCGCGTTTCGCCTACGATGAGGATACGCTTTGGTTTGTCGCAAACGTTATCAACCTCTCAGACGAAGCCGTGAAACCATCAGCAAAACTTGAGATTTTTGATGATTCAAATAACTTGATCGACTTGATTATTTCTGACCAAGACATCAACATGGAGCCGATTCCGGCAGGTCAGAGCCGCAGCGTGCGATGGAAGGTCGCGATGAAAAAGGATTTGAACATCCTTAAGTTCAGATTCTCAGCAATAACTGACGGTTTCAGCGATGCCGAGCAACATGAGATGCCGGTTTTGAGCACTGAAGTTTATCTGACACAGACCTATGCGCTCACCGCAAAAGCGCACACCGTGAAGGAATATGATTTCGACATCGACCATGAAGGCGAGCGTAACCACAAGATAACGCTGCACTTCAACGAAAATCCGCTGTGGACAGCCATTCACGCGATGCCATACGTGGCTGAAGGTGACGAGAAATACTCGATTACAGCATTCTACAGATATTTCGTCAACAGTATGGCAAAACATATCATGGACAGCCATCCGGAAATAGTGGAAAAGCTTGAAAACACCTATAAAAACGACACTCTGTCGGAGTTGCAGAAATATGAGGATTTGAAGGCGATAATTCTGCAGGAAACGCCTTGGGTCGTTGAGGCGCAACACGAAGCCGCCCAGCGTGCCGCTATTGCAAAACTCTTTGATACTGAAGCTGTTAACGACAATATCGCATCGGCATTGAACCTGCTTGGACAAAAACAGACACCAAACGGCGGCTGGTCATGGATTGACGGATGTCCAGAAAGCGTGCTTATCACACAATACATCTTAACAGGTTTAGGTCGCCTCGGCAACGACGACTCCATGACCGAAGACGCATTCCATTTCATTGAAAATGAAGTGATTGAGGATTATGACAGACTCGACACGAAGAAAAAACGCAACAATTATCACTGCAGCTGGACAACCATGCGCAGCCTCTATGCGATGAGCTATTTCGACTACAAGACAAGCTGGAAATACGACACCGCCAAGAAGTTTTTCGTCAAGAAACTGAAGAAAGACTGGAAACACTTCAGCTTCGAGGAACGTGCACATATCGCATTGATTCTCAACAGAAACGGCGAGAAGAAAGCTGCCAAGAAGATTGTGCAGTCGCTGCGCGAGTTCGCGATAAAGAATGAGCTTGGGATGTACTGGCGTGACTGCGGACTGATGGCAGAGGTCAGAATACTCGAGGCTTTCGATGAAATCGACCCGAGAATGGATGAGATCGACGCTATGCGTCTGTGGATCCTGACGCAGAAACGTGCCAATATGTGGGAGAGTGAACGTGCCAGCGTGGAGGCAATCCTCGCCCTCGTAAACACTGGCAGCGACTGGACTGAAGACGGCGATGTGACACTGACAGTTAATGGTAAAACCATCAATTCCAGTGATACAACATTGTATGAATTTCCTATACAGATGCGATTCATCGCATCTCTGCCAATATCAATAGAGAATAATAGCGACCACGTGGCTTGGGGCGGTCTTTATCGTCAATATTTCGTGCCTATTGACAAGGTGCAGCAGCACAAAGACGAGGTGTCGGTCATACGGAAACTTGTCTTCGACAACGAGAATCCCAATGTCGGCGACAAGGTGAAAATCGAAATCACCATCGAGAACAGCCAAGACATGGAGTTCGTGTATCTCAAGGACTTACGTGGTGCCTGCTTCGAGCCAAGAGAACAGATTTCACAATATCATTGGGACGACGGATTATGGTATTACCAAAGCACATCCGACGTGGCGATGGAGTTCTTCTTCGAGTATCTTCCTAAAGGGAAACATACGGTTTCGTACGAGGTGTATGTGACAAAAGAAGGCAGTTTCAGCGCAGGGTATTCGCTGATACAATGCCAATATGCGCCGGAGTTCGGAGCGTATTCAAACGGCTCGAGAATTAGCGTAAACCCTTGACGGTAGGTGTTCCAGGGACGAAATCCTTGAGGTAGAACGGCTCGAAATATGCCACGTCGACGAAATCTTTGGCGTCGAGTTTGCGTTGAGCTATGACGTTCATGTATTTTGCAGAGCAATGGAACTCTTTGATTACCGTGATTTTATCGTCGTTTGCGAAAAGCTCGGCGCATTTGTCGGCACCGTCGCCAAAGAGATAGATATGATGGTCTTTTTTGAGGTCGGCAAAAGAGTTCCCGTCGATGATGACCGCCTCTGTATCCTTTATTTTATTTACGTTTTCGTCGAATATGGCGGCATAGACCTCCATACGGCGGGCGTCGATCATAGGGACGCGTAGAGCCGCACGGCCGTGCGGCTCTACGCCGTATGCCATCGCATGCAATGTCTCGACAGCGATAAGAGGTTTGGAAACAGCGTAGCAGAGTCCTTTTGCGGTGCTCACGCCGATGCGGAGACCAGTGTAGGAGCCAGGTCCCATGCTGACGGCCACTGCGTCGAGGTCATTGTATGAGATGCCTGCCTTCTTCATCACAGAATCGATGAAAAGCGTAATCTTTTCCGAATGGTTCTGGCCTTTAGGATCTTCCTCGCAAGCCAAAACCTCGCCATTGTGAACCAATGCCACCGAACATGATGGCGTAGCTGTTTCAAGACAAAGTATCATATCGTAAAAATTTTTTGCAAAAATACATTTTTTTCTTTGATATTATAATTTAAATACGTAATTTTGCAGGTTAATTGTACATTACCGAGAAATGGAGATAGTAAAAACTGATATTGAAGGAGTTGTGATCATCGAACCGAGGGTTTTTGGCGATGAGAGGGGTTATTTTTTTGAGTCGTTTTCGCAAAGAGAGTTCGAAAAGCTTGGCATAAACACGGTTTTTGTGCAGGATAACGAATCAAAATCATGCTACGGGGTACTGCGCGGTCTGCATTTTCAGATGCCGCCGTTTGCACAAGCGAAATTGGTGCGTTGCGTGAGAGGAAAAGTGCTCGACGTGGCGGTTGACATACGCAAAGGCTCGCCCACATACGGCAAGCACGTAGCATGTGAGCTGAGCGAGGACAACCATCGCATGTTCTATATCCCACACGGATTTGCACACGGTTTTTCGGTTTTGAGCGAGACGGCTATCTTCCAGTACAAATGCGACAACTACTACGCCCCACAAAGCGAAGGAGCGTTACAATGGAATGACAAAGATTTGAATATCAACTGGTTAATAAATGAAAAAGATGTGATCCTGTCAGAAAAAGACAAACATCATCCTTTATTTAAAGATTTCGAATCGCCTTTTGATTTTGATAAAAAATAACAGATTATCTGAAATTTAATGGCGAAAATTATATTCGCGTTGATTTGGATAATCCGTATTCGAAATATAAAAGAAAATTAGAGTGATGAATATATTGGTCACAGGCGCAAACGGTCAGCTCGGCAACGAGATGCGGATAGTATCACAAGGAAGCTCCGACAGCTACATCTTCACAGATGTGGACGAGCTCGACATCACCAACCGTGATGCCGTGATGGATTTCGTGAGAGACAACAATATAAAAGTGATTGTCAACTGTGCTGCTTACACCAATGTCGACAAGGCAGAGGACGATGAGAAGACAGCGGAACTCATTAACGCTCAAGCTGTTGAATATCTGGCATCAGCCTGCAAAGCAAATCACGCCATGTTCATCCACATCTCTACTGATTATGTGTTCGGCGGCAACGAAGGCAACACCCCAAAGAAGGAGACAGAGCCAGTGAACCCGACAGGAGCATACGGCAGAACAAAGCTTCACGGCGAACAAGTCATATGGAAAGTCGGCTGTAACTATCTGATTATCAGGACAGCATGGCTTTATTCGGAGTTTGGCAACAACTTCGTGAAGACGATGCGCCGACTGACAGCCGAGCGTGACAAACTCAACGTCGTTTTCGACCAGGTCGGCACCCCGACATACGCTTTCGACCTCGCAAATGTCATTTTTAAGATTATAGAAGAGAGAAGATACGACGAGCTTGAAGGGGTCTATCACTTTAGTAATGAAGGAGTTATAAGCTGGTACGACTTTGCGAAAGAGATCTGCGAGCTGAGCGGCAACGAGTGCGACATACAGCCATGCCACAGCGACGAGTTCCCGAGCAAGGTCAAAAGACCGAGTTACTCCGTTTTGGACAAGACAAAAATTAAAAATTCGTTAAATATCACGATTCCGCATTGGAAGGAGTCGTTAAAAAAATGCATCAACAAACTATGAAGAACATCATCATCACTGGCGGCGCAGGATTCATCGGAAGTCACGTAGTACGACTTTTTGTGAACAAATATCCTGATTATCATATCATTAACGTTGACAAGCTGACTTACGCAGGCAACCTCGCTAACCTCAAAGACATCGAGAACAAGCCTAACTACACATTCGTGAAGGCCGACATCTGCGACTTCGAGACGATAATAGGAATCTTCAAGAAATACAACGTCGACGGCGTGATCCACCTTGCAGCGGAGAGCCACGTGGACCGTTCCATCAAAGACCCGTTCACCTTCGCGCAGACCAACGTGATGGGCACTTTGAGCATGTTGCAGGCAGCCAAGCTGACTTGGGAGCAGCTGCCGGAGAAATGGGATGGCAAACGCTTCTATCACATCTCTACCGACGAGGTGTACGGAGCACTGGAAATGACCGACCCTGAAGGCATCGAGCCTCCATTCACCACAAAGGCATCGTCAGGGAAACACCATCTGGCATACGGAAGCAAGTTCTTCACAGAAGACCTGAAATATATGCCACATTCGCCGTATTCAGCGTCAAAGGCATCGAGCGACCACTTCGTGAGAGCCTTCCACGACACCTACGGCATGCCAACCATAGTGACAAACTGCTCGAACAACTACGGTCCGTACCAGTTCCCAGAAAAGCTTATCCCGTTGTTTATCAATAATATACGTCACCGCAAACCATTGCCAGTTTACGGCAAGGGCGAGAATGTACGCGACTGGTTGTATGTAGAGGACCACGCACGTGCCATCGACCTCATTTTCCATAAGGGAAAGATAGCCGAGACGTATAACATCGGTGGCTTCAACGAATGGAAGAACATAGATATCATCAAGGTTGTCATCAACACTGTCGACAGGCTATTGGGCAGAAAAGAGGGCGAGGACATGGACCTCATCACCTTCGTGACCGATCGTGCGGGACACGACATGAGATATGCCATCGACTCATCGAAACTGCAGAGAGAACTGGGCTGGGAGCCGAGTCTGCAATTCGAGGAAGGCATTGAGAAGACTGTGAAATGGTATCTCGAGAATCAGGCCTGGATGGACAACATCACATCTGGCGAATACGAAAAATATTACGAGTCAATGTATGCCAACAGGTAAAACAAATATTAAAACTATGAGATACAGATATGCGCGTGTTGTTACGCCATTTCCGTGATTAAAGGGTTATATTATTGAAAAGCAATAAATTAACTCATAAAAAAATCACAAAAATGGATAAAGTAACATTATTACCATACGAAAGTATTTACGAGAACTTCATAGACAAGAAATATCTCAAAGAAGGTATCGACGAGTACTTTTTCAGAAATCAGCAGGCTAAGAGGCCCGAAAACGGCTGGCGTCATCTGCGTTCCGACGAGATTGAGCGCTTGGTGAAAAACAGCAACACTGCCACCAGTTGGGACGATATCCTGGTCACTGATGATTTCGACACCAATTTGGTGAAAAACAATCGTTTTTATGGTATGGTGCGTATTGGAGCCATCAAAAACGTGGTACTTCAGTATCATGACTTGAAGATGGCGTGTGGTATAACCGACAGCACCATCATCTCCTGTGACATCGGCGATTTTGTGGCGCTCCACGATGTGCATTATATCGCGAACTACATTATCGGCGACCGTTGCATCCTTTTCAACGTTCATGAGGTTTCATGCACCGACCACTCGAAGTTCGGTAACGGCATCCTGAAAGAAGGCGAGCCAGAAGACGTTCGCGTGTGGCTCGAGTTGATGAACGAGGCCGGTGGACGCAGAGTCCTTCCATTCGACGGCATGATTACCGCTGATGCCTATCTTTGGGCTAAATACACTGATATTCAAAAACTTCAGGACAGATTGTTTGAGATAACTCAGAAGTCGTTCGACAACCGCAGAGGTTATTACGGCACAATAGGCGAAGGCTGTGTCATAAAGAATTCCTGGATCATCAAAGACGCCAAAATCGGGCCATGCTGCTACATCAAAGGCGCTAACAAGCTGAAAAACGTGACGCTCAACTCATCGGAGGAAGAGCCTACACAGATTGGCGAAGGCGTGATTTTGGTCAACGGCATCGTGGGCTATGGTTGCCACATCTTCTATTCTGTGGTGGCTACACGTTTCGTGGTAGGCGATAACTGCAACCTGAAATACGGGGCTCGTGTCATCTACTCTATTTTAGGTGACAACTCAACCATCTCATGCTGTGAGGTGTTGAACAACCTGATATTCCCGGCGCATGAGCAGCATCACAACAACTCGTTCCTCATCGCCGCCTGCGTGATGGGTCAGAGCAACATGGCGGCAGGCGCCACATTAGGTTCGAACCACAACAGTCGTGCAACTGACGGCGAGATAGTGGCGAAACGCGGTTTCTGGCCAGGTCTTTGCTCGAGTGTCAAACACTCGTCGAAGTTCGCTTCGTTCACCTTGCTTTCCAAAGCAGACTATCCTAACGAGATGAACATCAAGCTGCCGTTCGCTTTGGTGAACAACAACGTTTCGAAAGACCAGCTTGAGGTGATGCCGGCTTATTGGTGGATGTACAACATGTACGCCATCGCACGTAACACCTCGAAGTATCAGAAACGCGACAAACGCTTACGCAAGATTCAAAACATTGAGTTTGAGACGTTTGCGCCAGATACTATGGAAGAGGTTATCGCCGGACGCAAGCTCCTTGAAGTGTGGACGGCCAAAGCCTATCTGCGCTCAAATGGCGAGAATCCAGAGCAGGAATACTACACCTTACGCGACCTCGGACATAAGCTCCTCAACGGCGACAAAGCTGTTGTGAAAGCTCTCGAAGTCCTTGGCGAAGAGATGGAGAAGTCACATCGTAAAGTGGTGATACTCAAGCCTTACGAGGCATATCACGCTTATGGTGACATGATAATATACTACGCGGTGAAGAACCTTGTCTATTACATGGAGATCCATCCGAAGGAGACGTTCGAACAGATGTGCAAGCATCTCACCAACGTACGTCAGCGCGAATGGGTGAACTTAGGTGGCCAGCTCGTGACAGAAGACGACATTGAGAAGCTCATCGACGACATCTGCAACGGCACACTCGACAGCTGGGACGACATACACAAACGCTACAACGATCTGTGGACCAAGTATCAGACTGACAAGCTGTTACATTGTTATCAGGCGTTGAGATTCATCTATGACAAGTGTCCTTCTTTGACAAAAGAAATCTTTACCGACGCTCTCAACAGAGGTGAAAAAGTGCTTCAGTACGTCTGCGACCAGGTCTATGAGTCGAGGAAGAAAGACTATGAAAACGTCATCCGCAACTCTACATTCCGCAGTGCTGCAGAACGCGATGCTGTGAATGGCAAACTCGAAGACAACAGTTTCGTCAAACAAATCAAGAAAGAGACTGATCAGGCATTGCAATACATTGCCGACGCAAGAAAATTAGTTTAGTTAAGTAAAAAATTAAAAATTACAAAGATATGAGAGTTATAATTGAGCCAAATTATGAAAAAATGTCACAGTGGGCGGCCAATCACATCGTCCGCAGAATAAATGAATTCAAGCCGACGGCAAAGAAGCCTTTCATCCTCGGTTTGCCGACAGGTTCAACACCTATCGGGACTTACAAAGCCCTCATCAAGGCTTACAAGGACGGCAAGGTGTCGTTTAAAAACGTGGTGACATTCAACATGGACGAATACGTGAAGATTCCGGAGAACCATCCGGAGAGCTACCACTCATTCATGTGGAACAATTTCTTCAAGCATATTGACATCAAGAAGGAGAATGTCAACATCCTCAACGGTAATGCTGAAGACCTTGAGAAAGAATGTGCCGATTACGAGGCCAAGATCAAGAAATACGGCGGCATCCATCTGTTCATGGGCGGCATCGGTCCTGACGGCCACATCGCTTTCAACGAGCCGGGCTCATCACTGACATCACGCACAAGAGTGAAATCGCTGACGACAGATACCATCATCGCCAACTCACGTTTCTTTGAGAACGACATCAACAAGGTGCCGAAGACCGCTTTGACAGTTGGTGTTGGCACAGTTATGGACAGTGACGAGGTGATGATTCTCGCCAACGGCCACAACAAGGCACGCGCTTTGGCAGCGGCCATCGAGGGCGGCGTCTGCCATCTCTGCACTGTCAGTGCGTTGCAGATGCACCCGAGAGGCATCATCGTGTGCGACGACGCTGCGACAGAAGAGCTGAAAGTCGGCACGGTGAACTATTTCAAAGACATTGAAAAAGCCAACTTATAATGTTTTTTAAACACGAATCGAGTTACATAGACGATGGTGCCGTCGTTGGCGACGGCACCAAAATCTGGCATTTCTGTCATATCCAGAAAGGAGCGGTGATTGGTAAAGACTGTTCTTTGGGACAGAATGTCAACATTGGAAACAACGTAAAGATTGGTAATGGCGTCAGGATACAGAACAACGTTTCGGTGTACGAGGGTGTGGAGATTGAGGACAACGTGTTTTGCGGTCCGAGCTGCGTATTTACGAATGTCGTGACCCCAAGGGCGCATTTTCCGGTTCACGGCGTTTATGCGAAGACATTAATTAAACAAGGTGCCTCGTTAGGTGCCAACTGCACCGTGGTATGCGGCCATACCGTCGGTAAAAGCGCCCTGATAGCGGCCGGCGCCGTCGTCACAAAAGACGTGAAAGACTACGCCCTGATGGCCGGAGTGCCTGCAAGACAGATAGGCTGGGTTTGCGAATGCGGGAAAAAACTTGATAAAGATTTGAAATGCAGTTGCGGTAGAGAATACGAACTGAAAGGTAATGTTTTATTTAAGATATGAAGAATTTTTCTATAATTGGAGTCGGCGGTTATATCGCGCCACGACATCTTAAGGCAATTAAAGACACGGGAAACAACTTGATTTCCGCTTACGATTTAAGTGATTCTGTAGGTATCATGGACAGCTATTTCCCGTATACAGCGTTTTTTACAGAATTTGAACTTTTCGACCGCCATAATACAAGATTGAAAGAGCATGGCATCGATATAGACTATGTTTCAATATGTACTCCGAACTATCTGCATGACGCTCACACACGTTACGGACTGCGATTGGGAGCCGATGTTATATGCGAAAAACCCATGGTGCTGAACCCTTGGAACATCGACGCATTGGAGAAAGTTGAGCAGAACACAGGTCACAAGGCATATACCATATTACAGCTGCGACTCCATGACTCCATTGTGGCTTTGAAAAAGAAAATCGACGAGGGCCCGAAAGACAAGATTTATGATGTCGACCTGACATACATAACCGCCAGGGGAAACTGGTATTACACCTCATGGAAAGGCAACGAGAACAAGAGCGGAGGCGTAGCCACAAATATTGGCATACATTTTTATGATATGTTGTCCTGGATTTTCGGTCCGGTGACAAAAAACGTGGTGCATATCATGACGCATGACCGCGTGGCCGGTTATTTGGAAATGCCGAAAGCGAGGGTGCGTTACTTCCTGAGCATCAATGCCGACACCCTGCCAAACAATGCTGTGCAAGGTGAGAAAAGGACATACAGAACCATCATGATTGACGGTTCCGAATTTGAATTCAGCGTGGGATTCAATGAGCTTCACACCAAGAGCTATGAGAAGATTTTGGCTGGCGAAGGCTTCAGGATTTCAGAGGCGAGAAACTGCATTGATATAGTATACAACATTAGAAATTCAAAGCCTATAGGATTGGTGGGTGACTACCATCCGTTGGCAAAACTGCCATTAAGCCGACATCCATTTGGTTGGAGATAAAATATTTTGACATGAACAACAATCACCTTATTATAATGGCTGGCGGAGTCGGCTCACGATTTTGGCCAATGTCGATTCCTGAGAAGCCGAAACAGTTCATCGATGTGATGGGCATCGGGAAGACCATGATACAGCTTACGGTGGAACGCTTTGCAGGCATCATCGAGCCCAACCATGTATGGATTGTGACATCGAAGAAATACAAGGACATCGTAAAGGAGCAGCTCCCACAAGTACCTGACAGCCAGATACTTATGGAGCCGATAATGCGTAATACAGCACCTTGTATCGAATACGTGAGCCGCAAGATTTACGCCAGATATCCTGACGCAAACCTCGTGTTCTCGCCTGCCGACCATCTGGTGCTCGACGTGCCGCATTTCCAAGAGGTGATTAAGGAATCGCTCGATTATACTAAAAAAAAGGATGTCATCGTGACGCTCGGCATGATGCCGACACGACCCGAGACAGGCTACGGCTACATCAAGTCGTCGGATGCCAACTCAATGGAAAAAATCCAGAAAGTGGAGGCTTTCAAAGAGAAACCGAACCTTGAGACAGCCAAGAAATACCTTGCCGACGGCGGGTATTACTGGAATGCAGGCATCTTCATCTGGAACGTGAAGATGGTGGTGAACACTATCGCGAAGCTTGTACCTGATTTGGCGGCGGTTTTCGATAAAATAGAGCCTCATTTCTACAAAAATGACGAGCAAGATGTGGTTGACGAGCTCTTCCCAACATGTCCGAACATAAGCATCGACTATGCGGTGATGGAGAAATCCAAAGATGTGTTGGTCTACCCTGCCAGCTTCGGTTGGAGCGACATAGGCACCTGGGGCAGCCTCTACACACACATCCCTAACGATGACAACGGGAACGCAATTATTGGAGAAAACATCCAGATGGTCGACAGCAAAAACTGCATCGCACGTTCATACGGAAGAAAAAAAGTTATAGTTCAAGGTCTTGATAATTATATAGTTGTGGACGACAATAACTGTCTTCTAATCTGCAAGATGCAAGACGAACAATTGATTAAAGAATGGCAAAAATAGATTATAACAAATCAACAATATGAAAAAGTTATTGACAAGTATCGCAAGATTATTTTTTGGAAAACGCAATTCCGGCTCATTATCAAGGATTTACGTATTGGTTTTCGACGTGTTTCTCGTGATATTGGCCATCTTGTTAGTGCCTGTTATCGGTTATTATCCACACTATCGCAGCGTAAACTGGCCGTGGTTTTTCATGACAATGACATCAGTTTTGGTGTATTTCACCTTAGGTTTTATAATAACAGGATCGTACAAAGGACTTGTCAGATACTCCGGTTTCAAAGATATTGAACGCATATCAAGAACTACAATATGGGTCTTTTTCGCATTATGCATCAGCAGGTTTATCATAAATAATTACGATTGCCTGAAGTTTTTAAACAGCTTCTTCCCGAATTATCTGGCAATGTTCTTAACGTGCATTATCGCATTGGTTTTCATGGTGTTAGGGCGACTTGTCATACGTCGAATCTACAACGAGTATCTGCGGCCTCAGCCCAATAAGATCAATGTGGTGATTTATGGTGCCGGTGATGCCGGTCCTATCACGCAAACAGCATTGTACCAAGACACTTCAACGCAATACAATGTTGTTTCATTCATCGATGATTCAAATTCAAAAATCGGAAAATCAATCAACGGAGTTCTGATTCGCAAGCCTGAAGCAGTGCTCAACAAGGATTTCATCAACAAATACCATGTCGATATGATTATTCTGGCGATGCCAAGTTTGAATATCGACAAACGTAACGAGATTGTCAACAAACTCATAGAGTTAGGTGTTTCGGTGAAAGCAGTGCCGCATGTCGACTCATGGATTAATGGCAATCGATTGAATTTCAACCAGATTGAGGATATTAAGATTGAGGATTTGCTTGAGAGGGAGCCTATCGTTTTGGGCAAGGAAAACGTAAAACACGAGCTTGAGGGCAAGGTCGTGATGGTTACGGGTGCGGCAGGATCAATAGGCAGCGAGATCTGCCGTCAGGTTCTGCAACATAACCCCAAACGCCTTGTGATGTTTGATCAAGCGGAGTCACCGATGTACGATTTGCAGTTTGAGTTGAACAATGAGGAGCCTTACAAACACATAGCCGTGCCTAAGGAATTTGTGGTCGGAAATGTGAAGGACAAGAACAAAATGACAGAGGTGTTCGAGAGATACCAGCCACAGATCATCTATCATGCCGCGGCATATAAACATGTGCCTTTGATGGAGAGTTTCCCTTACGAGGCGGTGTTTGTCAACGTATTCGGCACCAAGCTGATCGCCGATTTGGCAATAAAATATGGCGTCGAGAAGTTTGTGATGATTTCCACTGATAAGGCTGTGAACCCTACTAATGTGATGGGTGCCACCAAACGTATCGCTGAGATATACACACAGAGTCGCAAGAGCAAGACCAAGTTCGTGACCACACGTTTCGGCAACGTTTTAGGCTCCAACGGCTCAGTTATCCCATTGTTCAAGAAGCAGTTGGCTCACGGTGGACCGTTGACGGTCACCGATCGTAACATCATACGTTACTTCATGACAATTCCCGAGGCGTGCAGTTTGGTGCTTGAGGCAGGAGCCATTGGTAATGAAGAGGATATCTTTGTGTTTGACATGGGTAAGCCTGTTAAGATTTACGATTTGGCAAGCAAGATGATCAAGCTTTCGCACATGCCAAACGTTCAGATTGAGATTACAGGTTTGAGACCTGGTGAGAAACTATATGAGGAGTTGTTGGCTACCAAGGAAAACACTCTTCCGACCGAGCATCCGAAGATTATGCGCGCCAAGGTACGTGAATATACCGAGGAAGAGGTGAACGCCGAGATCGCCAAACTTCTGGAGATTTTGCCTACATGCAACGATTTTGAGATTGTGAAACAGATGAAAGTGATAGTGCCAGAGTTCAAGTCAAATAACTCAGTTTATCAAGTTCTCGACAAAAAGACGGGAGATATAACTCAATGAGTATCAAGTGATTAAGAGCCACGTGTCGGACTCGAACCAACGACCTACGCATTACGAATGCGTTGCTCTACCAACTGAGCTAAAGTGGCTTGTTTGCGGGTGCAAAAATACATAATTTTTTGTTGCGTGCAACAGAAAATAATATTTGACGTTATTTTTATATGATTTGGAAGATTATAACTTTGGTTTTGCTGGCAACTGTAAAGACATTGTTCGCGCCGGCGGCAGGCTTTGCGGCAGGATTGTCGTTTTGGACGACATTCGCTGCAACAGCTGTGGGAGGCATAATTGGATTTGTGGCGTTTTACTTCCTATTTGATGTGATGTCGAATTTTTATTACAAAAACAGGAAGAAAACAATAACTGCAAAACAAATCAGGAAGGCAAGGAAGATTGTGATGATGAGGCAGAGATACCCGATATGGCTGTTTGTGTTTATATTGCCATTCACGTCGATACCGGTCATGGCGGTCATTGTCAGAAGGTTTTTCAATCACAACAAACCAGTGTTCGCATTGTCACTTGTTGCGGTGACGCTGTTCGCACTGGTTGGATGTCTTATGTTTTCGCCTATACAATACTTATAGTTGGCAAAGGGCTGCAGCGCCTAATATTGCCACCTCGTTGTCTTTCAGTTCCGAAACTCTGATTTGCACTGTACCTTGGTAGATATTCAGCAGATGTTCCTCGAACGATTTGTGGAGAGGCTTCATCAGCACTTCGCCTGCATGGACAGGGCCGCCCATGAGGAAGATGGCCTGCGGGGCTGAGAACGTTGCTGCGTTTGCCATAGCGATGCCGAGGAGATAACCTACGTTTTCGAAAGTCTGTATGCCTATAGGATCGCCTGCGTTGGCGGCGTCACCGACCATTTTTGATGTGAGGTCTTCAGGTGCCACGTTTTTCAAAACACCGTTGTATGACGGGTTCTGCTCTATCAGCTCGAGAGCGGTACGACAGATGCCATGAGCCGAGGTGTAAGTCTCGAGGCAGCCTTTGCGTCCGCAGCCGCACTGGCGACCGTTGATGACGAGTATAGAGTGACCGAGCTCGCCTGCAGTGCTTGTCGAGCCAAGGACGAGTTTTCTGTCGATGATGATGCCGCTTCCCACTCCTGTCCCGAGGGTGAAAGTGATGAAATGGTCGAGATATTTCGCGCCACCGTAAATCATCTCGCCGTAGGCGGCCGCGTTAGCGTCGTTAGACACGACAACCTTGGTGTTGATATGTTTCTTCATCAGCTCCACAAGCTTCACCTGACCCTTGAAGTTGAGGTTAGGCGCATTGTCGATGCCACCTTTGTATGTGTTTCCGTTCGGGGCACCGATGCCGATGCCGTCGATGTCAGAAACATTGTTGCGATCAAGCATTTCCTTGATTTTTGCAGCCATATCGCTCACATAAAGCTCGGCATCATAATAATCGTGGGTGTGAAGATTGACTTTGTCGATGATTTTGCCGTCGTCGCGGACGAGTCCGATGTCGGTATTTGTGCCTCCGATATCGACTCCGATAGAGTATTTTGTTTTCATATTTGGATAAATTTTATTACAAATCGAAGAATTTCTTCGCAAAATTAAAAAAACTTTAAATAATATCAGTTAAAATCAATTCTTTTTTTTATCTTTGCAGATTATTTGGAAATATAAATACGTTTTATGAAGAACGCATATCGTGAATATAAGTTTTTGAATCTCACCAACATAGCAGATGAGATTCGTAAGTTTTGGGAAGATAACGACATCTTCAACAAGAGTTTGGAGAACACCAAGAACGGAACAGCGTATGTTTTTTACGAAGGTCCGCCGTCAGCTAACGGCATGCCTGGCATCCACCATGTGATGGCACGTACAATCAAGGACACCTTCTGCCGTTTCCAGACTCTGAAAGGCAAATATGTGAGCCGTAAGGCAGGATGGGACACCCACGGACTGCCTGTGGAGCTCGGCGTCGAGAAGAAACTCGGCATCACAAAGGAAGATATCGGCAAAAAAATCAGTGTTGACGACTACAACCGCGCCTGCCGCGAAGAAGTGATGAAATACAAGGACCGCTGGGATGACCTCACACGTCAGATGGGCTACTGGGTCGACCTCAACAACCCTTACATCACCTTCACAAACGAATATATCGAGACTTTGTGGTTCTTGCTTAAAGACTTGTATAACAAGGGTTTATTGTACAAAGGATACACCATTCAGCCATATTCTCCGGCAGCTGGAACAGGCCTCAGCTCACATGAGTTGAACATGCCTGGCTGCTACCGTGACGTGAAAGACCTCACCTGCGTGGCGATGTTCCGACTGAAAGACAAACAACGCAAATTTGACAAGCTGCCATACGGTGTCGACGTAAACTTCCACGACGTGAAGATCCTGGCATGGACCACAACACCATGGACTTTGCCGTCAAACACAGCATTGGCAGTAGGTCCTGGCATCGAGTATAATCTCGTGAAAACAGTGAACCCGAACAACGGTGAGCAGATTCATATCATCATAGGAAAGCCTCTGATGGCATCGTTCTTCCCGTCGGAAGAGGAGAAGCCAAAGTTTGAAGACTGGAAAGTCGGCGACAAGAAGCTTCCTTACGAGGTTTTAGGCACCTGCAAGGGCAAAGACCTCGTCGGTTTGGACTACGAGCCGCTCATCCCATGGGTGAAGCCTGACGGCGACGGATTCCGCGTCATCCCTGGCGACTACGTCACCACGGAAGACGGTACTGGCATCGTCCACATCGCTCCTACCTTCGGCGCTGACGATAACAGAGTGGCAAAACAGACCAACATCCCGCCACTGCATCTCATCGACAAGGATGGCAAGGCACAGCCGATGGTCGACAAGACAGGTAAGTTCTTCCTCCTCGAAGACCTTGACCCAGAATGGGTTAAGACACATGTCGACGCTGAGGAATATGCAAAATACGCAGGCAAATTCGTGAAAAACGCCTACGACCCGACAAAGACCGACAAAGACATATCACTTGATGTGGAAATCGTCATCATGCTGAAGGAACAGGGCAAGCTCTTCAAGAGCGAGAAACACACCCACAACTACCCTCACTGCTGGCGTACCGACAAACCCGTCCTCTACTACCCTCTCGACAGCTGGTTCATCAAGACTACTGCGTTGAAAGACAGGATGATAGAGCTCAACAAGACCATCAACTGGAAGCCTGAGGCAACAGGAAGCGGACGTTTCGGCAACTGGCTCGAGAACCTCGTCGACTGGAACCTCTCACGTTCACGTTATTGGGGAACGCCATTGCCAATCTGGAGAACAGAAGACGGCAACGAGGAGATATGCATCGGCAGCGTGGCACAGCTTCGCGAAGAGATTGAGAAGTCGATCATGGCAGGATTTATGAAAGAAAATCCTTATAAGTCAGAGGATTACACCAAGTTTGACCTTCACAGGCCATATATCGACGGTGTGGTTTTGGTTTCAAAATCAGGCAAGAAGATGTTCCGTGAGCCGGACCTCATTGACGTGTGGTTTGACTCTGGCGCCATGCCTTACGCACAGATTCACTACATGGGCAAGCCAGGTCAGTTGAATGACAAGACCTTCCCTGCCGACTTCATCGCAGAGGGCGTTGACCAGACACGTGGTTGGTTCTTCACCTTACACGCCATCGCAACGATGTGCTTCGACTCTGTGGCATATAAGAACGTGATTTCCAACGGCTTGGTGCTCGACAAGAACGGCAACAAGATGTCGAAACGCTTGGGCAATGCCGTCGACCCGTTCGGAGCCATCACAAAATACGGTGCTGACGCGGTGAGATGGTACATGATGACCAACTCGCAGCCTTGGGACAACCTGAAATTTGACGAAGACGGCGTCGACGACGTGCGCCGCAAGTTCTTCGGAACATTATATAACACTTATGCATTCTTCGCGCTCTACGCCAACATCGACGGTTTTGAGTACAAAGAGGCGGACATCCCGTTTGAGAAACGTCCTGAGATTGACAGATGGATTCTGTCGGAGCTCAACTCTCTCATCATCGAGGTTGAGAAAGACTATGAAACTTATGAGCCTACCAAGGCCGGCCGTGCCATCGGCAACTTCGTCGACGCCCACCTCAGCAACTGGTACGTGCGTCTGTCACGCCGCCGTTTCTGGAAGAGCAACGGCTCTGACGACAAGACCTCGGCATATCAGACATTGTACACCTGCCTGGACACCTTGGCACGCTTGATCTCGCCTATCGCGCCGTTCTTCAGCGAGCAGCTTTACCGCGACCTCAACGCCGTGACACACCGCGACAACGCAGAGTCAGTGCATCTGACGAGATTCCCGAAGGCAAACGAGAAGTTTATCGACAAGAAACTCGAGGAGCGCATGGAGATGGCACAGCTCGTCGCATCGATGGTGCTTTCGTTGAGAAAGAAAGCCAACATCCGCGTACGTCAGCCATTGTCAAGAATCATGATTCCGGTGCTGAGCGACGAGATGATGCAGCAACTTCAGAAGGTCGAAGGCCTCATCCTTTCGGAAGTCAACGTCAAGAAGGTGGAATATCTCACCGGTGAACTCAACATCTTGGTGAAGAAGGTCAGACCGAACTTCGCTTCATTGAAGACACGTTACGCCAAGCTGATGGGACAGCTCACGAAGTATTTCAACACCATGAGTCAGGAAGACATCCGTAGCTTCGAGAAAAACGGCGGTGCCACGATTACCGTTGAAGGTCAGGAAGTAAACCTGATTTTGGAAGACGCTCTCATCACCACTGAGGACATCCCGGGCTGGACAGTGACGACACAGGACAACATGACCGTGGCGCTCGACATCACCATCTCGCCAGAGCTGTTTGAGGAGGGTCTCGCAAGAGAAATCATCAACAGAGTGCAGAACATGAGAAAGGATAGCGGCCTAGAGGTCACTGACAAGATCATCCTGACAATTGAGAAGAATAACGAAATCATGAAGCCGGTGGAGCGTTTCGGCGAGTACATCTGCTCGGAGACATTGGCCACATTGGAGATGGCTGACAAGCTCGACGGCATTGAGCCTCAGGAACTTGTTGATAAAATTTCAGTGAGATTAATGATAAAGAAAGCATAACACTAATTGGATAAGATATGGAAGAAACAGTCAACACATCAGAAAAGACCAGATATTCTGACGAAGAACTGGCTGAATTCAAGGAATTGATTCTTGACAGACTGGCGCAGGCACGCAAAGACCTCGCACTGTTACAGGAAAACGTTGCCAACAGTGAGTCTGACGACACGGCTCCCACCTTCAAGATTTTAGAGGAGGGCGCGGCTGTTTTGTCGAAGGAGGAGAACAGCGCTTTGGCGGTACGTCAGGCCAAATACATCAAGAATCTCGAGAACGCTTTGATACGCATCGAGAACAAGACTTACGGCATCTGCCGTGTGACGGGCAAGCTCATTCCTAAGGAGCGTCTGCGCGCAGTACCGCACGCCACTCTCAGTGTTGAAGCCAAGATGCAGCAGAATAAGAAAAAATGAAAAAACCTCTGATTGTCATTTTTTTGGTGTTGCTGCTTGACCAGGTGTCGAAGATCCTGGTCAAGACCACGATGGCAATCAACGAGGCCATTCCCGTGTTCGGGAAGTGGTTTTATATTCTGTTCATCGAAAACAACGGTATGGCATTCGGGTGGGAGATCTCCGGGGCGCAGTGGGGAAAGGTTTTCCTAAGCCTTTTCCGTGTCGTGGCTGTGGTTTTCCTGTTCTGGCTGCTATTCAAGCTGGTGAAGAAAGGTGTGAAGTTCGGTCCGTTGTTCGGCATCTCGCTCATCATCGCGGGTGCGCTTGGCAACATCATCGACGGGATGTTTTACGGCCTCATCTTCGACTATGCTGGTTTCATGCAGGGAAGAGTGGTTGACATGCTGTATTTCCCGCTTTTCACCTTCCCTGAATGGGTGCCGTGGCTCGGTGGAGAGATATTTTTCAGTCCGGTGTTCAATATCGCTGACAGCGCTATCACCATCGGCATTTTTTACCTGGTAATTTTCCAATGGAGTTTTATCAGAAATTTTGAATCAATCATAGGAGTTGAAAATAACAATGGAGAAAGAGATTAAAGGTCACATTGTACAAATCATCGGACCTGTTATCGACGTAGCTTTTGAAGATGAGAAGCATCTTCCGAACCTCTTGGACGCGTTGGAGATCACGCGTGACAACGGCGACAAGGTCATCACTGAGGTGCAGCAGGACATCGGAGAGAACACCATGCGTACCATCGCCATGGACTCGACCGACGGATTGCGCCGTGGTATGGAGGTGCGCAGCCTCGGCCATCCTATCACCATGCCTACTGGCGATCAGGTGAAAGGACGTCTGTTTAACGTCATCGGCAACAGCATCGACGGTTTAAAACCTGTCGAGTCGAAGAAACGCAACAGCATACACCGCAACCCGCCTAAGTTCGAGAACCTCTCAACAAAACAGGAGATTCTGTTTACGGGTATCAAAGTTATCGACCTTATCGAGCCTTATGCCAAAGGCGGTAAAATCGGTCTGTTTGGCGGCGCCGGTGTCGGCAAGACCGTGCTTATCATGGAGCTCATCAACAACATCGCGAAGTTGTATTCTGGTATGACAGTGTTTGCAGGCGTTGGCGAGCGTACACGTGAAGGCAACGACCTTCTCCGTGATATGATCGAGGCAGGCGTCATCAAATACGGGAAAGAGTTCCAGGAAGAGATGGCGAAAGGCAACTGGCCTCTGGACAAGGTCGACTACGATGAACTCGGCAAATCGCAGGCTACGCTGGTGTTCGGACAGATGAACGAGCCGCCGGGAGCACGTGCAAGAGTGGCACTCTCAGGCTTGAGTATGGCTGAATATTTCCGTGACGGCGACGACGAGACAGCGGGACGTGACATCATGTTTTTTATCGACAACATCTTCCGTTTCACACAGGCAGGTTCAGAGGTGTCGGCACTTCTCGGACGAATGCCATCAGCCGTGGGCTACCAACCCACACTGGCATCGGAGATGGGTCTGATGCAGGAACGTATCACTTCAACAAAGAGCGGTTCCATCACCTCTGTGCAGGCTGTCTACGTGCCTGCCGACGACTTGACAGACCCTGCTCCTGCGACCACTTTCGCACACTTGGACGCAACGACCGTGTTGAGCCGTAAGATTGCGGAGTTGGGCATATACCCTGCCGTTGACCCACTCGACTCAACCTCAAGAATATTGACTCCAGATGTCGTCGGCGAGGAGCATTACAAGACAGCCCAGCGAGTGAAGAACATCCTCCAGAGGTACAAGGAGCTACAAGATATCATCGCCATCCTCGGTATGGACGAGCTCTCGGAAGAGGACAAGCTCACAGTGAGTCGTGCACGTCGTGTGCAGCGTTTCCTCTCGCAGCCGTTCACCGTGGCCGAGCAGTTCACAGGAATGCGAGGCGTCACCGTCAAGATTGAGGACACCATCAAGGGCTTCAACATGATCATGGACGGCGAGGTCGACCAATATCCTGAAGCAGCGTTCAACCTCGTGGGAACCATTGAGGAAGCCATCGAGAAAGGCAAGAAGATGTTGGAAGAAAGCAAGGAGTAAGCCATGAAACTTGAGATAACATCTCCCGACAAGCAGATTTTCAGCGGCGACGTTGACCTTGTGCAGCTACCTGGCAGCGACGGATTGTTCGAGATTTTGAACAACCACGCCCCGATGATAGCGGCACTGGGCCCCGGACGCGCCAAGGTGCAGACTCCTGACGGAGAACTACAGTTTTTCGACATCAGAGGAGGAGTGTGCGAGGTGTTGGAAAACAAAATCACTATACTCGCAGAATAAGAATTGTTTTTAAATGAGTAGTTTTAAGGCTTTTCTGAAAAGAAAAAACATAGAACTGACGGCGAAGGCATATTTGCTTGACGCTCTTGGAGCTATGGCGCTCGGTCTGTTTGCGTCGTTGCTAATAGGAACCATCTTCGGCACCATCGGTGACAAGTTCGACTGGCCGTTTTTCAAGGAGCTGGCAGGATATTGCAAGACTGCGGCGGGTCCGGCTATGGGGGTGGCTATAGCGTATGCCCTTCATGCGCCGGCTTTGGTGTTGTTCAGTGCGGTGGCTGTCGGGGTGGCAGGCAACGCCCTCGGAGGCCCTGTGGGGGTGCTCGTGGCCGTGGTGATAAGCACCGAGTTGGGTAAGATGGTGTCGAAGGAGACACAGGTGGACATACTGGTAACACCTTCAGTAACAATCATTTCAGGAATATTGTTGGCACGCTTTGTCGGACCGGGCATCAACTCGTTTATGACAGCTTTCGGTGACTTCATCATGTATACGACCAATTTACATCCGTTTGCGATGGGAATAATAGTGTCGGTGACCATCGGCATGGCGTTGACGTTGCCTATCTCGAGTGCCGCCATCTGTCTGATGATAGGACTCTCGGGCATCGCCGGAGGAGCAGCCACGGCAGGTTGTTGCGCCCAGATGGTCGGTTTCGCTGTGATGAGCTTCAAAGAAAACCGTTGGGGCGGTCTCATCTCGCAGGGTATCGGCACCTCGATGCTCCAGATGCCCAATATTTTAAGGCATCCGCTGACATGGATACCACCTACATTAACAGCAGCAATCACCGGACCGTTGGCGACGTGCGTGTTTCATCTCGAGAACGTGCCTATCGGCTCTGGTATGGGCACCTGCGGCTTGGTGGGACCTCTTGGCGTCATCTCGGCGATGCCCGACGGAGGCTCCCAGATGTGGTGGGGCATCCTGCTGATTTGCTTCGTGCTCCCAGCTGTGTTGACATGGCTTTTCGGATTCATTTTCAGAAAGTTTGGCTGGATTAAAGACGGAGATTTGAAGCTGGAACAGTAGCCATTAGTAATCAGCCATTAGCCATTAGTTTTTTTGATGCTTCATAGTAAGCTGATGGCTAATAACCGATAGATAATAGCTTATAAATCAATTATTTATAATTTTTTTCTTGACAAAATTTTCATTTTGTTGTATATTTGCGTTCCTTTTTCGAAAAATAGATACAAATAAAAATATTGGGAAATGAAATTATCTCAGTTTAAGTACAACTTACCGCATGACCTCATTGCGATGTATCCGCCGAAAGAACGCGAGGATGCAAGGATGATGGTCTTGCACCGTGACACTCAGACCATTGAGCACAAGACATTCCGCGACATCATCAGCTATTGCCAGCCTGGCGATTTGTTCGTAATCAACAACACGAGAGTGTTTCCTGCACGTCTGTATGGCACGAAGGAGAAGACCGGCGCCACCATCGAGGTGATGTTGCTGCGCGAGCTTGACGAGGAAAGCCGTCTGTGGGACGTCCTCGTGGACCCCGCACGTAAGATACGTATCGGCAACAAGCTGTATTTCGGTCCGAACGACGAGCTTGTGGCCGAGGTCATCGACAACACCACATCACGTGGAAGAACACTGCGTTTCCTGTTCGACGGTCCGCACGACGAGTTCAAGAAAGTCATCATGGGACTTGGCGAGACGCCGCTCCCGAAAGTGATTCAGCGTCCGGTAGAGCCTGACGACGAGTTCAACTATCAGACCGTTTACGCCACACAGGAAGGCTCGGTGGCTGCCCCGACAGCTGGCATGCATTTCAGCAAAATCCTGATGAAACGCATGGAGCTTGAAGACGTGAATTTCGCTGAAGTGACGCTGCACACCGGCATGGGCAACTTCCGCGACATCGAGGTCGAGGACTTGACAAAACACAAGACCGACTCAGAAGAGATGAGCATCTCACAGGAGACTTGTGACCTTATTAATAATACTAAGGAACAAGGTCACAGGGTGTTTGCCGTCGGAACCACCACTTTGAAGGTCATGGAGACCGTGGTGAGCATCACAGGCAAGCTGAAACCGATGACCGGCTGGACCAACAAGTTCATCTTCCCGCCTTACGATTTCCACACCGCCAACGCGCTCATCACCAACTTCCACCTCCCGAAGTCACCGATGATGATGGAAGTGGCAGCATTCGCTGGCTATGATTTCTTAATGAAAGCCTATAAAGAAGCCGTCGCAGAGAAATACAACTTCTTCACTTACGGCGATGCAATGCTAATTTTATAAAATTTTGAGATTTCTCGACTTCGCTCGAAATGACGAATTGATTGTGACGTCATTTCGACTGGAGTGAAACGGAATGGAGAAATCTCATTTAAAATAAAGAGTTATGAATCAGGAAGAATTTTTCAAAAAGATAACTTCTCACGCGAAGGAATATGGATTTATTTTCCCTTCGAGTGACATTTACGATGGACTGGCTGCCGTTTATGATTACGGCCAGAATGGTGTCGAACTTAAGAAAAACATCAGGGAATACTGGTGGAAAGCCATGGTGCAGATGCACGAAAACATCGTCGGTCTCGACGCTGCCATCTTCATGCATCCTACAGTGTGGAAGGCATCAGGCCACGTTGACGCTTTCAACGACCCGATGATCGACAACAAAGACAGCAAGAAACGTTACCGCGCTGACGTCCTCGTCGAGGATTACATGGCGAAGATAGAGGAAAAAATCAACAAGGAAGTTGAGAAAGCCAAGAAACGCTTCGGTGACGCCTTCAACGAGGAGCAGTTTGTCACCACAAACGCCCGCGTCCTTGAGTGGAAGAAGGAAATCGAGACCATCAGCCACCGTCTTTATGGCGACATGGAGAAAAACGACCTCGCCGACATCAAGAAACTCATCGAAGACCTCGGCATCGTGTGCCCAATCAGCGGAACACGCAACTGGACCGACGTCCGTCAGTTCAACCTGATGTTCGCCACACAGATAGGCTCGCTGGCAGAAGGCGCCAACACCGTTTATCTGCGTCCTGAGACAGCTCAGGGTATCTTCGTCAACTACCTCAACGTACAGAAGACAGGCCGCATGAAGATACCGTTCGGCATCGCACAGACAGGTAAGGCATTCCGCAACGAAATCGTCGCCCGTCAGTTCATCTTCAGAATGAGAGAGTTTGAACAGATGGAGATGCAGTTCTTCGTACGCCCCGGCACCGAGATTGAATGGTTCAAGAAATGGAAGGAAGAACGTCTGAAATGGCACCTCTCATTGGGTATTCCAGCTGAAAACTACCGTTTCCACGACCACGAGAAGCTGGCTCATTATGCCAATGCCGCAACAGATATCGAGTTCAACTTTCCATTCGGCTTCAAGGAGCTGGAAGGCGTTCACAGCCGCACCGACTACGACCTCAGCCGTCATGCCGAGTTCTCGGGCAAGAAGCTGCAGTATTTCGACCCGGAGACCAACGAGAGCTACACTCCATACGTCATCGAGACATCTATCGGTCTTGACCGTATGTTCCTCGCGATGTTCAGCTATGCCTACACAGAGGAGAAACTCGAAGACGGCAGCGAGCGCGTCGTGATGAAGCTGCCTCCGATTCTCGCACCTTACAAAGTGGCTATCCTGCCATTGGTGAAGAAAGACGGACTACCGGAGAAGGCTCGCGAAATCATGGACAGCCTGCAGTACGACTTCATGTGCCAGTACGAGGAGAAAGACTCCATCGGCAAACGTTACAGAAGACAGGATGCTATCGGCACTCCTCTCTGCGTAACCGTTGATAATCAGACACTTGAAGACAACACGGTGACCGTCCGCGACCGCGACACCATGGAGCAGATCCGCGTCAACGCCGACCAGTTACACGAGATAATCATAAAGAAAATTTCTCCAAAGAAATAAGTTTCGGCATGAATATCAGCGCTTTTCTCAATCCCATCAAGGAAGAAGTCATCGAAAACAGCCATCTGACACATAAGAAACAGATTGGCAACACCATCACCATCTTCAAAAACGAGGAAGACTTTCCCGATTTGGAAGGATGCCAGGTGGCGCTTCTCGGGGTGGAAGAAGAACGCTATGCCATTGATAATGAAGGATGTAAGGCCGCTCCAGATGCTATCCGCCATGCCTTATATCCTTTGTTTAACCATTGGCCCGACCTGAAAATCGTCGACCTCGGCAATGTGAAGTCGGGACTGAGGGTCGAGGACACCTATTACGCCCTTGGCGAGGTGTTTCTGACGCTGCTGAAATACCACATCGTGCCAATTATCATTGGCGGAAGCCAGGACTTGACGTATCCTATCTACAAGGTGTACGAAAACACTGGTAAGTTGGTGAATATCACCGCTATAGACCCGCGTTTCGACATAGGCGAAGAAGGCGAAAGCCTCAATTCAGAGTCGTATCTGAGCCATATCATCTTGCACCAGCCAAATTATCTGTTCAACTACACGAACATCGGTTATCAGACGTATTACATTGATAATGAGAACATTAACCTGATGAAACAGCTTTTGTTCGACATTTATCGGCTGGGTACGATTAAAAACAGGCCAGAACTCACTGAGCCTCTGTTGAGAAATGCCGACATCATCACCATAGATGCGGCGGCTTTCTGTGCCTCGGATGTGCCAGGGATTAAACACGGCTCGCCCAACGGACTGAGTGGCGAAGACGGCTGTAAGATGACTCGTTACGCCGGCATGAACCAGAAGCTGACGTCGATAGGGTTCTTCAACTACAACCCGCAATACGACATCAACTATCAGGGTGCCAACAACTTAGCTGAGATGGTTTGGTACTTTCTGGAAGGTTTCTCGCTTCGTCAGAACGATTACCCAACCACTGAAAACCGCGACGATTTCACGCGATATATCGTGCATCTTGAGAACTACGACGACCTCATTTTCCTTTGCCATAAAACCTCTGGAAAATGGTGGATGGAGATTGCGGAACATTTCATCCCGTGCGCGAAAATCGATTACGACATGGCGATGCGAAATGAATTGCCTGACAGATGGTGGCAGTTTTATCAAAAATTGATGTAATTCACACCCTGTCATTTCGACCGAAGCGAAGCGGAGTGGAGATATCTCAAACAATGTAATTATGAACAGGAAAAAGCTTTTTGAAATCATCGAGCCCAGCTACGAAAAAAACACCTCTTTTTCAGGCAAGCTGTACGACATTTTCATGTTTTTGATGATAGTCATCAGCTTCATACCGCTGATGTTCAGAAGTGCTTCTCTTCTGTTTTACCTGTTTGAGAAAATCTCTGTCACAGCCTTCATCTTGGATTATTTTTTACGTTGGATAACGGCCGACATCAAGTTTCCGGAAAGGAAGAAATGGGTGGCTTTCGTCACCTATCCGTTAACCACGATGGCCATCATCGATTTGCTTTCGATTTTGCCAGCTTTGGGACTCTTGCACAAGTCACTGAAGGCTTTGCGAGCTGCCAGAGTGTTCATGCTCATCAGGATAATACGTCTGGTACGTTATTCAAAACGCATTTGGACACTTCTTTATGTTTTAAAGAAAGAACGTGTTGTTTTGCTGACGGTACTGGGAATTGCGCTGTTTTACATCTTCGCAACAGCGTTGATAATGTTCAACGTCGAGATGTATCGTCAACTGCCTGACGGAAGCTTGGTCTTCAACTCGTTTTTAGACGCTTTGTATTGGGCTACAACAACTTTGACCACTATCGGATATGGCGACATCTACCCCGTTTCCGATGCCGGAAAAATTGTGACCATAATTTCATCCATTTTAGGTGTTGCTATAATAGCATTGCCGACAGGTGTTATCACGGCAGGATACCTTGATGAGCTGAAGAAGCGTAGACAAGAAGAGGAGGATAAGAATTGAGAGTTAACTCTTAACTCTTTTATCGGGATTTTGTTGCAAAAACACCTCCCAGCTGTTGAATTTTTTCTTTCCTTTCGGGATTTTTGGCAGTTTCGGATCGTCAGTGCCGCCAACTACATTGAGTTGGTTTTGGAAGCTATGGCAGACGGCTGCCGCCATGGCGTCGGTGGCGTCGAGATAGTCGGGATGCTCGGTGAAATTGCAGAGTTTCTGCACCATCGCGGCAACCTGTTCCTTTGATGCGGCGCCGTTTCCGGTGATCGACTGCTTGATTTTACGTGGCGAATACTCAAAAATCGGGATATCACGATAGAGTGCCGCCGCCATAGCGACACCTTGGGCGCGACCGAGCTTCAGCATTGACTGAACGTTTTTTCCGAAAAATGGAGCCTCAATTGCTAGTTCATCAGGATGATACTCATCGATGATTTCAAGCACGCGTTCGAAGATGCGTTTCAGCTTAAGTGCTTGATTGTCAAGCTTTGCAAGCTTTAAAACGCCCATTCGGAGCATGCTCAGCTCACGGCCTTTCTGGAGGATAAGACCGTAACCCATCACCATCGTTCCAGGGTCGATACCTAATATTATTCGTTCACTTTTCAAAATTTATTATCTTTGCAGTCGAAATGAACACGACTTCCCATAACGCAAAAATAAGAAAATTCGCTGAAACGGCGATAAAAATTCTTATTGTCCTTGCAGGATGCTGGGTTCTTTATGTAAAAATCATTAAGAATCAAGATCTTACAGAGATGTGGGAGTCGGTAAAAACGTCATTCTCATCCACCAGAAACGTGCTTCTGATGGCGTTGGCGTTCATCCTGATGCCGCTCAATATGGCTTTGGAGACTCGGAAGTGGCAGAAATCGATACAACCTGTTGAGCGAGTGCCGTTTTGGAAGGCATATACCGCCATCTTCACAGGAATCACTGCAGGGATGATGTTTCCGAACCGCACCGGCGACTTCCTCGGACGCATTTTCATACTCGAAAAAGGCAACAGACTCAAGGCGGCGATGCTCACTTTTGTGGGAAACATAGCTCAGATGCTCGTCACGGTGAGCCTCGGATGTATCGCATGGGTTTTCTTCACATCCTCAAAATACTATTGGTATGTCCTCATTTTATCGTTGATAATCATTATTTTAGGATATCTGATATATTTCAACATCCATATTTTGAAACATCTCCAGCATTTGATACCGAAGAGATGGCGCCTACGAGCCGAGAAATATATGGAGATTTTCGGAAGTTATTCGAAAAAAGACCTTGCGGTTATTTTACTTATCGCTTTGGGGAAATACATCGTTTATTCGTTCCAGTTTGTCCTGCTGATTTGGGCTTTTGACGTGCCTTTGAACTATCTCGAGGCAATGGTTCCTATCATGCTGACTTACCTTTTGATGACCGTGATTCCGTTTATCACAATAACAGAGATTGCGGTGCGCGGATCGGTGTGCATTTATGTTTTTGAGGCCTGGCTGACGCGACTTGGCGTCAGTGCGGCGTTTTCGATGATGGTGTTTTCAGCAAGCACTATGCTTTGGCTATATAACCTCGCAATTCCGGCGATAATCGGACTGTTTTTCATCAGAAAATTAAAGTTTATAAGAAGCAGTTATGAGTCTTGAAACAATACACATCTTATTGAATATCATTATGATATTCGCTGCATTTTACCTGATTTGCATAGGTGCGTTCACTTATGGTTTGACGATTTTGTCGCGCAATTACAACAGAGACGCGATATTAAGACAGGTAAAAAAAGTCTCGGTGTTGATAGCTGCCCGCAATGAAGGCAAAAACATCGGGAAATTGTTGCAATCGCTTTATAATCAGACGTTTGCGAAAGAAAATTTCGAGGTGATTATAGTCGATGACCATTCAGATGACGACACCTTTGAGATTTCAGAGAATTTCAAAGTCTCTCATCCTGAAATGAGCCTGAAACTGTTAAAAGCTACAGGTTCCGGCAAAAAACAAGCCATCTCCCAAGCCTTGCATGCCGCTGACAATGAGATTGTCATGGTCACTGATGCCGACTGCGAGCTGCCTGAGAAATGGATTGAGAAGATGCTTGCTTTTTACATCATGAAAGACCTGAAAATGGCGCTTGGTCCGGTGCTTTTGTCGCCTGCCGACACTTTGTTTGAGAAGCTCCAGGTGCTTGAGCACATGAGTCTCATTGCGAGTACTGCCGGTTCCGCCGCCATCGGGATGCCTGTGATGTGCAACGGTGCCAACATGATGTACGACCGCAAATCGGCATTAGATGTGGAGGAAGACCGCACCGACATGAAACTCGCCTCGGGCGACGACATGTTTCTGATGGAGCAGTTTATCGCGCGTTATGGCAGTCGCGCCATCGGCTTTTTCCTTAACCGTGAGGTTATTGTGAAAACGGCTACCATGCCGAATCTCAGGGCATTTTTCCGTCAGCGCACCCGCTGGACGTCGAAGACGAGAGCTTACACCAACTGGAAAATCATCGCCACGGCATTAACGGTGTTTCTGTTCAATCTGAGCATTGTCTTCTTCTTCGTGGCTGGCTTTTTCATGCCGGTTTTCTGGTGTTTCTACGTGCTTTACATCATCTTGAAGACCCTCATCGACTATCCTATCATCAGGCGAATCTCGGCTTTCATGAAACAGAAAAAACTCAAGTTCTGGACATTGCCGCTTGAGTTTATCTATCCGTTTTACGTGGTGTTTACCGCGTTTGCGGGGATGTTTGCAAAGGTGAGATGGAAATAGAATCTTATTCTTTAACCATATTTGACGGTAAAATCAAATCTATGTAAACTTCCCCTTTTTAGGGAAGGGAACATCTGCACAATGTTTTATATTTTCCCCATCTCCTCCACCAAATTCCACGCTCCTTGGTAAATGTCCTTCAAACTTGCGTCGAGCATGAAACATGGCGTGGTGAAGATTTTGTTTTCCTTGTCAACAGCCACTCCGCCGTGGGTTGTCTCGATATGTTTGCAGCCCATTTGCTCTATTTCTTTTGCCTGCTGACATTGTCCGCTACCCATCGTAACGCTCACATTACCAAGCACTTTAGCAACCATCAGAGGAGCGATGCACATGGCTCCAATCGGCTTGCCTTGGGCGTGAACGTCTTTGATGGCTTTCTCAACATCTTTCAAGACCTTGAAATTGATGCCGTCGTAAGCGTAAGTGAACAGGTTTTTCGCCGCTCCGAAGCCACCCGGGAAAAACAAAGCGTCAAAGTCATCAGCGTTGAATTTTGTAATCGGCTGAATCTTGCCACGGACAATGCGTGCCGCCTCAACCATCATGTTTCTGCGCTCCATCATGCGCTGACCTGTGGCGTGGTTACAAACCTCCGCTTGATATGAGTCGGGTGCAAATGCCTGATATTCAATATTATGCTGGTCCAATGCCAACAACAACGTCACGGTCTCGGTGATTTCCGAACCGTCCATTTTGCCGCAACCGGCAAGAATAACTGCTACTTTTTTCATTATATAATATTTGAGATTTCTCCACTTCGGTCGAAATGACGGGTTAAATGATTTCTTCCACTTTTTCGTATCCGTCATTCAGCTTCTTCAGCCATCCGTCTTTGTTGTCGTAAATCCATGTCGCCACCTGCTCCGATGTCTTGTAAAGCTTTGAGCCTTCGCGAGTTTCTTCATTCAAAACGTCTTTAATTCCGAAGAAATCGAGGAGTAAAATCAACACACCGATAAGCAAAAAGCCTTGTGCGATGCCGAAGACCAAACCGCCGAGTTTGTCAACAAAACCGAGGTTTAATGAGGCAAACAAATTTGACAACATGGTTCCCAACCAACTGATTAGCAATGCCAAAGCGATAAAAACGATAATAAACGAAATCACCGACATCCACTCCGGACTCACATTGATAAGTTTGCCGAGCAAGCCTCCCACCCAATCAGAAAGTTTGAGTGCGCCGTAAATGCCGAGGATGAACGCCACGAGCGAGAACGCCTCTTTGATAATTCCGTTTCTCCATCCGCCTATCGCAAAGAGAATCAATATGATAGCGATGATAATGTCTAAATAGTTCATGATTTTTTAGTTTTTTTTACGTTTATTCAGGGTGTAAAATTACAATTTTTTTAAAAAAATTTTAAATTTTTTTCAGAATTTTTTATTTTTGCGGTTTAAAAATATTCACTTTGCGTCATTTCGATAGGAGTGTATCATTATCTTCGTCATTTCGACTGTAGCGCAGCGGAATGGAGAAATTTCCTGAAATTGAATGAGATTCCTCCGCTCCCTACGGTCGGTCGGAATGACGGGAAAGAAAAGGTTTCGAGCGAAATGACGAGGAGAGATTTAAAAGTTATTACTATGATTTCCGAAGAAGCTGAAAAAGAAGAAAAGAAATCGCTGAATTTCATTGAAGCGAAAGTTGAGGAAGATTTACGAAACGGCAAGAACGGCAAGCGTATACAGACACGTTTCCCTCCGGAGCCTAACGGCTACCTGCATATCGGTCACGCCAAGGCTATATGCCTGGACTTCGGCATCGCCAAGAACTATGGCGGCGTTTGCAACCTGCGTTTCGACGACACCAACCCCACCAAGGAGAACATGGAGTATGTGGATGCCATCAAGGAAGACATCCAATGGCTTGGTTATCAATGGGGTAACGAGTATTACGCCTCAGATTATTTCCAGCAGCTTTGGGATTTTGCTATCGATCTGATAAAACGTGGCAAGGCATATATCGACGAGCAGTCGTCGGAGGAGATTGCAGCCCAGAAAGGCACTCCTACGCAGCCAGGCACCGAGAGCCCGTACCGTAACCGCCCTGTTGAGGAGTCGTTGGAGCTTTTCAACAAGATGAACTCGGGCGAGATAGAGGAAGGCAAGATGGTGCTACGCGCAAAGATTGACATGGCGAACCCTAACATGCACTTCCGCGACCCTATCATCTACCGCGTGGTGAAGACGCCGCATCATCGTACCGGCACAAAATGGAACGCCTACCCGATGTACGACTTCGCTCACGGCCAAAGCGACTACTTCGAGGGCGTGACACACTCGCTCTGCACCCTTGAATTCGTGGTGCACCGCCCACTCTACGACCTGTTTGTCGACTGGCTCAAAGAAATCCGCGGTGAGGGCGACAACATGGACGACAACCGTCCGCGTCAGACCGAGTTCAATAAGCTGAATCTCAACTACACCCTGATGAGCAAACGTAACCTGCTGATTTTGGTGAAAGAAGGCGTTGTCAACGGCTGGGATGACCCGCGTATGCCTACGATTTGCGGCTTCCGCCGCCGTGGCTACACTCCAGAATCGATTCATAAATTTATCGATAAGATTGGATATACCACATACGACGCCTTGAACGACTTCGCGTTGCTCGAGAGCTCAATCCGTGAAGACCTCAACGCCCGCGCTACACGTGTGGCAGCCGTCGTAAATCCCGTTAAGCTGGTGATTACCAACTATCCTGAAGGTCAGACCGAGGAACTCGAGGCTATCAACAACCCTGAAGATGAGTCGGCAGGCAGTCATAAGATTGAGTTCAGCCGCGAGCTGTGGATCGAGAAGGAAGACTTCATGGAATGCCCTCCGAACAAATATTTCCGCCTCACCCCAGGCAAGGATGTGCGTCTGAAGAACGCCTACATCGTGAAATGCACAGGCTGCAAGAAAGACGAAAACGGCGAAGTTGTTGAGGTTTACGCCGAATACGACCCGATGACACGCAGCGGCATGCCTGAGGCTAACCGCAAGGTTAAAGGCACCATCCACTGGGTCAGCCAGGCTCACTGCATCAAGGCTGAAGTGAGACTCTACGACCGCCTCTGGAACGTGGAAAACCCTCGCGACGAGCTGGCACGCCTGCAAGACGAAGGCAACACCCCAATCGAGGCAATGCGTAAGATGATGAATCCTAACTCATTGGAAATCAGGACAGAATGCTACGTAGAGAAATATCTCGCCGATGCGAAGCCGCTCGACCACTTCCAGTTCCAGAGAATAGGATATTTCACCGTCGACAAAGACAGCACGCCTGAACATCTGGTATTCAACAGAACTGTCGGTTTGAAAGACACTTGGGCAAAAACGAATTAATAATCCCACGTCATTTCGACTGAAGCGAAGCGGAATGGAGAAATCTCATTCAATTGCAGGAGATTTCTCGACTCCCTCCGGTCGCTCGAAATGACGAGATAAAAAAAAATTATGAAAATAGAAAAAGGATTTATTGAAGGCTTATACGAGGCTTTGCCGGAAGAGACAAGGCATTATCTCGATATCGCTATCGAAAAGATAGTCGAGGCAAAGAAAAAAGGCGGAAAAGTGGTCGTTGTGACTGGTTCCGGCCCTAACATCCACGAAGGCGTGACAACTCTCATCGCTGAGTTCATCAACAAAGGCCTGATTGACGGTGTCACAACAAGTTCGGCTGTCGTCTCTCACGAGATGGGCGGCGTTCTCGATAAGGTGAAACGTATCAATATCCACGACATCGGCGAGGAGTTCCTCGACTTCGACAAGATGCCTCGTGGTGACATCTTCGAGCTCACCGAACTCACTGACGCTCAATGGGCTGACCTTAAGAAAGAGATGATCATCGACGATGCTCTCGTGCAGCGTTGCAACGAGAAGGAAGGCACCGTCATCATCAAGGCAGCGGCTAATATGGCTTACCCGATGGGCTTGCGCAACGAGACTTTTGCGGCAAGCATCATGGAGATAGCCCACACCAAGCACGTCCCGTTTGAAGAAGTCGTGGGTTGGGGCTGCGATGAGCGTACCATGCTCGGAGCGGGCGTCCGTAACAACGTCCCGGTGCTCGTCAGCGTGCCTCAGCTTATCGGCGGAGGTCAGGTCGGCATCAGCATCGCCGACAGCATCCCGGTGAGCGACAGGACGTTCCGCATCTCAAAGATGTTGGGAAGTGCCGACGTCATCATCGAGTCGGCAGTGGCATTGACACAGGAGATTCACGACGGTCCGTTTGAGACCTACACCGGTCACGGCATCTGGGCAAGCTGGAACGGCTATCCCACCTACAGCCTCAAAGACAAGACCTTGATTCGTTTCGACCTCGACGAAAACCTCAAGAAAGCCTGGGATCTCGACAAGAAATCAGGCGAGGTGCAGGCTGCTATCGACAAAGGTCTGCCGAAGACCAAGATGTCGAAAATCCCATTCAGAATGGAGATGTCGGCATTCTCACGTCTCGAGAAGTCTATCCCGGTGGTGGGCGACATCGGCGTGCTTTGGTCGGTGATGGCACTTAAAGTGTCGCAGGCGCTCAACATCGAGCTCGACTACATCAGCTATCCGCAGCAGACCGAGCCAGGCAAGGCAATGCGTGAGTGGATTGTCGACAACATCGACTATATGAAAATGGACAAGATTAAAGAATGGCTTCAGCGCTAGCCGTCATTTTCGGGAGCGAACTCACTTCCCGTCATTTTCGGGAGCGAACTCACTTCCCGTCATTTCGACTGGAGCGAAGCGGAACGGAGAAATCTCATTAAAAAATAAAAATTTGCAAATTATGGAAAATACATCAACAGCAAAGCTCTATAACCTTGATTTTGACCAGGTTAAGACTTATTTGTTCGCCACATTGTTCGTGGCTGGCAACATCGCATTACCACAGCTCTGCCACCTCATCCCTAACGGCGGTCACATCTTCCTGCCGATTTATTTCTTCACTTTGATTGCCTCTTACAAATACGGCATGAAGGTAGGATTGATGACAGCAGTTTTGTCGCCTATCATCAACAGCTTGCTTTTCGGAATGCCTCCTACGGCAGTGGTTCCGAGCATCCTCATCAAGTCGATTTTCCTCGCGGTGTCAGCTGCTTGGATTGCTGAGAAGACCAAGAAAGTGTCGCTTTGGACCATCCTCGCTGTTGTTTTGGCATATCAGATCTTCGGCTGCCTCGTGGAGTGGCTCATCGAGGGCTCATTCGTGGCAGGATTCAACGATTTCCGTCTCGGCATCCCTGGAATGCTCATACAGTGGCTCGGCGGATATTTGTTTGTGAAATACATTAAATAGTTTTGCACGCAGAAATAGCGAAAACAGCGGAAATATTTCTGCTATATCTGCTGTTTCTGCGTGAGATTTTAATATGTCGTTAGAAAAAGCGAAATCAATATTGCTATCCTCTGCGAGCACCATTGCGGTGGTTTCAGACGGAGAGGTTTTCACGTCGCAGGAGCGGGGTGTTAAGCCGCTTTTGTTTCTTCTTAAAGAGAAAAAAGGCTTCTTGAAAGGCGCTTCCGTTGCCGACAAAGTCATTGGCAAGGCAGCCGCGCTCCTCATGGTTCTCGGCGAAATCAAAGAAGTCCACACTTTGATAATATCCGAACCGGCCATTAAGGTCTTTGAAAAGCACAATATTCCTTGTTTTTACGATAAAAAAGTCACCCGCATCGTAAATCGCACGGGTGACGGCTTATGTCCGATGGAAACGCTCTGTCTGGATGTTGAAAATCCGCAAGAGGCGTTTGAGCGCATCACTTCACTTTGATGTCATATCCCGACCAGTCGTCGCTCTCCGACAGCAAATCGTAGTAATGACAGATGTTCTCCTCGGTGATTTTCTCCCCGTTTACTGAGACTATCCTATCTCCGACCTTGAACGTTTCATTGCCATCGATGAGACGTGTCAAAATCTTCAGTTTGCCGTTATCGACAATGAGTTTGTAGCGGACAGCGTGAAATGGCTTAGCCTCGTTGTTGACATGAGGCTTGGCATATAATTTAGGTGGATCTGACACCATAGAAATTATCCAGTCGAACTGCGAGATTGCCTTGAGCCCCATGTTGTTATGCGGAAGGTTTTTCACATAGATAATATCAGTCTCTTTGTCAGCTTCAGCGATACTGAATCTTTCTTTCGGGGCATCGACAAATCGCTGCTTGTTAGTCTGACCATTAATACCAGTTCCATACGAGCCCTCATATACAAAATCGTCCGTTTTTGGGTTTTCAACCCTTTGCTCACCTTTTAAAACAAAACCGGCGCGTCCGTTTCCAGTGTCAAAGATGCATTTGTATTCCACCCCATTGATTTGAGGATAAACCCACAGCACTCTTTGTTCATACGTGCACTTAACAGGAACAAATCCAGTGGTGTCAATGGGCTCTTTATAATTGACAAATCGTATCTCACTATTAGTGAAATCTAAAAATTCATGACCAATGTTTAGGCTTTCTAAACCTAATAAGTGATGGTCGGAAATTGTATAGTTCTCACAAAGAGGCTGTTCTGGAAACAAGACAGCCTGACCAATTTCTGTGTTATATATTTTCTCTGTACCGACTTTAACGTACAGAGTCGTCGCTTTTATACTTGATTTTTTTTCGACACCAGTCACCCGAACACGATAAAACTTCATCTCTTTGGGGCGTGTGCCCGGCGTATACATCAGCGTAATAATCGAATTGTCACCCGTATCGTAAATCAACGAATCCGGCTTGCCATTCAACTCAGCCTTGAAAACAATATGCTGCCCGTTGTTTTTGAAATGTATGGTGTCGTCAAATAGAACTTCGGCCTCGACAATTTCATCAGTACGCACCTTTAATGAATGAACATACAATCCCACAGGGAAAAAATAGGCAAAAACGGCACACGACACCACTATTATTGCCAAAAACGCAATCAAAATGATACGCAAAACTCTCTTTGTTTTCTTTTTCATAGTATTTAAATATCAGGTTAATTATTTGACTGCAAAATTATAAAAATTAGGTACAAAACCCTTGTTTTTGTGGGTAAAATATCCTCAAAATAAGGAAAAATATAAAAAAAATTGGTTTTTCCCCCGTTGCCGACTGGATAATTTTGTATATTTTTGCATGGTGAATTGATAGTTAAACTAAAAGCATAACACCATGAAAGAACTATTACTTATTACATTGAATTTGCTGGCTTTTTTGTCTGTTTCTGCGCAGAGTTATGTAATGATTGACAACAAAGGCAACCGCAATCAGACGTATCCTGCGGTTACGGCTACAAATCCGGAAATCGAAACTATGATGGCGCAGGTCGATACCTTAAACATATATAACAGTATCGCATGGATGCAGCAGTTTGTCCGTGATGCCTATTCGCCAGAGGCTTTGATTACCCAAAACTGGCTTGTGGAGCAATATGAGGCCATCGGATTGGAACCGTCGGTGTTTTATTTCTCCACCGAATGGACTCCCAACGACACTCTCGATGCTGGCAATGTGCTTGCAATTCAACGCGGCACGCTTTATCCAGAAGAATATGTTATGGTTTCATCTCATTACGACCATCCTGATGGTCCGGGTGCTGACGACAATGCTTCTGGAACTGCCGGAGTGCTTGAAATAGCTCGTATCTTGAGTCAATATTCATTCGACAGGTCAATAATTTACATCAACTTCAATGCAGAGGAGGATGGTCTTTTAGGAAGTCTTGAATTTGCTAAGGAATATGCCCGACAGAATAAAAATATCCTCGGTGTTTTCAACCTCGACATGATTGGCTGGTATCCTCCCGAGCTTGATACCATAAAAATGTACACCGCATGTTACCACATGACGCAGAATCTGTACGATTATTATACATCTGTCGCGAATCTTTATCTGCCTGAAACACCAACACTTTGGCTTACAAGGGGTGAGCGTGGGGGAGGCGACCATGAGAGGCTTTTTATTTATGATTACCCTGCATTATATCTTGGCGATATTGAATATATTAGCCAACATCCGTGTTATCATCGTCCTTGCGACACAATCGGCAGCGGCGTGAATAGTTTCGCTCTTGCTGAAGCCTTTGTTAAGGCTACTATTGCGGCTACAGCTGAGCTTGCCAACGGAAAACTGCCTCCTCAAAACTTTGCAGCCACTTGCGATGAGTCAAAAATACATCTGAGATGGGATGAGATGAATTATGCCCAAAGTTATAAATTATTTAGAGACAACGAGTTAATTGCTGAAATAAGCGATAATTATTTTGAAGATAATGATGCCAACGATGGTATGATTCACGATTATTTTGTGAAAGCTGTTGGCGCAGACGGCTTTGAAAGCAACGAGTCGTATCATGAAAAAACGATGGTTTCGTCGCCGTTGTCGCTTCCATATTTTAATGATTTCAATGAAAACACCGATGGATTAAGGTTCTTCGATAACTCATGGATTCATGGCAGTAACATTAAAATTACCACAATGCCGGAATGCACCATTCTAGAAACTGATTGGTTTTCAATTCCTTCCGATGCGCCTCATGCAACATTTTATTTCGATTATACAGCAGATATCGCTTTTAATTTTATACCAATGCATACATCTCGTATTCTTGTTGAAGCTACAACCGACCGCATTTATTGGCATAAGCTCGACCAGTTGAAAAGAGCAAACAGTTGGCAAAGCAGGGAGATTTCTCTCGATAATTTTATCGGGGAGCCATTTGTGCAGCTTCGCTTTATTGTCGAGGTTACAGAGCGTTGGACGACGGGAACAACAAAGGAAACAACAAAAGATTGGGTGGCGTTGGACAACTTCACCATCGATTTCTCAGGCTTGGATGTCCCAGAGATTCATAATGAATCATTCAGTTCGCTTGAAATATGCCCTAATCCTGCTTCTTCAACACTGGAAATCAAAACCGATTTAGATGATAAATATAATGTTGCGATTTATAATATAATGGGAATCAAAGTGTTGGAAAGGCAAGAATTCATCAACGGCACTCTTGATATCTCAGCATTGCCTTCAGGTATTTATTTCATAAAAGCCACAAAAGACGGTAAGGGGATAGCGAAAAGGATCGTGAAGGAATAAACAAAGAGACGCCATATATGGCGTCTCAACTATTAACTTTAAACTCTAAACTCTAAACTATTTCTTCCCTCTCTTCTTAGACGCGTTATCCGGATTGTTCACGATATCCAAGCAATCCTGATATGTCAGGTTGTTAGCGTCGTATGTGCGCGGAATCTTGTAGTTGGTCTTCTTATATGAAATGTAGATTCCGAAGCGGCCGCGGAGCACCATCATGTCCTTGTCTTCAGGGAAGGTGGCTACCACGTTGTCGGCATCAGATTTGCGCTTGTTCTCTATGATTTCGACGCAGCGCTGGAAGTTGACTGTTGATGGGTCGTCGAGCTTCGAGAGGCTGTAGAAAGCGTTTTTGTGCTTGATGTAAGGACCGAAGCGGCCTATAGCCACCTGAATCTCCGCATCTTCATACTCGCCTATCGAGCGTGGGAATGCGAACAGATCCAACACTTCGTCCAGGGTGATGGTCTCTATGCTCTGGTCTTTGTGAAGGCCTGCGAAACGAGGCTTTTCCTCAGTTTCGGTGTCGCCTATCTGTGCCACCGGACCGAAACGGCCAATCTTCACGTAAACGTTCTTACCCGACACCGGGTCGACGCCGAGGAACTTCTCGCCGCTGAATTTGCCTGAGTTGTCTGAAGTGTCTTCAATCTGTTTGTGGAAGCCCTTGTAGAACTCTTTGATCATCTTGTTCCACTCACAACGGCCTTCGGCAATCTTATCGAATTCCTTCTCCACATTGGCGGTGAAGTTGTAGTCGATAATGGTCTCGAAGTAGTTGAGTAAGAACTTGTTGACCAGCACTCCTATGTCGGTAGGGACGAGCTTGGCTTTCTCGTAGCCTATGTTCTCCTTGCCGGTCTTTTCGGTGACCTTACCCTTCTTCAGGGTGTAAACTTTATATGTTCGGGTCTCGCCCGGAATATCTTTCTTTTCGACATATTCTCTCTTCTGAATGGTTGAGATGGTCGGAGCGTATGTTGAAGGACGGCCTATGCCGAGTTCCTCCATTTTCTTGACCAAGCTGGCCTCGGTGTATCTGAACGGCTTGCGGGCGAAACGCTGCTGAGCCTCCATCTTGTCAAGATCCAACACCTGACCCACTCTCATAGGAGGCAGCATGCTGTTGACGTTCTCGCCGTTCTCGTCGTCCACGCTTTCGATGTAGACCTTGAGGAATCCGTCGAAGAGCACAACTTCGCCTGTAGCGACGAAGTCCTTGTCGGAGTTGGTGACGTCAATATTCACCACTGTCTTCTCAATCTGGGCGTCAGCCATCTGCGATGCTATGGTACGTTTCCAAATGAGCTCGTAAAGTTTGCGCTCGTCTGCAGTGCCTTTGATGGTCTGCTGGTCGAGATAGGTCGGACGGATAGCTTCGTGAGCTTCCTGTGCGCCCTTGCTCTTGGTGGTGAACTGGCGTGTCTTCACATACTGTGCGCCGTAGAGGTTCTCGATTTCCTTCTTGGCCTGGCCAAGTGCGAATGTAGAGAGGTTGACGCTATCGGTACGCATGTAGGTGATTTTTCCTGATTCGTAAAGCTGCTGGGCTATGCGCATGGTGTTGCTCACCGAGAAGCCGAGCTTGCGGCCTGCTTCCTGCTGCAGTGTGGAAGTTGTGAACGGAGGGGCCGGGCATTTCGAAAGAGGCTTTTTGTCGACCGACTTGATTGTATAACCTGCACTTTTGCAGTTTTCGAGGAACTTGATGGCCTCGTCTTCCGTCTCGAAACGGGTCGGAAGCTCTGCAAAGAGCTGATATTCATGATTTTCGATGGTAAACGAGAAGTTGGCTGTCACGCGGTATGCGCTGCTGTTCACGAAGTTCTTGATTTCTTCCTCGCGCTCAACTATCAGACGCACTGCCACGCTCTGCACACGACCTGCCGAAAGTGCCGGTTTCACCTTCTTCCAGAGAAGCGGTGACAGTTCATAACCTACCAAACGGTCCAAAACTCTGCGTGCCTGCTGGGCAGACACCAGGTCCATGTCAATTTTACGCGGATTGTCGATGGCGTGCAAAATGGCCGGCTTGGTGATTTCATGGAACACTATGCGGCGGTATTTGTCCTCGTTCAATCCCAATGTTTCGTACAGATGCCATGAAATAGACTCTCCCTCGCGGTCTTCATCGGAAGCCAGCCACACCATATCGGCGCCCGCTGACAACTTCTTCAATTCGGCGACCAAACGTTTTTTGTCGTCCGGTATCTCATATTCCGGTTGGAAACCGTGATCCATATCCAAACTGAGGTTTGATTTGTTCAAATCCCTCACATGTCCGTAACTTGATTTAACTGTAAAATCCTTCCCTAAAAAGCCTTCAATTGTCTTAGCCTTCGCCGGAGACTCAACTATCACTAGATTCTTTACCATAACAATTTTTTAGTTCCTAATTACCTGTCATTTCGTGCGACCACATGGAGTCGAAATGACAACCTTTTTTCGCGCTGCAAAATTACTACATTATTATTTTAAAAATGAAATAAAAATTTTAAAAAATGTTGTTTAGCTTGACAATCAATGATTTAGGAACGGGTTTTCGAGCTTGGCGTTCTCACAGTCATTTGTCTGAAATTCTCTTGTTGATTAATTACTGTGCGATAAGCCAAGCCTTAGAAAACTTTAGTTTTCTCCAGATTGGCGTTCGAATAATGATTAGTTTTTATTATCGTTTTTCGATTTGGCGTTTAGATGTGATTGATCTGAAACATTCTTTTGTTGATTAATAACTGTGCGATAAGCCAAGCCTTAGAAAACTTTAGTTTTCTCCAGATTGGCGTTTAGATGTGATTGATCTGAAATATTCTTTTGTTGATTAATAACTGTGCGATAAGCCAAGCCTTAGAAAACCTTGGTTTTCTCCAGATTGGCGTTCGCATAGTTATTAATCTTCGCGATTGTTTTCTCCAGATTGGCGTTCGCATAGTTATTAATCTTAAACCCCAGTAAAGAAAAAAGTAGTATTTTTGCGTCATGATTATAATTGACAACGTAATAGTATCTGATGAGTTCCTGAACGCCAAATTCTGCTGTCATCTGGCGCGCTGCAAGGGAGAATGCTGTGTGGCAGGCGACGCAGGAGCCCCCCTTGAACCGGATGAGGTGGGCATCATAGAGGAAAACATTGAGAAAATCAAGCCCTACATGCGTGAGGAAGGCTTGAAGGCGATAGAGGAAAACGATGTTTACGACTACGACGACTTCGGCGAAATGACCACCCAGCTGGTGGACGGAGCCGAATGCGCTTTTGTATACTTTCACGAGAACGGCACAGCCCTCTGCGCCATCGAAAAAGCTTTCAACGAAGGCAAGATAGACTTCCAGAAACCTATCAGCTGCCATCTCTACCCTATCAGGCTTATGGAAAAAGACGGGTTCATTCACATTATGTATCACGAGTGGAGCGTGTGCGTGCCCGCGAAGAGGCTGGGCGAAAAGGAAGGCATTCCGTTGTATAAATTTCTAAAAGACCCCCTGATACGCCGTTTCGGTGAGGCTTGGTATGAGCGCCTTATTAAGCAAATTTGCTAAATATTTAAAAAAAAGTTGCGTTATTCCAAAAAATTTGCTTAATTTTGTAAGTTAATTTTCGACTTAAAAAAATGAAGGTATTATTTATCCACCAAGAAATCACACCCTATCTTAAAGAGACTCCGATGTCCTTGATTGGCAGATACTTACCGCAGGGAATTCAGGAAAAAGGTAAAGAAATCCGTATCTTCATGCCGAGGTTCGGCAACATCAACGAACGCCGCAACCAGCTGCATGAGGTGATACGTCTTTCGGGAATGAACATGATCATCAACGATACTGACCATCCCCTGATTATCAAAGTGGCCTCCATTCAGAAGGCGAGAATTCAGATATATTTCATCGATAACGACGATTTCTTCACCAAGAGGAAGTTTACCGTTGCCGATAAAAACGAGACGTTTTACGACGATAACGACGACCGTACGGTGTTCTTCTCACGCGGAGTGATAGAGACCGTCCGTAAGCTCAACTGGCCGCCTGATATCATCCACTGCCACGGCTGGATGTCGTCGCTGGTGCCACTCTACATCAAACGTGCCTTCAAAGACAACCCTCTCTTCAGCGATTCTAAAGTCGTTTATTCGCTTTATGACGACGATTTCCAGGGCTCTTTCCGCGACGGATACGACAAGAAGCTCAAGATGCCGGGAATTAACGCCAAAGAGATCAAGTGGCTCAAAACGCCTGTCTATGAAAACATACAGAAATCGGCTCTCGACTTTGCAGACGGCATAGTGATAGCCAGTCCGAAAATCAACCCTGAGGTGGAAAAATACGCAAGGTCGTTAAATAAACCGATTCTGGAATACCAAGGAGAGGAAAATTACGTTGATGCTTACAACGAATTTTACGACAAGATTATTGAATTATGACAAGAACACGTGTTTTAACACTGATTTTACTTTTGGGTTTGATAGGCATTGCGGCTTGCAAGAAGACACCCGACAAGATAGGTAACGACTTGCAGCCTACCAACAGTCTCATAACTGTAGCCTTCAGCGGCAACCAGGATATAGTTTCCGCCACTTACGACATCCCGAAAGTGGCTACCACCAAGCTCAATTATGCCTTGTTGGGCAACATGAACGACCCGGTTTTCGGTATCACCAACTGCGGTTTTTACACACAGATTTCCCTGAGCACTGAAAGTCAGACCTGGGGTGATAACGCTGTAGCCGACTCGGTGACGCTTTGCCTCACTTACAACGGATACTACGGCGACACTACAGAATACATGAATGTGCGCATGTACGAGATCACCGAGGCCATGAACGAAGCCGACACGACTACATACTATTCCAACTCCACTCTCGAAACAGACCCGACCATACTTGCCGATATGGAGTTCAGCCCAAGGCCGCACACAGCTCCCGACACGGTGCTCGACCGCGGTGTGCTGCGCATCCCGGTCAACCCGTCTTTGGGAACGAAATTCATCGAGAATGAGGAATATATGACGTCAAACGCCAAGTTTAAGGAGTTCTTCAAAGGCCTTTATTTGGAATGCGAAGTGTCTAACGCCGAGGGTGCGGTATGTTATTACAACCTTACCCACAGCTACTCTTATCTGAGAGTTTACTATCACAACGATTCAGACACTCTTTCATACGACTTCAGAATCAGCTCGTCGGATGTGAGATTCAATCATTATGAACACGATTTCTCCGACTCTGAAATCAATTTCTTCGACACTGTGAGCAACGCCAAGCTTTATGTGCAAGGCGCTTCGGGTACCAGAGCTTTGCTGAAGTTCCCCAAACTGATTGAATGGGCCGACTCAATGAAGACCAATGTGGTCATCAACGAGGCAAAACTCACTCTTACAGGCGCTGTCACCGACACTGCCATTTATGCTCCACCAGCGTCATTCGTGGTGGTTGGAGCAAGGATGTCAGACACTACGGCTGTCATTCTCCCCGACCAGCTCATCAGCGCCGATTATTACGGAGGCAATTACAACGCCCAAACAGGCACTGTATGGTTCAGAATCACCGATTATATCCAGAAGTTGGTGATGAACGGAGATTATTACGGTACCGACGGTGTGTTTATCTATGTCTACAACGGTTCAACCTACCCTTACCGCTGGGCATTCTACGGTCCGGAGGGCGAAATACCCGTCAAGCTTGAAATTGTTTATTCACTTGTAAATAGTTAGAAATATGAGAAAATTATTATTAATACTTTGCATTTTTTTAGGCATGGCAACACAAGCACAAGAGACAAAGGTCTTGATTAAGACAACCTTAGGTGACATTACGGTGATGCTTTATGACGACACTCCGCTTCACCGCGACAATTTTATCAAACTGGTTAATGAAGGATGGTATGAAGGTTCGCCATTCCACCGCGTCATCAAGAATTTTATGATTCAAGGTGGTCAGAACGCTGACGGCAGACAGGATCCGGGATATCGTGTTCCTGCTGAATTCAAGTCAAATCATTTTCACAAGAAAGGCGCTTTGGCAGCTGCACGCATGGCCGACCAGGTGAACCCTAAGAAGGAGTCGAGCGGCTCGCAGTTTTACATTGTGCAAGGACAAGTTTGGAATGAGACACAACTCAATACGTTTGAAAACCGTTATGGCAAGGTGTTCAGCGCCACACAGCGTCAGGCTTATCAGACACTTGGCGGTTCACCGCATCTGGACGGCGACTATACAGTATTCGGCGAAGTGACCGACGGACTCGATGTTGTGGATAAGATAGCTGCGGTTAAAACGGGTTACATGGATGTCCCGGTTGAACCGGTAACAATAATTTCAATGGAAATTGTAAAATGAGAGAGAAAATAGAACAATTACTCAGAGAAGCTAAAGAGTTCCATGCCGACAGTAAGGAGGCACTGGAGCAGTTCCGCATAGCATATCTCAGCAAAAAAGGCCTTTTGACAGACCTTTTCGCTGATTTCAAGAAAGTGGAGCCTGAGATGCGCAAAGAGATGGGAATGCTTCTCAACGAGCTTAAAAACACTGTTCAGGAGATTATAGACGAACAGCAGAAGAATTTTGAGAAAAAGACTGAGAGCAAGGCCCAACTCGACCTCTCTCTGCCTGTGGACGCAATGAAAGGTGCACGTCACCCTCTGTCGATAGTGCGTGAGGAGATTAACGACATTTTCCGTCGTTTGGGTTTTGTGGTGGCTGAAGGTCCTGAGGTGGAAGACGACTTCCACGTCTTTGCGGCTCTGAACTTCCCGCCAGACCATCCGGCCCGCGACATGCAGGACACCTTCTTCATCAGCAAGGAACCTAACGAGAACAAGCCTACCGACGTGTTGCTGCGCACCCACACCTCAAGCGTGCAGGTGAGAGCCATGGAAAGCAACAAGATGCCTATCCGCATCATAGCTCCAGGCCGCGTGTTCCGTAACGAGGCTATCTCGGCCCGCGCACACTGCATCTTCCATCAGATAGAAGGTCTTTATATCGACAAAAACGTGTCGTTTGCCGATCTGAAACAGGTGCTTTACCATTTCGTGCAGGAATATTTCGGCGAAGGTACCAAAGTGCGTTTCCGTCCGTCATATTTCCCATTCACCGAGACTTCGGCCGAGATGGATATCTCATGCAACATCTGCGGAGGTGAAGGCTGCAACATCTGCAAGCATACCGGTTGGGTGGAAATCATGGGCTGCGGCATCTGCGACCCTAACATCCTCAAGGCTTGCAACATAGACCCTGAAGAATATACAGGTTATGCCTTCGGTATGGGTATTGAGCGTATAGCAATGCTGAAATACCAGATCAACGACCTCAGATTGTTCTTTGAGAACGACATGAGGTTCCTTGAGCAGTTCGAGAAAGCTTGATTATCTTAAAAACCTTGATACTTCGGCACGGTTGCCGTTGAGCATCAGCATGGTTTTCCAATTACATTCGCCGTAGAATTTCATTTCTGCGGCTTTTTCTTTAAATGCCTTTTCATAATTGGTGTTGTCCTTGTCGGGATAATGGTACAGACCCAATGATGTTCCCTGCAAGTCGGACAGGTAATACCATTCTTTGTCTATAACTCCATATCTGTTGCCATTCATGAAATAGGCGTATTTGCGCTGCTGTTTGAGCAGATCTATGCCGAAAGTGCTGTTGTTGTAGTTTATTCCCAAAATGTCCATAAGCGTCGGGAAAACGTCTATTTGAGAGGCCATTTGGCTGTCAAGTCGGGGTTCAATGAGGCTTGGTGAATAGATGATGAGCGGCACATGCACAAATTCCAGTGAAATTGGGTAGATGGATGTTATAGGTCTGCCGTGGTCGCCCAAAAACACGAAGACGGTTTTGTCAAACCAAGGCTTTTGGGCAGCCTTTTCGAGAAATTCACCTATGGAATGATCGGCATACTCTATCTCTTTCAGCTCATCGCTGCAGTCGGTCAGAGGTGAAACATAACCCTCAGGCAAGATGAAAGGAGCATGATTGCTGACGGTTAATATGTTGATAAAGAATGGTTTATCTTTAGTGTAAAGCTCGTCTATCAAATTGAGGGAATGTTCAAATAGTATATGATCGGGAATGCCCCAACTGTTGATAATCTCTTTTTTAGGATAATCCTCTTCTGATACTATCGTCTCGAAGCCATTGGCCAGATAAAAACCGTAGATGTTGTCAAACTGCTTGTCGTGCGAGATGATGGCGGCAGTGGAATAGCCGTTTTCCTTCAGTACTGACGGCATGCTTTCGTATTTGCGCAAAGGGGTGCCGTACATGGGATTGCCCGGAAACATTGAGGGATAACCCATCAGGGTGCTGAAAATGCCGTAGCAGGTTCTGGTGTTTTGTGAATAGAAATTGTCGAAAAACAACGATTTGTCACTGATTGAGTCGAGAACCGGTGTGAGACCGAGCTTGTTGCCCGAATGGGCCATATTGCTCGATTTCATGCTTTCCATCAGCACCAAAACCACGTTGTAGTCGTTCCTTTCCTTGTCGGCAACTACATATCTGCTCAAAGGGAAATCTTCGTTTTCCTCAGTGATTCCAAGCTGTTTCTGGACTTCGATTAGAGCTTCGTCTTCGTCCACAAACGCAAAATAATCCTTGTCGACATTCTCGGCCGCGCTGGTTATGAGGACGTAGTTCGGATTCAGACCCAGCTGGTTGAGGAAATGGTTCGAACAGAAAAACGAGTCGTTGAGGCAAATTGGGGTGTAGTCGAGGTTGATGCGGCCTCTCATACCAAAGAAAACCAGTACCACCAAAGCTACTGAACATAAGGTTTTTCCTAGGTATCCGCCTTTCGAAAAATCCTTGGTCTGATTGACTATTCTTCTGATTAACAGTATGAAAAGCACCGCCAGAACGATGACAGGAATCAGATAAACCAGGAATTTGGGCTCTCCGAAAATCATCTTGATCACTGTGCCGGTCTGCCCCGGTTTGATGTTGTTGAGCGCCGCTATGTTGAAACGGGTGACGAATTCATTGTAATACGGAATGTCGGCTCCGCACACAAAAAATGCCAGCAGTGAAACCACCGACAGATAAACGATCACAAACACCCTTAAAACCCCCGGCATTTTGCCTGCAAAATCCCCTATTATCATCAGCAAAGCCGGCAGGGCTATCATGAAACAGGTGGTCGTGGTGTCGAATTTCAGTCCTATCAGAAAGGCTTTCAGCACTTCGCCAAAACTGGCGCCTTCCAAGGCCGGAATATTGGTTAAAAGCAACAATAATCTGAAAATCAAGAAGATGACTATCAGTAAACAATAAATCTGGAAGGTTATTTTAAAGCTTTTCATCTTTTCATTTCGCTTGCAATGTCAATTTCGTGCATTTCGATATCTTCGAGTATGGTATCGATTTTGCTGTTCGTATCCAGGTCGACCAGATAGGCGAGGGCGACGCCTTCTATTTTCTTTATCTTGCCGAGCTGGTCCATTAAATTTTCATCGTTGATGAAGTTGCGGATGATAAACAGATAGTCGGTGGCGGGTGAGAAATTGACCCAGCGGCCTTCGGCATTCGCTATCTCCACAAGGTTGTAGGTGTTGCAGTTTTCGCCTCCGTCGTAAAGGTAATATGAAAAAGCCAGCTCATCTTCGTTGATGATGTCTTCATATTTTACAAGATTGATATTCAATAACTTATTGATATGCCAGGCGAGCTTGTAATCTGCTATATGTGTGCAGATTCCAATTATTTTGATGTCGTCGAAGGGCTCTACGACGATTTTTTTCTTTTTTACCATAATCAATTGTTTTATATATTGTTACGCTTCTTGTTCTTCAAGAATGTGCCAGGCTTTCTCTGCCGCCAGCTGTTCGGCTCCCTTTATCGAATAATCGCAAGCTTCGGAATACTCCTGTTCGTCTATGAACACCTTGATGACATAAAGTTTGTCGAAGTTGGAGCCTTTGGTTCCGACCATCTTAAACTCAATGTTATGCTTTTTCTTCTGCGACCATTCGAGTATGCGGCTTTTGAAGTTGACTTCGTTTTTCTCGATATCGTCAATGTCGAGATGCAGTTTGATGATGCGGTCGACTATGATCTTATACGTGAATTTGTAGCCGCGGTCGAGGAAAATGGCGCCGGTGAAGGCCTCGAAGGCGTTGCCTCCGAGCGAGCGGAACTTTGAGTGTTTGTCGTGGGAATGGACGTAAGCGACCATGTTCTCGAAGCCGAATTTCATCGAGAGCTTGTTAAGCGAGGCGCGGCTCACTATACGCGAGCGCATTTCGGTCAGAAAACCTTCCTGTTTGGTGGGATACTTCTTGAACAGATACTCGCCCACCACCGCACTGAGAACGGCGTCGCCCAGATATTCCAGACGCTCGTTGCTCACAGTGATGCCGTTCATCTTGTGGCTCAACGACTTATGGGTAAATGCCAGCTGATAGAGCGCTATGTTGCGCGGATAAAACCCGAACACATTATTAATATATCTGGCCAATTCCTTATCAGCCTTATCATGATAGCGCAAAAGCCCAAGCATTATCAATACTTCTTGAAGATGATGCTGACGTTGTGTCCTCCGAATCCGAAAGCGTTGCTGATAGCGTAGTTGACGGTTCTCTTCTTGGCTTTCCAGAAGGTGAAGTCTATTTTCGGGTCAATGTTAGGATCGTCAGTAAAATGGTTGATTGTAGGAGGCACGATATCATTTTGGCAGGCGAGCACAGTGGATATGGCCTCAATAGCTCCGGCTCCGCCCAAAAGGTGGCCTGTCATTGATTTGCCTGAGTTGAATGATATCTTGTACACCTGTTCGCCGAGAGCTGCGGTAATGCCGCGAATCTCAGCTACGTCGCCCGACGGGGTTGATGTGCCGTGGGTGTTGATATGGTCAATCTTGTCACCGGTGATGCCGGCGTCTTTGAGGGCTCGGTTGATGCTCAGCACTGCACCGTAGCCTTCCGGATGAGGAGCTGTGATGTGGTTGGCGTCGGCCGAAACACCGCATCCTGCCACCTCGCCGTAAATCTTGGCTCCGCGGCGCAAAGCATGCTCCAGTTCCTCGAGCACGAGGCAACCTCCACCCTCACCCATCACAAAGCCTTCGCGGTCGGCGTCAAACGGACGTGAGGCTGTGGCAGGATCGTCGTTACGTGTGGAAAGTGCACGCATAGCCTCAAACCCGCCCACGCTGATAGGGCAGATAGGGGCTTCGGCACCGCCAACTATCATAACGTCGGTCTTGCCGTAATGAATGTAGTTGAAACCGTCGACTATGGAGTGTGCCGACGAGGCGCAGGCCGATACTGTGCAGTAGTTAGGGCCCTGGAAACCATATTTAATGGAAATTTGTCCGGCAGCGAGGTCGGGCAAAAGCTTTGGAATAGTAAACGGGCTCACGCGAGGTGTACCGTCGCCGCGAGCATATTCCACATTGTCGTTAAAGAGGCTTTCTATGCCTCCGATACCAGACGCAAAGATAACCCCGACTTCCACGAAATCGGTGTTATCTTTGTTAATGCCTGAATCTTTGATTGCTTCGTCAGCCGCCACGATGGCGAACTGCTCGAATAAATCCAGCTTACGTGCTTCTTTTCTATCGAAGTAATCTTCCGGATTGAAATTCTTAACCTCACAAGCAATGCGGGATTTGAATTTCGAAGCGTCGAAACGTGTTATCATTCCCGCTCCGCCAACGCCTTTGCACAGGCTGTCCCAATATTCCGGTACAGTGTTGCCTATTGGCGTGATAGCACCTAAACCGGTGATGACTACACGCTTCAATTCCATAGATTATGCTTTGTGTTCTTCGATATATTTTATAGCGTCACCAACTGTCTGGATATTCTCTGTCTGATCGTCCGGGATAGATACGCCAAATTCTTTCTCAAAGTCAAGAATCAATTCGACTGTGTCAAGTGAATCAGCGCCTAAATCCTGTGTAAAGTTAGCTGTTTCAACAACTTCTGATGGATCCACACCTAATTTGTCAACGATGATAGATACAACTTTCTCTTTAATTTCTGACATTTCCAATAATTTTAAATTAATAAATACTTTTTCTGCTCTAAAGAAAAACTTTTGCAAAGGTAAGCTATTTTTTTGAATGAACGACAAAAAAAATGCCTTATTTGGGGTTTAAAAACGTAAAGTGTTGATTTATAATGCTTTGCAAAACAACAAATTTTGACTTTATTGAATTATTTTTTGTCGTTTATGTAATCTGAATAAGCTTTGAAGAAATCGTAGTCGAGCAAGTCGCAGATTTTAAGGAGAAGGTCGGTGTATATCCAGTTGCGATTGAGGATTTTGTAGATGTTTTGGCGCGAGAAATTGAGCTGTTTGGCAAGCCAGGTGATGCTGCGACCCTGGTTGCGGAGCTCCATTTTAATAAGGTGTCCTATGTGTGGTTCTTTTGCCATGCGGTTGCTTTTGTGAGCTTTGGCTGGGCAAACAAAAAAGGGCGTGTTTTTGTTGCTTATTACAAGTGATAGGCTCTGGAAAAACCGTTGACGAAAATAAGCAGAAACAATCCACGCCCGAGACGTGAACTTCATGCTTACTTATTCTCTCGTCATCACAAAATTTTCCAGATTTTATCACTTTGAGAATAAGAGCTAAAGCTCGATAATTATAAATTATTTTTTCTACATAATGCTCATAAAACAATTACAAAAGTACAGATATTTTTTCAATTAGAATGCTTCTTTTTCTTTTTTTCGATTCTTTTTATCACAATTCGGCTGATTTCGTACAAAAGATAAAGTGGAATTGTCACCAAGATCAATGTCATTACATCGGGAGGGGTGATGATAGCGGCAACGATCATAATCACCAAAAAGGCGTATTTGCGATAGCGTTTCATCATTTCAGATGTCACAACGCCAAGTTTTCCAAGGAAAAATGCTATTACAGGAAGTTGAAAAACCAATCCCATGACCAAGGTGAGGGTTGTAAAAGTGCTTGTGTAAGATTTCAAAGTGATGTTGCTTTCAACAACATCCGACACGCTGTAGGTGCCTAAAAACCTGAAAGAAATGGGAAAAAGTATAAAATAAGACATCAAAACGCCGAGCACAAAAAGCAAATAAATTGTAATGGCTACTCTTACAGAGTATTTTTTCTCATTATCATATAAAGCCGGCGTGATGAAATTAAAAAGTTCAATTAAAATATACGGTGAAGCACCAAGCAAGCCAAGATAAAGAGAGGTAGTGATATGCGTCATAAACTGGCTTGAAAGCTCGGTTGCTATCAAATTGACGTGAAATTCGTTAAAATGAAAATTTGAGCCGAATATATGCATAAAACGCTCGATGTAGCGATAGGTTATGAAATTCCATTCGCTTGGTGCGAGCAATAACTCGAAAGTTTTGTCTTTGAAGTAAAAGATGACACCTGAAATGATAAAAACGACTATGATTATGCGAAACAGCATACGGCGGAGCACCTCAAGATGTCCACCGAACGTCATCATACCATCGTTCTTATTCTTTCTCCTCCGATTTCTCTTTTTCCGTGCCTTCTTCTTCTTCAGTTCCGTCATTCTTGTCTTTGTCTTTTTCGTCATCAACCAAAGGCTCGTTCATGCCCTCTTTGAAGCTTTTGACACCTTTGCCTATGCCTTTCATAAGCTCAGGGATTTTTTTGCCTCCGAAAATCAGTAGGGCAACACCTGCGATGATAATGAGTTCAGTTGTGCCGATAAACAATAATGTCATACTACAAGATATATTTCGTTTGTCTCAAAATTGATTTCCCAGTTGCCGTTTTCAGCCGATTCCCATTGGTATTTTGCCGACATACGGTCCCACCAGCCTTGAAATTTGGTGCCGGTTTCACCCATGTCTTTAACTAATTTTTCATATAGTTCTGTATTGTCGGCTGATAAAATCTTTGCCAATTCGTTCAAACCATTTCTGCGTTCAAATAATGCTTGAATCTCGTTTTTCTCTTCAGGTGTGACCTGGCCTACTAATTTTTTCATGATAATTTATTTTAAAATTCTTTTCTTACGTCAAACGGGTCAAGATAGCTTATTTCTTTGATGTCAATTTCAGGCATAAACTCACCGATTTCCCTTATTTTATTAAGCAAATCACGACTTGCGTTACGTTCAATGTGAGACATTATGCATTGTTGATGCGATGGTGTATTGTTATCCCAAGTAAGCTTGCGGTTGAGCCATATGCAACGACGGCATTGATATGCGTCGCAGTTGCGGCACAATGGCGCATGGTCGAGTTTCAAAAGCTCCGGATTAGGTATATTCAAACCGTTTTCAAGGTCACCGACTGAGTTGTCTGATGAAGGTTTATGATGATTAAGTTGGTTGAAAACAGTTGTTTTTTCATCATAATAGAAAGCCGGACACAGATAGAATTTCCCGTTTGGCGCCAAAGTGATATTGTTGACTCCCGCATCGCAATTATGCATCTTGTCGAGCAACATACGGTCAGTGAGAATATTGATTTGTGGAGTCTTACTTTCTTTATACAAATTAAGAAGAATTGCGTTCCAATATTTTAACAATTCTTGGTATTTGATAATATCTTTATCTGTAAATTTTTCAACATCGGTAATACAGATATTCAGACGGAAATCGTTTCCAAACAGTTTTGAAATCTCGTCTTTTTTAGCTAAAATTTCAGAAAATTTGAGACGAAGCACAAGATTTTTGGATTCAACTTTTTCTGGAATGAAATCTGCCACTTCTACATCAGAAACGTTGTCTTCTTCTATTAAAACATGAGATTTATGATTAATAGGATAAATCTTAATGTTGTCGATACTTTCAAGGACGTCAACGTATTCTTTCGGAAGTTCGTAATCTGGGAAAACATACTGAATCATCAGATTTTGCTTCATTCCGAAAATAATGCCTTTTTTCAAAGTCTCGACAGGTATCAGATTACGCTTTTTCAGTGGGTTGTCAGCATGGCAGTATGCCACACTGGTATCGTCTAATAATATAACAAGGTATTGCAGCATGGCTTAACAGATTTCGGGTTTTACTTCACGTTTGTTTGCTTCGTATTGCTCGCGCAGATCCTCAAGTTCAAGTTTGCGATAAAGTTTGTTCCAATAATAGTTGTTGGCACGAACACGAGCTTTGTGCATTTTACAAATTGCAGTTGCACGTTCGAAAACAGTATGAGTTTGAGCGGCATCGAAGTTTTCGCCCTGGCACCACGCGCAGCCGCTCGCCACTTCACATTCGATACACTTCTGCGGACTTTGCGTTGTACGGTCGAGGGTGAGGAAGGGGCGGAGTCTGTTCTTGTCGATGCCGTCCTTGATGTTGCCGATAATCCAAGCTTCCTTGTCGCGGAGCGAGTATTGTGCAAAGCGGGTGCAAGGGTAGAGGTTGCCTGCCGCATCCACGCTGAGCATCTTGCCCGCGCCGCACCAGTTTTGGTTGTCATGTTTCGGATCCATAGGTTTACCTATATGCTCTGAAAAGAAAGAACACGCATAATCCTGATAGAAGCCCCCATCAATAATAGAATCTGCCAACTGCATCAGTTGCTCTTCGAAACGAAGGTCATCGCCTTCCTGCCAGACATCTTCGAACACCACGTTGATGTTCACTTCATGGATGCCAAGTGAATACAAATGCAACACACTTTCCTTGATATACGGAATATCGGCACTGCTGATTGTGACTTTCGTGCCACCACCTGGGAACTGTTCCAGCCAAAGCGGAATATTCTTCACCACATCTTTGTACGACCCTTTCTCGGTGATTTTATACACACGGTTCAGGTCGTGCTTCTTCTCCGTTCCGTCGATGGTGATGCCTATGCTGATGTGGTTGCGGTTCTTCTTGATGAAGTCCTGAACGGCTTTCTCGTGATAGTTGATGCCGTTGGTGGAGAAGGAAAAACGATAGCTGTTGAACCAGTGATGGTTGCGGCGGAAGAGTTCCGTCTTGATGTAGTCACATATCTTATCGATAAGCCCGATTTCGAGGAACGGCTCGCCGCCGATGAAGTCCCACACCACCGACTCGTAAGCAAAATCGGGGTCGGTCTCATGGTCAAGCACATAGTCGATGAAAGTCTTTGCAACATCAAACGACATGCGTTCCTTCACGTTCTTACCCACAAGATAGCAGTATTTACAGGCCAGCTGGCAGTCTTTGGTGACGATGAAGGTGATGTTCTTCGCCATGCCAGACTGCCATGCATCTTGATTATCTTTAATTTTTAACATTTTTCTTAAAAATCATAACCCACACCTCTGTGCAAATATATTTTTATAAAAGGTATAAACAAACTGTTAATTTCTGTGATTTTTTAAGGTTCATCAGCAATTATCAGGACGCTGATCCTTTACAAGTAGAATTACAAGCTCCAGAACAATTCGATTGGCACTGTGTTCCACATGTATAATAACAAGTTCCATAACATCCACTACAGTTATGATACGCACTGTTTGAATGATAACATGTACTATCGCAAGTAACATTACATGAGTTGTCACAAGTCGTGTCACAAAATTCGTTACACGAATTAGCACAGCCATAGCCACAATACTGCATGCATTGTTTGCTGCAAGTATTGCACGTACCAGTTGAAGTTCCTGTACATGATCCTGAGCATGTTCCCGAACAGCCGCTTGAACAACCTCCAGTACACCCTGAAGAACATCCCCCAGTACATCCCGAAGAACAAGACCCTGTGCAACTTGTACAAGCACCTGAACAGCCACTTGAACATTCACCCGTACATGAGCTGCTGCAACCATATCCACAAGATGATGTACACTCGTCGGTACAACCTGATTTACAAGTTGAATTACAATTACTGCAACTTGAATCTTTTGAACAAGATGTTAAAAATGGTATCTGGGCGAAAAAAGCAATGCCAAGAATAGGAAGAGTTTTCTTTGTTGTTTGTTTAAAAAACTCTCGACGTGACTGTAAATTATTTTTATTCATAAACTATTTTGTTTTTGATTGATACTGACAATTATCTTTGCATGCATAGCCACATCCACCAATACATGTGTTTGTGCAGGTTTTTTGGCATCCGCCTGAACATGTACCAATACATGTGTTTTTACATGTTTTGTCACAAGAACCTTTGCATGTGTTGCTACAAGCATTACAATTTGTAATAATATTAGTTTCAACAGCTTTGGCAAACACAGGGTTACTCATCAAAGCCGCAGCTCCTATTATGGGCAATGCTTTTCTTGCCGCTTCCTTGAAGAATTGTCTTCTGTTTTTAAGTTCTTTTTTCATAAGCATTATACCAAGTTATACCCCATTTGGCGTATCGGTTTTAATTAAAAAGTTAATAACTAAGTTAGTTGGGACAAAGGTATGGAAAATGTTTATAACATGTTGAAAACCAACGTCATCAATATTGAGCGAAATGTTGTTAAAAATAGTTGTCGAAAGTGTAAACTAAGAGGTGACGAAATAAAAAAATTTGTTAAAACCGAGAGAAAAGATTCAAAAACACAGTATAAAATTAATCAAAAACATAGTATTGGACATGAAACAAATAGTATTTTATTCAAGGATGCAAAATATTTTTGAAAAATTGAATATTGTAAAGTGAAAAATACTATCTTTGCGCTGTTAAAAAATGTTTAAATTCGTGACTATACTCCCGAAATTTATAAAAAAATTAGGAGTATATGTATTAATTTTGGAGGTTTTATGTATAAGAGAATATTTGATATTGAGAGTAAACTGGACGAGGGAATGTTTTTGTTTGGAGCACGCCAGACTGGTAAATCCACACTTTTGAAAGAACGGTTTAAAGGTGCTATTTATTACGATTTGCTGAATCCTGATATAAGAAAAGCCTTTAAAAGGAATCCAAACTCACTGAAAGAAGCTCTTCAGGACAAACCCGCAGGCACTCTTGTCATAGTGGATGAAATCCAAAAAGTTCCGGAATTGCTGGATGTGGTGCATTCCTTGATGGTGGACAATGGGCTGTGGTTCATCCTCAGCGGCTCAAGTTCAAGAAAGCTAAAACGTTCGGGTGCCAACACGCTTGGAGGTCGTGCCATTCCTGAAACACTTTATCCTCTTGTATGGCCAGAGGTTTCCGACTTTCAGATTGATCGTGCCGTCCAGAATGGCATGATTCCACGTCATTATATGGTTGAGAACGCCACAAAGCGACTTTCAGGCTATGTAAAAGTGTATTTGGATGAAGAGATTCGTGAAGAAGGCGAAGTGCGTGAACTCGATGCTTTTGAACGCTTCATGGAAGTTGCAGCCATTTCCGACGGAGAGATGCTGAACTATACAAACATAGCCTCTGATTGTGGCGTCTCAGCTAAAACAGTTAAGGCATATTTTCAGATTCTTTACGATACGCTTATCGGATATGAAATTCCGGCATTCAGGAAAGAAATTAAGCGAAAGATTATCCAATCTCCAAAGTTTTACTATTTTGATGTCGGACTTGCCAATTATTTGATGGGGCGTCACTCCCTGATACGTGGCACAGATGATTACGGACACGCTTTCGAACACTATGTGATGCAGGAAATTATTGCTTATAAAGGATATAACGATAAGCTTGATACGATTTCTTATTGGCACACTTACGACAAAAAAGAAGTGGATTGTGTAATAGGTGATGCGAAAGTGGCCATTGAAATCAAATCAACAGAACACGTTGAGACCAAGCATAAAAAGGGTCTTAAAGCTTTTAAGGAAGAACATCCTGAATGCCGTTTAATACTTGTATCACTTGACCCGATAACCCGTAAAACAGAAGACAAGGAACTTATTTATGTTCTAGATTTCTTGAAAATGCTGTGGAATGGGGAAATCTTTTAAAGAAAAATTTTTATTTTTACACATTATTAATACTTGTGGATTATGATTACTCAAGATAAGGAAAAGATATTTTTGCTGGATGCCTACGCGTTGATTTACAGGGCGTTTTTTGCTTTGAACAAAAATCCGAGGATGACGTCTAAAGGTGTTAACACCTCGGCTGTAATAGGGTTTCTGAATACGCTGTATGAGGTGTTGAAGAATGAGAAGCCGTCGCACATAGGGGTGGCTTTCGACCTGGGAGCCCCTACCCTGCGTACCGACAACTTCTGCGACTACAAGGCCAACCGCGAGGCTATGCCGCCCGATTTGAAAGCATCCATCCCATATATCATAGATATCATCAAGGGTTTCAACATACCGATTTATGCGGCTGAGGGCTATGAGGCCGACGATGTTATAGGCACTTTGGCCAAAAAAGCCGAAAAAGCGGGCTATCTCACCTATATGATGACGCCCGACAAGGACTTCGGCCAACTGGTGAGCGACAATGTTTTCATCTACAAGCCGGCCAAGTTCAACGATCCGGCCACGGTTATGGGTCCCAAAGAGGTGTGCGAGAAATACGGCATAAACACTCCCACTCAGCTGATTGACATACTTGGAATGTGGGGTGACGCCAGCGACAACATCCCCGGAATTCCGGGCGTTGGCGAGAAGACTGCATCGAAGTTCGTACAGGATTACGGCTCGTTGGAGGGCCTGCTTGAGCATACCGACGAGCTGAAGGGCAAGATGAAGGAAAACGTCATCAATTTTGCCGACCAAGGCAGGATGTCGAAGATGCTGGCAACCATCAATACCAATGCACCCGTTGAGTTTGACGCTGAGGAACTGAAGGTGAAGCAGCCCAATTTGCCGGAACTGCTGAAACTTTTCGAGGAGCTGGAGTTCAGGACTTTTGCAAAGAGGATTATAGCTGATTATAAAGACCTGGCAAAGGAAAACAATAAGAATGAAAAAGCGGTAAAGGTTGCTGAAGCTGTGCCTGTTGCCAAAGCTGCGCCCGTTGCTAAAGCGGAACCTGATTTGTTTTCGCAGTTGGAAGCTTCAGATAATGCTGAAACTTCGGAATACTCCCTGTTTTCCTCAAAAGATTCGGCGGCTTCGGTTCAGCACTCTTACAAGGCCGTTTCAACTGAAAAAGAGATTGCCGAACTTATGAAACTGCTTGAAAAAGCTAAGGTTTACGCAGTTGATGTCGATAAAGCCGGGATATCGTTTGCGGTGAAGGCGCATGAAGCGTTCCGCTTGCCTTGCGTCAACACTCAGGAAGAACATCCGTATGAAAAATTTTCGAAAATCTTTGCAAACACTGACAAAACCATAATCGGTCATAATCTGAAATCGGTCATTTCTGTTTTGCGTAGACAGGGAATAGAGCTGAACAACAAGCTGTTCGACACCATGATAGCTCATTATCTCATTGAGCCTGAACAGCGTCACAACATGGATTATCTGGCCGATGTGTATCTGAACTACACAGTCACGAATAATTCCGCTGAGAATGCCGACATAGCATATCAGTTTTATGAGAAATTTAAGACTATTCTTACTGAAAATCAGCTGGATAAGCTTTTTAACGAGATAGAGATGCCTCTGGTGCCTGTGCTTGCCACCATGGAGGCCAACGGGGTGAAAATAGACAGCGACAATCTCAAGCAAATCAGCGAGCAGCAGGCTTTGGAGATAAAAGAAATTGAAAACAAGATTTACGAAGCTGCCGGAACGGAGTTTAACATTGCTTCACCCAAGCAGCTTGGCGAGGTTTTGTTTGAAAAGATGAAGATTAAGGCGCCTGCGAAGAAGACAAAAACCGGTCAGTATCCTACAGGCGAAGAGGTGCTTCAGAAGATTATCACAGTGCATCCGATAATTCAGCAAATCCTTGACTATCGTGGACTTACCAAGCTGAAATCTACCTATGTGGATGCGCTGCCGGCTCTGATTAACAAAGAAGACGGACTGGTGCACACCTCATACAACCAAGCAGTTACGGCTACGGGACGTTTGAGCTCGACCAACCCCAATCTGCAGAATATCCCGGTGCGTACCGACAAGGGCCGTGAGATCCGCAAGGCTTTTGTGCCGCGTGACAAGAATCATATCTTGCTTGCCGCCGATTACTCGCAAATTGAGCTACGAATCATCACTCATCTGAGCGGCGACCCGGCCATGAGCGAGGCTTTCCGTGAGGGATTGGACATACATGCGGCGACAGCGGCTCGTGTTTACAAGGTGCCGATTGAAGAAGTGACAAAAGACATGCGCCGTCATGCGAAAGCGGTTAACTTCGGTATCATTTACGGAATGTCGGCTTTCGGATTGGCTGAGCGTCTGGGCATTTCACGCACCGAAGCGGCTTCGATAATTGAGAATTATTTCAAGGAATACGTCGGTATTCAACAATATATAAAGAATAACGTGGAATTTGCACGTCAGCATGGGTATGTGGAGACCATGCTCGGGAGACGCCGCTATTTACGAGATATCAACGCATCGAACAGCGTGGTGCGCAACTTCGCCGAGCGTAACGCTGTGAACGCTCCTATTCAAGGGAGCAGCGCCGATATGATTAAGATTGCAATGTCCAACATTTATAAGGCGATGAATGAAAAACAGTTGCAATCGAAGATGATACTTCAGGTGCACGACGAACTTGTTTTTGATGCAGTGATAGATGAACTCGATGTTTTAAAAGAATTAGTAAATGATAAAATGGTAAATGCGCTGCCGCTGAATATCCCGGTGGTTGTTGAGCTCAACACAGGGACGAACTGGCTGGAAGCGCATTAAGAGCCATTAGCCATTAGCCATTAGCCATTAGCATGGTTCTTCCTAATGGCTAGTGGCTAAAAAACTAAAGACTAAAATGGCTGAACACAATGACTTGGGAAAACTGGGCGAACAACTCGCCCGTGACTTTTTGATAGCGAAGGGTTATCAGATTTTGGAACAGAATTGGGTCTGCGGGCACAAGGAGATAGACATCATTGCACTTGATGGTAAGGAACTTGTGATCGTAGAGGTTAAAACACGAAGTGTGGAACACCTTATTGACCCCGAAGAGACTGTCGACAAATTCAAACAACGTTTCTTGATTTGGGCAGCCGAATCGTACGTGGAGAGTAAAAGACTCGACTTGGATGTACGCTTCGACATAGTTGCAATAGTCATCGACAAACACAAAAAAAATAGGATAGAACACATAGAAAATGCATTCTATCCTACTTTAGGCCGTTGATTTATCGGGAATCAGCCTATTGAGCAGCCCGGGGCCACCATCTCGCTCGGAGTGACCACCACCAGACGGCCGTCTTTGTCCTCGGCTGAGAGTATCATGCCCTGGCTTTCAACGCCTTTGAGCTTGCGTGGCTCGAAGTTGGCGATGAAACAGATCTGCTTGCCCACGAGGACCTGCGGATCCGGATAATACTTGGCGATGCCGCTCACTATGGTGCGTTTCTCCATACCGTCTTCGATGAGGAACTGCAGCAGCTTGTCGGCTTTAGGCACCTTGGTGCACTCAAGCACTGTACCCACGCGTATATCCATCTTCATAAAGTCGTCGAAACTCACGTTTGGCTTAACCTCGTTAGGCTTCCAGGCGTTGAGTTCGTTCTGTTTCTTGGTGTCCTCAAGCTTCTTGATCTGTGCTTCCACCACGCTGTCTTCAATCTTTTCGAACAGCAACTCAGGCTGACCGATGACGTGACCTGCGTTGAGCAAAATCGTTGCATCTGCCTGGTTCCAGCTTGTCACCTCAAGACCTATCATCTTCTGGAGTTTCTTTGCGCTGAACGGCAGGAACGGCTCGCTGAGAATAGCAAGTTTTGCTACTATCTGCAACGACAATGCCATCACTGTCTTGGTGCGCTCAGGGTCGGTCTTGAACTGCTTCCAAGGCTCGTTTTCGGTGAGATAACGGTTGCCGAGACGGGCGAGGTTCATCAGTTCGCTCACGCCTTCGCGGAACTTATAGTTTTCAATTAGTTTGCCAATCTTTTCAGGATACTGGTTCATCTCAGCGATGACTTCCTTGTCGCGGTCGTTGAGGTTCTCCAATGCCGGAACAGCACCTTCGTAATACTTGTGTGTCAACACGAGGATACGGTTGACGAAGTTTCCGAAGATGGCGAGAAGTTCGTTATTGTTCCGGTCCTGAAAGTCCTTCCAAGTGAAGTTGTTATCCTTCGTTTCGGGAGCGTTTGCTGTCAAAACGTAGCGTAGGATATCCTGTTTTCCTGGGAATTCCTGCAGATATTCATGCAACCACACTGCCCAGTTGCGTGATGTCGAGATCTTGTCATTTTCAAGGTTGAGGAACTCATTAGCCGGAACGTTTTCAGGCACGATGAAGCCGTCGCCGTAGGCCTTGAGCATGCACGGGAAGATGATGCAGTGGAACACTATGTTGTCTTTTCCGATGAAATGCACCATCTTGGTATCTTCCGACTTCCACCATTTCTCCCAGTTGTCGCCGCGTTTCTCGCAGATTTCTTTGGTATTTGAGATATAACCGATAGGAGCGTCGAACCAAACGTAGAGCACCTTGCCATCAGCGCCTTCAACAGGCACCGGCACGCCCCAGTCGAGGTCGCGGGTGACGGCACGAGGCTGCAGTCCGCCGTCGAGCCAGCTCTTCACCTGACCGTAGACGTTGGTCTTCCACTCTTTATGTCCTTCAAGAATCCACTGGCGGAGCCATGTCTCATACTGTTCGAGAGGCAGATACCAGTGTTTCGTCATCTTTTTCACCAGCTTGGCGCCGCTGATAGCTGAATGCGGGTCGATGAGCTCTTCAGGGCTGAGGGTGCTGCCGCATTTCTCGCACTGGTCGCCGTAAGCGCGGTCGTTGCCGCATTTCGGGCATGTTCCGATGATGTAGCGGTCGCTCAAGAACTTGTTGCGCTCAGGGTCAAAGAACTGCTCAGTCTCACGTTCGATGAACTTGCCTTCTTTGTAAAGCTTCTCGAAGAACTCTGCCGCTGTGGCGTGATGAATCTTCGATGTTGTACGTGAGTAGATGTCATAGCTCATGCCGAAGTCCTCGAATGATTTCTTAATCATCTCGTGGTAACGGTCGACTATATCCTGAGGTGTGACGCCTTCTTTTTCAGCTTTGATGGTGACAGGCACTCCGTGTTCGTCGGAACCGCCAATAAACAGTACGTCTTCGCCTTTCATGCGGAGGTAGCGGACGTAGGTGTCGGCAGGGACGTAGACGCCGGCGAGGTGGCCGATGTGCACCGGGCCATTGGCGTAAGGAAGCGCTGTTGTTATCAGATAACGTTTGAAATTCTTGTTTTCCATTTTTGCAAAATTTTCAAACTGCAAAGATAGGAAAAAAATGATTATTTTTTCAAAAATTTCATTGTAACGTCGCCAATTGTGATAAAATAAATGCCCTTGGGCAGGTTTGAAAAATCAATTTGTTGCGATTCGGAATCAATTCTGCCTGTCATCAGGATATGCCCCATTATGTCGATGATTCGATATTCGGTTGGATATTGATAATCGCCAAAAACATAGTTTTCGTTCAACCCATAGTTTTCTGAAACCAGTTGGACATCATGAAACAGAGTCTCAAGGTCGGATTGGGCTTGTGTTGCAATTACTCAAAACATCAGGAGCGCGATCAGGGTGAAAAATTTCGTTGCTTTTATATTATTATTGTTTTATCCATTTTCCGAATTCGGCTTCTTTGCCGTTGGCGATGACTTTCCAAATGTAGGTGCCTGAAGACCAAGAGGTGGTGGTTATTGGGGTGATATTATCTGTGATTTCTTGATTGTAAACCATTTTTCCATTCAAATCACAGATTACCACTCGGGCGTTTTGCAAAGCGGTGCGGATGTTTAAAATATCCTTTCCCGGATTAGGATAGGCCACTGCCATGGCAAAGCCATTGGAATGGGCTTCTTCGATGTCCAGCAAATCGGATAGTGTGATTTTGTGAATGTATCCATCATAGGAATAATAGCAGGAACTGCTTACCAAACACCCGCCTTCAGGAAGAGCTATGAGACATCTTGGACCCAAAGGTATGTCGGGTTCTTTGATATAAACCTCTGCGATTTTGTTCAAGTCAGCATCCATGTAGGCAATGTAATGAAACTCATAGTCCACGTTTCCAAGCATATACACATTGTCGTCGCCGTCGAAATCAATCGAATACTCATATCCTCCTTGGGTGTGTTCGTCGCTATGAATTCCCCAAGTGTAGTTCAACTGGAACATGTTTTCATCGTAAACACCCATCAACAGGTCGTTTTTGATTTCAGGGTTGCCGTTCACTGCAGGATAAGAAAAAGAGTTGACGGAATACGAACGGCCATTGTGGTGATTTACCCGATAATAGGCCATGGTGCCACACAGGAAAGGGAAAGAAAGCGTGTCGGTGTTCTTAATGGAATCAACGACATTTAGGTGGTCATCCATCGTAAAGCAAGTGAAATATAGCGGCCCCGGAGGGTTATATGGTCCCCAGGCATAATTACGTCCCGTAATAAAACGGCATCCAGTCGAATCAGGCGTGGGGATAAGTTTGTGATAATACGATTCTTCGTAAACAAGGCCACTGCTCACTTGCCCACCGTAGCATTTCATTTTGCGTTCTGCCAGGACTTCACCACCTGCGTCAAACCTAACGATATGGACACTATCCAAGAACTTGTCGTTATATGATAGGAGCACCTCTCTGTTCTTGCCCACAAAAACCTTCGTGCTGTTTCCGTCGTGTATCTCGTCAGGAAAATCAAGCCCATACCATTGAAAATCCTCATGAATCAGATCCATGTCTTCAGTAATGGTGATTTTGTGGAAAGTCGTCGTGTCGGTTCCCAATCGTGTAGCCACGTAATAAAGACCGACTTCTCCATTGGGCTCACTGTACAGCTCCACATCATGGATTCTCATGGCGCTTAGTGCCTCATCGCTCCATGGTATTACGGAACCCAAAATCTGTCCGTCGGTTGAGTATCTGTTGACAGAATAACGGCTTGTTGTGGAATTTGAGATTTGGAAGGTGGTAATCTCGTTTTCGTTTGAATATACCATATTAAATGGAATACTGTTGGGCGTCTGTATGATTTGAGCAATGCTCGCTGCTCTTTGGCCAAAGGTATTGTGCAAAGCCAAGAACATTGTAACGGCGAAAATTACATATTTGAGATACTTTTTCATTGTCACAGAGATTTAGTGTTGCTATTCTTTTATCCATTTGCCGGATTCGGTTACTTTGCCATTTGCCAACACCTTCCAGATATAAGTTCCAGAAGGCCAAGAGGATGTATTTATTGAAGTGACGTTTTCTAAAAGTTCTAGATTGAGGACGAGATGTCCTAGAGAATTATAAACTTCCACTCGGGCGTTTTGCAAAGCTGTGCGGATGTTCAGCACGTTTTTGCCGGGGTTAGGATAAGCAGATGAAAAATGTTTTGTTTCTTGTTCTTCAATAGTTGTGTATTGATGTCCAAAGATTGGGAATCCGCCATTGTTGAACTCGTCGTCTTCACGCCAGCGGCTCACTTCGTCGAGCGCGGGGAATTCAATTTCGATTTGAGCGGCACCGTCGTTTAGTGCGGCAAGCAAATCGGTGGTGTTGTGCATCGGGGTTTCGAGCTGCCAAACAGATGGTGAAGCTGTGGGATTGAAGGCACACGATGACTCGAGCTGGGGACCTTGTCCGTTGCTGCCGTAATCGTTACTCGATAACCAATAGCAACTGCTGAATTGTGTGACTTCGGAGGCTTTGCCGACAATGGATCCCATTGGACAAACATAATTATCAATTTCATGAGTCAGTTCGCCAGTGCTGTAGGCATTCATCACTACGGCCATAAGACTGCTGGCCTCTCCTACAATGCCCCCTACTCCATACCGAGCTCCAACATCACCGGTGTTATATACATTCAGTAAACTCATGACATAGCTATGGTTGTAGCTCACGATACCACCTGCATATCCATAGTTATGATGCAATCTGCCGTTATTGCTGCAATCCATAATTACCAAACGTTCCACAGCGTTGCCTTCGGATCTCCCGATGATGCCTCCCGCTTCGTCGCCGGAATAAGCGATGTCTCCATGGTTGTGGCAATCACGAATAATGTACTCGCTATCGGTACCTGCAAGAAGTGGGTCTGGTTCGAATTTGCCAATCATCCCTCCAATCTCCGAAACACCGCCGCCACTGTAGCAGCTGCCGTCAATATCACCGTAATTCTCGCAATGCGCCAAATTTCCTCCACACAGATAACCCACCATGCCTCCGCAAAATATCATGGCACTTGCATAGGTGCAATTCACGCAGTTGTAAACGTTAAGCGCAATGCCGCAGCCAACCATTCCGCCAGCCCATTCACTACTATGCACCTCGTTCCAACAGATACAATGGTCAATTTTACCATTGCGGAATGAGCCTGCAATACCGCCAACCGACGAAGTGCCCTCCACAAGAGCCTCGCTCGAGCAGTTCGATACTAGAGAAGGCACCGATGGACCAGCAAGAAGATACTCGGTTATCTCACCCACCAAGCCACCAGCAAGTCTGCCAAACACCGTCACCCCTTGATTGGCGTGACAATCCATGATGAAATAGATTTCGGTGGCGTCTTCATTCACACCGTAAGGCAAACCGAAAAAGCCCACCAATCCACCTGCCGACCTGACTTCACAATTGACTGTGACATGGTCGATATCACAATCTGAGATGTTAGTGAATCCGGCTCGACCTACCAGAGTGCCGACATATTTTGAGCCCGACAGGCTGCAATTGGAAAGGTTTATATCGTAGATTTCAGCATCATAAGTGCAACCGAACAATCCGACCACTTCGTCATCATCCGGATTGTTGTAATACAATCCCGACACCGTTTTGTTGTTGCCGTTGAAATGCCCGGTGAAGAATGAAGGTGTTCCATTGACAACCCGACCTATAGGAATCCAGTTGAGAGGATTCACATTCAAATTTGCATTTAGGCAGATGTCGCTTGTCAGGATGTAAAATGCATCGCCCCCCGTGCCGTCATTGGTTTGTTGAGCGAGCAAGGCAAGCTGTTCGGCAGTGGCAATCTGATAAGGATTTGCGGGTGTGCCGTCGCCACCATCGTAAGATTCCGCTATGGTACCATTCCATGGGGTTTGTGCTCCGCATATTATCGAGCAAGCGAGAATGATGATTATTAGTAGTTGTTTTTTCATAGTATCATTGTTTTATCCATTTGCCACTTTCGGCTTCTTTGCCATTGGCCATGACTTTCCAGATGTAGGTGCCTGAAGGCCAAGAGGTGGTGGTTATTGGGGTGATATTGTCGGTGATTTGATGTTTGTGAATGAGTATGCCTGATAAGTCGTAGATTTCCACGTGGGCGTTTTGCAATCCAGTGCGGATATTCAGCACATCCTTCCCTGGATTAGGATAAGCCGTGGCAACCGCAAAACCAGCATTATGGGCTTCCTCGATGCCGTCAAAAGCTTCTTTGGGAATTTTGTAAATGGCACCAACGTCCTCTACCTCATCCATTCTTGTGCAAAGCAGAAAAAGGTCTCCATTTGGACTTAAACAGATTCCTTTG